>JAABUQ010001952.1_pt1 | contig 42354 bp, 44 predicted proteins | sample 5560001 | NCBI WGS metagenome assembly JAABUQ01 (sample SAMN10711888, study PRJNA513371) | rock metagenome | isolation source: Antarctica rocks | place: Antarctica: Victoria Land, Finger Mt nord | collected 2015-12-18
CATACGACCGCTCGTACGACCACTCGCTCCCCCGTCGTCCTCAACCACCACCGACGCTCCGCCACAAAGGGCACGAGCATCGCGGTTACCCCGCCAACCGCAAGGCGGCCTTCAGGACACGCTTACGCTTGGAACGCTCTCCGTTGCCTGGCTATGATCGCGCGCAATCATCGGCTACGCCAGCGTAGCCATGCGGGATTGAACAAGGGCGAGGCCAGCAATGCGCTGCGCCGCGCCGTCTTCTTCCACCGCCAGGGCGAGTTCCGCGACCGCACCTTCGAAAACCAGAGCTTCCGGGCGTCGGGCTTGAGCCTGCTGACCGCCGCCATCGTTTACTGGAATATGGTCTACCTCGATCGCGCCGTCCAGCATCTGCGCGCCCAGGGCGTCGTCATTCCCAACGACCTGCTCGCCCGCGTCGCGCCGCTCGGGTGGGAACATATCGCGCTCACCGGCGACTACGACTGGAACACCTCGCGCCCGGCAGACGGCCTGCGCCCGCTGCGCGCGATTCCCCAGGCCTTCATCACGCGCGAGGCTTAGCGTGCAATTTTGAACAAACCGCAGTGAGCTGATCGAGCGCACGGGACCCAGGGTCGTCTGCGTCCCACAGCGCGGAGGCGAGTTCACGCTTGCGCGCTTGCAACTCTGGCCTCTGGGAAATAAGCGGCCATCATGCGATCGCTGTAGGCGACCAGATTTTTATGGCGGACGGCCGCGTCGCGGACAGGGCTGTCGAAGAACGGCGTCAGGATGCTCGCCAGCTGGGCGAAGATGCTCGCATCGGCACCACACGGATGATCGCCGAGCAGATAGGGCTTGTTTCCCAGCAGCCGGGCTAATGCCGCATATCCGATCGTGACAAGTTCGGTGATCTCCGCTGTGCTGTGTCTTCCCATGCCTTGACCCTGCAGATATCCGAGAACCGCCCGACGCTGCTTCTGCCGGGCTATATCCTGCGCGGCTCCGGGCAGATGGTTGAAGAAATGGGACGGGCCCCTGTCGAAGTTCTCGTCTATGGCCCAGCGCGTATACACCATCGCCCAATACAGCTGATCCTCTGCCAGTCGCTCGGCTGCCCATGCCACGGCGCGACGGTCGTCATCAAAACCTGCGTCGAGGTCCTGCCGGTACCGCTTCTCAAGATATAATCGAATGAAGGCCGAATCCGCCACAACCGTTCCGGCGTCGTCAATGTAGGGCAGCTTGCCCTTGGGGGCGTTGGCATACCCCTCGAACTGCTTGGCGAAGGGAAGACCCATCATCTTGAGGTGCACTTCGGTCTTCAGCGCAAACGGACCCGGACTGGGAAGTCCGAAAGCGGGCGAGAAGCAGTAGAGGTCGATCATGGTTGTCCCGAGTTTAAAGGGCCGCTTCTGGTTGGGGAGATCGGGCGCGTCGGTTCGGCAGAAGCCCGGTCACGATCCATGGCCGACGCATCGATACTGCGGCGTGAGTGACTCGACTTATCGTCTAGCGACCGAATCCGCACATCTCCCGCCAACGGCATGGCGTCGATCTGGCCGTTGTTTCCGGCCGTGGCTACAGATGGATCGCCGCGGCGCCAGACCCTCACTTGGCAGCTGCCGTTACAGCACCCGGTCCGCTGAACGTAACCGTCAGACCTTGGTCCGCAAGCAAAGCGGCTATCCTGTCATTGCGTTCGAGCGCGCGGATAACCGCCGGCCGCGTCTTCATGGCGGCATCGTGCCGGGCGAAATGACTAAACCCCGCAGCGTCGAAGTCGGTCCCCGTCACTCTGAACCAGATCCAGTTTAGGTACGCGTCGACAATCGACCACCTATCGCCATACCACCATCTCGACTTGCCAAGACGCTCGTCGATGATCGCAAAATGGAGATGCATCGCCGATTCCGCCATGTCGAAGACGCGCTGCTGAGCGTCCGGCAGGTCACAAAAGAAATGCGGTATGCGCAACCGCGTCACGAGCGGGTGGAGGCCGGATGCACAATATGCCAAATCGGCGAGCTGTCGGATGCGGGTTAGCCCGGTAGCGGAAGGCAGCAGTCCCGCTTCGGGAAAATTGTCCGCAAACCAGGTCAGGATCGCGACGTTCTCGGTCAGCGTCTCACCGTCAATGACTAGGGTAGGCACCTTACCGCTCGGGTTGAGCGCCAGATAGGCCGGCGAGAGATGCTGGCTTGCCATGAAGGCGACGATCTCGATCGTGAACGGTTGACCGATCTCTTCGAGCGCGATTAGGGGTACTCGCGCACAGGTATCGGGCGCGAAGTGCAGGACGAGGTCGGTCATCTGTCGTGTTCCTCCGTTCAGGTGCCGATTACCAGTGGATCATCGGCAGACCCGCCACGGGACTTCTGAAGGCGGGGATAGTCGTGGCCCGGAGACCACCGAGGTAGACCGTCCTCAGGTCGGCCCCGCCGAACGTGATGCTCGCCAGCCAGGGGCAGATCGATCCGCCGCAGGCGAGCATCACGTCGAAGGACACCGGCAATCCGGTGGCGAACGCCGCCTCGAACCGGGCGGTCGCCGCGGCGTCACCGTTTTGGAGCAATTCGAGAACGTCGCCGTCCGGAGTGATCGCCACCAGGCGATCGGCGAAGATCATTGTCGCCCAAAGATTGCCGTAAGCATCGAACGCAATGCCGTCGACGACGCCGGCACCAAGGTCAGCCGGGCCGTAGGTCTCGCGGTCGATCAGCGATCCATCGTCGAGGACGCGCAGACGGGTGACGCATTTGCCGGTTGTCTCCGCGACATACAGCCATTCCTCGCGAGCATCGAATCGGATTTCGTTGGTGAAACGAAAGCCGTCGGCGACAATCCTCGGACGCTTATCTTCGATTAGGATGATCGAGCCGTCAGCCGATATCGCGTTGATCGCGTCGCTCCACGGGTTGGTCATCGTCGAAACGGTCAGCCACAGGCGGTTCCGCCGATCGCGCAGGACAAAGTTGACCTTGCCCAGCGGTCGGCCGTCGAGACTGTCGAGAACGACCCGCATCTCTCCAGTGCGGGTCATGCGCTCGAGCCGATCGGTCCCGAAGTTGGCGATCAACAGATCGCCATCGTCGGCGAAGGCGAGGCCGTTCGGCAGGGTTCCGGTCAACAGCCGGTCGGTCACGGTGGCCGTATCATCGCAGGCCCCGCGCGTCGGGGCGATCAGGACCTGGCCACCGTCCGGTCCGATGCGGACGACTCCGCCTCGGGCATCTGCCGCCCACAGCGTTCCATCGCGCTCCGCCAGGATGCACTCTGGTCGCTGGAGACCAACGCCCACGCTGACGATCCCGGCGGCATCGACCTTGAAGCCGATCAGCGGATTGGGGCCCGGGGACGAGCGTATGAGGGTCATTTGGGTTTGGTCCCCTAATCGCGATGATCGTCCTGGCGGCGTCGGCGTTCCTGTCGTCGATGCCCACCGATTCGCTCGATATCAGAAGTTGAATGCGAATCGGACGCCCGCCGTCCGCGGCGGCTGGATGGTCGCGGCGTAGGTGTTGAGAGGCGGGGCCAGATAGGCTTGGCCGAGCGGCCGGTTGTTCTCAACGTTGTTGACGAAGGCCGTCGCCGACCACCGGCCGACCGCCGGTGCGAGACTGATCGCCACGTTGGTCTCCGTGAACGCCTTCTGCTGCTCCACGGGGACGAGCTCAAAGCCCACCGGATCCGACGATTGGAAGCGGGTCGTGACATCCCCGGTCAGTGTGTATCGCTCGAGATGCACAACGTGCTGCAGGCCGACGTTCCCAGCCCACTTCGGTGTCTGCTGCAACGTCTTACCAGCGCAATTGACCGTGTAATGCGTCGGGTCGGTCAAGGCGAACGGGCAGCCGGTCACCGGGGACCCGTTGGTGCCTCCGGCCGGCGACGTGTAGAGAAAGCGATCGTACTTGGCGTCGGTGTACTGCACGTCGGCGCTGAGCGTCGTGTTGCGACCGAGCAGGTAATGCAGCGACACCTCGGCTCCCTTGATCGTCGACGACCCGGCGTTGTCCGTGATAAAGACCTGGTTACCGCCTGTATCAACAGCCCCATGCGAAATCTGCTGGTTCGTATATTTCCAGTAGAATAACTCCAGGTTCGCCTGCAGCTTGTTGTCGAAGAACCGGTTCTTCGATCCGATCGAATAGGCGGTCAGCACTTCGGGGTCGAAAGTCGGCTTGGACACGGCGAAAGCGAACCCGCCGGCATGATAGCCCGTATCGAAACTGGCGTAGAGCAGCGACTGCGGTGCAGCGTCAAATTCTACCCCCGCGTGCCAGGTGACCTTCGAGTAGTTCGCCGTCTGGTTCACCGGAATATTGATCTGCCTGAACACACTCGTCGCGGCACCTGGCAGCGTCGACCGGTAGAGCGTGTTGGCGACAATCGGCACCAGTTGAAGCTTGGTCGTTAATTCGGCGAAGCTCGATGCGTCGGGGATCAACGGCGCATTGGGGCACGCGGGGATCGGCGACGCGACGGTGCAGATATCCAATAAAATCTGTGACACACCATTGAACCTCTTGCGATCGTCGGTGTAGCGAATGCCGCCGGTGAAGCGCAGCTGATCGGTCGGCGCGATCGTCAGGCGGCCGAAACCGGCCTTCGACTCGGTGCCGGTCGTCAAGACCTGAATCGGCGTGAGGCTGACCTGGTTGAACTGGTACGTCGAGCCGATGTCTTCCTTGTAATAATAGACGCCGGCCAGCCAACGGATGAGACCGGTGTTGTCACTGGTGAGTCGGGCCTCGACGCTCGTCTGCCGGTCTCGCTCGAGAGCGATTTCGCCAAACCCCAAAGCGGTGGTATAATCGTTAATACGAGCTTCACGATGGGACGGCAGTACGGTCAGTGTCCCGACCGGCGTTTGCCAAATGATCTCTGCGAGGGCGCCCCAGTAGCTCGCGTCGGTCTTAGGTTCTCCTTGCGGGCCTTGCAGGAACCTACCACTCAAGAAGCTGTACTGGCGCTGGAAGAAGGTCTGCAGCCGTGGATCCTTGAAGCCGACGTCACGCGCGAACGGGCTGGGTGTCGTGACGCCGGTGAACGGGTCGATGATGCCGATCAGCGTGCCGGCGGCGTTGTGACCGCCGTCGTGTGCATAGTCGGCGCCGAACCGGATGCTCAGATCGCTCGACGGTTTGATCAGATACTGGGCGCGAAACGCATAGTTGTCGGCGTCGCCGGTGCCGTCGCTCTGATAGCCATCGTGCCGGGTATAGGTGCCGGCGAGGCGGAGTGCCGACGAGTCGGATACCGCGACGTTGACGGCGGCTTCCGGGTGGACTTCGCCGTAGGTGCTAACCGTCAGCGCAATGAACCCTGAGGTCTGGCCAATCTTTGGAGCGTTCGGGACGATGTTGATCGCGCCGCCGGTCGCGTTGCGCCCGTACAACGTGCCTTGTGGGCCCTTGAGCACCTCGACCCGCGCAAGGTCGTACAGCACCCCGCTCATGGAGCTCGGGCGCCCGATGGCGACACCGTCGACGTTGAATGCCACCGCCGGATCGGAATAGGAGTTGGCCGAGAAGGTGCCGACGCCGCGTAGGTACAGCGACTGTTGCCCCTGGCCGCTCTCACCGATCTGCAGCGCCGGGACAAGGGTGGCGAGGTCCGAGGCTCGGTTGGCACTGACCAGCGCCAGCTTGTCGGTCGAAACGACGTCGACCGCCAGCGCGGCGCGCTGGACGTTCTCGGACCGGCGCTGCGCGGTAACAACGATCTCGCCGAGCTGCGGGGCTGCCGTTTCGGCCGGGGCTGGTGTCGGCGCTGTCGCCTGCGCGACAGCTATGCCCGGCGCAAGCAACACAGCTGCCGCAGACGCCAACAAGTGAAAGCGACATCCAGGTCCAGTCATGTGTCATCTCCCCTTCTATGTTTTGTTTGATCAATAGTTTCCGCGGCATCATCTGCCGGGTGGTTCGCGGCTAGATCGGTCCGCGAAACGCGTCGCGACCCAGTCGGCGATGAAGCTCAGCGCCGGCTCCATGTTGTCGGCACTAACGTGTTCGATCCCGCCCTCGCGGGCGGTGAACAGCTTGAGCTCGCGGTCGGGACTGTTGACCGCCTCGGCGAAGCATTGGTGCGCGTATTCCACCGGGATCTGTCGATCGCCCGCCCCGTGTGTGATCAGGAACGGGACCGTGATGCGCTCGACGTGACCGACCAGCGAAACCTGCGGCACGTAGGCCATAAGTTCGGACAAACTGTTCTTACCCCACACCCACATGACGTGGTCCCAGTAGTGCGGCACCGGCAAGTCGCCCTCGCGCGCAAGGCGACGTTTCTGCAATTCGCCCCAATTGTGGTTCGCCCCCCACGCGACGCACAACGCGAACCGCTTCTCGTAGGCGACAGCGCGCGGCGCGAAGTAGCCGCCGAGCGACCAGCCCATCATGCCGATGCGCGCGGGATCGACGTCGGCCCGCCTCTCCAGATAATCGACCGCAGCTCCGGCCCAGCGTTCGCTGTCGGCGATCGCGTGCAGGTCGTGCAGGCGCAGCGCCTCTCCGACGCCCGGCTGGTCGACCATGAGGCAGGAAATGCCGCGAACCGCGAAGGTGTCGCGAACCGCGAGGTAGATCATCTCCTTGACGCTATCGAGACCATTGCAGAATATCATGCACGGCTGCGGGCCCGCGCCGTCGCCGCGGACAAACAGCGCGGGGAAGCTCTTGGCTTCATAGCGGATCTCGACGCGCTCGCAGTTGAGCGAACCTGTGCCAATTGTCCGGGCCATGGTGTCGAGAAGCTTCGCGTACATCGCCCGGCGCGGCGCATAGGTCCGGCTCTGCATCCGCTCGGCGGTGATATAATAGGCGGTGGCGCGGGCGTATTTGATCGATGCCGAGAGGTCGTTGCCCTGCGCGGCACAAGCGTCGCCAAGCTCGACGAGGCGGTCGGCCATCTCCTGCCATGCCGCAAAGAAGGCCTCGGTCCCGGCGTCGTCACCTTGGCGCGCGATCTCACGGACCTTCGTGTTGGCTACGTCGATCTCGCCGATCGCGCCGCCCATGCCGAGGCAGATGTTGACCGATAGATTCCAGACGTAATTACCGGGAAACGGCTCGTACATGATCAGTCCTCGAAAATGGCGACGGCGCGCGTCCAGCCAGCGGAAGCGGCGCGGATCTTGACCGGGAAGCAGGCGACCATGAAGCCAGTGGCGGGCAGCTGCTCGAGATTGTGCAGCTTCTCGATATGCGAGTAGCCGATCTCGCGCCCGGCCTTGTGACCTTCCCAGATCAGAGCGGCGTCGTGCGTCGCGGCATAGCGCTCGGCGGTGTAGACGAACGGTGCGTCCCAGCTCCAACCGTCGGTACCGGTCACCCGAATACCGCGTTCGAGCAGGTACAAAGTTGCTTCGCGGCCCATGCCACAGCCACTGGCGACATAGTCATCTTGGCCGTAGCGAGCGCCTGCGCTGGTATTGACGACAACGATTTCGAGCGGTGACAGCGTGTGCCCGATGCGTGCCAGCTCGGCTTCGATGTCGGCGGCGGTGACGACATAGCCGTTGTCGAAGCCGCGGAAGTCGAGCTTGATGCCGGGCTGGAAGCACCAGTCGAGCGGCACCTCGTCGATGGTGATGGCACGCTGGCCGTGGTTCATCGTCGAGGCATAATGGTACGGCGCGTCGAGGTGCGTGCCGTTGTGCGTGGTGAGCTGGACGCGCTCGATCGCCCACGCCTCGCCATCGGGAAGGTCTTCGGGCTCGAGGCCGGGAAAGAAGCTGGCGAGGTCGCCAACCGATTGCTTGTGGTCGACATACTCAATCGATGGGCGGTGACCGGGCGGGTCGGACATCACGTCATTTTCGAGGAAGATTGACAGGTCGACTATACGGCGGACCATGGCCTAGAACTCCACCCGGTCGCCGCCCTTAAGGCCGAGCATCGCGCGCGCCTCCGCCGGGGTAGCGGGCTCGTGACCCATCTCGGCGAGGATGCGGACGGTCTTGGCGACCTGCTCGGCGTTGGAATTAGCGAGGCGACCACGCTCGATGAACAGGCTGTCCTCGAGGCCGACACGGACGTGGCCGCCGAGCAATGCCGCCTGGGTCAGGAACGGCATCTGGTGGCGTCCCGCTGCGAGCACCGACCATTGGTAGGCGTCGCGCCCGAACAGCCGGTCGGCGGTCGCTTTCATATACATCAGGTTTTCAAGATCGGGACCGATGCCGCCAAGGATGCCGAACACCATCTGGACGAAGAAGGGAGCCTTGACGAGACCGCGATCGACGAAGTGGGCGAGGTTATAGAGGTGGCCCACGTCGTAGCATTCGTGTTCGAACTTGGTGCCGGCGTCCGCAAGCGTCTCGATGATATAGGCGATATCACGAAAGGTGTTACGGAAGATGTAGTCGTCGGAGCCGACGACATAGGCCTCCTCCCAATCGTATTTCCAGGTCTTGATCCGCTTTGCCGCGGGAAAGAAGGCGAAGTTGATCGAGCCCATGTTAAGCGAGCACATCTCGGGCCGGAACTTGGCGGCCGCCGCGAGACGTTCTGCAACCGTCATGGTGATCGCGCCGCCGGTGGTGATGTTGGCGACCGCGTCCGTCCGCTGTCGAAGGCTGGGCAGGAATCGCGCGTAGACGTCCGGGTCGCCGGTCGGGCGCCCGTCTTCGGGCATGCGCGCATGGAGATGGAGGATCGCCGCGCCCGCGTTCGCCGCTTCAATCGATGCGTCGACGATCTGCGCCGGTGTAAGCGGCAACGCGTCCGACATCGTCGGCGTGTGCGCCGAGCCGGTGATGGCGCAACTGATAATGACCTTGCTCATGTCGCCGGACTCACTGCTTCGGCGTTGATCATCTGCCGCAAAATGCGTCGCGCGCGAATCGCGCCAGCGTCGCCGGGCAAGATCACAGGTCTCAGATCCCAGAAGTCCTCGCCTTCCATCGCTTCGCGCTGGGCGATGATCATCGGCTTGTCCTGATGCTCGAAAGCGTAGCGAAGGCCGCCTTCGAGCTGTTCGTGTAGGTCGATCTCCTCGCGGCGGAAATCGCGCGAGTTCGACCAGAAGTAATGCGTGCTGTCTTCGGTCTCGGGGGTCATGAGGTGGACGCCGGGCGTCTGCCGGCCGATCCGTTCGGGAGCGCCGGTGGGCGCAACGCCGACGACGAGCTGCATCGTCGCGGGTGGCTGCCAAGTCACGTCGAGCCAACGGTCGACCGGCGTGCCGCCGCTTTCGAACAACGCTTCGAGCGTCGGCGGCAAAATTTCGCCGCGAGTAAGCCGATCGGAGTGGACGACCCGATCCTCTTGCCACGTCCTTGTCTCTGCCCGTCGGACGGCCTCGCTGCCGAGCAATCCTTGGTGAATGAACTCGATGTGCCCGAGATCCATGATGTTGTCGGTCATCAACTCGTAATTAGCCGGCGTGTGCATGTAGCCCTTGTTGATGGCGAACCCGTCCGGATCGAGGCCGGCGAGATCCGGGATTAGCGCAGCATCGGCTTCGGCGGAGTCGCCCATCCAGATCCACAGCAGCAGGTGACGCGACGTCAGTGGATACGTCTGCACTACCGCGCCGGTCGGGATCGTCCTGTCACCGTGTGGATTGAGCGCACACTTGCCATCCAGTCCGAAACGCAGCCCGTGATAAGCGCATTCGATCGTCGATCCATGTAACGCACCGAGATGTAGCGGGGCGAAGCGATGCGGACAGCGGTCCCGCAGCGCCGCGATGGAGCCATCCTCGGACCGTACGAGTACGATCGCCTCGCCGAGAAAACGACGCGCCAGCATGGTTCCCGGAAGGAGTTCGTCTTCCCAGGCGGCTGCGTACCAGCTATTGCGTAAAAATGGCATCAGTAGGCCGCCATTAGGGCTTGGGTCGCCTGACCCAGCAACATGCCGGGGTTGGCCCCCTCGGCGTGAATGCCCGCCCACTCGTCCATCTCCCACTGCGCAATCTGCAGCGAGCTATCGACGACGTACTTCGTTCGCGACAGGCGGCGCGCAGTGAACGCGGTCAGGAGCGTATCGAGATCTCCGCCGGTGCCGAGCATCTCTGCAAGCAGCACCGCATCTTCGATCGCCATCGCCGCGCCTTGGGCGAGATGCGGCGTAGTGGCATGCGCCGCGTCGCCGATGACGATGATCCTTCCACGATGCCATGCCGGCTCGAGCATCAACGATTCCATCGGGCGGTAAACGACGCCAGCCGGGTCGGTGATCTGCCTGCCGAGTTCGGCGATCGGTCCAGTGAAAGCAGAAAGGTGCCCGCGCATGATCTCGGCTAGGGCCGGGTCGTCGCGGGCCAGTTCGACATGCGGTGTGACTACGAACATATACATGAGGTCGGGCGACATCGGGGTCAGCCCGACCTTGGCGGTCGGGCTGGAATGCACCTCGGCCCACACCATGGCGGCCGGGCGGGGCAGATTGTATCGAAAGACGCCCTGACCGATCAGGCGCGGTGCCGGCGCATGAGGAAACAGTGTGGTGCGCATCTTCGAATACAGACCGTCGCTCGCAACGACAAAGTCGTACCGGCGCTGCGTCTGGTCGCTGAACGTGACGTCGACCCCGGCATCGTCCTGCTCGCAAGCGTCAACGCTCGTCCCCAGCCGGACGTCGACACCGTCGCTTGCCGCGCGTTCGCACAGCAACCGGTGCAGAATAGGCCGGGTGATGCCGTTGTTCGGCGGGTATTCGAGGGCCGCATCTGAGCTGCCTGCGGCGTCGAACAGCACGTTGCCGTCGGCGTCATGGATTCGCCATCCTGGGAACGGTCCACCGTGGGTGAGGCAGGCTTCGGCGAGACCGATTTTCCCCAGCGCGCGCAGCGTGTTGTTCGGCTGGATGATGCCGACGCCGTAGACTGTCCAGTCACGCTGGATTTCGATGAGGTCGACGGCGATCCCCTGTTGGCGCAGCGCAATCGCGGCGGTCAGCCCGCCGATCCCGCCGCCGATCACCAGGGCTGTGGCGATGGCCGTCATGCGTGTGTTTCCTGCGTCGCCGCGACGGGCATCTCCGCATCGAGTGGCCCGTCGCCTTCGGTGATATATTCGAACTGCCACGAAGGCTCGTCGCGCAGGAACGGCGGCAAGTTCGAGACGAAATGTGCGTAGCCGAACAACGGGTTGATCCAGTTGCGCGGGACCCACGCATCGTCGACCGCGTCGCCGTCTGCCCCATATTCGGCCTCGCCGCCGGCGGGGCACGGGATGTAATAAAACAATGCTGAGTCGATCCGGTGGCGGCCCAATCCGAGATGCGACGCATCCCACCCCTTGCGGGTCATGTAGTTGGCCCCGACCATGATCTCGTCGATGTCCTCGACGCCGAAGTTGGCGTGATGAAACTTCAGCTTGCCATCCATGTCGGGAACCGGCGCGTTGGCATTGAGCAGCAGCAAATTGTGGTGCTGCGTCGAGCCAGGCGCACGCAGATACTTACCGAAGCCCCGCTGCGAGTCCGAAAGCCGGAAACCCAGGCGGTCGCGCATGAACGCTGCGCTCGCCTCATAGCCCGGCACCGCGAACACGACATGGGCGATGACCTTGGGTCGCGCGCGCAGTCGCCACTTTCGGTGCTGGTTGAGCCGGTTTATCCTGCCGGGGGAGTTAAGCGGATCGGGCGCGCTAATAACGTTCCACGGCACAAACGCCCGCAAGGCCATCGCGATGCCGAAATCGGCGAAGAAATGCGTCGTACCATCGGCATCGGCGACAACAGCGCGGTCGATCGCAAGGCTACGCGTCAGGGCGTCGCGTTCGGCGGCATTCCGGCAGCCCCACACGATCTCGCGAACACCGTCGCCGACCATCATGGTCGGCGGCAGCACGGGGTCGTCGCGGTGGCGGATGATGACCCGTGATCCCTCCGGCAAGGTAAAGCACGCGACCCTCGGGTAGGCTCCGCCCGGCGTGTCGTCGGCATCGCGGACGAGGCCGAAGTCGTCGAAGAACCGCGCGCTCTCGGCGACGTCACTAACTCCGTAAACCAAGCTTTCGATGCCAAAGATCGTCATCTCGTCCTCGTCAGAAGCGGTCGCCGTCGTTCGCAACGACGACAGGACCGGAATAAATGTCTTGGATGCCGGCGAGATAGCCGGCGTTACTGTGTTCGGCGTCGCGTCCCGGTACGAGATGCGTCAGCACCAGTGCCTTAACGTGCGCTCGCGTCGCGATGCCGCCAACTTCCGCCGGCGTCAGATGGTCGAGATCCATGTGGCGCAGAAACCCGGCACGAGCCGCCGGTGTCAGCGGCATCGTCCGCAGTGCCGTCGCAATTGCGACCCGGTCCATGACCTCGCACACGAGCAGATCGGCATTCGCGGCCAGCTGCTCGAGCCCCGCCGACGGTCCGGTATCGCCGCTGAACACCATCGTGCGCCCGCCCGCCTCGATGCGGTAGGCATAGGCTTGCGCCGCAGGCGATACCGTGCCGTCGGGCTGGTGATAGTGGTCGACCAGGATCGCGGTCACATGGACGTGCGCGTCGCGGTATACTTCCGTCGGTTTCGTCATCGCCGCCGACAGATCCCTCGCGGCGATCGTCGTTGCGATCGGACGCGGCGACTTGCCGTCGACCAGCAGCGGCGCGTGTTCGATGGGCTGCGCCGCAGCAACTATGCCCGCCATCATCGCGGTCGTTCCCGGAGGCCCGATCACCGGGATGGCGGCAAACATCTGTTGCGCCCAGCGGGCGACAAGCAGCGGCATCAGGCCGCCGACATGATCGATGTGATCGTGCGTCAGGAAGATGGCATGGACATCAAGAAGGGCAAGGCCGGCGGCCTGAAGCTGGCGCTGCGTCCCTTCACCGACGTCGAACAGATAAATCGCACCGTGGACGACGACCGCGCTCGCCGGCTGCGACCGCTTGACCTGGACGACCGGTCCGCCGCCCGTACCGAGCGTAACGAATTGGACTTGTTCAACCGCGTGGGCCGCGCTCGCGAGGAAGAGGGTAGCCAGAATTAGCGCGAGCGACCGAATTACAATTGCTCGCTGCACCTTTCCACTCCCCAGACCGATTTATGACGCGCTGAAAAGACAAGATCACGGCGAAGCGGGTGACGGCCAACCGTATTTACCGATGCCAGTCACAAGCGCGACTTGTTACTACTGAGGCCTAGCCAGCTTTTTGGCGACATCGTTGAACAAGCCGCGCACGAAACGATGCGCTGGATCAAGATCGTGACGCTGGTGCCAGCTCAGATCCTCGTGAAGCATCTCGATTGCAACTGGACACTCCACGATGCGTATCGGCAGTAGGCCTGCAAAGATCTCGGCAAGTCGGCGCTGAGCCGTCGCGATCAGACATGTCCCGGGAACCATGTACAACAGGCTGGCAAAGTTGGTCGTTGTTGCCACTATTGCAATGTCGAGTTCGGCCAGGATCCATGCGTTCTCAACCATCGAGCGTATACGGTTCCCAAATTCGACTGCGGCATGGCCCAGCGCCTGATATTCAGCAATATTTATCCCGTCGCCAACCGCGGTATTGTCGGCGGCGACGACGCAGACGAAATCGTCGTCGAACAGGCTTAGCGATCGTAATCCCGCCGGATGGGTACTCTGGTAGAGCCGCCAGTTGCTCGGCAGAAGGCAGAAATCGAGATTGCCCTGTTCGACCTCCTCGAACACAGAATTGTCGATCGGCTTAAACTCGCAGACGATGCGTGGCGCTTGCACCGCCAAGAGCGGCATCAGAACCGGGAGGACGACGATCGCGGCATAGTCCGAGATCGCGAGGCGAAAATGCCGCGTCGAGGTACACGCATCGAAATCCGGCGTGACCTCGAGTGTCCGTTCAAACTGCAACATCAGCTCGCGCACCGATTTCTTAAGCGCGGCGGCAAGCGGGGTCAGTTCAAGGCGTCGTCCCACAGAAACGAGCAGGTGGTCGTCGAAATAACTACGCAAACGGCGTAGTGAGCCGCTCATTGCCTGCTGGGAAACGTGCAGCTTCGCCGCAGCATGCGTAACGTTCTGGGCCGTCAGCAACGCATCGAGCGCTCGGATTAAATTGAGGTCGAATGTTGCTGGGTTCATTTGAAAGACAGCTTTGAACCAGCGACCGGGTATCCGGTCAAGCGCTCTCTACGAAATTGAGCGGAACGGCCGCTGCTTGGCCGAACGCGTATATACCGGTCGACTCACGAGCGAACCGCACTCGCGTTACAATTGACAGCTTCGCGCCCTCGCCCCGATGACGTCGCGACTAGGTCGGCTAAGGGACCAAGGTATGATCGATTGGGATGACGTTCGCTATTTCCTTGCCGTTGCGCGTGCTGGCTCTGTTAGAGTCGGCGCGGAACATCTCGGTGTAAACCACTCTACCGTGCTGCGACATATATCCCAACTTGAAGACCGTCTCGGAGCACAGATCTTCGACAAGATGCCGTCGGGCTATCGGCTGACCGACGCGGGGGAGGAGGTCCTCAAGTTCGCCGAGCAGATGGCGTTCGCGTCAACTCAACTGGAGGCGTGCGTGCTCGGCCGAGATCAAGGCCTCCACGGGCTTTTGCGGGTGACCATGACACCCATGCTCACGACACACCTGCTAATGCCCGACCTCGCCGAGTTCGCGCATGTCTACCCGGACATAGAAGTCGAAATCTTTTCCCGCGACGAGCCTATGAATCTGACAAACCGGGAAGCCGATGTCGCAATCCGCGTCGTCCACGACCGAGGCGCGCTTCCGCTTAATCTCCACGGTTTAAAGGGACCGGAAATCTTCGCTGGTGTCTACCTGTCTAGCGAACTCCTTCTCGCCTGGCGCGCGGAAACGATTCAGACGGTCCGCTGGATTCTCAAAGAGTTCGATGGCATTCCGGTGTGGGGTCGCGCAGGCGAGGTGCCGATTGCCGGAGTGCCGTTCAGGACCGCGGACGCCGGGTCACATATTGCCGCCGTACGGCAGGGTCTAGGGATGACCACGCTCCCGTGCTTTGTCGGCGATGCCGACCCGCTGCTGGTCAGGGCACCAGGCACTCGGCTGCACTCGTACGGTACGCTCTGGCTGTTGACGCAAGGCGAGACGCGCAAGACGAAGCGGCTGCAGCTCTTTACGGAATTTATCTCCCGGCGGCTTGCTGCTAACACCAGTCTTTTCGCTGGATTGTGCCCTCAAGGTGACTGACAATTGTTTGCTTGCCGTACCGATGACGACGAGCATGATCGATATGCCGAGCTAATAGAGCTCGCTTAGACGACGCCGCAGGATGAAGGTGAGCAATCCGTAGCGGTGCGCGGTGGCACAACAGATGTCGAAAAACTCGCCAGTTCCGGCGAAGCACCCGCATCCCCAATTCCGCAGCTCGGGAGCAGGACGCCGTCGGCTTGCCAGCCTCTCGTCACTACTGTCTGGGGGGATTATGACCTACGCAATCGTCGGTTTAGGCGCAATTGGACAAGCTCTTGCCCGTGCGTTCGCGCGTAAGGGCGTCAAGGTGATGGTGGTAAGCATGCGACCGCCGGAGGCGCTGGTTCCGCGGGCGCGAGAGATCGGGCCGACCATCGTTCCCACGTCGCTTCAGGATGCTTTCGAGGCCGATATCATCTTCCTCCCCGTGCCGTTTTCGCAGCACTGCGAGGTCGCTAAAGCTGCAGCAAGTTGGCAGGGCAAGATCGTGGTGGACGTTACGAATGCGTTTGGCGTGCCCGTCGAGGAGTTGGGCGTCCTGCCGTCCTCCGCAGTGGTGGGCCGAGGCTTGCCCGGCGCGCGGGTGGTGAAGGGGTTCAATCACCTGGGCGCGGCGATGCTCGGTTCTGACCCTGACGTCAAAGGCGGGCGGCGAGTTGTTTTCCTGTCAGGCGACGATGAGCAGGCGGCAGCCCCGGTGAACGCTCTGGCCGATGAACTTGGGTTCGCGCCCGTATGGCTCGGTAAGCTCGCCGAAGGCCGTGCGCTCGTCTAGGCGCGCGGGCAGACTGGGGCATCACTCATTTTCCAGGACTTTGTCAAGTTCGACAGCGAGTAGCGGCGTCCGTCAGGCGCTGTCGCGTCCCTTCGTCGCCGCTCAAGTGGTCCGGTCCGGCACGCGGTCCGTGCGAACGACCCCCAGGTTTATTAAACATTTATAAGGACAGAAGATGAAAGACAGTATTTCGACCGACGCGCTTGACCAATTATTCCGCTCCGCGCGCACCTATTACGGATGGATCGGGGCGCCCGTCGAGGATCGTGTCGTTCGCGACCTGTACGACCTCCTGAAATGGGGCCCGACATCGGCCAACTCCAGCCCAGCGCGGTTCGTCTGGGTTCGCAGTCTTGAGGGCAAGGCGAAGCTCGGCGAGTTGGCGATGGAGAAAAATCGTCCGAAAATTCTTGAGGCGCCTCTGACGGTCATCATCGGCAATGATCTCGACTTTGCAGACCGACTGCCTGAGCTGATGCCGCACAATGCCGAGGCGATGCAGAAGGCCTTCGCCGCGCCGGTGGTCGCCGAGGCCACGGCGACGCGCAACGGCACGCTGCAGGGCGGGTATCTCATCATCGCGGCGCGCGCATTGGGGCTAGATTGTGGGCCGATGTCGGGCTTCGACAATGCCGGCGTCGATCAGGCGTTTTTCGCCGGCACGCGCATCCGGTCGAACTTCATCTGCAGCATCGGTTATGGTAACCCGGAATCGCTATTTCCACGCAACCCACGGCTCTCGTTCGAGGACGCCGGCCATTTCGAATAGGCGGAGGTTCGACTCATGAGCGTTATCGAAGAGCTCGGCGTCGCCACGCCAACCTGAGGCGATCAAGGAACAATTTCCGTTCACAACTTTACAAGGAGACGATCATTATGCGTATCGGAATTATCGGTGCGGGTAAGGCCGCGCGCACGATCGCGCGCCACATGCTCGTCAACGGTCACCAGATCGTGATCGCCAACTCGCGCGGACCCGATACGCTCGCCGACGTCATAGCCGATCTAGGCGACGGCGCAGAAGCGGGGACGCGGGAGGATGTCTTAAAGACAGATTTGGTCATTCTCTCGGTCAACTGGCCGGATGTGCAGAAAGCCGTCGAGGGGCTGAACTGGAATGGTCAAATTCTCATCGATGCGACTAACGCGCATATCGATACACCACCCGACATCAGCGTGGAAGGTGTCAAGCGTTCGCGCGCCGCGCTGAGCGATCGTACGTCGAGCGAAGTCGTTTCCGAGCTGACACCAGGCGCCCGGCTCGTGAAGTCCATCAGCAACATTCCAATGGAATGGATCAGGGACTTTAGCCCGAACAAGCCTCGGACCGTTCTCTTTACGTCAGGCGACGATCAGGAAGCGAAACGTGTCGTTATCGACCTTCTCGACAGCCTGGGCTTCAAAGCAATTGACCTAGGATCGTTGGCCCACGGCGGAGCTCTGCACGACGTCGGCGCGCCGCTCTCGGCGTTGAGCTGCACTTCATTAAGGCCATACGATAGTTACGTCGGTGGTGGACAAACGCATTGCTGCTGCAGTTTTAATTAGGTCCAGCACCGCCGACCGCATAAATCCGGCACCGTAAAGTTGTTCTACTAAGCATTACAGTTGGTTTTTGACCCGGTATGCGCTGATCATGCGACTGGCTGATGTGCTCGTCGGCAAAGGAGACTACGCGATGAGGTGAGCAGGGTTGGTACGGCGCCGAGCGAGCCGCACGGCGATCCGCCGGGCTCTGTTGCAAAAATACGCTGAGGGCGACGTCACCCCGACGATGATCGGTGTCAGCTTGCATAGATACCGAAGTTGCGCTCGATCGATGTCGCGACATATCCTTTTCCGATTTGACCGTTGTTGTAGGCTGGGGCACGATTCGCGTTATGAAAAGCGCGCAGCTCAGCATGGACCGCAATGGTCTCGATCGCCGCAATGTCCTCGCGATGTCGCTGCTTGGCGGTCTTGCAGCGGCCGGGCCGGTCTCGGCGGCGGATATCCAGCAGGTCGGACCGGGGCTTTCGGACCCGGCTCGCCCGCCTGCGCCCCTCCCGGCCATGCCGATCGTCGATGCACGGTACCCCGCCGAGATCGCGCCGGGTGTCTTCGTTCTTCCTGACAAGCGCATCCCTCTCGTACCGAACGTCGGCATCATTGTTGGTCGTGATACGGTGCTGGTCGTCGACTGCGGGCTGGGCATCGAGAGCGCGGAAAATGTTTTGGAGGTCACTCGGCGGCTGGCGCCGGGACGCCGGATCGTGCTGACGGTCACGCATGCGCATCCCGAACATGGCTTCGGCGCGCAGGTGTTTGGGACCGAGGGACGAATCTACTACAACCGATTACAGGCAGACTACTTCGCGCGGTCCGGCGCAACATTGCTTGCTGGCTTTCGAGAGGGCGTCCTGCCCAGCGTACAAAGACAGCTGCTCGACGGCGTCGTGCTCACGCCGCCCGACGAGACTTACCAAGGCAGCGCTGCAATGCTGGATCTTGGTGGCCGCAAGGTAGCATTCCGCAATTGGGGCACAGCGCACAGTCCCGGTGATCAGACAGTTCACCTGCAGCCGGAGGGCATCGTCTTCGCGGGCGATCTCATCGAAGAACGTATGTTCCCGATTGTCCCGCTCTTCCCTCCGATGATCCAAGCCACCGACATGGATGTTAGTCGATGGGAAGTGGTGCTAGCTGAGATCATACGTATGAAGCCGCGCTTGATCGTCCCTGGTCACGGCAATTTCGGTGGCGCAGAGATCGCTGCCGGTGTGATCGGCTACTTCAAGGATGTTCGTGCCATCGTTCAGACCACCGCTCCGCAGGGTGTTGTGCCGAAGGAGATCATCCGAGCACATTACCCAACTTGGGAAAATAGCCAATTCATCGCACCAGCGATCGGGTATTTCGAACAAACGCGCTCCTGAAGCGACGGATGGGAGCCGATGCGGCGAGCCCGACGCTTGGGCGTTCAGCCTTTAGCAGTACAGTTGTGCATTTTAACAAACTTTGGATCAATGGGTCTCCATGGCAGGAGACTGTGGGTGACGGCTATTCCCGCAGCCGTGGGACCGGACCGGCGACGATCCTGTGATGTTCGACGACGTGCTGGGGAAAGGCGGCTGGCTGATCGGACGTGGCCCGTTCACCGGGCTATTGGCACCGCTGGTCACCTATCACGATCTCGACGCCGCCGCACTTACCACCTTTCGCGCGGCGGTCGCACAGTGGTTGCGCGAACATAATGCGGCAGCCGTGCTGGTACGGCCCGACCGCTACGTGTTTGCGACCGGTGACCCAGCGGCGCTGAGCCACGCCTGGTCCAGCGCCCTCGCGGGTCCGAGCGCACTGCGGGATGCGGCATGATCGACGGCCATGGCAGCGAGAACAAGGAAGCGATGATGACACGAGACGAACGCGTGCTGGTGACCGGCGGCTCGGGCTTCATCGCCAGCTACTGCATCGCGCAGGCACTCAACGAGGGATGGCGCGTGCGGACCACCGTGCGCGACCTTAGCGGTGAAGCCGACCTGCGGGCCATCATTGCCAAGCTCGCGCCGGTCGACGACCGCCTCGAGGTGGTCGCCGCCGATCTTACTGCCGACACTGGCTGGGCGGCAGCGACGGCGAACTGCACCTATGTGCTTCATGTCGCGTCACCGTTCCCGGCGACCAGTCCCAAGGACGACGACGAGCTGGTCCGCCCGGCGCGCGACGGCACGTTGCGGGTCCTTGCAGCCGCGCGCGCGGCTGGCGTCAAGCGGGTGGTGATGACGTCGTCGACCGCCGCGGTCGCCTATGGACGCGGCGGACGCGAAGAACCGTTTACCGAGACGGACTGGTCGGATGCGACGAACCGGGCGGACACCTCTTCGTATGAACGCTCCAAGACCATCGCGGAACGCGCGGCGTGGGATTGGGTGGCGCGCGAGGGCCAAGGGCTCGAGCTGGTCACGGTATGTCCGGGCGCGGTGTTAGGGCCGGTGCTCGGACCCGACCGGTCGGCGTCGATCGGCATTGTCGCGCGGTTGCTCGACGGATCGCTGCCCGGCGTGGCGCGGTTCGGCTGGCCGTTGGTCGATGTCCGCGACATTGCCGACCTTCATCTGCGGGCGATGACCGCACCCAACGCGGCCGGGCAGCGCTACATCGGTGCCAACGCGTTCGCGTGGATGGGCGAAATCGCGGCGGTACTGCGCGAGCGCGTTCCGGCATTGGCGGCGCGCGTGCCGCAGCGAGCTTTGCCTAATCTGGTCGTCCGCCTGTCGAGCCTGGTCGATCCCGTTCTGCGGGCAAGAGTCTACGAACTCGGCAAGCGCCGGCCGGTGTCTTCCGACAAGGCACGCCGGGAACTTGGCTGGGCGCCGCGGTCGAATGCCGACGCGATCATCGCGACTGCCGAGAGCCTCACGAAGGCGTAAGCGATCAGATGCCAAGCGCGGCTGTAGGGACCATGACTGCGAACCCCCTCTACTGATGGACGACGCTCTCGCAAGGAATGCCCGCTTGAAACGAAACGTCATTTTCAGCGGCGCGGCATTCGTTGCCATCTTGCTTGCGGCCGGCGATTGGCTGTGGTCGCAGCCCCCGGTGCAAGACTGGCTGCTTCTGCGGGTATCGAGCGAGCGCATACGCCAGGCGGGAGCGGCATTTCCTGCTCCCGACGGCATCCGCGTCATTCTGTGCGGAATTTCGCCGCCGCCTCCTTCAAGAACCCGGGCGAAGTCTTGCGCGGCTGTGATGGTCGGCAAGCGGATTTTCATGGTCGATACCGGGCCGGGTTCCGCCAATAATCTCAGCCTCTGGGGATTTCCGATGGAGCGCACCACCGGCGTTCTGCTCACCCACTTCCATTCCGACCATATCGGTGACCTCGGTGAGTTCAGGATGTTGACGTGGACCGCGGGGCGTTTTTCGCCGTTGCCGGTGTATGGCCCGGACGGCGTGGACAAGGTCGTCGCAGGCTTCAACCTCGCCTACCAAGCGGATGACGACTACCGCGGCACGCTGCACGGCCTCCCAAGCTTGATGCGCCACTGGTTGCGCATTCGTTCGGGTTGGCGAGCGCCGCCGAACGGGTCCAGCATTCGTCGACGCCGTCGTGCTCGATGACGGCGGCCTCAAGATTACGGCCTTCCAGGTCAACCACGAGCCCGTCTATCCCGCCGTCGGCTACCGCTTCGATTATAGGGGCCGGTCCGTGGTCTTTTCTGGCGACACGATCCGTTCGCCGAACCTCGTCGCGCACGCGAAATCTGTCGACCTTTTGATTCACGAAGGGCAAAGTGAGGAGGCTCGTCGCGTCCTCGTTCAGGCGCTAAGCCGGAATGGCCAAGATCGCCTCGCCAAGGTGATGACCCAGGTGTCCGTCTACCACGCCACACCCGCAGACGCCGTAGCGGTCGCCAACGCGGCAAAAGCTCGTCTGCTGGTGTTCAATCACATGGGGCCGGTCGATCCAGGTAATGCCCTGACCGAGGCTATCTTCACCCGGGGTTTGTCGAGGCTACGTTCAACTGACGCGTGGAAGCTCGGTTTTGACGGAATGGTCATCGATCTCCCGGCTGGAGAGACAGCCATCCGGACGTCACGCGTGCACTGATGGACACTGCAATCGGCAGCCGGAACCGGCGGTGACGACTATCGGGCAGTTGCGCCCCGCGGCATTTGTATCGCTGGTGCCTTCGCCGCGCCGTGCATGATACGCAAACTGGCCAGCGTTGCATCAAGCGCAGCGACTCCGTCCTTCTCGGGCAATATCACCGATGGATCGCCATCGCTGGCGCTTTCGGAGACAGTGTAGCGCTCGACTGCGTAACAGGCACCGCCGACGACCGCGCGCAGATCGGTACCGCCGATGCCCTGGCTCATCCCGGCGTCGCTGTTGGTCCAGACGACATAGCGTACCCCGTTGATGACGCGGTCCGGCTGGCGTTCGCCCGAACCACTGTCGAGACCGTAATGCAGGCATGACTTGACCGCGGCCAGTGTCGTGCTGCTGCCAATCTGAAAGACCTCGGTCGCTGTCCCCGTTTGGGACTCGGGCACCACTTTAAGCGTAAGACGCAGGATCATGCGTCCCGGAGCTGGGTGGTCGCCGCTCCAGTCCAACCGCCACCCTGGCGACATCAGCGTACTAATCGCATCGTCCGACGTGGTCGGTGGCGCAATCGCCGGGCGCAGCAAGCTGATCCGTCCGTCGGGGCTGGACCATGGTTGCATTGGGGCGGTGAAGCGAACGGGCGCGGCGGCAATGCACAAGAAGGAGAGCATCACCGCCGAGGCCTTGAGCGACATAGACGGACATCCTCTAAGCAACAGATCGACGGCGTCACCATCCACCCTGCGGTGAACGGCGAGAGACTTACTTTGAAATCGCTTTCCGTTTACTGAACGCTGAAGGCGGCGACGTTAACGACTACTAAAGACACAAAAATGACTAGCATGGCGACAGGGTTGGGCGAGTAGATCGGATTCGCAAATCATTTCGCACGGTAAGTAGCCCATACCGCAAGCGCATCAAATCAAGGTTTGTTTAATCGACACATCGGCGGGTCCAAGGTTAGCGGCCGACAAACGCAATAAGGGTCAGCTTGTCCGAAAACGACCGTAATGGCGATGGATGTATAAGATCCCCCATGCCGCCGTCGATTAGTTAAGTAGCCCGCACTCGGTCTCCCAGTTTATTAAGTTCGTCGGCCCCGCTGTCGGCGGGATCGACGGTAATGCGAAGCGGGCGCGTACCGAACGGTATCGCGACGGCACGAACGACCGCTCGAGCGACATCCATCGGGTCGGCGTTTGCGGGCACGCTTGCCAGATCGGCCGCCTTGGCCTGTTCGGCGAGATCGCGGGTCGGGCCCATTGCGTATTCCGCGGCACATGCCTCGTCGGCGGGTTGATCCGCGTGGGCGAAGTGGTTGGTGCCGCTGGTGTAGACGCCGGGCGAAACGATCACCGTCTCGATCCCCCAGCGCGCCAGTTCGCTCGCATAACTGATCGCGAGCGAGTCCATCGCCGCCTTGGCCGCGAAATACGGCGCGAGGTACGGCGGTGTGCCGCCGCGCGTGCTGGTCGAACCGACCCACAGCAGCAGACGCTCGCCGCCGCTCGTGCGCATATGAGGCAATGCGGCACGATTGACGCGCTGCGGCCCAATCACGTTGATATCGTAGAGCGCAGCGAAATGTTCGGGAGTGAAGGCCTCGGCGGGGCCGAACGCCATATGGCCGGCATTGTGGACGATCACGTCGATCCGCCCCCGCTCGGCGATGATCTGCGCGACCGCCGCGTCGGCCGAGCGCTGATCCTGCACGTCGAGCGCGACCGTGCGGATGTCCACACCATGCTCGGCACCATACAGCCGCGCCTGCTCGACCTTGTCCTCGGACAACGCTCGCATCGAGGCATAGACGACGTGACCCGCATCAGCGAGGCGACCGGCAAGACCCATCTCGCGATCGCGATCACGGCGGCTGTGGTCCGCGCCGGCGCGCGCGGCCGCTACTTCAACACCGTCGATCTCGTGAACCGCCTCGAGGAGGAAACTCGCGTCGGCAAGGCAGGACATCTGGCCGCCCAGCTCTCTCGCCTCGAATTGGTCGTGCTCGACGAGCTCGGCTATCTGCCCTTCGCTAGATCCGGCGGCCAGCTCCTCTTCCACCTCGTCAGCAAGCTCTACGAACAGACCTCGGTGATCGTCACCACCAATCTCGCGTTTGGCGAATGGCCCACCGTCTTCGGCGACGCCAAGATGACGACCGCGCTCCTCGACCGCCTCACCCATCACTGCGACATCGTCGAGACCGGCAACGACAGCTGGCGGCTCAAAACCCGCTCCTGATCACACGCGAGTGGTTGCGGGGCGGCGCCGCGCTACGTCGATATGGAAACTTCGCGCAGCGCCGCCCCGCAACCGCCGTCCGCCATCCATAGGGGGTCAATTTTGGACGCCCACAGGGGGTCAACGTTGAACGCCGTTTGACACGCTGCGCGGCACCCGACTGCTGGGGTACGCCCCGCACGGGCACTGGAAGGTCGCCACCTTCGTGTCGGGCCTGCGCTCGACGGGCATCGTCGCGCCCATGCTGCTCGACTGCCCGATGAACAGCAGCATCTTCCGCCAATATGTCGAGCAATGCCTCGTGCCAGACCTGACGCCGGGCGACATCGTCGTCCTCGACAACCTCTCTAGCCACAAGGCCAGCGGCGTGCGCGAGATGATCGAGGCGCGCGGGGCCGAGCTCCGATACCTGCCACCCTACTCCCCCGATCTCAATCCCATCGAGCAAGCCATCTCCAAGATCAAAGCCCACCTGCGAAAAGCCGCCGCGCGCACCTTCGATGGCCTGTGCGAAAACGTCGGACGCATCATCGACGCATTCACGCCAGCCGAGTGCAGGAACTTCATCCAAAACTCAGGCTATGCGTAAACTCATGAAGAAACCGCTCTAGCGTCATCGCCAAACCGGACCTCAAGCAAAAAGGCCCATTACGTCCTCGGCGGTAAGCTGATCGAGCGCGCGCGACCCAGGATCGTCGGCATCCCAAAGCGCGGCGGCGAGTTCACGCTTGCGACCCTGCAGCGCGAGCATCTTCTCCTCGATCGTCCCGGACGCGATCAGGCGATGAACGAACACCGGCTTCGCCTGACCGATGCGGTGCGCGCGGTCGATCGCCTGCGCCTCGACCGCCGGATTCCACCACGGGTCGTAGAGGATGACCGCGTCGGCCGCGGTGAGCGTCAGCCCGGTGCCCCCGGCCTTGAGGCTGACGAGGAAGAGGTCGACCTCTCCCGACTGAAAACGTTGTACCGGCGTCTTGCGGTCAACGGTGTCGCCGGTCAGCCACGCATATTGGCGCTCCTGTGCGTCGAGCTCGGCACGGATCAGCTCGAGCATCGAGGTGAACTGCGAGAACAACAGAACCGCACGCCCCTCTTCGCGAAACGTCGCCAGAAGCTCGAGGAGACGCACGAGCTTCGCCGACCCTGTCGCAGTACCGGGGCGGGTTGCGGTCTTCTTTGCGGGCAGCGCGATCTTGACCAGGCGCGGATTGCAGCAGGCCTGACGCAGCTTGAGCAGCGCGTCGAGCACGACGATGCGCGAGCGTGCGAGGCCCTTGTCGGCAATCGCATCCTGGACGCGCACGTGCATCGCCAGACGCACCGCCTCGTAGAGCGCAGCCTGCGCACCTTCGAGCACCACGGTCTCGGCGATCTCGGTCTTGGGCGGCAGCTCGGGCGCGACCTCGTCCTTCGTGCGCCGGAGCAGGAACGGACGCAGACGATGCGCGAGCATACGCCTGGCGTGCTCGTCGCCACGCCTTTCGATCGGCGTCCGGTAACGCCGCACGAAGTCCTTGGCACTCCCGAGCAGACCCGGATTGGTCGCGTGCGCGATCGACCATATGTCGCCGAGCGAATTCTCGACCGGCGTGCCGGTCAGCGCGATCGTCTGCCGACGGATCAGGCCGAAGAGCGCCTGTGCCGCCGCGGTCGCAGGATTGCGCACGAACTGGGCCTCGTCGGCAACCACGATCGACCAGCGGCGGCGGCTGAGCACATCGGTATCGCGCGCGAGCAAAGGATAGGAGGTAACAACCAGATCGACGCTGTCCAGCGCGTCCAAGTTATCCTTGCGGTCCGGACCGCTCCACAGATGAACCCGCAACGCGGGCGCGAAAGCCGCGGCTTCCGACACCCAGTTGGGGAGCACGCTCGTCGGTGCGATCACCAACGCCGGCGCATCGAGCGCTCCGGCGGCGTGTTCGACCGCGAGATGCGCGAGCGTCTGCACGGTCTTGCCCAGACCCATGTCGTCGGCGAGCACCAGACCGAACTCGGCACGCGCGAGACGCTGCATCCGATCGACGCCCGCCTGCTGATAAGGCCGCAGCGTCGCGCTGAAGTCATCGGGAAGCCGCGTTGGCACGGCGTCAGGCGCAACCGCCAGTTCGCGCGCGAGCCGCGCGACCCGATCGGGCGCGAGCACGGTAAGCCCCTCCGCACCGCCGAGCGCGGCGACCTCGGCCGCCTGCCAACGTCCGACACGCAGCCCTCCACCCGAGCCCACGATATCATCCCGGGCGAACAGCTGCCACAGCACCGACAGCACCGGGCGCAGCCTGGCGTAGGGCAACGCCAGCGTTCGTCCATCATCGAGCGGTATCGTCGCGTACGCTGACGAGGCACGCGTCTCGACGGGGGGATCGTAGAAGTCTGCCGGATCGACGTAGGGGGGAAGGACGCGGAGCATCGCGAGCACCGCAGGCAGAATATCGACACGCCGACCGTTGACGTCGATGCCCAGCGCGGTATCGAACCAGTCGGTCTCGGAGCCGTCCAGGCCGCCAAAGGATTGCCCCCCGCCACGATCGCCGATTTCGACACGCCAGGAAGCGTCGTCTGCAACCGCAATGCGAAGCGGGAAATCCTCGTCGACCTCGACGCGCCAACCCTCGGTTTCGAGCTGCCGACGGGTCTCGAGCAGGAAGGTCGCGACCGCGGCGTCCGACCCCGAACCGATCGCGTAGTCGAGCGACTGCTCGGGCATCAGAATCACACGCGGTTGCTTATTCAACCGCACCAACCCCGCCGTCGTCAGACGCTTGCCGAACGACGCCTCCTTACGTGAAACACGCGCCACGCGCGCCAGGCGACCATCGACCAGCATCGTAAACGGCCCATCGCCGCTGTGCGCGCCGAGGCGCCTTCCCGCATAGTCGTAGCCAAGCCGAACGACCGGCATGTCCTCGATGTCCTCGTCGTCCTCGTCGTACCAACCACGCGACGATCGCCGAACCGGGCGGCGGACCGCCCGACTCACCACCTCGCCCATCATCACCGACGCGATCGGCGTCGGCGTGACCGCGAGTGGCTCGGGGCCACCGAGCACGCGAGGGAGATGCTCGCCCTTCAGGCCGAGCTTCGACAAACGCTGCACCATCGGCTCGACCGCGTGCGGCGGCATCAGCGGCGCGCGCAGCAGTCCTCCCGCCACGACCGGCGACAACCCCGTCTCGATCCGACAAACCTCACCGGTCGAGGGATCGAGCCAACGCGGCGGTGCCATCGGTAGGACCATAGGGGGTCCGCGCTCGCCAGGGCGCGCCAAGACGCGGACGGCGGCCGCCTGCGCGCCTTCCGCGTCGATGTTCCAGACGATCTTACCCTCGCGCGCTGGCCCCAAGATCAACGGCGGCGAGCCCGGTGATCGCCAACGCGCACGACCGGTGGCGATTATGCGGTCGAACAGTTCCGAGTCGGCCGACGACGATAATTCGTACATCGCACGATCGTGGGCCCGGAGCTTCGTCGCCCGGCTGGCAAGGATCGCGACATCGACGTCGGCCACATATTTCGCGGGCGCACCTGCAGCACTGGCGGCGTCATAGGGCTTGGGTTCGCCGCTCGAGCCACCATCCTTGTCGAAACGAACCATCACTGGCGCGACCACGGTGGTCGGCACCCCGTCGGGATTGGATGCGCACTCAACCAGATAGACAATCTGCTGACGTGCTACGTTGGAACCTACAGCGTCGTGATGCGCGCCGCGGGAGACCGCCTTCTCGAACCCGTCAAGCCACGAGCCGAGTTCGGGCGTGAGATAAGGACCGACCTCACTCGTGTCCTGGGCCAGAAACTCGAGCAGCAGCGCAATCGAATGCTTGCATCTCACACTTACGCGGCACGAACACGCCGTCGTAAACACGACCGACCCGCGACTCGCGTAAATGCCTATGTCCTGGCGATACGGTGCCGGCGCGGTACCCCGCACCTCGCCGACGATCCTACGTCCACCCGGATCAATCGACACGATGCGCGCTCGTCCGTCGCGCTGATACTGCCTGCCCGCCTCGAACGTGCTGGTTCCACCCGCCATGGTCGCTATGTCACCGGCGCTGAAATTTGGGATCGGAACCGGGGAACGAGGTGAAGCCATGACAGCTATCTCGTAAGCGAGTTGGCTGCCGAAGACAGGCTATCCGGACAAAGATAAGTGTAGCGACGCGCAATCATTCGGCGCTCGACGCGAGATAGATGCGCGTCTCAATGCACATTGGCGTGAGACGGATAGGGTTGTCCGACGCACGTTGGGTGAGACTGAGCGCACGTTCGGTGAGACCGACGCGAGATCATCGGTCGCCGATGCGCGATCGGCGAGCCGTCGAAAATGGGGGGCGAAGGGGCGGGCGACTCTTGGTAGCTGAGTGGTCGCAGGCTTTTGCCAAGCTGATCAGCCACGCTGTCGTCCTAATCGGCAGCTATGAAGCGTAAGGTACCACATCGCTTCACAGGGCCTCCGATGTCGTTCGGATGATTCACCCCGTCCAGGACAGGTACTTCGGGGAAATCGAACGGACTGACGTTATCAAGGCACGCGACGTTTACGCCGTACTGGTTCTGATTAGACCGACGCTGGTGATGTGTATAGATACCGCATCGGGAGCAGAAGAAGTGCTGCGCCGATCCGGTATTAAAACGATAGCTTGTCAAAGCATCCTCGCCTTGCAAGAACCTGATGCCACCCATCTGTGCCGAAACGGCCACGGCTCCGCGCATGCGGCAGTATGAGCACGTGCATCGCCGAATGGTGTTGAAGCCGTCGCTTAGGGTTACCTCGAAGCGGACTGCTCCGCAATGACATTGGCCAGCATGTATCTTTGTACCATCTCCCATGTCGATCTCGCTTACAAGCTGCGGATGTCGTTTACGTCCGCTTTCAGGATTCGAGCAAGGATTCAGAATGGAAGGAGCGGGGTCGGAAGCGGCCGGTCGCGACCTCTCGGAATCGAGGCAGACCGTGCGAAAACTCGCGGTGAACGGCGGCCAAGGCGCTGACTAGGCCGACTTTTAGACCTCTGGAGCGTTTCAGAGGCTCAAACCGGTCAAAACGCGGCACTTACCGCTATGATTTTGCCTCGCTTTTGAGTTTTCGCACGGTCTGGAGGGTTTTCGGGAGTACCCTCGCTGGGGCATCCGACCGAGCGCCTAATCGCCTCCCATAACTATCTCCCGCATCAACGCTACCGTTACGATCATGCGGTACTGGGTTTCGAGATATGATTGCCGTGCTGCCCGCCATGCGTCTCGGCGACCGTGCGTCGAAAGTTTCACGATCCTGCGTCGGTCTCACCGATCGTGCGCTCATTCTCACCGATCGTGCGTCGGGCGGCTCTATCCGTGTGAATCACAGAAGACGCCGTGTGATCCGGCGTGGAATGTTGACCCCTGTTGCGGGGTGATCGGCGTGCAATGATGACCCCTCCCCGGGGCCTGGTGATGGCCAGATCGGCGGCTTGGATGAGCTGCGGACCCGGACGGGGATGTTGGTTTTGGAGACGATCGCGAAGGTTCGGCGCGCTCACCTGGTCAGCGGCAAGGGGGTCAAGACGATCGCGCGCGAGCTTGGCTTGGCGCGCAACACGGTCCGCAAGGTGCTACGCTCGGGCGAGACCCGCTTCGCCTATGTGCGTGTGGAGCAGCCCCATCCCAGGTTGGGCGCGCACCTTGTCCGGCTCGACGCGATGCTGGTGGAAAACGCTGCGCGGGCGAAGCGCGAGCGGTTGACGCTGACGCGGATCCACGACCTGCTGGCACGCGAGGGGTGCGAGGCGTCGTATAGTGCGGTGAGGCGGCTCACGCGCAGCGTAGCCGAAAATATCCATGGGTTCAGCCTTTCAGGGAATTGGGTTGGGCGAAAAGGGAAGCTATGTCCAAGTGCGGCAGCGCGGCCGCCAAGGGCTCGATCGCCTTCCCCGCCGTCTCAAGCGCGATCACCGCGCGGTCGATGTCCGACAGCGACGCGGGTGCGGCGGCCGCCGCGCGCTCTCCCACCGTTACCGCGTCGTTCAACAATTTGGTCAGTTGCTCGGCGGGATGGTGGATGAAGCCCACCACCACGCATTTCGCCTCGCGCGCGAAATCCAATGCGGCACGCTCGACCTGCCCGCGCGCAACCGGATCGCGGACCTCGGCGGCGGTTGCCTTGGCGATCTCCCGCAATGGGAGGCCTTCGGCACCTGGCGTTGCTCCGAGCGCGAGCCGCCGCGCCTCGCCCTTGATGAGCGGATCGGCATAGGAAATCTGGACGATCCCGCGCAGCGCGCGCGAGGCGAGGTCAGCCGTGCCGCCCGACGTGAGCGTGGAAGGCTGGGCGGCGGCGACGCCCTGGGTGCGGATCGAGTCGATCATGAGGTGAGAGTGGCGGGGATGGATGCGTACGGGGAGTGGGGAGATTCCCTACCCCCCAATTCAGCGGCTCGTAGCTACGCTTTACGGCTTCGTGCCCAGATGCGCGCCAGAAAGACCAGATCGTCGCCCTGGACCGGGCCTCGCGCACCGCCTAATCTGCTACGGATGCGCTCGATGTGCGTCTCGACCGTCTTCACCGACGAATCGAGCAACCCGGCCACGACCTTGGGCCGATGCCCCTCGCCGATCAGCGCGAATACCACCGCCTCGCGCGAGGACAGCCCGACGATCCGCGCGAGGATCGCCCACTCGTGCGCGCTGAGCACGATGGTAATCGGCCCAGCCTGTTCCTCGGGCGCATCGCTCGTTACGGCTTTGGTCAGTCCTCATGCGGTCTGTCGGGAACGCTGGACTAGACCCGCGCCGCCCGGCACGCGACCCTAGCAACGATCGCCCCTGGAGACTTGCCCATGCCCGAACCCGCCTCCGCCACCACCGATCGCGTCGCGCTCGAAGCCCGCGCCGCGACCGTCGCCACGCGCGGCCGCGCGCTGTTCCACCTCGAACTCGCTGCCGCGCTCGCCACCGACTGGGCGCGCGATGCCGGAATGCTGGGGCAAACCGACTTCATCGTTGTCGATGTCGGCCCCGACGGGCACGAGGCGATCGTCGTGCGCTTCGTCGATGGTGCGCCCACCGCCCGTGCGCGCGCCACCTTCGCCGCCGACGGGCGCGCGCTCGGCGAGCGTGTCGATGGCGCGGAAACCTCGGCCAGTGCGACCGGCGTCCGGGGCGCGCTCGCCTGGCATCAACGGCGCATGGCGCTCGCCGTCGCGCACGTCCGCGCCGCGACGCGGGGCCATCCGCCCGCCGCTATCGTCGCCGTGCCCCCGCAAGGCGGCCCGCGCGCGGACCCGGAGCCGCTCGTCGAAGTCTACGCGCTACGCACCCGCCCGACGTCGCCACGATCGTGCTCGGCCCACATACCCGCTACGAGGTCGATCCCGCGCGCGGGGTGCTCGCCCACCACACGCTCGGCCCCGATTGCACGCGTGGCCTCGCCGATGCCCCGGACCCACTTGCGCTCGTCGATCCCGATAACCCCGTCCCCAGCGAGATCACCGCTTACCTCGCGCTCCGCCACGGACAAACGCTGCTCGTTGACACGCCCATGTCCGGCACCGCGTGGACGGTCGACACGGACGGAGTTCATATATGATCAAACCTCGTCGACGGCCTCTTCCGCCTCCGCATTAGCGTAAGACGGATAGGATCACCCGATGTACGTTCGGTGAGACTGAGCGCATGATCGATGAGACCGACTCGAGATCATCGCACGTCAACGCACGGACGTCACAACGGTCGAAAATAAAGTGGGGGATAGCGGGCGCGCCCGGACTTGCTACGGAGGAGTGGCCTAGAAGGAGACAAAGCGGTCGGCGGTTTTCGGATCAGAGAGTGGCGAAGCGACGCTGCCGTCTGCTGAGAGATCGAGTAGTTCCGGCAATAGGTGCGCATCGGAACATCTTGCAATCTCCGATCTGATCAGGAACGCTTGCTTTCGACAAAGACCCTCAAAGATTTCTGCGGAAAGGGAATTGTAGTTTCTAGCAACACGCCACACTACAATTATGGGCAGAAGCGTTGAATAGCCGTTATCAGTATTACTCACGACCGTGCTGTACGTTGGAAGTTCAGAAGCCCAAGCACTCTGATCGCCGTCTATTAACAGCAGTAAATGGGCTTTCAACGCCTGTTCCGTTTTGGCTACGTTGATTGCTCGGTCACGATTAGGGGTCTGAGTATCAACGGAGCAGAAACCTACATAAGCCTATTTGGTTATAGGTCATCGATGCCGATCGCGTTCGGATCGCGCGGCGGCCTGAGTTCGCCGCGCGCGACGATGTCGGGGAGCGTGAAGGCGTATCGGCCTAGCATATTGACGTGCTTGAAGCCGAGCGGGGACAGTCGAGCGACGTCCTCGGGACGAACGTCGTAGCCTTCGGCGCGGAGCTGGTCGAGCGCGGCGTCCATGTAGATCGTGTTTCACAGCACGACGAGTTTGACGACGAGGCCGAGCGCGCCGAGTTGATCTTCCTGCCCCTTGCGGTAGGGCTGGCGCAGTTCGCCGCGCTTGCCATGGAAGATGATGCGCGCGAGCTGGTGGCGGCCCTCGCCGCGGTTGAGCTGGACGAGAATGCGGCGACGGTAGCTCTCGTCGTCGATGAAGCGCAGCAAGTAGAGCGACTTTACCAATCGACCGAGTTCCTGGAGCGCGCGGGCGAGCCTGGTCGGGCGGTTGTTGGTCTGGAGCGTGCGGATCAGCCCGGCGGCGCGGACGACACCGAGTTTCAGCGATCCCGCGAGGCGAAGCAGGTCATCCCAATGCTCGGCGATGAGTTTCAGGTTGATCTTGTTCGACGCGAGGTCTCCCAGCACACCGTAACGGCCTTGCCGTCGACGCGCGAGAGGCGCGCACCGCCGATGTCGGCGATACGCGGGCTGAACTGTAACCCGAGCAGGTGGAAGACGCCGAAGATGGTGTCTGTATAGCCTGCGGTGTCGGTCATGATCTCGGTCGGCTGCAGCTCGGTTTCCTGTTCAAGCACGACCGAGAGCAGGTGCAGGCTGTCACGACGCGTGCCGGGCACCCATCCGGCGGTCACTCAGCTGCGGGGCTCCGCGCGATCACTTTAACGCGGGGATCCGCGCGATGACCTTGATCTCGAAGTCGAAGCCGGCGAGCCAAGTCACCCCCACCGCGGTCCAGTTGGAGTAGGGCGGTTCGCCGACCTCGGTGTCGCGCACCGCGAGCATGGTCTCGAATTGGCTGGCGGGATCGGTGTGGAAGGTGGTCACGTCTATGACGTCATCAAAGGTGCAGCCGGCCGCGGCAAGCACCGCCTTCGGATTGGCGAACGCGAGGCGGACCTGCGCTTCGTAGGCCGGCTCGGGCGAGCCGTCCTCGCGGCTGCCGACCTGGCCCGAGACGAACAGCAAGTCACCGGAGCGGATGGCGGCCGAATAACCGTAACGCTCGTACAGCGCCTGCTTGCCGGCCGGGAAGATCGCGTTGCGCTTGGACATGTTATTATCCTTTCGTGAGAAGGTGTGTGGATGGTGGTCTTGCGACGAGATTGGGATTGACCCGCTTTGTGGACGGTGAGCGGGCTTGGGGATTATGCGGCAATCAGGGCGGGCTTCTCCTCAGTTTTGTACGTCATTGGGGACCTGTATCCCAGCGCCGAGTGCAGTCTTGCGGGATTGTACCATCCTTCGATGTAAGCACGCCATCTTGGCTTCGGCTTGGAAGGCGAAACGACGACGGGCGAGCAGTTCAGCCTCAAGGGTGGAAAAGAAACTCTCGGCGATGGCGTTGCGCCCATGCTTCTCCCCCAGTGCTCGCAGCTGCGCGTGGACGCGCGGCGCGCCGTAGATGTGGCGCGAGGTGGCGTGCACGGTCCGCACCCGCTTCATGAGCGCCGCGTCGCCGACCGCGTGGGCCGAAGGAGGGCGGCGCATCCAGGTGTAGAAACCCGCCTTCGAGACGCCGAGCACGCGCGCCATGGTCGCGACCGGGAAGCAGGCCGGATTTTCGCTAATGAACCGGAAAATCCCAATGGGAGCGCCACGGTCTCGCTAAGCAGACCAGGCTGCGGCTCTTAAGAGGATTTCCCGCTCGACGCGCAGCTGGCGTATCTCGCGGCGCAGCCGCACCAGCTCGTCGCGTTCGGCGGTGGCTAAATCACGAGCCGCCGCCTCCCTACGTCCTTCCTGCTTGTCGGCCTTGGCGACCCACGCGCAGATCGATTGCGGTCGGCTCGAACTCTTGGCGCCAGCTCATCGGGGGGTCGTCCGGCGCGTACCAGATCGACCATCTGGCGGCGAAACTCAAGCGTATACGGGGGAGGAGTCTTGGGCATCGGAAACACCTCTGGCGAAAGCTTCAGGGTGTCCACCAAAGCGGGTCAATCCCACTCAGCCGGTCGCAACACTTAGGCTCACTTGCGCCCGCTACCGTATTGCATTGCTGGCCAGACTTTCTCAGAGCGGCGGCTTGTTTAGGGTCACGGTGCGGTTGGCCCGCCAAGTCGGATGCTCGGTCTAGCCCTGCTCGGCGATGATCGGGCGATCGCTTGAGTACAGGTTAAATCACGTATATCGACGCATTCGAATGCAGGAGGATGCATGGCAGAGTGGTTGAAGCGCGCCGCGACAGGCGAAGTGAGAGCGGATCGCGATCGGCAAGTCCGCGACACGGTGGAGGCGATTCTCGCTGACATATCGGCGCGCGGCGATGCGGCGGTACGCGAGCTTTCGATCAAGTTCGATGATTGGGACCGCGACAATTACCGGCTGACCGACGCCGAAATCCAGGCGTGCGTCGACCGGCTGAGCACGCAGGAGATGAAGGATATCGAATTTGCGCAGACCCAGGTGCGCAACTTTGCGCAAATTCAGCGCGACAGCGTGAAGGATGTCGAGATCGAAACCTTGCCCGGCGTCGTGCTCGGCCACAAGAACCTGCCGGTCAACGCCGCGGGCTGCTATGTGCCGGGCGGTAAATATCCGCTGCTCGCCTCGGCGCACATGAGCGTCATCACCGCCAAGGTGGCTGGCGTCCCGCGCGTGATTACCTGCGCGCCGCCATTCAAAGGTGAGCTTGCTTCCGCGATCGTGGCGGCGCAATCGATGGCGGGCGCTGACGAAATCTACTGCCTGGGCGGCATCCAGGCGGTCGCGGCGATGGGGATCGGCACGCAATCGATAGCGCCGGTGGACATTCTCGTCGGCCCCGGCAACGCGTATGTCGCCGAAGCCAAGCGCCAGCTGTTCGGGCGCGTCGGTATCGATCTGTTCGCCGGACCCACCGAGACGCTCGTGATCGCCGACGACAGCGTCGACAGCGAACTCTGCGCGACCGACCTGCTCGGCCAAGCCGAGCATGGACCGGACAGCCCGGCCGTGCTGCTGACCACGTCCGCGAAGCTCGCGCGCGATACTATGACCGAGGTCGATCGGCTGCTCGCGATCCTGCCCACCGCCGAGATCGCACGCCGAGCCTGGGAGAGTTTCGGCGAGGTAATTGTCGCCGAGGACGAAGCCGAGATGGTGCGCATCGCCGACGACATCGCGTCCGAGCATGTTCAGGTGATGACGCGCGATCCGGACTATTTTCTGGATAATATGACTAATTATGGCGCGTTGTTCCTCGGGCCGCGAACGAACGTCGCGTTTGGAGACAAGGTAATCGGAACCAATCACACGCTGCCGACCCGTAAGGCTGCACGCTACACGGGCGGGTTGTGGGTTGGTAAATTCCTAAAGACCTGTACTTACCAGCGCGTCACTACCGATGCGGCAAGCGCGATGATTGGTGAATACTGCTCGCGCCTTTGCGCGCTGGAAGGTTTCGCCGGGCACGGCGAGCAGGCCAATATCCGCGTCCGGCGTTACGGCGGCCGTAATGTGCCCTATGCTGGTCGTGTCGAACCGCTGCCAATCAGCGGCTGAGGCGATGGCTGGCCTGCCACAAACGCCAAGCTTCCGACTGGATGGTCGGCGCGCGCTGGTGACCGGCGCGGGGCGTGGAATCGGGCTCGGGCTCGCGGTGGCGCTGGGGGCTGCGGGTGCGCACGTCACCCTCGCCGCACGCAGCCAGCACGAGGTTGAGGCGGGTGCGGCGGCGATGCGCGCCGCAGGCGGCTCGGCAAACGCCGTGCTGCTCGATGTGCTTGACGTTGCAGGAACAGCCGAAGCGATCGCGGCGACAGGTCCGTTCGACATTTTGGTCAACAACGCCGGCACCAACCGGCCCAAGCCGATGCAGGACGTGACCGCCGAGGACTTCGACGCGGTAATCGGTCTCAACGTCCGCAGCGCCTTCTTCGTCGCCCAAGCGGTGGCGCGCGGGTTGATCGTCGCGGGGCGGCCGGGATCGCTCGTCCATGTCGGTTCGCAGATGGGGCATGTGGGTGGTGTCGACCGCTCGCTCTACTGCGCGTCGAAATGGGCGCTTGAGGGCATGAGCAAGGCGTTCGCGCTCGATCTGGCTGGCTATGGTATCCGCTCGAACACGATCGCGCCGACGTTCATCGAGACCCCGATGACGAAGCCTTTTTTCGAGGACCCGGCCTTCAAGGCGGGCGTGCTCTCGAAGATTAAGCTCGGCCGACTTGGCAGGGTGGAAGATTTGATGGGCGCGGCCGTGTTCCTCGCCTCCGACGCATCGGCGCTGGTAACGGGCACCAGCGTAATCGTCGACGGCGGCTGGACCGCCGATTGATTTGCGGGCGTGCCGTAACGCACGTAGTCTCGGCTCAAGGAAAACCATGACCTCAGATCGCATCATGACCACTCATGTCGGCTCGTTACCGCGCAACGACACGGTCACCCGAATGCTGTTCGCGCGCGAGCGTGGTGAGCCGATCGATAAGGCCGCGTTCGACGCCGAGGTGGGCGCGGCGGTCGACGCCTGCGTCGCGCGGCAGGTCGCGGTCGGGATTGACCTCGTCTCCGACGGCGAGATGTCCAAGATTTCTTACGCGACCTACGTCAAGGACCGCGTCAGCGGCTTTGATGGTGACAGCCCGCGCACCCCGCCCGCCGACCTCGAGGCCTTTCCGGGCTTCCTTGCGCGCCAGACGAAAAGCGGCGGCACGCCTACCTACCGTCGCCCGCGCTGTGTGGGGCCGATCGCGTCGGTAACGCTCGCGCCGCTTGCGGACGATATCGCGCGATTGCGTCGCGCAACCGATCGGCATCGATCTGCCGGCGCGTTCATGAACGCCGCTTCGCCAGGCGTGATTGCGTTGTTTCAGCCCAACGACTATTATCCGACGCAGGATGGATATCTGGAAGCGCTCGCCGAGGCGATGCGGCCGGAATATGAGGCGATTGTCGCTGCCGGCCTGATCCTGCAGCTCGACAGCCCCGACCTGGGACTCGGTCGGCACATGATGTACAAGGATCGCAGCGAGGCCGATTATTGCCGTTTAATCGGGCGGCACGTCGAGGTTCTCAACCATGCGCTGCGCAATGTGCCGGGCAACCGCGTGCGAATGCACGTATGCTGGGGAAATTACGAGGGGCCGCATCATTGTGATATTGAGATGGGTGTGATCCTGCCTGTATTGATGACAGCCAAACCGCAGGGCCTATTGTTCGAGACAGCCAACCCGCGCCACCAGCATGACTGGAGCTACTTCGCGGAAATGGGCGGTCGTCTTCCCGAGGACCGGGTTCTTATTCCCGGCGTGATCGATTCGACCACAAATTTCATCGAACATCCCAAGGTGGTCGCGCAGCGCATCGAGCAGTTCGCCGCGATCGTCGGGCGCGAGCGTGTGATCGCGGGCACGGATTGCGGCTTTTCGACCTTCGCCGGTTTCGGCGCGGTCGATCCCGATATTGCCTACGCCAAGCTCGGCGCGCTCGCGGATGGCACCGCGATCGCGAGCGAGCGGCTGTGGGCGCGCGCGGCGTGAGCGATGGGCTGAAGGCGCGACTTGCGGCGGGCGAGACAATCGTTGGCACGTTTGTTAAGACGCCGTCGCCGATCGTCGTCGAGGTGCTGGCGCTGACCCCGCTCGATTGCCTGTGCCTTGACGCCGAACATGCGCCGTTCGACCGCGCAGCGATTGATGGGTGCGCGCTTGCGGCGCGCGCCGGTGGCATGGACCTGCTGGTGCGCGTACCGTCCGCCACGCCCGAGCATATTTTAAACGCGCTCGATTGCGGCGCCACGGGCGTCGTCGTGCCCCACGTGCGCTCGGCGGAGGAGGCGCGCGCGGCGGTACGGGCGAGTCACTATGGCGCGGCCGGGCGCGGTTACGCGGGTTCGTCGCGCGCGGCCGCGTACACGACCCGAAGCATGGCGGCCCACCGCATGGCGAGCGAGAACATCATGGTAATCCTGCAAATCGAGGACCTAGAGGCGATCGAAGACCTCGACGCGATCGCGCAGGTGGAGGAGGTAGACGCATTGTTCGTGGGCCGCGTCGATCTCACTGTCGCCTATGGTGCCGACGACCACGATGACCCGCGCGTCATCGCAGCAGTAGAGGCGGTGTGCATCGCCGGTCGGCGGCACGGCCGCCCAGTGGGCATGTTTCTCGCGCGAGTCGAGGATGTGCCGCGATGGCGGACACAGGGCGCGAGCCTGTTCCTGCTCGGCTCCGACCACGGTTTCATGCTCGACGGCGCGCGGGCGCTCGCGGCGAAGGTGAAGCGATGAACGGTCAGGCCAGACGAGCAGACTTACCCGCAATGAAATGGCCGGTGAACAGCCGCCGTTCGGCTGGCACGTTCGGATCCTCGATGCGCTCGACAAGCATCGTGACAGCGGCCTCGGTCATCCGGCGAACGGGCTGGCGGATCGAGGTGATGCGGTAGCTCGTCCACGTCGCTGGACCCGAGCCATCAAAACCCACGACCGACAAGTCATCGGGAATGCGGAGGCCAAACGCATCGCGGCCCGTGTCGATCGCGCCGATCGCCATCAGGTCGTTCGCGCAGATCACCGCGTCATAGCGTTCGTGCTGGGCCAGCAGCGCGCGCAGGCCCTGGCCGCCGCTATCGTAGCTGAAATCGCCGCGCACAACGGGTACGTCGTCGACCCCGGCCTGCGCCAGCGTGGCCAACGCCGCCTCGCGCCGCTCCTCGCCGACCGACGAGTCCTCGGGGCCCGCGATCACGCCGAAGCGGCGATGGCCCGCCGCGAGCAGACGCTGCGCGAGTTCGCGTTCGCCCGCGACAGAGTCGCAGCTGACCGACGCCGCCGACCCATCCGACGATGTCCGGTTATAGAGGACGAGCGGCACGCGATGGTTGTCGAACAGCTGGATTTGCGCGTCGGACAGCCGCGCCGCAGAGATCACGCCATCGACGCTGTGCCGCCACACTTGGTCTAGGACCTCGTCGACCTCGCTCTCGGCATGAAGCGAGAATAGCAGCACGCGCAAATCCCGCGCCATCAGTCGCTGCGACAGTTCGGCCAACACTTCTGGATAGTAGAGAGTGGTGAGGCTGGAAATCAGCACCGCGACGAGGTTGGTGCGGCCCGAGATCAATCCCTGCGCGAGCGCATTGGGCCGGTAACCGAGTTCGGTCGCGACCTTAATGATGCGCTCGCGGGTCGCGGGGGCGATGCTCGCGCCCGGCAGGAAGCAGCGCGACACCGCCGATTGCGACACGCCCGCATGGCGCGCTACGTCGTAAGATGTCGGTCGGCGATTGGCGGAGGGACGCTCGCGCGCGACTGGCTCCGCCTTGGCCTTCCGTTCGCGATCCTTCACCATGCGCTTTGCTCTCGACACCGCAACAATGTCTTGGACTGAATGCAGCTGATCAGCATCGGACGCAACTGCCCGTGACAAATGCATTCGGATGCAATACTCATAAACTCTATGACCGCTGGAGCAGCAACGTATGCGCTTGGCCGAAACTTGGAGATCGGGACAATGACCATCGGCCCTGCGCCAATTGGATTTGAAGCCACCACCCGCTACGTTAAGGTGCCCACGCGCGACCCCCTTGCCGATACGGGCGAAGTTTCGGATCTGGTCGCGGCAATCCTGGCCGACGTGCGCGCGCGAGGCGACGCTGCGGTGCGCGACTACTCGCTCCGTTTCGATAAAATCGAACTTGATCGCTTCGAGGTGACGACAGCCGAGCGCCGAGCCGCGGTTGACGCGCTCGATCCGCAGACGCGCGCCGACACGGAGTTCGCGATCGGCAACGTTCGCCGTTTCGCCGCGGCTCAGCTCGGCACCGTTTTGCCGCTCGAGATCGAGTCGCTCCCGGGCGTCCACCTCGGCCATCGAATCATTCCGATCGAGCGCGTGGGTGCCTACGTTCCCGGCGGCCGGTTTCCGCTGCTGTCGGCGCCGATTATGACGATCGTTCCCGGCAAGGTCGCAGGTTGCGAGGAGGTGATCGCCTGCCTGCCGCCGAACGCGCATTTAGCGATGGTCGCGGGCTGTCATCTCTCGGGCGCGGACCGCATTTTTCGGATCGGGGGCGCGCAGGCTATCGCGGCGATGGCCTATGGCACTGATAGCGTGCCGCGCGTCGACAAGATCATGGGACCGGGCAACGCCTTCGTGAACGAGGCCAAGCGCCAGGTGTTCGGCCCCGTCGGTATTGACCAGCTTGCCGGGCCGTCGGAGATTTTCGTGGTAGCTGACTTCACGGGTGACGCCGAGATGATCGCGACCGACCTCCTGGCACAGGCCGAGCATGACGTGCGCACGCGCGTCGGCCTGATCACCACCGACCGCGCGCTCGCCGAAGCGACCGCGCACGAGGTGACGCGCCAGCTCGAGACGCTCGCCACCGCGAGCATCGCGGGCGTGAGCTGGGCCGATTACGGCGAGATCGTGCTATGCGAGGACGAGGCGACGATGATCGCCTACTCGGACCATGTCGCGGCCGAGCATCTGCAGGTGCACACGCTCCATGCGCACGCGTTCGCCAAGCGGCTGCGCAATTACGGCTCGCTGTTCATCGGCACCAATGCAAGCGTTGTCTATTCGGACAAGACGGTCGGCACCAATCACACGCTGCCCACCATGGGCGCGGGCCGTTATACTGGCGGGCTTTGGGTCGGCTCCTACGTGAAGATCGCGACGCATCAGTGGCTCGACGAGCAGGGCGTAACCACTATCGCGCCGCCCGCAGTGCGCCAGAGCGCGAGCGAGGGACTGGACGGCCATCGTAAGGCGGCAGCGCTACGCTATGAGCGGCAGCAGGCAGCGCATCTCGTCGCGGTCTGACCGGTCAAGACGCCAGCGGCATCGAGGCAAAGTCCGGGAGCGCTGGGTTCTCGGAGCCGCGTACAACGAAGACCTTGCATGGTCCAGACGCGGTGTTGCGGAAGGCATGGAACAGACCAATTGGAACCGAAAGCGTATCTCCCGCACCGAGGAGTAGCTGCTCGTTCGCCCAGCTGAACTCGAGCGTTCCCTCTTGGACGAAGAGCACTTCGACCTCATGGCGCGTGTGCATCGGCACATAGGCACCCGTTTCCAGCGTCAGCTGGCGCAGGTTGAAGCCGTGCGGCCACCAGCCCACGATCGGTCCGGGTTTGAAGCCGTCACGCGTCGCCGTGGGTACGATCAGGGGCGCTTCCTCGATACCCGCGCGAGCAAGCGGCGAGGCCGGTTCGCCCGCGATTGCGTCAGCGCGAATGACGCAATCTAACAGTTTGTCCATCGGCGGCGTACGAAGTCCGGCCAGACGCTCGACGTTGAGCCCAGTCTCCAGTTCGACATCTTTGAGTTCAAAGTCACCGCTCGTCGTATCGATAAGCCGTCCGCTTTTGGTGAGTCTTAGCCCGTGGTCGGCCGCCGCCTCGAATACCGCAGGTGCCCAAGTGACATGGCCGGGATCGTCATCGCCCAGCACAAACCACAGAAAGCCCTTGCCCTTATCGAGCTTCTCAAAACCGCGGAACATGCGCGTGGGTATCGATGCGACATCCCCTGGCCCGATTTCTAACGTGCCGTCCTCGCGATTGGGGCCGAACAGCAATCGCCAGCGACCCGAGTGCACAACAAAGACCTCGGCGGTCTCGTGGCTGTGTTGCGAATTCACGCACGCGAACGGCTGGCGCGCGCCGCCGATGTTAAAGCCGTGGCGCTCGGTGATGTGAATATGTTGGCCGGGATCTTCGGACACGCCCGGGCCGATGATCGTGAAATTTTCCTTCTCGGTCGATCCTGGCGTGCGTGTATCGATGAACGCGGTGCGGCTCGGGATTAGGTCGGCGTAGCGGACCAGTCGCGGAATCACCATTTCGGCCAACATGCTAGACAAATGTTATTCCTCCTCTGACCGATCAACGAACGGCACAGTCATTGCATTCGAATGCGATTGGGGTAAATCATCGGAGTGTTTGGCGCAAGATATAGCGCGGCACGGAACGGGAGAGACGGCGTGGGAGACGCTGAGCAGCCGGTCGATACGCAGGGCCGCGCTGCGATCGCGCCCGGCATTTCCAGCGCGACGGGTCGCTTGCCCATGCTGCTGTTGCCGGGGACACTGTGTGACGAGCGGCTGTTCGCGCCATTGCTCGCGCGCCTTCCCGCGCGTGCCGTTACCGTCCCGAGGATCACGGGTGCTCGCCAAGCTTGGACATTCGCGGAGAGGGTTATCGCGGCTGCGCCACAACGGTTTGCACTGCTCGGCTTCTCGCTCGGGGGAATCATCGCGCTGGAAATCGCCGCGGCGGTGCCAGAGCGCGTCGCCGGATTGGCGCTGCTCGGCAGCAATGCGCGGCCGTTAGACGACAAGGTTCGCGTGGACCGCCGTGAGAGCGCGCA
>JAABUQ010001953.1_pt1 | contig 42324 bp, 39 predicted proteins | sample 5560001 | NCBI WGS metagenome assembly JAABUQ01 (sample SAMN10711888, study PRJNA513371) | rock metagenome | isolation source: Antarctica rocks | place: Antarctica: Victoria Land, Finger Mt nord | collected 2015-12-18
ATCAGGAGTCATAAATTGTCTGTCCTGTGTGGTTTTACTTTATTATCCTCCATTTTTGCTTTGAATCTGGTCACCCAGATTCCACATAATAAGTATTAATGCTTATGCAAAACTGAGATGCTCCCATAAGTTATTTTGCTGCCAATGAGTTCTATCAATAGCAACTATGAGTGTATTAGTCTGCTTGAAATAGGTTCTTAACAGGTATTTAATGATAGGGAACCAGAGCAGAGGTACGCTCAGTTGTGGTAGAATCAAAAATTTTTGCCAGCTGCGACGACGGCTCTCAATTTAATTGGCTGTGGAAACAATGCCGCTAGTCTTTCAATCCGCACTTGTTTATGGATTTGCAGCATCCCCACTAGGATTTCCAGAGTGAGGAATTGAGTAGGACTTAGTTGCTTTTGGAAGCAGGTGAGGTAAAATTGAGGCAACATTTTCAATTGGTCTGTCTTGTTGAAAACACTTAACCGATCTTTTTTACCACAAAATGCCGTAATACGCACCAACTCAAGCTTTTCACTGTACTGTCACCCCTTCAGAAATTTTGCTCAATAAAATTAGCAAACTGGCGCTTGAGAGCAAAAACTACTGTTTTGTTTAAGATTAAAAAAGAATGAGTTTGTTGAAGTTGAAAATGATGTTTGGACTCAACTAGATGACTTAGGATTCTCGCCGGGTGTTTCTATATTTCTGGAAGGTGTAAAGGTGACACAAACTAAAAAAGTTAGCGGGTTCAACCTCGCTGGTAAATGGCAACGTAAGATTTCCGGAGTTACACCCAAAGAAGGCTGGTTCATTTTGACTAACTTGAATGAGTTGAAATTAGCGGTCGCTGCTGATAAAAAGCGTTTTGATATTGAAGAAATGTTTCGTGATTTTAAAAGCGGTGGTTACAATCTAGAGGATACCAATGTATCTATGAGCCGGTTAATTCCTCTGATTTTATTGATAGCTGCCGCCTATAGTTCAGCCACCTTTAAAGGAGAAAGAATCAAAAATAAAGGTGTGCAGAAGTATATTGGTAGAGTGAAAGAATCTGGGCTTGTTCAGAGAAGACATAGTAGTTTCTATATTGGACTATATGGTCAAACCTGGGTTAATTTTATGGAACATTGTTGGGAATTGGTCACGAAATTAATGAAATTGAGTCGCAATAAGCTAGAGGATTATTTACAAGGGATAAGAGCTATGGAGCATATTCTGGCTGCGTTCTAGCCTTCATGTCACCCCGTCAGGTGCTGCTGCCTCAACGATGCCTGAGTCAACCGAGCTGGTAAAAATCCCCCGCCCTTTGCTGGAGAGCTTCACTAACGCACTATGTTACGCCGATTGAATGGATAAAGTCGAACTCACGTTAACTGCATAAATTAAAAAAGGTAGCCCTATTAGTTTGACGAAAGGGTACTGCATAAAACAGCTGACTCTAAACACTGACTGATACATAGGCAGGTAGTTATATTGCCAGACTTGACTCAGTCTTATGAAGCCATTGCTGATGTGCTGAGCGGTTGATGAATAAAAAAATCATTAAATCGTGCATTTCCTCTGTCTTATAAAAACAAATAGTTTTCCGAGCTAGTCGTTTAATTGTGCAACTCTTGCATGCCTTTTCAAATAGCTCTAGAGAAGCCATATTGAGACATTAATGATTGAATTTGAGTTCTGTAAGCAGAGAGCAGGCTCTCGTTTGAAGGTTGGGTCCGATCACTATAAAATACCAGCACCCCAAGAACTTCGCCTCTAACAAAAATAGGTGCCGCCAGAGCTGCCTTCAACCCAGCTTTCCGAGCGATTTGAGCTCGATAGTAAATGGTTGGAGAAGCTGACGAGACATTTTCAATCCATTCGGGTTCGTGCCTTGTCCACACACGACCAGGTAACCCCGCACCAGCGACAAACGTAAAGCACTCAGATTCCCTTCTAAATGCAGCCAACCGGGGATTAGCTAGGTAGTGAGCCGAATGGCATCGTAGCACTTTTCCATCCGGAAGCCACACTTCACCATACTTCCAGTCGGCTGTTTGGCAAATTTGTTGCAGAATAATTTTCAGAACAGCTTCAAACACATCAGTTTTAGCGAACTCCAAGAGGATGTTCCACTTAGTGTTTGCCGCTTCTACCGTAGCTAAGATAGAAACTTCCTCCACCTTGGCAGCAAAAGACTCCTGAGGTTCCTTGAGGAAAATTCCGCACAGGATAGCGCAAACCACAGCCGTCATCCCCATTGATAAGAACAGAGTTCGAGCATCAGTTAAGCTGTAAATTGTCAGGTAAACAACACCCCCGACATTGCCGTAAGCACCGACACTGCCAGCAAGTTGCCCGGTAATTTCCCGTTTGATTAGAGGCACCAGCCCAAAAGTGGCACCAGCACCTGCTTGAACACAGTAGGCACAGAGCATTGTTACCGCGATCGCACCAGATAAAATCCAGCTCGAGTTAATCGCGCTCATAAGTAGATAGCCGATGCCAATCCCAAAAGTCAATCCAGTCATCGTCCATTTGCGAGAGCCTAATTGATCGGACATTAAGCCCCCGCTCGGTCGAGACACTAAGTTTAAGCACGGATACGAGAGGGCAGCAATCATTCCAGCCATCACCTGATTGAGCCCAAAAGTGTGTTCAAAAAATGCCGGGAGCATCGAAAAGGCAGCCAGTTGCGAACCAAAGTTGGTGAAATAAGTGAAGTCCAACAGCGCTACTTGGCGAAACTCATAACGCTCTTTTGGGGCAAAGAGCTTAGTACTTCTGAGAAAATTGGCGCTCAAGGGATTGAGCGAACCAACGACCTCCCGATTCACTTGCCAGGATTTGTATGTTTGGAAGGCATACAAGCTGGCTAATATCACCCAGATGAGAATCACTTGATTGGTGGAGAGGAAGTGAATCTTCGGCTGGGCTAAAGGCCAAGTTAATAAGCCCAATGACAGCAGCATCCCGAGATCCAGAGCAATCATTGCCCAAAAGCTTTTGGCGCTTGTCACTTCCGTCCCTCCATGACGTTTGGGGCGGAGATAGACTTGACCTGGGGGAGTATCAGAGACGCTAAAGTAATAAATTACACCATAGCCCGCACAAATGACTCCGGTCAAGAAAATTGCTAATCGCCAATTGACCATACCCCCAGCAAAGATTGAGGTGGCTACACCAATGGAGGGGAGAACAAACCCCGCCGCTGCCGCCCCGAAGTTGCCCCAGCCACCGTAGATCCCTTGCGCGATGCCAATTTCTTTCGGGGGAAACCATTCCGCTACCATGCGCACACCCACCACAAACCCAGCCCCCATAATTCCCGTAGCTAGGCTACTCCAGACCAACTCGTTAAAGTCAAAAGCTATGGCAGTGCCTAAGCAGGGGAAGGCAGCAAAGACTAGTAAACAGGAGAAAGTGAGACGGGGACCAAAGCGATCCAGAATCATGCCAATGATGATTCGGGCTGGAATGGTGAGAGCCAGATTGCAGATGGCTAAAGTCTTGATTTGCGCTGGGCTTAGATTTAGATCTTTCTGAATCGTTGTAGCAAAGGGAGCAAAGTTAAACCAAACCACAAACGATAGAAAGAAAGCCAACCAAGTCAGATGTAAAATGCGGTAGCGATCGCTAAATGAGCATAATCCTCTAAGCATCCAAAACCTTCCTACATTGGTTATGTGAGAATTTGATAGATGGCGTAGCTAACACTACAGTTGCTTCCTGAGTTAATTAAGGTACAGCAATAGCAAATAATCCTGCTAGTGAATTGCCCGCAAGGGGGACTAAAGCAATACAAGTTGAAATTTTGGCGGACTAGACTAGCAAGAGAAACTTGTTTATCTTGCTCTATAACTAGCAAATAAAAAAGTAGCTTATGCTACCGACTTGCTTAGTTAATGTCTTGACCACTAGGCGCATGTTTATAAGGCAGAACTGCATAAAATACAAAAGCTAACCTATGAGTAAATACAACAGTCATTTGGCCCCAATCTGTCAAATGTGAACGTCTCCAATACAGTTCAGTTATTCACAATAATTCGAGGATTTTATGCGACATCCCTTTGATTTAGAAATTTCCACTCTAGAAGCCATTGCGCTAAATGCTGAGAACGAGTTAACGGACGAAGAAGCTACAAAAGTTGCATGAGGTGGATTAGTTACTAGCGATATTGCAGGTGAAAAAGGTGGTTCTCTCAATCCTCCTAATAAGCATAATTTTCCTCCCATGACTGAGTACGTAACTCTATGTGGTAATGAAGAAGGTGGCGGAATTACACCCTTCTAATTCTCAATGCTCTGAACTTTCAACGGCATGCTGGTAGGAGATGCAGTAAATTCCTAAGGGCTACAGCCCTACTTTATTCAAAATCCTCTAATGTTTTATCTCTATAAATTAGATGAACGTTTTGATTCTAGGTATTCCTGGGGATGAGCATGAGTCCCATCTGGCTGATGCTCTTGCACAAATGGGCGCAACAGTGGCTTATTTAGATACCCGTTTGTTCCCAACTCGGTTAAGGATGTCATGGCGACCTGATACTCAATTAGGGCGATTTACCTTACTAAATGAGTTCAATTTAGATTTTCGAGATATTGACAGTGTATTTTGGCGTAATCTTTCTGAAGTTCGTATCCCTTCTCTCAAGGATGAAAATCAGCAAAGGATTGCTTTCAATGATACGAGCACTACACTGCGATCGCTGATACAAGCCTGTCCGGCTCGCTGGATAAATTCTTGGCGTGCATATCAATTTCATAAAGAAAAGCCTTTGCAACTGAGCAAGGCTAAGCAATTAGGAGTCAAAATTCCAAATACTTTAATCAGTAATGATCCAGAGCAAGTTTTGGAGTTTATTCAATCCCAGGATAAAGTAATTTTTAAGCCAGTTTATGGAGGTGCCCCTACCCAATTTGTAACCGATTCTCACTTGGAGCCTCAGAGACTAAATTTGGCTCTCAGCATTTCTCCAGTCACTGTACAGGAGTATATTCCTGGTACTAACATTCGGAGCTATGTGATTGGAGGTTCAGTCTATGCTGCTGAAATTCGGAGTCAGTGTTTAGATTTCCGCCAGGATTCAGAAGCAGAAATAATTCCAGTAGAATTACCGGAATCAATACAACAGCAGTGTATTGCTGTTGCTAAGGCATTTATGTTGGAGTGGACAGCGATTGATTGGCGGTTGAGGCTTTGCGGTGAATACGTATTTCTAGAAGCAAATCCCAGTCCAATGTTTTTGGGATTTGAGCAGAAAACCGGATTTTCCATAACCCAGCAATTGGTTAAGCTGTTGATGGACAACTGATGTAGCAGATTATCCGCAAAATGCCAAAACTGGAAGAGATGCCCATCTACAACTAAACTACCCAACCAGATTTGTAGGTAGCTGGCACTGAGCATTCCTATATTTGGCGAATGAACACTGCTGGTTCTACAATCTGCGTGCCGTGGTAGTGCTTAAGTGGGAGCAGATGTTTTTTATTTGAGCCTTGGGTCCAGAATTAAAGACTCGGGAGTGCCGATCTGGACGCTAGCAAAGTCTAGGTGATTCGGGTTGAGGATAATGTTGTTTTCCTGGGGAAGGACTGCTGAGGGAACAACTAGGATTGCTGTTTTTCCCTGCCTAACCCAATTGTTACCTATATCTGCCAAACTCAATGGAGCTGGTTCTTCTTGCCAGTTAAGGGGGAGCTGATTCGGGGTTAAGTTTTGGACTGCAAGGACATCAGGAATTTCTGTCCTGAAGTAAACGTACCTTCTCCCTAATAGACTCTGGTCGATATGGACTAGTGTTTCTAGAATTGCTAGGGAAAGATGAGCACTACAATAAACCACTGCTGTTCCTACAGAATTCCATCGTCCGCCATACTGACGTGCCCCTTCTCCGCTAAAGGCTGTCGCTACATGCTTAGCTGGGGTAACACGCCATGCCTTCATCAGCTGTAGACCCCATATTCAATCCGACCCAAAATCGTTAGTACCTGTTCGACTCCGGCATCAGTATCCAGTAGGTCAAGGGGTCGTCCATTGCCCAAAGCTCTATTTGGCAGATTGAGCCAATTTCTGGCTGTCTCCTCGTCTTCCAGTACATCTATCGCCCTGACTAATACTTTAGCTAACCTAAACAGGCGATCTGACTTGGCGGCGTCAAGGGTTGTCTCACGCATCTTGTTACGGCTAAACGTGCGTGGACTCAAGCCAAGAACCTGGGCCATTTGAGATTCTTGAATCTCAAAGCGGCGGCTAAGGTTCACTGCGCTCTTAGTTGGCAAGCCCTTTCGGACTACATGAATGACTCCAAAAGGTAGAGGTTGGTCGAGAGGAAGGTTGACTCCTAGGAGCCTTAATGCATTAAGCTCTGTAGCGCTAGCCATCGTAAACCTCCAAAATCAAATCAGACATTTGTCTTTATCTTAAATGACATTTGTCTGTCCCTAGTCCTCTCTCTTGTTCACAGGCTTTATCCTATAACTAGCGAATAAAAAAGTAGCTTCTGCTACCGACTTGCTTAGTTAATGTCTTGACCACTAGGCGCATACTTATGCACTTTCACACCAAGTATAAGGGTGGTGGTTATTAACTTAGTGACATTCCCATCAAACCCCTTGCTGTAACGTTCACCTGACAAAATCAAGGAGTGAACGCATGACCAACCAAAGCCGTGAGGAGCGAGCATTATGACCAAAGGAACCAAACTTACCCTAGAACAATTCTGGGCATTGCCCGAAGGAGAGACTGCTTACGAATTAGTTGACGGACAAGCCATACCCAAAATGTCGCCTAAAGAGTTTCACTCAGCTTTGCAAGGGGCTTTGTATCGACTAATTTTTGATTGGCGGCAAGGCTTGGGTAGGGTTTATCCAGAATGGGCAGTAGCTTTGCAGCGCAACGGCGCGCTTTGGGTGCCGACTCCTGATGTTACCTACGTTTCTTATGAGCGCCTGCCCAAAAGCTGGAAGCGGAATGAAGCTTGCCCCGTACCCTGCGACCTAGCGATTGAAATTATCTCCCCAGGGCAGACTTTAAAGGAGTTTGAGGAGAAAGCTGAGGACTACTTTGCATCCGGAGTATCGCGGGTTTGGGTTGTTGACCCTGAAGCTATGAGCATTAGAGCCTTTTTCCCAGACGGTAAGGTCACTCTCTACACGGATACGATGCCGATTATAGATACTTTGCTTCCTGGTTTGGAACTAACTACAAGGCAGGTTTTTGAGTCAGCGGAACTGCTTTAGCCGCTCAGCACCCCCTTCATTTTCGCTCTGCCTTTAGAAGATAGCGACATCACGGCCATTTCTATAAGGCAAAACTGCATAAAAATTCAAAAGCTACCCTACTGAGTAAATACAAGGGTCGTTTGACCCAAAGTTGTCAAACGTGAACTAGGAGAATAACAATGTCCGACAAATATAAATTCGCGTCTGAAGATGTAATGACCAATGAATTGTCTGAGGCAGAATTGGACTCAGTATCAGGAGGTGGTGTAGGGGACTTCGGGAAGGATCTTTATAAGTTAGGACATGATGTTAAGGGTGATGCTGAACCTAAACCTAATGTTCAGGTGACTAATCAGCAGATAAAGTGCGTAAGTCCTATGACTTTTTCCCAGAAACTGTATCAATCTCACCCTATCGAAATCGCGGAAGAATTCGAGCAAGCAATAGAAGCTAATTCTCTAGAAAAAATTGAGGACTTATTGAACAAGGTTCTTGAGATAGGTTCGGATAGATGAAGGCTGAATTCACAAAAATTCTATTATAAGCGAAGGTGCGTTCTATAAAGCACTTAAATTGTTTATTTAATCTCTGTATAAATGTCCTTAGAGTTTGCATTCAGATCAGGTCGTTGCCATTCAATTCCAATCGGTGTGTAGCAGGATGTTGTTTAGCTTTAGGTCGTTGTGGGTCAGACAACAGGGCCCAAAGGCAGTGATAAGCCCTGCGATCGCTTTTCCAAGACTGTCGTAACGCTGATAGAGAGCAAAGAATTTGAGCCCATCTGCAGGAACTAAACCAAAAACTTCAGGTCCAATCCGTTCCAACCCACGAGCCAAGTTAGTAGCTTGAGTAACAATCCCATCTTCACGATTCACAGAGAAGAACTCTCGGTATTCCTGTCGATCAAAAGTAGTACGGTGAATTGCAGCAAGCACGGTCCCGATTGAGGTGGCAATTGCAGTTGGAAATTTGTTCTCCTTAGCGTAGAAATCAGCTAGATCGCGATAGTTATCTAAATAGTTGAAAACGATAATTGAGTGATTCGCATCAAAAAGGAGTACCTCTGAGAGCCATAAGCACATATGCTTGAGTTCTGGAAAACGTTGGAAAAACTCATGAATTCGCCATTCGTTCAAAAACTCGCCAGCAGTTTTTCCTTCCTGATTACGGCGCTCTTGCTTAACAAGGAGTTTACGGCCATCTTGTAAAGTCACTAACAAATTAAAGTTTTTAGCCAACTGAAGAGATACCTTTGTGCTCTTTACTCCTTCCTTCTTAGTCCAACTTGAGTGTTGTCCGAACGGTTGATGTTGGTTCCATCCTGATAGGATAGTGAGTGGTAGACGTAAAATTAACATTGTGAATGGTAGACGTAAAAGCACCACCGGAAATTAGGTCAAGCTCGTCATTAGTCAGCTCACTCATAAAGCTTTCAGAATCAGAAAACAGATCAGAACCAGCAGGGGGCATTTGGGAAATCTTGATATTAGACATTTGTAAATCTCCTATTAGGTTTTAGGTTCCGCCGCTCGACTGGGTCAATACGGTTTTCTCCCGACAGGCTGAACAGTGATTGCCTCGGAGATGAAAGAACCCTTTCATTTCCTCAATAGGAATGCTTTTTAATTTTTATGCAGTGGCTGATAGAGTTTGTGGGCGCGTTGTTGCACCAGAACCTAAAACCGTAAGATTTCGCGGTCGTAGTTTTCTGGCAGTGGCTCTATCTCCCACACCAGTCCTTCCCCAGTCTGAAGAGCCACCTCAACGTAAAGCTGGTCTACAGCAGTTGTATCCATATCTTTGTCATTTGCTAGTGGCGTTTATGCGGAATAACTTTTGCATAAGCCGACTAAACCCAAACCATTGAGAATCATCGCTTTGACTGCTTGACCTGGTGTGACAATTTCTTAGCGGTGCTAACAACTAAACTACCCAACCAGATTTGTAGTTAGCTGGCAATGAGCATTCCTAAATTTGGCGAATGAACACTGCTGGTTCTACAATCTGCGTGCCGTGGTAGTGCTTAAGTGGAAGCAGATGTTTTTTATCAAGACTAACAAGATAGTTGGCCTTGGACTCGTACGCTGCTGCTAAAAACATATTGTCGTCTGGGTCAATATTGTCCAGGCGAGTCGCTTCATAAGCCCCAGAAATATGTAACGCAACCGCGCCGATGACTGCGACCAAGTCTTCTACGTTCTGTGCCAACACCCCTTTCTGGCGAAGTTTTACGACGAGTTCCCGCATTAATTGCGGGGACATAACCAACGTAAAGTGCCCCTCACGCCAGATGTTTAAAATCCTTACGGGGGCACTGTTCTGCTTTGAGCTAAGAAGTGCGGCTACAAAAACTGAGGTGTCTAGGACAGCCTTAATCACTGTGCGGCTAGCTTCTCCTCGCTCGTGGCCGCTATTTGTGCTCGAACGGCATCAAACTCAGCCCAAATTTCGTCTGCCGAGCGCTTAGGCGCTTGCATAGCACGGCCTAGCCCGCAAGCGATAATCTGATCGGCCTCGGCTAACTCTTCTGCCGTAGGCGGCAATTCTTCTTCAATCTGCAATAGATCATTGGGAGTGCAAGAAAAAAACAGGCAAAGTTTGGTTAGCGTATCAAAGGTAATAGCCTTTGTTTTTCCCGCTTCAAGCGCACTCAATTGTTTCTGGGTGATTCCAGTCCGCCTAGACAATTCAGATTGACTAATTCGTCCTTTCTCAGCTCTCAGATGCGCTAGCCGAGTTTTTACTACTGCCATTGCGTCAACTCCTTAGTGGTTAGAAGCTATACCGCATAGGGTATAATCTACACCTTGAAAGACTATTTTTAGTCTAACATTAGGCCAAGAAGATACGCGTTGTTGCACCAAAACCTGAAACCGTAAGATTTCGGGGCCGTAGTTTTTCGCCAGCGGCTCGATCTCCCACACCAATCCTTACTCAATCTTGCGCTTCAGCCGCCAACCTACACCTATTGCACCAAAAGCCAAGATCTCGACAGTAGTGTTAGGCTCGGGAACCGCTTCTACATTGAGTTGGCCCGGGACAATGAAATCATCTATGGTATTACTTCCAAACTTCTCAATGATACCTCCCCTAAAGCTAGATGTATAAGCGCTTGGATTATCAGATAGTTTTGTGATTAAGCTTGGATCATAAAAATTCATTGCCACCGCGTTCAATGTCGGTGGGTCAAAAATAATGCCAAAACCTGTTAGAGTTTGGCCCAACTCGTCTTTATCTGCTGTTGTGGTTAAATCTAGAGCTAGAGGTCCATAGTTCTTGCCGTCTACATTGTTTATAGTGAAGTCTGAAATGGCATTGTCAAACGAACCATACGTACTTGAAGAAGCAGGTGAAGTATACATAGCCGAAGTATTCAACTTGAAGGAACCAGTTTTTCCTTTTGCTGTATTAAAGCTGAAGTCCAGGACTGCTGCCTGAACCGGAGCCGAAACCACTCCCATGGTTGTGAAGAATGCTACTCCCGCTGTAGCTATTGATAATTTTTTGAACAGATTCATACTATATTATTCCTCTAGAGTGTGACTAAAGATGCTTTGGGCTACTTCCAGGGCATCTGTCAGATCATGTACTAGAATCTGAGAGAGCGTAACACGTTTATAACAGACGGTGGTACAAGATCAATGATTTTCATAGCTCCAACAGAGTATAGATGTCCTCAGAGTTTGCATTCAGATATGGTCGTTGCCATTCAATTCCAAGCATGGAGAACTGTTGAAAGATAAATGTCATTCTTCCCTTGATCGAGTCATCTCCTTTCTGCCAAGCTTTCAGTAAGCCATTGGCGACAATTTGGCAGCGGTTCATCCCAAAACTTTCTTTTGCAGTAAATTTGTGATCTGGTTCTTCTGCTAAAGCGAGCCCTGGTGCAAGCAACTTGGTGAACAGGGGTACTTCCATCTGAAAATGTGACTGGTTTTCTGCATAAACGCTCTGAACGGCTTGCCGGACTGCTTCATAGTTGCTTCGCCCAAAGTAAAGAACCCCAGAGTCGTAGCGCCCATAGCTAGAGGGGTTGTATAGAACCTTAAAGGTGAAGGGAATTCTGATTTCGTTCAATTGCCGCGTGATAGCTCCCATGACAGTAACCGCACCTTCAGGACTTAAATTAAAGTAGATTCGCACTGTCTGGGGATGAGCATCTTGATTAGCGCGATTTTCCGAACCCGCATTGCTAGCTGCTACGTAGAATCCGTTTTGAACTAGGTTACGGGGCATCCGGATTGCGACTGAGTCGCCGACGGCAGCAGACTGCTCGGCTAATTGGAGATGGCGATCGCGCTCAATGTGCAGGGTCAGATTGCCCTTTTCAACTGCGAGGCTGCCATCACTTTCTTGTCTTAGCACAGACCAACCTGGGTCAAAGTAGCCCTCTCCACTATTGCTTTCGTGCAATCGCTTGTAAAACTCCAGGTTTACCCCAAGGAATGTGTTGTTTTCTAGATTCTGATGGACTGCTAGCTCAACCGAATTTGCGTTGAGTGCAAGACTATTTTGCAAGGAGCCGTTGTAATAGATACCGTAGAGAAAACTCCGTAATTGCAAACTCATATACTTATTCTGAAGGTCTAAAGGTTTTCGCTGAAAGCGCGATACCATTTCAGTAGGAAGTTCTAAGGGTTTATAATCTGGATGGCGAATACAGAAGTCAGCTCTGATTTGAACGTTAAGGACGATATCTTGAAGAGTATCCAGCAGTTGTTTAGCCGAAGAATCTAGTCGTTGACTTGGAGGAAAAATCAGTAGTTGCATAAATAGGAGTGCTTTTTAATTTTTATGCAGTGGCTGATAGAGTTTGTAGGCGCGTTGTTGCACCAGAACCTAAAACCGTAAGATTTCGCGGTCGTAGTTTTCCGGCAGCGGCTCTATCTCCCACACCAGTCCTTCCCCAGGTTGGAGAGCTACCTCAATGTAAAGCTGGTTTACAGCAGTTGTAGCCAGATCTTCATTGTTTTCAAATTCCTGTAGATCTTCCGTCAGAAGTCTTAATTTAAACCCGCCGGGAATGCGATCGCTCAAGGCGGCATTGCGCAGCTCAAAGCGCCATATCCGTTCGCCCAGATTGCCTTGGGGTAGCACCCGCAACTCGTATTGTTGACCGGCGATAACCAAGTGACGCGACAAGACTGGCGATATCACTGTTTGCTCTAACCCCCGTGCCCCAGCAAAATTGGGCTGCAGCTCAACACGTCCCCAACCAACTTGTTGTGCCAAATCTGAAACACCCGTTTGCAGCCATTGTAAAACGGACCACTGCTGTGGCAGCCCCTGACGTTGTTCATACAGCCTTTGTCTCCAGCCGCCATGTTCTAGTAGTGCTCCCCACATTTCAAACGGCACTGCCATTCGCGGTACAGCAATAGCCGGGTCCGCTAAGCGCTGCAGCAAGTTTTCTGTTTGCGCTAGTGATAAGGCTGAAAGCAGGGCAATCTCGCTTTTGGTCGGTTCTTCTAGGCTGAGTTGACGCGCCACCCACAGGACATTTAGGTTCTCAATTAAGTCGTCCGCCTCTAAGCAATAGGTGCGATCGCCCGAATCATAGCTGCCGCTTGTCTTGAGTTGCTGATGGGTAGTGTATCCCCAAATTCGCACCCAGCCATCATCCGGATTGACTTGCGCCGCCAGGTAATAATCAGCCGCCCAACTGGGAATATCGACCCATTCTTGTGGCACACGCAGTTCACTCAAGTCAATTGCCTCAGTCGGCACTAACACCAATCGCGTCGTTCCTAGAGTAATGGCTGTACCATTGACTACCCCCCAAAAACTAGATAGAGCGGCAGAATTTGGCCAAGCAGTAGCCTCAGGTGCGTACTCTTGCCGCAGCCAGGGAAGAAAAGTACCAAGGCAACTTTGATTGAGATAGGCATTCCAGCAACTACTGAGCGTTGAGAAAGACTGGCTTTGCTGCCAGGCGTTAGCAAGATCTGTTTGGGATACCTCTAACCACAGCTGAGTCGGGTCAGCAAAAACAGGTACTGGATGAATCATGAGGGCTACTCCAAGTGAGAGGGGGGATGGCTGTAGTAGGCTTTTAACCATTCCTCCAAAACGATAGTTGTATAGTTAAGTACCTCTGATGTCAGAGAAATATGCAGTGCTTCTTTGCTCCAGCCAGCGAGCGTGAGCAGCAACGACTCTTTAGACTTAGTCAGCCGACGAGAAACGGTATACTGCTTCATTTCAAGCTGTTTGGCAATCTGCTGTTGGGTGAACTCCTGGCTATAGTACATCTGCAGAATCCTTTGTGCTTCAGGAGCAAGCTTGGCTAAAGCTTCGACTAAAACGGCGTTGAGCTGTGTTTGCTGTGAGTGCCGGCTCTGTTGTTCTTCTTGATCAATGAGTTGAGTGAGTAATGATTCTTGCTGAGACTCCGGTAAATCATCTAGTAACTCACTAAAGGCTTGCCCTGGTTTGGGGGCATTGATAGAAGTAAAGGTCGGATACAGATAATCTCGTGCTGCTTTAGCACAAGCTATCATCCACTTCTCAAGCTTCTCTGGACTGCCCTCTGGCCCTGGTGGAGTCAACTGCCTGCAACCTCGATTATAAAGCTCAACAATTGCGATCCAGGTGGTGCGGTCAGGCTTCGGCAGTTTACGGGTTACAGTGGCTTGAACCGGAACATATTGGGTTTTGAAGCAGTTCCAGGCTAAAAGGTAACAAGCAATTGTTTCTGGGGTTAGTCCTGCATTCTGTAAAGACTTTACGAGTCGCTTTTGGCTGAGCTTGCGCAACAATGACCAGTTGGAGCAAATATCAACCTCCTGCTGCTGGCGCAGGCTTTCTCTGAGCACACTGCTGAAAATTGCACTAGCGTAACTACTGAGGCTAAAACCTAGTTGAGGGTTAAACCCTTTTAAGACTTTATCGACCCGAGCGATCGCCATCTGAAAGCAGTCAGACAAGGTGTACTGCGCGTTAGCAAAGCTAGTCATTGTTTTTTGAGCCGCCCAATAGCATGCTTCTTGCAAGTAAGCTGACAGATGTGCGTCAGCCAGACTAGCAGGCTGATTTTGCCAAAGCTTGTGCCAATAGAGTACCCAAAAGTGTTCAGAAGTCTCCGGTTTTGGTAGCCGTGCCAGGCTCGTTTGCATACTCCGGCGCAGTTTAGGCTCCGTTGCCCAACCCCTTACCCTATCTGCGTCAAATTCCAGGAAAGTCGAAAAGACCTCAGTGATGCTTTGGCGGGGGCGCATGAATCAAAACTCATTTTGAGTGCATAAGGAAGCAGAAGGAAACCTATTGAACTCATGAAGGGGTTCAAGAACTTAGACTCTACCCTAGTGTATTACAAGGAGTGATTATATGATTTAGTCACAAGCACTAAATAAACATTTAAGCTTTAGCGGTGGTAAGACGTCACTCAGGAAAGTTCATCAAGGTAGGAAGATGTCTCCGGTCAGTGTTGGTACTAGTCGCTCTACTCATACTTTGAAAACAGGGGCAGCCAAGCTTTGGATTTTTCTGGTGGGGGTTAACCAATACCAGGATGAGCGTCTGTCCTCTCTTCGCTACTCTGCTCTTGATTGCCAAGGGTTGGGAGAAGCATTGGCAACAGCAACGCAAGGATTTCCCAACAAGGAAGTAATTATTCATCATGATTTTGGGGCACAGCCCCCGAAGTCGGAGACAGTTCGTGCCAGTCTGCGGCAAACTATCTCACAAACCCAATCGCAAGACACCTTTGTGTTCTACTTTTCTGGGCACGGGGTTCTAGAGCCGAATACTCAGCAGGCTATATTGTGTCTAGCAGATACTCAGAAGGACAACCTGCTCACCACGGGTCTGGGGTTGCAGGAACTGTTGCAGATGCTGGAGAGTAGTTCCGCCTACCAGCAGCTAATTTGTCTAGATACGTGTCATAGCGGCAACATGATGCTGAGGGGGGCAAGGGCGGGGAACCAATGCCCCCCCCTCCTCAACCCTACACCTCAACTTATGCAAGTATTACGGCAACGTGCGGCTCAGAGTAAAGGCTTTTGTGCCTTACTGTCTTGTGATCAAGGGCAGCAGTCGTGGGAGTTTCCTGAACTGGGGCATGGAGTATTTACTTACTACCTAATGCGGGGGCTGCAGGGCGAGGCAGCTGACTCGCAAGGCGTGATTGAGGCAGATGGACTTTACAAATATGTTTATCACCAAACTCTGCAATACATCGATAAGACGAATCAGCAGCTGCGTCTAATCAATCAGCAAAAGCGGAGCCGAGGGGAAACTCAGTTTCATCCAGAGTATTCGTTACAAACTCCCAAACGGATTGTGGAAGGGGTAGGGGAGTTGATTCTAGGGTTAAGAACAGATGGAGGCGGCTCTCGGCCTCAGCGACAAGCGCTCGTTTTAGATGGACTTTCAGGCAGCCAGACTAGCCTCGCCTTGAGTCAAGTGATGCGTGGAGCTGGAGGCTTTGAGCTAGATTACTGGCCTCGATCCGGAAAAACGTGGTCAGAAGTACGCGGAGCAATACAAGCATGCCTCCGTTGCCATAGTGCCACGGAACGAGAATCGACTAGCTTCCCAGCAACAAAACAGACAGTAACGGCACTGCTGTACTTACGGGGGCGAATTGAGCAGATAGAAGACGGGGAAGCTTGGTTGGTCTTAGGAGAGGAGGTTCAGCTCAGCCGCTCTTGGTTGAGGCAGGAGTTGCGTCGCTCAGGAATAGCTCAAAAAATCGTTGTGTTGGATTGTCCTGGAGCAAGTTCACTCTTCGATTGGGTAGAAGATCTGCAACTAGGTCCTGAGCAAGGACAATGTTTGATAGCAGCAGCCTCTCCAACCGAAGAGCCAGAACTATTTTCCCAAGCGCTGCTAAAAACCCTTGCTGCAGCAGATCCGCAAGTCGGCTTACCAGTCGCAGGGTGGATTGCCCAATTGCAAACGACCCTAATAGGAACAGGAATCACGCTTCACGTGTGGCTCTCAGGAACGCAAGGTGTGATTGAGATCTTACCTGGAAACATAAGTTCAGTACCCTTGAGGGAAGTAGGTTCATCCCCCCATCCCCCTATCCCCCCCTCTCCCCCTCAGCCCCCAACCCCAGAGGGGACCCCTAGCCCCCTCTCCCCATCCCCCCCTCTTCCCATCCCCTTACCATCAGATATACCCGAACCCCAACCTTATTTACTTCTGAACTCAGAACAGTACTCTCACCTTGAGAAGCTGCTACTGGAGATGGTAGGACCTATTGGCCCTACCTTACTACGAAAAGTTTCGGCACAAGCGCCTAGCTCTCAACAACTGGTCAAGAATTTGGCGATTTATCTATCGCCCTACCAACAACCTGAGTTTGAGAAGCAGGCAACTTCCCTTTTACAAGAATTGACTGTTCAACCTCAAACAAGGTCACTTAATTTACCCAGCTTGAAGCATCAAGCAATCGATGCTGGCTTTATCCGTCAATGTGAGCAAGAGTTGGCTAATTTAGTTGGTCCAATCGCTACTTTTCTGGTTCAAAAGGCGTTGAAGTCTCCCTCCCAAATTTCGCCAACAGAACTGGTGAAGAAATTGTCAGCAAACATTACTGATCCCCAAAAGGCTTTGGAGTTTCAGCAACGCTTAAGTCTTGAGTAAGAGAATTACTTATTCTGCTGATTCAGCATCTTTAGGGCTATTTCAAGACTATACTTCATCCGGTTGAAGGCTAACGCTAAAGCACCAATTTCATCGTTGGAGGATTTTTCAAAATCAGAACTCATATCACCAGTACTAACGTCTTGAGCAGCCTTAACTATTTTTCTAATTCTCTGGAGTACCGTTCTTCTTAATAAAAGATTCGTCAGAAGAGCAACTATAGCAAAAACACTAACTAAAACTCCCATCACTACCGAAAAAGATCGGTGGGCACTGTCAAAAATGTCATCAGCGGGAACAGAGATAATTTGAGCAGAAACGATTTCATTCAGCTTCCAACCAAAACCATTTTCTGTTCCATAGCTTTCTAGCTGACTCTTAGGAGCAGCTTCTGGAGTTGAATGGCACTGTAAGCAGCTCTGCTGTGTTACAGAAAGAGGTCGGGCAATGTAGAAGTTTTTACCTTCAGGAAGAGTTCGAAAACCAGAAAGCTCTTTAGTTTCTAGTTCGCTACGGAATTGCTTTACAATGTTGGTTTCAAAGCTATCAGCTTTATCTCGCAAGTTGGTTGGATTAAGGGTGGCTTCTTTATAAAAGAAATTTTTATAGACGTCGTTCTTACGAAGATTCTCAAAAATGTCTATGGCGGAGTAGGCCGGTACCGTCTGTGGAATGAACACTGGTTCGGTCTTCAGCCTAGATTCTAGGAGGGGGGTAATTTGGGTATCGGTATAATGTCTAACTGAGTTGATTGTTTGGATCAGAAGCAGTGCTTTAGAAGTTACCTCGTCTTGTGCGCTTTGCTGAAGTACCCTTGATAAAGCAACCCCACTAATTAAAATACCGCTCACGAAAACTAGCGTTAGAAGCAGATTAAGCTTGGTGCCAATTTTCATACGTCTTAAGATTTTCTTACTGTTCAAAAATATTATAGATTAACTGCTAAACCCTAGCTGGCCTAAAAGTAGCGACGCTACAATGAGCCGCCGCGTGATTCTTACCACATTCCGCAGGTTTCATTTATCACTGCCACGGCTGGGCATGAGCGCTCAATTTCCCTCTGGAGATTTGCGGAACAAACGAGCAATAGGTAGGACCAATTCCGGCAGCAGAGGATCGCTGATTGTCCCGTCTCCTCTAACGGTTTGCGGCAAGTCGTCGCGGCGAAAGATTGTTACTGACTGAGCTTTTGGATCTACGATCCACACCCGATCTACGCCAGCCAAGATGTAGTCTGTAGCCTTTTGAGTCAGTGCCCCGAAGGTCTGACCTGGGGAGATGATTTCTACGACCAGTTCTGGAATCCCTGGACAGGGTCCTTCTTCATCCCAGTCTGCCGGAACCCGGCTGTGGGAAATATAAGTTAGGTCGGGTACTGGTGCCCAATCCACTCCATACCGTTTCAGAACAACAGTCCATTCCGGGTTGACTTCACCTTGACCTGAGTCCTCACACCAATCGTCTAGGAGCCGGAGCAACCATTTTTGAGCACGACTGTGAGGACTAGTTGGGGACATTTTGGGGACAAGTTCTCCATCAACAAGTTCACAGCGATTATCACTTTCCGGCAGGTCCAGAAACTCTTGCAGGGTAAGTTTACTAACAGCACGACTCATTCGGCAGACCTCACTCCCTTTTTAGGCCCCAGGACTAGAACCCTTGCAAACAGTGTTGTTTAAATTATAACCTTGCCGTTTTCTAAACCATAAGTTGGCCGCCGTGCAATCCATAAGCGACATCCCTTAGGCTCATCTGATTCGACTGCATAAACCAAAAAAGTTAGCCCTATTAGCTTGATGAAGGGGTACAAAGTAAGGCAATTGCCTCTTCAATTTGTAAGGAATTGATCTAGGAGAAACAATGGAAAGTATCAAAAACGTCGACCTATTTGTTGCTTCTGAAAGCAATCTAACCGAGTTGAGTGATAAGGCTCTCTTGGTCACACCCAGGAGAAACTAAGACAAGCTCTGATGGCGCAACCATTAGAACTGAGAGAGCAATTCGAACAGGGTAGATATGTGTGGTAGTTTTCAAAAAGTTATTGCCAAGCTTTCCCCAAATTTCCTGATTGTGCTTGACCGATTTCACGTAATGAAAACAGGTAAGTCAGTCGATAAATAAAGTCAGGAAAGTCCTGGCACTTACCAGGAGAAAAAGCAAGTATTTGCTGCTCAAGAATGTTCTAGTGAAATGACCCTGTTTTCCCAGTAAGTAGAAAATTCAAAAGAGGAACAATTACTAATGTTAAATGATAAATCTGAAACACATTTTATTCTAGGAAAATCATCTAATAATCATTCCCACGCTCGCAAGCTTTCGGCAGGTCGTCAAACAATGTTTGTGGTTATTCGCTGCCTTTTTATACTCATGTTCGGGGTGATTGCTGCGTCGGGGACATTATGGAAGATAGAGTCCAGTCAAGCGAGACCAGTGCCGCCGGGAGACACAGGTGGAGGCACTGGTTCAACCGATGATGGTAGTTCGTACACCCCGTCGCTTGATAATATCGAGGCAAGTTCCTACAATTACGTAACGGGTGTAACGGGAGCAGTTACTGCGACGAGTGGACTTCCCGTGGTGCTGGATGCTTACCTAAATCATAAGCATGACGTATGGGTGTTGGCAGAGTCATATTCACAGAACGTCGTCCATGAGTCTTTAATGCCCGAAGTTGGTATGGAAGCCATGAAATTGCTTCAAGACAAAAAAATTAATTGGAATGCAAATCAGGCTTCAAAACAGCTATTTCTCAGGCTTAACGGACCCGCAACACAGTATGCTGCGATGGTTATGGGTATGTCGGCGTTTCGAAATGAAACTCCTATTGAAGTAGAACTCCATTTCCAAGGTCTAATTGAAGAAAGTGCGCAAGCGTTAGAAAAGGGTGGTGAAATAGTAACAGGTGAGGAGGGGCAAGTTATTTTCAAAGGTAAGTCATTCCTTGCCTGTAGTTTTACTGCTAATACGCCAGTCACGACAGTCCAGGGGAAACAGTCAATCAGTACGCTGCATATTGGTGATAGGGTATTAGCCTACAACCCCAAGACACATAAGACAGAGCCACAAAGTATTTTGCATGTTTGGGTGCATTCCGATGCCGATCTTGTCAACCTGGCTATCACTACCGTTCTCTCTAAACGATATAACAAGGCCGTACCTCAAACGACTGAAATCGTACACACGAACCAGAGGCATCCTTTCTTGACAGTGGAACAGGGATTTCTGCCGGTGAGTGAGATTACACCAGGAATGCATATAGTGCAAGCAGATGGAAGGAGTGGCATTGTCACTGGTCGGAAGGTTGAACCGGGCACGGCAACAATGTATAATCTAGAGTTAGCGCGCGTTCACACCTTCATGGTGGGTGAGGGGCAGTGGATTGTTCACAATGAGTGCTCAAACTTGCGCGATGGCACGCCAGTCTCTCTGTCTGAAGATAGACTTGACCATTCATTTAATAGTGTAAGTCAAAAAAGTGGTTTAAGTCACGCTCAAGAGTGGTTCGGTCGCCCGGTGACGAACGCTGACAAACAATCATGGAAGAACTTGATCAATAGTGCGATGAAAAGTAAGCAAGTTTTTCCTTGGAGCTTGAAAGGAACACAAACAGTAGCGGTTCTGGCCCGCCTCCCGTACTCCAATGAAATGAGGTACTTTGTCGTGCAATTCTATCAGGATACTGGAGAGCTGGCTACCGCTTTTAGACCCACCCCGGATCAGCTCAATCGCATGTTCGAACTGCTAAAAATATCTGGGAAATAGAGAATACAGATCATTCTTGTGTTTCCTGCACGAGCTATTTGAAAACATTGGCTGGCTCGTACGTTCCTACAAGGAGGAGAAGATAGGAATGCAAAAGAAGCAGAGCATAGATAAAACTTTGGTACAGCGCTGTCAGGGATGGGATCGATGGCAAGGATCTCATTACGAGTTAAGTATATGCTATGCTAGCTCGTCGCTCAGCAAGCTTGCTTGCCTCCACTTGTTCCGTTATGTTTGGGATGATGCCAATCTGCTCGGCGTAGTCGATAGTCCTGACAAATTTGGGGAGCCTTGGCAAAACGAAGATGATATAGATACGACTAAAGGTCGTCACTATTATGGTTGTTTACGTCTTACAGACAATAAAATCACCGGGTGCGCTAGCACCTTTATTCATTCCGGTGACACGACATGGTTCTCACTTTACATTCCACTGGGATTAATAGGCCAGATCTTTTCAGTACGATATCCAGTTACTTACGAAGAGAATCCGTGGACAAAAACTGTGGATGCTCTTTTTGCTTCCATTGGCATAGGAGTCTACCAGCTTATGCCGTTCAAATTAGCCGTGTTTGGGGAAGAGGCATCAATGATACCGATAGACAGGTTGCTGGCAAATCTGGCAAATGATCCTGGATTGCTTATTCCCGAAGCACTTTTCAAACAAAGAGGGATTGCGCCCCATGGCTTACGCTCTAATGAAGGACTTTGGTGGACGGGTGGTAAAAATGGAGCATACCAGGGGAATGCCTGAGAGCTACCGGACATACATGTTTTGGTAGTGTCTTAGATTCAGGCGGGTTTCCCGACTTGAGGTGAGTGGCGTTGGGGATTAGGGGCAATGGGGAGTAGGGAATACTCCCCAGGGTAAGCGCATCTCAAACGCTATTGACAGCTAGGTTCTAGGTCATGGTTGGATTCGGGTAGTGCTGCTGTCAACACCATCAACATCTAGGCATCCTCGGCAAAGGTAACATCCAGCGAAAGCGTGCAAGGAGTTTTCAATGCCCCAGTGTGCCCGAATCGCCGGAGCAATTCGAGGACTATCCGGTAGCAAGGTGCTGAGATAGAACTGAATTCCGTGGGTGGTTTTATTCCATAAGTGGCGAGTCTGCTCAACAATGACAATCGTCTGAAGTCCCACCCATCCATCGGCTTGATAGAGAGCCGAATTTGGTCAATCGACAGCGTCCAGACGTGCAGCAGGGCAGTTTTAAGCAATTGGCGAATCAGGAGGGGCTGTTTGCCCAACTCCTGAGTCAGGCTGCGGAGGGGGAGCCAGAGAAGAGTGCGGGGGTTCCCGAGCCAGCGCTGCAGGAGGGTTTCCCGGCGTGGCCCGGCAGAAACTCTAGGGACTAACAGGTTCCATCGCATAGGCACTGGCATTCACTTGCCCGATTACCTGGGCCAGAAGGGTATGAGTTCCTGGAGATGTCAGGCTAGGTCCTTCCGTCCCAGCAGCGATGACAAACTGACCAACCTTCAACTTTTCTGGAGTTGGGCTACCATCTGCGGCTTGAAAGACTGCCTTTGAAGTATCTATTTCAAACATTTCGCCAGGTTTCATGAACGCTGGACAATACTGAGCGCTCCCACAAGCAGGGTTAGAGGGAGTGAGTACTGTGGCGATTTTTCCCTGTTGTTTGATGATTCGACCCTGAATAATCTTGAGCTGAGGAGAAGTCGGAATCAAGCCGCTGGGGGAAATGCTATGTCCAGCTATACGACTATCGCTGCCCAGGATTGTCTGACTTTGAGCGAGGGCAGCGCGTGAGGTATAAGCACCAAGAAGAAGTATTGCTGCCCCAGCTATCATCGGCCAACTTTGAGATCCAAACTGTTTCATTCCGACTGTCCTCGTCTTAAACTAAGCAATTTAATTTTTGGACGTTAGATATTATTTCAAGGTTTCCACTGTACAATTTCAAACAAGCTAGGGGTGCCTGGGAAACCAGGCTGAGATCACACCCTTAGAACCTGAGTCCGGGTTATACCGGCGGAGGGAAGCTGTTAATTAAGGAAGTCAATCAATGCGGACTAAATGGATCGCCAAACGTCGCGGACAGAGCAATGTGTCTCAAATGCACTATGCCCGTCAGAGTGTTATTACCGAAGAAATGCACTACGTCGCCCAGCGGGAAAATCTCCCAGTTGAGCTGATTCGAGCAGAAGTGGCACGGGGGCGGATGATTATCCCAGCCAACATCAATCACGCCAGCCTGGAGCCAATGTGCATTGGTGTCGCTTCTAAATGTAAGGTCAACGCCAATATCGGAGCCTCCCCCAACTCTTCTCATCTTGATGAAGAAGTCGCAAAGCTGAATCTAGCGGTGAAGTATGGGGCTGATACCGTAATGGATCTTTCCACCGGTGGCGGCAACCTGGATGAGATTCGCACGGCGATCATCAACGCCTCCCCAGTACCAATTGGAACGGTGCCGGTTTACCAAGCCCTAGAAAGTGTTCACGGCACAATTGAAAAGCTGGCACCAGATGACTTTCTCCATGTAATTGAGAAACACGCCCAGCAGGGAGTGGACTATCAAACCATCCACGCGGGGATTCTAATTGAGCATTTACCCTTGGTAAGAGACCGCCTTACCGGCATTGTCTCTCGCGGCGGCGGTATCCTGGCGCGGTGGATGCTTTATCACCATAAGCAAAATCCCCTTTACACCCACTTTAAAGACATCATTGAGATTTTCAAAAAGTACGATGTGTCTTTCAGTTTGGGTGATTCCCTGCGTCCTGGCTGCACCCACGATGCCTCTGACGCGGCTCAACTGGCTGAACTGAAAACCTTGGGGCAGTTGACTCGCCGTGCTTGGGAACATGATGTGCAGGTGATGGTGGAAGGGCCGGGACACGTGCCGATGGATCAAATTGAGTTCAATGTCCGCAAGCAAATGGAAGAGTGTTCCGAAGCGCCCTTCTATGTGCTGGGGCCACTAGTAACTGATATTGCACCCGGTTATGACCACATCACATCAGCGATTGGGGCAGCAATGGCTGGTTGGTACGGTACGGCGATGCTCTGCTACGTGACGCCTAAGGAACACCTGGGGTTGCCAGATGCAGAAGATGTACGGAATGGTCTAATTGCTTACAAGATTGCGGCTCATGCAGCAGATATTGCCCGGCACCGTCCAGGGTCACGCGATCGCGATGATGAGCTCTCGCGCGCCCGCTACAACTTCGACTGGAATCGCCAATTTGAACTTTCCCTCGATCCAGAACGGGCCAGGGAATATCACGATGAAACTCTGCCAGCGGACATCTACAAAACAGCCGAGTTCTGCTCGATGTGCGGTCCCAAATTCTGCCCAATGCAAACTAAGGTGGACGCGGATGCGCTGACAGAACTAGAGAAGTTTCTGGCAAAGGAAACAGTAAATCAATAGGGAGTGGGGAGTGGGGAGTGGGGAGTGGGGAGTGGGGAGTGGGGAGTGGGGAATAAATGCTGCCCACTTTTAATGCGGGACATGTACCTGCTCAAGAGAAGAAAAATTCTGCCTACTGTCAACACGAGGCATGTGCCAACTTCCAAGTGGAACATACTGACTCTTCACCCTATTCTCTACTCCCTATTCCCCACTCCCCCTCTGCTCCCCTGCTCTCTTCTGAATCTCCTGAATCGAAAAAATAGTCTGAAACTTCAACCCAACCGACTGGTACAACTCCGCGCCACCTTGTTGCCGATCTATCAGTGTCATCACTTGGTTTACGCTGTAACCCGCTTGCCTCAGGCGCTCAACCGCTTTTAGAGCTGATTGCCCAGTGGTGACGACATCTTCCAAAACTACTACGGGGCTACCTGCTGGCAGAATAGGACCTTCAATGTATGCCCTTGTTCCATGCCCCTTAGCTTCTTTACGAATAATCAGCGCTGGTATCGGTCGGTCTTCATAGGCAGAAACCACACTTACTGCTGTCACAATTGGGTCGGCTCCCAGTGTCAACCCGGCTACTGCTTGAGTATCTATCGGCAGATGAGATAAGAGAATGCGACCAATTGCCAAAGCCCCGTGAGGATGGAGCGTCACCTGCTTGCCGTTGATGTAGTAAGAACTGCGCTGCCCAGAAGAGAGAACAAAGTCACCTTCTTGATAAGCAAGTTGACAAAATAAATCTAGCAACTGCTGGCGCAGCGTCGTTAAATCAGCAGTAGGTGCCCAGACATCTGCTTTCAGAGGGGATTCGATTTTATCGGTCATTACTAAATATCAAAAGTTGTGGCAGACCAAAAATTAAGCTCACAATGGCTCTAAACTCAAGCTTAAGTTAAGATTGCTCCATCCATTGAAGGTGAAAGTCATGAATTTAAGGTTCAAAAGCCTGATCAGTGTATTGATTATCATTGCCAGTGCTGCCGTTCCATCTGCGGCAACGTCCGAACCTGCCCCAAGTACCCAAGTCGACTATGAATCGCCTAATCAAGTGTTTAGTCGGGCTTTTTTCGCCAACGATCCCAACTTTTTCCGTAATCAAACCGTTGGACGTCAACTCAACCTTATTTTCGGGTCTGGGAACTCCTTCCCTGATGATGAAATCAGGCGGGATGCCGATTTGGTTAACATTGTCTATCGAAGTGCCTTTAAGCAGCAGGTATCAAGCGAACCGATTCTTCGGACTCCAGATCTGCCGAGTCCTTACAACACAACTCTTCTACAGTCTCCCACCTTGAACCCCACTAATGGCTTTGAAAGCCTACCACTTCGTTAAACTTTAGAAGGTAAGCCAACTTTGCACGGCATAATCCAGGGTGTAGGAGTTGAACCTACCTAGGCTTTCGCCACCGATTATGAGTCGGCTCCCTAATCCGCTCGGGCAACCCTGGTCAAGCTTATGCTTTATTTTACTCCAAATTACCAATGAAATTAAATTTAACGGCGGTCTTCACTTTAATGTTGTTGATCTTGATGTTGGGGGCCGGTTGTGCGAGTGGGATGTGGACGTTTAATTTGGGGCATCAAGCGCTCAAAGATGTAACTCAGCCGGACGTTCGTACAAATAGGCTGAGGGGTCGTAAAGGGACGACGCTGCAGCCAAAAGAGGTGGCAATCTTGAAAGAAGAAGATATCCTGACCAATGTCAAGACGTGGATTGAGAGCAAAGGGAAGCATCCTAAGCCTGAAAAGCCGCAGGATGAAAATAAAAAAAGCAGCAAGCAGATACCAGCTCAAAAAACTCAGTCGGCGGCAGGAGAAATCTCTCAGCCAGGATTTCCGATTACTAGTCGGAACCAGGGAGTAACGCTAGAAGTGCTATCTGCTCGTTACTCTGGCGGCTCTTTGCTCCTGAAGCTGAACTTCAAAAATGAGGGAACTAAGGCTGTGCAGTTTCTTTATAGTTTTTTGGATGTGACAGATGACCAGGGGCGGGCTCTAAGTGCCAATACACAGGGTTTACCAGAGGAGTTGCCTGCCAACGGACAAATATTTTCTGGCACAGTGAGCATTCCTATGGTTTCGCTCGACGACGTTAAAAAGCTCTCACTGACGTTGACCGACTATCCTGAACAGCAGCTGCGGCTGCAAGTGTCTAACATTCCTCTCATTAAGTAGGTCTCATAATGGAATTGGAGAGATCCAAATCCAAGACCTAATACCCTCCCTGCTGATGGTTGCCGACCTTGTAAATGTCTTGGCTGTAAGTGCTTACCCTTCACTCACACCGTCAGACATTTTGCTGCGATTGTTGTCGGTTTTACTGTTGATTGCGATCAATGCCTTTTTTGTGACGGCTGAGTTCTCGCTAGTTTCGGTGCGGCGATCGCGCATCCACCAGTTGGTAGAGGCTGGCGACGCCCAAGCCATAACAGTTCAGGCTTTGCAACGAAGTGTCGAGCGGCTGCTATCTACAACCCAGCTAGGTATTACCCTCTCAAGTCTGGCACTGGGCTGGATTGGGGAAAGTACCATGGGTGTTCTCGTATCGTATTGGATACAAGCATGGTTGCCAACAAGAACGAGCCAGCTGCTAGCCCATTCCCTATCCATTCCCGTCGCCTTTCTTTTAATTGCCTATATGCAAATTGTTTTGGGAGAGCTGTGCCCAAAATCTGTTGCCCTACGCGACTCGGAACAACTGGCGCGGTTCTTGGGGCCATCGGTAAGAGCAATCGCACGTTTTTTCAACCCTTTTATCTGGATTCTGAACCAGTCTACCCGCTGGCTATTGCGATTGGTAGGTATAGAGTACACAGGTCAAGGCTGGCGACCACCAGTAACCTCTGAGGAATTGCGACTAATTATCTCCACTGAGCGCGAATCTACGGGCTTGGAAGCGGAGGAGCGAGAACTGCTGAATAATGTCTTTGAGTTTGGCGACGTGACGGCGGAAGAAGTCATGGTTAAGCGCACCAGCATTGTTGCCCTGCCAATTACCGCTACCTTTGGGACACTGCTTGAGGAAATGGTTGCCACGGGTTACTCCCGCTATCCTGTCATAGGCAAATCTTTGGACGACATTCGCGGTATTGTGTACTTTAAAGAGTTGGCGGAGCCTCTGGTTCTAGGAAAGCTGTCTTTAGAGACTGAGCTCCACCTCTGGATTCGTCCTGCCAGTTTTGTACCGGAATATACACCTTTAAGTGAACTATTGCCAATGATGCAGCGAAAGCAGCAAGCAATGGTGATGGTGGTCGATGAGTTTGGTGGCACAGTTGGTCTAGTTGCCATCCAAGATTTAATTGCCGAAATTATCGGGAACACAGGTGAATCAGAGAGCACTGATGAACTGATGATCCAGAGTTTGGATGAGCAGACATTTCTGGTGCAGGCACAGATGAACTTAGAAGACCTCAACGAGTTGCTGGATCTGAACTTACCTCTGACGAATGAATACCAAACGCTAGGGGGTTTCTTGCTCTACCAGCTCCAAAAAATCCCGCCTCCTGGCGAAACCTGGCGCTATAAGAATCTTGAGTTCACTGTTGTGTCGGTTGCAGGACCACGCCTGCACCAAATCCAGATCCAGCGATTGGAACCCTCACCCCACCAAAATAGGGGCGTCAATTAATGGACGGGCAAAAAAGTGACACATCCCACTATCCACTTTGGTATAGGCGAAATCACAATGGGTGAAGCACTGACCGTGTCAAAAACAAGACAGAGTACAGTAATCTGGAACAAACTTTAAAATTCTTTATAAAGAGTACTGCCATGGTACCATCTGGATGATTTGAGACGGTTCAAAGCTGGCGATCGAGTACAGACGCATCTGTACGTTCCGGTGGTGGAGGAGAAGACAGGAGTGCAAGATAGAATGTTAGTGGGACAACCGAACCCTTATCTGCAGCGTAACCAGCCTCAACCGATCCGCATCGGCGTGATTGGAGTAGGCAATATGGGACAACATCACGCCCGTGTATTGAGTTTACTTAAAGACGTAGAACTAGTTGGTGTTGCAGATATCAACATCGAGCGGGGACTGGATACTGCCAGCAAATACCGGGTGCATTTTTTTGAAGATTATCGGGATCTGCTCCCGCATGTGGAGGCCGTATGCATTGCCGTTCCTACCCGACTGCATTACACCGTAGGGTTGGCCTGTCTCCAGGCAGGAATTCATGTTCTAATTGAAAAGCCGATTGCTGCTAGTATTACCGAGGCAGAGTCCCTCGTAAATGCGGCGGCAGACTCTCAGTCTATTTTGCAAGTGGGTCACATTGAGCGTTTCAATCCAGCCTTTCAGGAACTTAGCAAAGTTCTAAAGACTGAAGAATTGCTGGCTCTAGAAGCCCACCGCATGAGTCCTTATTCGCACCGAGCTAATGACGTATCGGTAGTCCTGGATTTGATGATCCACGACATTGACCTGCTGTTGGAATTGGCCGCTGCCCCAGTAGTCAAGTTGACAGCTAGTGGTAGTCGCGCCTGGACAGGAAACCCACCTGATCGCCCCTATCTGGATTACGTCACTGCCACGTTGGGCTTTGCTAATGGCATTGTCGCCACTTTAACCGCTAGCAAAGTTACCCACTGCAAAATCCGCCGCATTGCCGCCCATTGCAAAAACTCATTGACTGAGGCAGATTTCCTCAACAATGAAATTCTAATTCACCGCCAGACAACGGCTAACTGTGTAACTGACCATGGTCAAGTACTTTATCGTCAAGATGGTTTAATTGAAAAGGTTTACACTAGCAACATTGACAAACTCTGTGCAGAATTGGAGCACTTTGTCAACTGTGTCCGAGGGGGTAATAAACCGTCTGTGGGTGGTGAGCAGGCACTCAAAGCCCTGCGACTGGCAAGTTTAATTGAGCAGATGGCTCTAGATGGTCAAGCTTGGCAACACCACGCTCTAGAGTTTCATCACTTCAATCCTTCTGTTGCGGCTCTTTAGGCTTAGGAACAAACAAATGAGGAGGAACACAACGCCATGTCGGACTTAAATCGCGGCATCATGAAGTTTAAGGGCGCAGATAGCCCGAAAGCAGTTGCCATCTCAAGCTTTTTGCTATTGGGATCGATTAGCTTTCTAATCTATTGGGCGCTCCAATCGGCCTATGCTATGTAACTGAAAGAGACACAAGTCAGGAGTCAGAATGGGTTGTTTTTGACTAGCGGATGAATCAGTAGGCTTTCTTGCTCCTGAATCTATACTTTGAGGGAGAATCAAAGCTGTAAATCGTTTTTGGAACCCCCTAGATTCATCTAAGGGGTTCTCCTGGCTCCTGGCTCCTGGCTCCTGGCTCCTGACTCCTGACTCCTATGATTGTGGGTGCTATTTTCATTCTCATCTTCTGCTTATTCCTGGGTGGAGTGCCGCTGATTGCCTGGATCACCTACGGGCTCACAGGGCAGCAGTTGGCTAAACTTGGAACTGGGAATATTAGTGTCTCAGCTGCTTTCTACCATGGCGGCAAATTGGTTGGGATTTTGGCAGTGCTGTCAGAGGCTGTTAAGGGAATTGCCGCAGTCGAACTTGCTCGTGCCTGCTTTCCAAACTACCCCGCTGAGGAATTGATTGCCCTGATTGCTCTGGTCATAGGTCGCTACTGGTTTGGAAAAGGAGCCGGAACCACGAATGTCGTTTGGGGCTTTGTGGTTCATGATTGGCGTGTGGCAGGCTTGGTATTGTTAATTGGGGGCATCAGCTTTACTATTCTGCGCTCAAGACAGCTAGGGCGTATCGGGGTTTTGATTCTGTTCCCCTCAATCACGGCACTGTTGCACGCCCAAGACTCAGCACGGATCGGAGCCGTGATCGCCCTTGCTCTATTGCTAGGCTGGATTTACCAAAAAATCCCCGATGACCTGGATCTCTCAGTTGAAGCAGGACAAGGGTCATCTCAAAGTGTGTTTCGCTTTTTTCAAGGACGTAAAACTATTGTCGCTCTGGACAATCAGCTTGATGCTAACAAAGTTGGTCAAAAGGCTGCTACTTTATCTGAGCTGAAGCGGTGGGGCTACCCAGTGCCGATGGGCTGGGTGCTGCCCCCTGGCGATGACCCGGCACTCCTGATCAAATTTCTTCAGCCATCAACTGAAGTGCCATTAGTGGCACGTTCCTCGGCTGTAGGGGAAGACTCGGAGCAAGCAACGGCAGCCGGGCAGTACGAAACGGTTTTGAACATCACCAGCCGAGAGGCTTTACAGCAAGCGATCGCACGGTGTCAGGCTTCTTATTTTGTGATTGCTGCGGTGCAGTACCGGCGCGAACTTGGACTGCCAGAAGAAGCAATGGCGGTGCTAATTCAAAATCAAGTCCGAGGTGTATTTTCAGGAGTTGCCTTCAGCCGTGATCCGCTCACCCACCAATGTGATGCTGTGGCGATTGAGGCGTTGCCCGGAGACGCGACTCAAGTTGTTTCAGGGCAAGTGACGCCAGAGCAATATCGCGTTTCTCTCGTAGAGACATCCATTGCGTCTTCACCGGGACAGCCCGGCTGGATGCTGCCTGAGGAGATTGAATTAACCGTACAGGGACAGGGAAATGTGCCATTGGCATTAATCCGGCAAGTCGCCTTCGTAGCCCGACAATTAGAGAGCCGGTACCACGGCATTCCACAGGATATCGAGTGGAGCTACGACGGTCAGACATTATGGCTATTGCAATCACGCCCCATCACTACGCTGCTGCCTATATGGACACGCAAGATTGCGGCAGAGGTGATTCCAGGACTGATTCGCCCATTAACTTGGTCGATTAATCGACCTCTCACCTGCGGGGTTTGGGGAGAGATTTTTACTGTAGTTTTGGGCGAGCATACACGTGGGCTGGACTTTAACGAAACGGCAACGCTGCACTATTCTCGCGCTTACTTCAATGCCTCCATGTTGGGGCAGATTTTCCGGCGTATGGGTCTGCCGCCTGAAAGTCTAGAGTTTTTAACCAGGGGAGCTGAGTTTAGTAAGCCGCCTCTGCGTTCTACCTTACGGAATCTACTAGGATTATTGCGGTTACTAGCTCTGGAACTGAGTTTAGAAAAGGATTTTGAGCACGACTACCAGCATTTTTCTCAATCCCTGAAGGACGTAAATTATCCTGACATCCAGTCCCCAACGGCGCTGCTAGAACGAGTAGACTCGCTTCTGGAGTTGCTGAAGCGGGCAACGTACTACAGCATTCTGGCTCCGTTGAGTGCTTCCCTCCGACAGGCGGTGCTGCAGGTGAAGGATACTGAAATTGATCATAGTCAGACACCTGAGGTGGCTTCGTTGCGATCGCTCGCTTCCCTAGCTGCCTCTTCCTATCAGCTATTACCTCGGCTGGAAGAAACATCTCTGTCAATCTTCGAGCAGCTGGCTGCAAGTCCAGAGGGACGGAAAGTTTTGGAGCAATTTGACCAACTGATTGAGAGGTACGGGTACTTGAGTCAGGTGGGAACTGATATTGCGGTGCCGACTTGGAAGGAAGACCCTCAGCCAGTACGCGAACTGTTTGTTCAGCTTCTGGTTGCGGAGAGGAATGAGGACAAACCGCCAAGGCGCAGAGAGCGCGGAGGAAGGTGGTATGGAGGGTTGGTGCAGGGTAGGGTTGATCTGAAGGGGCGGGTGACGGAGGTCTATAGTCAGCTGTTGGCTCAGTTGCGCTGGTGTTTTGTGGCGCTGGAGAAAGTTTGGTTGCAGTCGGGACTGCTGTCGGAGTCGGGCGATATCTTTTTTTTGGAGTTTGATGAAGTTCGGCAGGTGGTTGTCGGTTCTGATTCTTCGTTGCTGAGTCAGCTAGGGCAACTGATCCAAAAAAGGCGATCGCAACTCGAACAAGATAGCGAGCTAGAGACAGTTCCACCTTTAGTTTACGGCAATGCTCCCCCTGCCTCCCTCTCCCCCTCTCCCCATGCCCCCCATCCCCAGAGGGGACCCCATGCCCCCCATCCCCAGAGGGGACCCCATGCCCCCCATCCCCAGAGGGGACCCCATGCCCCCCCCCTCCCCCCTAACCAGATGCTACAAGGAATTGGTGCTAGTCCTGGGCAAGTAGAGGGACGGGTGAGGGTGCTGCGGAATTTGCAGGCTATGCCAGAAATTGACCAGGACACGATTCTGGTGGTGCCTTACACAGACTCTGGCTGGGCACCAATATTGGCACGGGCTGGTGGGCTGATTGCAGAGGTGGGGGGACGGCTTTCTCACGGCGCGATCGTGGCTCGTGAATATGGCATTCCGGCTGTGATGGATATTAATAATGCTACAGCGCTATTGCGAGAGGGAGCGCGGGTGCGAATTGATGGTCAGCTTGGAATTGTCGAAATTCTTTAGAGCCGCACTCTCTTGGGAAGCCAAACTTATTAAATTATAAAATTCCTTAGCGTTCTTTGCGTCTTGGCGGTTTGTTTATTATTTAAGTTGCATAAAAGGTAGTCTTTTTGGGAGTCAAACGTGCAAGTTAAATGACGATTAGCTTAATATAAACGAAATTCTACTGAATTGATATCAAACGCGAAATCTCGCTAATAAGTTGACTGTAGCCGCAAAATTGCTGGAGTGGATGTACAGTATTGCTCCCTACTCCCCAGAAAGACCTCAAGTTTCCCCATTTTGATCTAGATGGTGGATTCAGGGCAAATAACCAGATGCACAAATTCTATCACGGAAATTTCGATACTTTTTCAGTGAAACTACCGAATGTACTTTGGCAAGTACTGTAGGCAGTCGAGATATTTACGGTTGTCATGAATCTATTTATGAAGCTTTTATTAGGTTAATGGCTTGGCATGATCACTACCATACGTAAATAGCTCAACCTAGTAAATAGGGCTGTTCAAAGCAGGAATAATCTCATGACGCCGCTGCCTAACAACGAACTAGCGAGGCTGAAGTCCCTCCTCCAGTGTCAGAAGTTTGATACTGCCTACTACGACTCGAAACCCAACGAGTCAGTGTGGCAATCGCTGATACTAAAACCGGTTAAACACACGCTATCCCAAGACTATATTCGTAAGCTTTGGCTGGCTTTTGAGGCGGTCGGTATCGGCTTTAGCATCTGCTTGATGCATTTTATCGCCATGTTAGCCTTTCAGAGCCCGATGCCCGTAATTGATGACCTCCCCATCACCCTCTTGTCGATCCTAGTGGCTATCGTGGCCTCCAGGCTGCGCATCAGTGCCGAAACTGTAAAAAGGGCAGAGGCACTGCGTCAGAGTGAAGAGCGTTTCCGTTCCCTTGTCCAACATTCATCAGATATCATCACAGTTCTCGAAACTGATGGGACTATACGCTATGTAAGCCCATCCATCGAGCGGATCTTGGGCTATAAACCTGAAGACTTAATTGGCAAAAATAAGTTTGATTATATTTGCTCAAAAGATGTTGTAACTGTACAGACTGCCTTTGCTAATGCCATTAAACAACCGGGGGTGCCTGTTTCTGTTGAGTACAATTTTATACATGCAGAGCGGTCTTGGGTTTGTTTAGAGTCTATTAGTAATAATCTTCTAGGCGATTTAAGTGTGAAGGGTTTGGTCGTTAATTCTCGCGATGTCACCCAGCGTAAGCGAGCAGAGGAAGCGCTTGAACAGATCAGGCGGCAAAACGAACTAATTTTGAACTCAGCGGGTGAAGGAATTTATGGTGTGGATTTACAGGGCAATACCACATTTGTTAATCCAGCCGCGGTAAGAATGACTGAGTGGAAGGCTGAAGAACTTATTGGAAAACCCCAACACTCAATCATCCACCATTCGAAACCCGATGGAACTCACTATCCAGCGCCAGAGTGTCCAATCTATGCAGCGTTTAAGGATGGGGTTGCTCGTCATGTAGATGACGAAGTGTTTTGGCGAAAGGACGGCACGAGTTTCCCAGTTGATTACATCAGCACCCCAATTCGAGAACGAGGCGAGTTAGTCGGTGCAGTTGTTGTGTTTAGAGACATTACTGAGCGCAAGCGGGCAGAAGAAGCACGTCGACAGCAGAATGAGCGCGATCACCTGTTGGGAGCCATTGCTTCGCGGATTCGGAGCTCGCTCAACCTAGATGAAATTCTGAAAACGACTGTGGAGGAAGTCAGACAATTCCTCGAAGCCGACCGTGTGATGATTTATCGCCTCGATTCTAATCAGGATGGCGGACTGGTTGCAGAATCAGTAGCGCCTGAGTGGACGTTGAACTGGCTAAAGGAAAGCTACATAACCTGGTTTTGTGAGACCCAGGCAAAAGATCAGCAAAAATTTATCCATACGGTAAATAATATTGATCAGGCCGGCTTTTCACCTCAGTACGTTGAGTTAATGACTGAACTTCAGGTCAAGGCCGAGTTGGTGGTGCCACTTTCCCAAGATGATCACCTGTGGGGATTGCTAATTGTACATCAGTGCTCTGAACTGCGTCGGTGGCAGTACTTTGAAACGCAAGCGCTCGAACAACTGGCTATTCAGTTAGCGATCGCCATTCAGCAAGCCCAACTGTTTAGCCAAGTTCAACAACAGTCTCAGCGGGAGCAATTGCTAAATCAGATTAGTCGGGCAGTGAATTCTAGTCTAGATCCAGGCTACATCTTGGAAGAAATTGTCAGGCTCACTGGGGAATGCTTTGGCGTTGACCGGGTGCTGCTCTTTTCCCTAGAAGCAGAACAGATTCAGGTGCTGAACGAATGGCGCGTCAGCGACCGAGTTGCCTCCATGCTGAATTTTAGGGCCCCTGCGTCAGAATGGCCCACTCTATTGAACCCTACTTCTGACTTTCTCTGTCGTCCGGTTCATGTTCCTGATTACGCAACCCCGCCAACACCAACTCGACTGACGCAGATCCAAAAGGCGCACACTCTTTCTGTATTGAGTGTACCGATCTTTATCCGCGACCAGATTTTCGGTAGTCTATCTATACATACAATAACTACCTATCGGTCATTCACAAAAGATGAGATTCACTTACTAGAGGGGATTGCTGACCAATCTGCGATCGCCCTCTACAACGCCCAGAGTTACGAACAGCTCGACCAATTAGTTAAAGAACGCACCCAAGAATTAGAGCAGGAAAAATTGCTTTCAGAAGCCGCAAATCTTGCTAAAAGCGAGTTTTTAAGCAACATGAGTCACGAGCTGCGAACGCCACTAACGGGAATTTTGGGCTTTTCTAGTATACTCCTCGAACAAATTTTTGGACCACTGAATGCTAAACAACAACAGTATATCAAACTTATATCTAACTCGGGAAAGCACCTATTGGAACTGATTAACGACCTGTTAGATTTAAGTAAAATTGAAGCTGGTCGAGAAGAATTGGTGCTGGAAACGATTCTGGTAGAGGAATTAGCAACTGCCTGCATGACAATGATTCAGGAGCGTGCTAAAAATCGCGATTTGCAATTTTCACTAGTCATTGCAATCGACGTGACTACCTGTATTGCCGACAAACGCCGGTTGACGCAGATTTTGTTTAACCTGCTGTCTAATGCTGTTAAGTTTACAGAGGCTGGAGCAGTCACACTAAAAGTTGACAAAGATCATGGCACAATCAAGTTTTCGGTGACTGATACTGGAATTGGCATTGCCAAGGTGGATCAAGCGTTCCTGTTCCAACCGTTCCGGCAGCTGGACAGTGGACTCGACCGCAAATATGAGGGTACAGGTCTTGGCTTAGCACTTACACGTAAGTTAGTACAGTTACACGGAGGAGACATTACAGTCACCTCACAACCAGGGCGCGGGAGTTGCTTTACTCTGTATTTGCCGGACCATCAACCGGTTTTTTCAGAACAGGGTTTCCTTGGTTGAGCTCCAATGTCCTAAAATCTGGGTGTATTGGTGAGTAGGAGGCAAAGCAAGTGGAGTTCCAACCTTACGAATTTAACAATACCCAGAACCAGCTGATTCGAGAACTGTCTAACAAAATGCGGTTTGTCAGCTACTTTCTGATCGGATCAGGAGTTCTTGTAGTCATAGCAGGCTTATTCGCATTGGCAAGAGGCGGTATCGGTAACCTCATCTATGGAATCATGCAAATTCTCGTTGGCGTCTGGACTAACAAAGCAGCCTCTTCTTTCCAGCGGATTGTAGATACTCAGGGTAATGACATCGAGAATCTGATAAGTGCCCTAGGTGAGCTGAGAAAACTTTATTTTCTCCAGTACTGGCTGTTAATCGTGGCATTGATTTTTCTGGCACTTGGAATTGTGCTGGGTGTCTTTTTCAGTGCCAGGTAAAAAAATGTTGTGTTGATCGCTAGCCCACTGTATACGCTTCCATCGGTAAACAAGAGCAGACAAAATTACGGTCGCCAAAAGCATTGTCAATGCGCCCAACTGTAGGCCAGAACTTGTGCTCACGAGTCCAAGGTGCTGGGTAGGCAGCCTGTTCGCGGGAATAGGAATGCTTCCATTCCGTAGCGATCAGGCTTTCTGCCGTGTATGGTGCATTCTTCAAGACGTTATCTTGAGGAGTTACCTGACCCAATTCAATTTCTTCTATTTCCCTGCGAATCGCGATCATCGCATCGCAAAAGCGATCCAACTCTTCCTTAGATTCACTTTCTGTGGGTTCCACCATCATCGTACCCGCCACTGGCCAAGAAACGGTTGGAGCATGAAATCCATAATCCATCAGGCGCTTGGCAATGTCATCTACTTCAATACCCGCACTCTTTTTGAGCGCTCGCAGATCCAGAATACACTCGTGAGCTACCAGACCTGCTTTCCCCTTATACAAAATGGGATAGTAAGGCTCTAGTCGGCGAGCGATATAGTTGGCATTGAGGATCGCAACTTTGGTCGCTTGCGTCAAGCCCACTCCGCCCATCATGGCAATATACATCCAGGAAATCGTTAAGATACTGGCGCTACCCCAGGGTGCGGCGGAAACAGCACCAATGCCTTGCCCACCTCCCACATGGATGACAGAATGCCCAGGCAGAAACGGTACTAGATGAGGCATGACTCCGATGGGTCCCATACCGGGTCCACCGCCACCATGGGGAATACAGAAGGTTTTGTGCAGGTTCAAGTGACAGACATCCGCCCCGATATCTCCTGGACGGCACAGCCCGACCTGAGCGTTCATATTCGCCCCATCCATGTAAACTTGCCCACCGTGGGCATGGACAACAGCGCAGATGTCCTTGATCTGCTCCTCGAATACACCATGGGTTGACGGATAGGTGACCATTAAGGCGGCGAGTTCATTGCTATAAGTCTCAGCCTTAGCCTTTAAATCATCCAAATCAACGTTGCCCATCGCGTCACAGGCGATCGCCACCACCTTCATGCCGCACATGACTGCACTGGCAGGATTTGTCCCGTGGGCTGACTGGGGAATTAAACAAACTGCTCGGTGAGCTTCACCCCGCTGCTCGTGGTACCGACGAATCACTAGCAATCCTGCGTATTCTCCCTGGGAGCCAGCATTAGGCTGGAGAGAAATCCCCCCAAAGCCCGTAATTTCTGCTAGCCATTCCTCAAGTTGCTGGAACAGAACTTTGTAACCCTGCGTTTGCGACTGTGGGGCAAAAGGATGAATCTTGCCAAATTCTGACCACGTCACTGGCATCATCTCGGCAGTCGCATTTAGCTTCATCGTGCACGACCCCAACGGAATCATTGATGTAGTAAGCGACAGATCCTTAGCCTGTAGACGGTGCAGATAGCGCAAAAGCTCAGTTTCTGAATGATAGCGGTTAAAAATAGGATGGGTCAGGTAGCTGCTAGTGCGGGGAAAGGGGAGATGGGGAGATGAGCCAGCGCCGTGCGGGGGTCTCCCCCCATCCCCACTGCGTGGGGGCCCCGAAGCCCCCCGTTGAGGAGCCACCCCCGTGCGGGGGTTCCCCCCGTTGAGGGGAGTGGCGTGCGACTGGCGTGAGGAGATGGAGAGATGGGGTGAGGAAGCTAACTCTTCCAATGTAAAGGGCAGTTGATCCGTGCCGGCAAAAATCTGCCAAAGGTCTAGCAAGTCCTGAAATGTAGTTGTCTCGTCTAGAGTGATACCTACGGTACTAGCATCCAAGTTACGCAGATTAATTCGACGAGCTTGGGCCGCTTCTAGAATTTCTGACTGGGGGTGTGCTCCCAATTCCACCCGTAAAGTATCAAAGAACTGTTCTGAACCAATTTTGTACCCCAGCCGCTTCAGTCCTGCCGCTAGGATAACGGTTAATAAGTGTACCTTTTGGGCAATTCTTTTAATCCCCGCCGGACCGTGGTAGACCGCATACATAGAAGCGATCACAGCCAGTAGAACCTGGGCTGTACAGATGTTGCTAGTGGCTTTATCGCGACGAATATGTTGCTCACGGGTCTGGAGGGCTAAACGCAGCGCCGATTTACCGTGGACATCCTTGGATACACCAACAATACGTCCTGGAACCTGTCGCTTGTATTCTTCCCGCGTAGCAAAGTAGGCTGCATGAGGACCGCCGTAACCGAGGGGAACGCCAAAGCGCTGGGTACTACCCACGGCAATATCAGCTCCAAATTCCCCTGGTGGTGTAAGCAGAGTCAGGCTCAAGGGATCTGCCGCTACTGTAACTAGGGCCCCAGCTGCATGAGCCTGTTCTACAAAAGCCCGATAGTCATAAATTGTGCCATTACTCGCTGGGTATTGCAGTAGTACCCCAAAAACTTTTTGCTCAAACGCAAATGCCTGATGATCGCCCACAATAATATCAATGCCCAGTGCTTTAGCACGCGTTTGCAAGACATCAATAGTCTGAGGGTGGCAGGCGCTACTGACAAAAAAAGCTTTTGCTTTACTTTTACAGAGGCCATAGCTCATGGTCATGGCTTCTGCCGCTGCTGTTGCCTCGTCTAGTAAAGAGGCGTTGGCAATCTCCAGTCCTGTCAGATCAATAATCATGGTCTGAAAATTAAGCAGCGCCTCCAGACGCCCCTGAGCAATTTCTGGCTGATAGGGGGTATAAGCGGTATACCAGCCTGGGTTCTCCAGAATGTTGCGCTGAATCACTGGCGGAGTCATGCAGTCGTGGTAGCCCATCCCAATAAACGACCGGAACACTTGATTCTTAGAGGCAATTTCTTTCAATTCAGCTAGGGCTGCGTACTCACTGCGCTCCGCTCCAAGCTGTAGCGGTTGGGTAAGCCGGATCGCCTGCGGGACTGTTTGGTCTACAAGGGCATCAAGGGTCGGGAGCCCCAACACCTCAAGCATTTGCTGCACTTCATCAGGACTAGGGCCAATGTGCCGTTGGACAAAAGAAATTGCTTGTGCCATTTCTTCCAGCAGGTGCTGACGACTAGATGACCTAGAAGGGGTATAAATTGCCACCGATTTCTCTCCTGATGCAGGTGATTAATATTTTGCAACAAACTCCTTTGATCTGCCAAGTGTCAACCTGTAAAAGTTATGTATTTGTGACCACTAAGTTATGAGTTTTAAAAAAACTCATAACTTAAAACTCTACTCCCCCTCTACCTGTGCCCGATACTCATCTACTGACAAGGTATCATCTATTTCACCAGGGTCATTGACGCGCACTTTCAACAACCAGCCCTCGCCGTAGGGGTCTTCTACCAACTGTTCCGGTGACTCGACTACTGCATCATTACGCTCTATAACCGTACCGCTGACTGCTGCATTGAGGTTTTCAACAGCTTTCACTGATTCGACCGTACCGAAACTTGTTCCCTTTTCCACGGCGTCACCGATTTCTGGCAGTTCCAGAAACACAATGTCACCTAGTTGGTCAACGGCAAAAGCACTGATGCCAATTGTGGCTATTTCGCCATCCATTCGCACATACTCGTGGGAGTCCAGGTACTTCAAGTCACTCGGATATTCCAGGGACATAATCGCTTCCTCAGCGCTATTAAAAAAGTATTTACCACTTTACGGACGACTTTTTGACCGATAAAACGGACGTTTGACCACAACAGCTGGGTAAGCCTTACCTCGGATTTCCACCTCCAGCTGTTGACCTACCTGGCTCAGCTGAGTAGGAACGTAGGCAAGAGCGACTGGATAACCCAAGGTCGGAGATAGCGTCCCACTGGTAATTTCTCCCACCACTTGACCTGCTGACAGCACTTGGTAGCCATGACGGGCAATATTGCGACCTGGCATTTGCAGCCCCACCAGTCGGCGCGGCACCCCAGCAGATTTTTGTTGTTCCAGAAGGTCACGACCAATAAAGTCGCCTTTGCTATCTAGATGGACTAACCAACCCATCCCGGCTTCGAGAGGTGTCGTGGATTCATCGATGTCTTGTCCGTGGAGGGCCATTGCTGCTTCTAGTCTCAGGGTATCTCTGGCACCCAGTCCACATGGTACAACACCAGACTGAAGGAGCGATCGCCACATTTCCACCCCCACATCTGGCTCCACCATCACCTCAAATCCATCTTCTCCGGTGTAACCTGTCCGGGCAATGAAGCCTGGTTGACCCAATACGGTTGCCTCTAGATGACCAAATGGCTTCACGTGGGTTAGGTCTTCCTCAACCAAGGGCTGTAGGTAAGTCACTGCTTGTGGTCCCTGCACAGCAATTAGAACTTTTTCGGGCGAGAGATCCTGGAATTCCACCTGATTGGGATCAAGATGTTCCAGTAGCCACACTTTGTCTTTGCCAGTATTAGCCGCATTGACAATTATCACCCCCCGCTGACCAGTCTCGTCCTGGCCTTGGTAATAAAAAATTATGTCATCGATAATTCCAGCTCGGGCGTTCAACAAAGCGGTATATTGCGCTTGACCAGATTGCAACCGACTCAAGTCTGAGGGTACCAACGGCTGGAGTTGCGAAATTAGCTGTTTCCCTCGCAGGGCAAATTTGCCCATGTGGGAAATATCAAACATCCCGGCTGAAGTCCTTACAGCTTCGTGTTCACGCCCAATGCCGATGAACTGCACAGGCATCTCCCAGCCTCCAAAGCTCGTCAACCGCGCCTTTAGTTCTACAGTCAGCTGAAACAGAGGCGTCTGAGCTAGGGGCAGTGCTATTTCTGGTTTTAATTCTTCTGATTTAGCCACAGATAGTCTTTACAGTTGCAGGTCAACATCTTTCAATATCCTATGGAATATCCTGTGGGATATCTACTTACCCATTCGTGGCGAGAAGCAATTGGTCTGGCGATCGCGTCTTGCAGGCGCTAAACGTACACAATGCGCGAGAAACACACATGACGAAATCACCTCCTAATGAGTTAATCAATAAACCACCAGAAATCATTGTGGCATTCTACCTCAGCCAGCGCCCCGACTCCTGTGGGCGAATGATAGAAGATATCTGGTTATGGGATTACCAAAAACTTGAATACACGCATGACTACATTCAGTGGCTCTTTCCACTGAAACAGAAGAGCCGCTTTAACGCCCATGCACCTGTTGTGAATAATGAAGTCATTCAAGCCTTCAGGACAAATGAGGAACTGAGAATACGCTTAGTCAAGTCACTTGAAGTCATGCTTAGTTTTTACGGACTACAATGCTTTGAGCAGGGTAACGTAGATTTCAGAATTACCAAATCTGACGAATATGAAGAAAGAAAAAACGGCTGGATTAGTATAGGTAATCACAACTACCTTCGCCTTACAAGAATCTTAACCAGTTTGAGAATTCTTGGATTATCAAATTACGCTCAAGTCTTTTTTAAATGTTTAGACCAAATCTACAAACAAGAGAGCAGAAGGATTGGTAGTAAGACATATGCTTTCTGGAGAAGTGCCGTTGAAATGTGAAAAAAAATGATGAACCTGTTTAACCCAATCATTCTATCCTCCAAAATTGGTGTATTTTTCTATACAGGTTCCCTAAAAACTCCACCAAAAGACCAGCTTAGTTCAACTATTTGGTGGAAACTAGTCGTTCAACGTCAAAGAAGGCTGACCCAAAACCAGCAATACAAAGTTGGCTTATTTGGTGATTCAATTACTGCTCCACTAGGAAATAGCTTTGGTCCGCAGATTTTTAACTTTGCCATAACGGCAATGAGTACAAGATCTTTAGTGGAGCAGCTGAAAGTTTTAGCGGATGCTCAAGTGAAGTGTGCAATGGCTATTGTTGCCATTAGCACCAATGATGCCTGGTACGACATTAACGATGAAACCTTTGTGCAATTGACGAAAGAGGCGGTTTACTTACTGCGATTATTGGGAGCAACCAAGATAGTTATTCTTCCAGCTGTCTACTCAACTGCTGAGGCCGCAAAAAATCCGTTTCGAGCTGGAACTTTAGCTAGAGTTGAGGAAATTAATGCTCTGTTGCGTCAAGTGACAGTTACAGAAAATGTGTATTTTGCAGATAAAGAGATAAAGGTTTTATGGCTACCAACGTAAAGCGGGACAGTGGTACCAAGAGAGGCCAGGCGAAGAAAAGCCACCGTGTGAGTCTAGACTAACCTCTAGACAACCCGAGAGTGAGGCAAGAAATGAAGTTACGCCAACGTG
>JAABUQ010001954.1_pt1 | contig 42312 bp, 44 predicted proteins | sample 5560001 | NCBI WGS metagenome assembly JAABUQ01 (sample SAMN10711888, study PRJNA513371) | rock metagenome | isolation source: Antarctica rocks | place: Antarctica: Victoria Land, Finger Mt nord | collected 2015-12-18
GTCTACAACACCAAACGACTGCATTCCAGTTTGGGCTATGTGCCTCCAGTCGAATTTGAAACAGCCTATTATCAAGGCGTACAACCTTGACTTCGTGTGTGGTCTTGTACGAAGGGTTCACTCCAGATACCGCGCTTCCGACCCCTTCGATGAGGCGCGAGACGCTGACAAGGATGAGAACAAGCCCGAGTGGGGGAAGGGCGGTGAGCAGCGATCCAAGAGGAAGCAAGAGGACTGCGAACGCCGCGAGGGCCGGGCCAAGCAGCAAAAAGCCTTTACGACCACGCGCATCGCTTAGCCATCCGGCAAACGGTGCAAAAAGGAGTTCAGTCAGGTAGACCAGTGATGAGACGCCTCCGATGAGTATGCTGGTCAGCGGCACTCCTTTGGCTTGCAGATCAACAAAATAACTCCCAATGACAAGTAGCCCGGCACTGGACCCCATACGCAGAAACAGTTGGCTCCAGATGGCACTCCCAAGCCCCTGGAATCGAGAGGGCGCGTTCGTTGTAGGCGTGTGAGGAGTGGTGGTGTTTTCAATCATACACAAGAGGCACCAGAAAGAGAAAAACGTTCTCCCAGAGGGTATACTCCAGGAAAAAAGGGGTTAGGAACACGCTTTCACCATTGTATGTTCTCCTCTCCTTCCATTGAGGCGTCATGGTATCTAGCAGACAGAATAGTAGTATACGCTTCACATCGTATCTTTTCTGTAGCGTAGCCTACAGACTGCTCTCTTTTTTCGCGCTACCCTTATGTATACTGCGAAAGTATGGGCTTATTGGCGTGGCGTGGAGGGATTGAGGGGATGGCCGCATAGAGCGGGGAGAACATAAGGGCTGCTCCTCTCTTTTTGTTGCTTGCCTTGCGTTGCCAGATGTTCCCTCTTGTGTGTGGGGTGGGATGGTGTCCCTGTTGGGACTCGATGCAGTTAGCGGCCTAAAACTTTCTTTGCAACTAGAGAACACCCTGTGGAGGAGCAGAAACAATGGCACATATGAACTACGATATGACCATCATTGGAGGTGGATCGGGAGGATTGACTGCGGCGCGTCTTGCAGCGTCACTTGGGGCGAAGGTATTACTCATTGATAAAGAGCGTCTTGGAGGCGATTGTCTCTACGCAGGGTGCGTCCCGAGCAAAAGCCTGCTCCATGTTGCTCGTGTTGTCAAACAAACCAGAGATAGTGTACTCCTGGGGCTGCTTCCTACGCATATCGAGGTTGATATGGCAAACGTCGTAGTCTATATCCAGGGAGTAATTGGGCGTATCCATGAAGCAGAAAAAGTCTATGTCGAAGGAGTTACGGTGAAGTTTGGTACCGTCTCGTTCCTCTCACCAACAACTCTTCTCTTCAATGATGAAAAGATTACCAGCCGCGCCACATTAATTGCCACCGGTTCGCACCCCGCGCTTCCTACTATTGAGGGACTCGCGGAGGTCGGTTATCTGACAAATGAGGACGTCTTTCATCTGACGGCCTTACCTTCCTCGATCATTATCGCTGGTGGTGGCCCTGTTGGTGTCGAGCTTAGCCAGGCACTCGTACGTCTTGGCGTCCAGGTAACTCTGCTTCAAGGACCAGCGTGCATTTTGCCCAGAGAAGACCCCCAGGTCTCGGCGACCATTGCGAACGTGCTTGAGTCCGAAGGGGTGACGCTGGTAACGAACACGCGTATGATAAAGGCAAACCGCCGTGAAAACAAGAAAGTGGTGTCGGCCAAACAGGGCGACCAGCTGGTCACCTTTGAGGCTGATGAAATCTTGCTCGCCGTCGGGCGACAACCCAATGTCGAACACCTGAATCTTGAAGCAGCTGGCGTTGCCTATGATATCCAGGGAATCAAGGTTAATGATCATCTCCAAACATCGAGCAACGCGATTTACGCTTTCGGAGATGTGATTGGAGGGTATCTCTTCACCCATATCGCGGCTTACCAGGCGGGAGTGGCAGTACGCAATGCTGTGCTTCCCTTCGGTAAAAAGAAGGTCGATTATCGTGTCGTCCCCTGGTGTACCTTTACCGATCCTGAAGTAGCGCGTGTTGGGCTAACCAGCGAGCAGGCCAGGCAGCAATACAGCAAAACCCGCGTGGTGACCTTCCCCTGGGCTGAGGTAGACCGCGCTCAGACCGAGGATGAAATAGCAGGATTTCTTACATTCGTGCTGGCAGGAAAAAAAGAGGAGATCGTAGGCGCACATCTGGTTGGTACTCATGCGGGGGAACTTCTGGGTGAAATAGCACTTGCCATGCACCATCACCTGACGATTGCGGATATACTCGACACCATTCACCCCTATCCTACGCTTGCCACTGGTATTCAACAGACCGCTCTTGAAGCCTATCTCACCAGTGCAGAGGCACACACGAACCGTACTGTTGTCCAGATGGCATTGCGTTTCAGGAGATAAATGCCAGGGAATCTCCCTGGCATTACGAGCAGCTCTGGAAAAATGCGTATCCACTATGAGCAGATGGGTTTTACCGTCAATCCTTCTTGTGGAAAAACCGCGTACTCTTCGGTGTTCTCTTGTCTCTTTAAGCAATGCTTAATGTTGAAGTGGGCCAGTTTTATCGCAGCGAAAGCTGTCACTATGAGGTAGCCATCATCTACACTGGTATCATCGATCTGATCACGAGAATGGTGTAGTTACATGTCTATAGCTTCTTGCCACAGAAGCAAACCGCTCGTTTTGTATTGGAGTAGAAAGCTATTATGAAACACTCGACCTATCGCAGATACTTCGGCATCGCTATTGCGCTGTCAATCCTTCTCCTACTGAGTGCTTGTGGCTCAACTACCAGCACAAGTGGCACTCAGACGACATCTATGAAAGTGGTGTATGAGTTACATATGCAATTTTTCTCCCAGGAGTCTCACCTCAGCGCAGCGATAGATCCACAGATGTTTGTCTCCGCACCAGCAACACCAGAGGGACTCGGACCACAAAATATCAAGCACGTGGCAGGAGTGAAACCAGTACCAGCACAGGACTCTCCGATCACTCCGTTGCTGAATGCAGAAAGTACTCCACTCAGTGTGACACTTGGTACTTGGAAGTCCGCCACTGGGGGCGCAACGCTGAGTTGTAGGAATGGAACAGAGACGGTCACCAGCTCCTTCCAGCATTTGCTCCCCAATGCCGCATATAGTCTCTTCATCGTGCATTTGCATGTGAACGGGTCCAAACGGTTTACTCCTCTTGGAGCGGCAAATGGAAGCAATAACAACTTTACCTCGAATGCACAGGGAGAAGGAACAAAGACAAGTATCCTCTCACCATGCCTCAACTCCAGTAATGCGGTCGTTCTCGTTTGGCATAGTGATGGACATACCCATGGTGTCTCTCCTGGCGTTTTGGGGGTGACATGGCACAACCAACTGATCTTTCCCGTCTCATAGGGTAGTGCGCTGATAGACTATACAACGAATAATCAGTACATTGCCATAACGTCAATCGGCTCTTCAGGCTGCCTTACGAGCTAAGTAGCACTGTAAGAGCTTGCGGCTCTTGCTTCCTGGGAGAACATCAATGCATACACCCTCGACCGTCGAAGTTGCCAGGAAGCGAGAACGTCAACGCTCTCTTATCGCCTATTGCCTCGAACGCACGACTTTGTTGTTTTCGCTGAAGATGGCCCTGGTCGTCGGGACGCTCCTGGCACTGATCAATCACGGGCAGGCGATCATCACAGGACACTTTACGTCCGACCGGCTGCTTCCGTTGCTCTTGACCTATTGCGTGCCATTCGCTGTAGCGATGTACAGCCAGATACAAGCCAAACGACAGCGCGACAGATCCCTGGCAGAACTCTCTGCTACGAATGTTGGGGAACAGCAGCTTGATCCACCCTTGCCAGACTGATAATTGGGCAATGAGAGAGAGCAACTATCAGTTTGGCAAGGGTGGATCAGCTGCTGTTTGTCCCTGTTTTCACACAGCTGTTCGTTGCTCCTTTTGCTACCGCTTGAGGTAAACAACTGCAAGATTGCGTCCTTCGCCCACATCTCGGACAAGCTGGAACTCGATGTCCATTTCAGGGGAAACCGGACGAATTGCTAGTGGTGCCGAGGTTGGGGCCGGTCGAGGCGCAGAATCTCACTCTCGGCAAACAGTGTTCCCAATGGTAGCGACAGGGCTGCCTCGGCATAGAGAGAAGATGGAACACCGATATCTGCCAGGTAGAGTTCGCCTTTTTGTCCCTGTGCTTCCAGGGCAAACAATCCGGCTTTGGGCAACGCTAACGTCATGGTTGCCGTCGCCTTGATCGCCGGGTCAAGGACATTTCCGGTCGTGCCATCCACTCCCGAGGGAACATCAAGTGCAAGAATCGGTGCAGTTTGTGCATTGGCCCAACGAATCAAGTCAGCCACCACCCCATGCGGGGCACCATGCAGACGATAACCGATCAGTCCGTCCACGATTAGCTCCGGGTTTTGCACCTTCAGACGAGTATCAGCCTCGGTCACACGTAGATTCATCCGTTGTATGATGTCCAACTGATGTGCTGAAACGGGAGTATAGTTTGTAGGTGGATGTGACAAAATCACCTGTACCTGTGCGCCCCAGGTGTGAAGCCTACGGGCACACACCAGCGCACCACCAACATTGCCGCCTGTCCCTGCCAGGACCACTACCCTTTTGTCACGAGGGCTACCATCAAAGAATCGTACTCTGGCGAGGTGCGCCAGGTTACGCCCAGCGTTTTCCATCATCTGGACCAACTCTATGTGCAGGTCTTGTATCATGGCTCGATCCACTTCGATCATCTGCTCAGTGGTCAAGGAGGGTACCTCGCCTTCATAGATAGGAATCGTCATAGGCTTTTTCTCTCCTGGTAGGCTGGCGGTTCTTGCATGTGACGCCATCCCTTCTCATAGAAAACAGGTTTGTCTGTCTCTCCCAACATGAAGAAACCTCCACTTATTCCATGCTTTTTCAGCGTAAGGTCCTTGTCTCTTCTTGCCTGATACAAGGAAACGTTCTCGTCTCGTTGCTGCTCCCTGGAAAAGTGTAGCTCAGGCTACAGAATGCCCTCTGATTCTAAACTATACTTTGGACAGAACAGATTGAGCAGAGCGCTCAATAACGAGAACGCTCTCAAACGAGAGAGGATGAATGCTACAGGAGGATTCAAATGAATAACACGAGAAATTGGTCCCGAGTCATCCCCTTTGAGATAGCAGGAGCCATCGCAGGCATGCTCGGCGGAGCCATGATGGCGATGTTTACCATGATTGCCACTGCCACATACCTGCACATGGGCTTCTTTACACCGCTGTATGTCATCGCATCGCCACTCACTGGACCACAGTACATGATGACCGCTATGCATGGAGGCATGTTCTCCTTCGCCTTTGGCCCTGCCATTCTAGGGTTGGTTGTGCATATGATGTGGTCTGCCCTCTGGGGGATCATCTTTGGTTTGATCGCTTACGGGCTGCATCTGCGGGGTATGGTAGCCATCATCGGAGGAATGGTCTATGGAGTGCTGATCATGCTGGTCATGAACTTCATCTTGCTCCCTCTTGTGGGGGCTCCCAATCTCCTGACCTTATTGGGAGGAACCACGTTTATCATCGGGCATCTACTCTTTGGTATGGTCGTGGGCCTCTGGCCGGTGCTGAGGCCGCAGGACTTTACCGGCCTTCTGGGCCAGCAATCACGCCAGACTGCCTAGCAAAGGCACACGTTCTGTGAAGACCAGGCAACATTGCCTGAGTGCGAGAGGAGAGCAACATTGCTCTCCTCTCGCACGGTATGTGTACCGACCTCTACGGTTTTGAGATATACTCTTCGACAGAGGAGCGTTCCCCTCACGGTGCGAGCAGAAAGGACGAAGGGATGCAGCTAAATATTTACATCACTGATCAGTGTGGGAATTGCCAGGAGGCGTTGTCGATTGCGGAGCAGGCTCGTACCATCGCTGGCCTTGAAGTGACGGTTGTCAACCTCGATGTGCCAGGACAACCTATCCCTCCGCAGGTGTTCGCTACCCCAACGTATGTCTTGAATGGCCTGGTCGTGTCACTGGGAAATCCTCTACGCGACACCTTTCTGGCCGAAATCCGTACAGCACTTGCACAGAGAAGTGAGGAGGTAGCAAGATGAATTCTCGCCATAGTTTCTCGTTGTTTCCGAAGAAGCGAACACAGCCGGGATCGGCTGCCGCACCCAAGGAATGTATGCTCGCGATGGATCTCTTTTGCGATCTGGAGCCAGCTGCGATGGCAGCATTCGAGCAACAAACCGAGATGAGGACGTGCCGCAAGGGGCAGATTTTGTATTCGCAGGAGGACCGTGCCGAGGTGCTGTTCCTGCTCAAACGCGGGCGAGTCCAACTTTATCGCCTGACACCTTCGGGCAAACGGCTGGACGTAGCAGTGATCGAACCGGGTGCCTTCTTCGGCGAGATGCCGCTCGTCGGCGAATCGCTACGGCATACTTTCGCCGAAGCTGTCGAGGATTCTCTCATCTGCGTGATGAGCCGTAGCGACATCGAACGGCTCATGCGCGAGCGGTCAGAGGTCGCACTGCGAATGATCGAGGTGCTGAGCCGACGGCTGGCACGCTGTGAGGCACGACTGGAAGAGATGGCCTACCGCAGCGTTCCGGCTCGTATTGCCGCTGTCCTCTTGCGGCTCAGTCAGGGAAGAAACGGCGAGGTGGTGCTGATCACCCACCAGGAATTGGGTGATATGATCGGGGCATTGCGGGAATCAGTCACCAAGATACTGGATGAGTTCCAACGAGCAGAACTGGTGGAACTCTCTCGTGGGCGCATTCTCTTACGCGATGTGACAGGACTACAAGCCCGCTTAGAAGAGTGAAACGTACCGAGCTGCTTCTGAATAATTCAGTGTTTCTCCGCACTCTATAGTTCTTTATCTATGAGAATGGTAACCAGCATAGCGTACCATTTTCTTCCTCGTTCTTGTTTCGCATCCGGGCTACTCACGGAGCATCGGTTCACCACAGGAAACGTTCAGGTAGAAAGAGGGTAGTGCTTCAGACCATGTATGCTCCAATGTTGTCCGTGTTCTGTAGTCCAGGCTACAGAAGGAAATAGGAGCAATGAGGTACGCTTGAACTACAAGTAGTTTCTCTCACTGCTTATTTCAGTAGGACGTTCATGCTTCTGGGTACCTGTTGCCAGGGTACGAGCCTTTAACGAGCCTTCATAAGCGAGGCCCAGGCAAGGTTGAACAACCAGGAAGGGTACCTGCCATAGAAGAACCCTGTCGGGGAGCGTCGGTCCAGCGCAAGGCGAGAATTGTACATGCTGCACACAAGGAGATCTCATGGAAAACCAACCAGGTCTATCTACACCTTCCATTTCTGCAATCGATACCACGGCATCAGCGTCGATACTTCCTCACCCACGTCAGAAAAAAGATGTCGATTATATCTTTTTTGAATTAACACGGAGCATTTGCCCGGAGTGCCGTGGCGTCATCGATGCCCATATTCTCTTGCGTGACAATAAAGTGTATATGCGGAAGCGTTGTCCTGAGCATGGTCTGTTTGAAGGACTGGTCTATGGGGATGCTCAGGCCTACATGGCAGCGGCACGCTTCAACAAACCAGGTACCATTCCATTAGCCTATACCACCGATATACAACAGGGATGCCCGCACGACTGTGGTCTCTGTCCTGAGCATCAGCAGCACGCGTGTCTGGGTATCATAGAAGTGAATAGTGCCTGCAACATGGATTGTCCGCTCTGCTTTGCTAATGCTGGTGCGGGCTTCAACCTGACGCTCGAAGAGGTGGAGGGCATCCTGGACCATCTGGTGGAAACGGAGGGCAATCCCGAGGTGGTGCAGTTCTCCGGAGGGGAACCATCCATTCATCCACAGATTATTGAGATGATCAAGGCGGCGAAACAGCGCAACATCCGCCATGTGATGCTCAACACCAACGGCAAGCGCATTGCCGATGATGATGCGTTCCTGCGACAATTAGGCGAGGTGCGCCCCTCGATTTATTTTCAGTTTGACGGTTTTGAAACCGAGACCTATCGCTTGCTGCGTGGCGAACCAGATATTCTGCCGCAGAAACTCCGGGCGTTGGATCGTTTAGCAGAGATTGGGGCAAACGTCGTGCTGGTTCCGGCAATTGATCGCAATGTTAATCTGCACGAAGTGGGAGCAATTGTCGCGTTCGGTATGCAGCACCCGGCAGTGCGGGGCATCAATTTCCAGCCAGCCTTCCAATCGGGCCGCCATGGGGAGAGCGATCCCATGCAACGCCTGACCATTCCCGACATTCTCAAAGCACTGGAAGAGCAGACGAGCAGTACACTGAAGGTGTCAGATTTTGTGCCGGTGCCGTGTTGCTTCCCGACCTGCAACTCCGTCACCTATGTCCTCAACGATGGTGAGACGGTCTTACCGCTGACACGTGTCCTCAATGTAGAGGATTACCTGGATTACATCACCAACCGTGCCGTACCCGATTTGTCAGAAGAGATTAAGTGGGCGCTTGAGGGACTGTGGTCTTCCTCAGCTGTTCCTGGTTCTGACAAAGCCGCACAGCAATTCGCTCTTTCGTGTGCGGCCTGTGGTCTCCCTGATGGATTGGACCTGGGAGCATTTGCCAAAAACATCTTCATGATCATGCTGCAAGATTTCATGGACCCCTGGACCTTCAATCAAAAGAACCTGATGAAGTGCTGCAAAGAGATTCTGTTACCCGATGGCAAGCAGATTCCCTTCTGTGCCTATAACAATGTCGGCTATCGTGAGCAGGCACGCACGCAATTGCAGGCTCGTGAGCGTCAGCGTAACCAGGCCAAACGTATAGGCGTACCCTTTGTACCAGAACCTTTAACCTTCTCGTTTGCATCTGCGCCGCAGAATGGGAAGCGAGCGGTTGTCTCCTACAGCGAAAGAACCCACTCATGAACAACATGCAACCGAGCATCAGCGAACGTGACGATCAGGCGTTGAAATCATGCTGCGCGAGTGTGTACCAGAGCGATTGGGCCAGGCTCTTATTAGGGGATTCATTTCATCCGGGAGGAACCGCATTAACCACGTACCTTGGTGCAGCCATTCATCTGCATCCTGGACAGCGTGTGTTGGATGTTGCAGCCGGCCAGGGAACAAGTGCAATCCATCTGGCAGAGCGTTTCGGCTGTACCGTCCTGGGCATTGAGTACAGTCGTCTTGCCGTAGAGCATGCGACCCAGGCGGCACGAACAGCAGGTGTCGCGCACCTTGTGACGTTTGAGCAGGGGGATGCCGAGCAATTACCTGTAGCGGCGGCAAGCGTTGATGTAGTTCTCTGCGAGTGTGCGTTCTGCACGTTCCCCAACAAAGCGGTGGCGGCGTCGGAGTTTCTGCGCGTCCTCTCGTCAGGGGGACGGGTAGGGCTGAGTGATTTGACGCGCAAGGGAAAGATTCCAGCAGATTTGCAAGGACTGTTGGCGTGGATTGCCTGTATTGCTGATGCACAGCCCCTTGAGAACTATGTACATTATCTCACGGAGGTGGGATTGACGATCCAACTCGTCGAACAGCACGATGATGCCTTATCCGATATGGTACGAGATATTCAGGCAAAGCTCCTGGGTACAGAACTCCTGGTAAAACTCAACAAGATTACACTCCCAGAGGGGATCGACATTGAGCAGGCCAAAACGATGGCGAAAGCGGCAGCGACAGCCATCCAGGCGCGGCAGTTTGGCTATGCAGTGGTCACCGCAACAAAGTCATAAGGTCGGGATCAAAGTCAAAGTGAACGTCAATTGGAAGACAACGCCGTCTTCTCGTTACCTTGTCCCTTTTCGGAGATGCATGTGCCTCAACAGGCAGAGCATCACTGCTAGTAGAGGAGGAACTCTCATGACTACAACATTTGATATCGTCGTTCTAGGCACTGGCTCATCAGCCCAGAACGTGGCCTACGCCTGTCGTGAGGCTGGGTGGAGCGTGGTCGTCATCGATTCACGCCCCTTCGGTGGGACGTGTGAACTGCGTGGTTGCGACCCGAAGAAAGTGCTGGTCGGCATGTCGGAACTTACTGATTGGAGCCGACGGATGCAAGACAAGGGGGTGGCCGCACCAGGTCTCTCCATCACCTGGTCCGACCTGATCCGGTTCAAACGAACGTTTACCGACCCGGTGCCAGCGAGCCAGGAACAGGGCTTTGCCCAGGCGGGAATCGAGACACGGCATGGACGCGCTCACTTTGTAGATCAGACGACTGTGCAGGTTGGCGAGGAGCGGCTTGTGGGGCGTCACGTGGTGATTGCGACGGGCGCACGTCATGCCTCACTCGGAATTCCGGGCGAAGAGCTACTCACCACCAGCACACAGTTTTTGGAGATGGACACGCTGCCACATCGCATCATCTTCGTCGGTGGGGGCTATATCGCTTTCGAGTTCGCCCACATCGCCGCACACGCCGGTGCCAGTGTGCAGATTCTACATCGAGGGCAGCGTCCCCTGGAAGCGTTCGATGCTGATCTGGTTGCCGAACTGGTGTTGGCAACACAGGAACAGGGCATCCCGGTTCAGGTCAACATAGCGGTGACAGCCATTGAGCAACACGGAAGTGTTCTGGTCGTTCATGCACAGACACAGGGACAGGAGCAGACCATGGAGGCTGATCTGGTGGTCCATGCTGCCGGGCGTGTCCCGGAAATCGACGACCTCGATCTGGACGTGGCGGGGGTGACACGCGAAAAGGGTGGCATCTCCGTGAATGAGTACCTGCAAAGCGTGACGAACGAGGCCGTGTATGCGGCAGGAGATGCCGTTGCCAATGGTGGGTTTCCCCTGACGCCTGTGGCGGGAATGCAGGGAGGCATCGTGGCGCGTAATCTGTTGGAAGGCAATCGGCACACGCCAAACTACACAGGAATCCCAAGTGTAGTCTTTACGACGCCCCCACTGGCACGTGTTGGGCTGACGGAAGAGACGGCACGAGCGCAGAGTCTACGCTTTACCACGCATCAAGAAGACACGTCGGGCTGGTATTCCTCTCGACGGGTGGCTCTGGCGCACACGGGGTTCAAGACGCTGGTCGAAGAGGGAACGGGGCGACTGCTGGGCGCACACCTGTTGGGATTGCACGCCGAGGAGGTCATCAACCTCTTCGCGCTTGCCATCCGTCACGGATTACCAGCCTCAGTCCTCAAGGAGATGGTGTATGCCTATCCGACGAGTGCGTCAGACATCAGCTACATGCTCTAACTGCGTCCTCTCTCCTCTGGAATGCAAGCACGAGAGGAGAAGAGGATGGGACACAGTGTGGGAGAAAGGAACCGAGGAATGAACACACAGGCCAGTTTGGAGACCATTGCCCGTCACTTAACCGCACAGCTTGATTGTACGCAAGAACAGGTGTGCCGTCAGATGCTCCAGGCCCTTGCTGAGGTTGGTCGTCCGCTCGCCCCGGCCCATCTCGCGACGCTCTTGCAGATGAGTCAAGAAGAATTTCGCATGCACCTGGCTCGTGTACCTGATACTGAGTTTGATGAGCAGGGCAATATCGTGGGCTGGGGAGTCACGCTGGTGCCAACCGATCATCAGGTGCAGCTGCAAGGGAAACAGCTCTACACCTGGTGTGCATTTGATACCGTGCTCTTTCCTGCGCTCTTGCAGATGAAGGCCCAGGTTCACTCCGTGTGTGCAACGACTCGGGCTCCCATCACGTTTCTTGCCACTCCGCAAGGCATACAGGAACTCACTCCGGCAACGAGTGTCTTGTCCCTCATCCTGGGGTGACCATATCAAAACGGGAGAAACATACGTTAAGCTACCCATTGGCTTCAGAGGCCAATCCATTCCATTGATATTTATTGTGGAGAACAAGTGAGAAATGTTGAAGAGCAACTTTTATTGCATGATTCGCTCTAAAAACATGAGATGAGGAAGAGACAGAAGCGGAATGTTCCCTAAAATCTGCTCGCTGCCTTCTTAACGTATGTTTCTCCCGTTTTGATATGGTCACCCCGATGTCGTAGAACAAACATTTCAGTGAATGGTAGAGTAGAAATAACCACCGTTTTCTCGACCCAGCTATATAGAGAAAGATTCAGCACTTGAGTTCCGAAAAGGAATGCAGTATACTCCCTCTAGATCGCTATATTTCAAGTTGAGAGAGAAAAAAGACGAGATATATGATTTTTTAGATTCAGTAATTTTTGAGCATTATCTGGCGTAAACCTGGTTTATGCACGTTGTGTGGAAGGCTCTGACATGTCTAGTCAGAGAACGTGAGAAGAGCTCAAGGAAAGTCGATCCCTTATCCATCATAGCTCTTCTAACCACTACTCTACACAACGTGCGCATGAACCAATTGACACCATCAAATCTAAAAATGGACAACAACGGAGTCCAGGCGGTTCCCCAATTGCAGCGTGAAGTTGGCGGCACAATTGGTCATCGTCCCGAGCCTGGACAAGAAAGGGATCTCTGATGAGCCTGGAAGCCTCGCATGAAAACGCAGAGCTGGAGTCGCCCACATCGGCCACATCGGCTGAAATAGGTCACAGCTCAGTTGTTCGGGAGAACAGCGAGGGAGAGCAACATCTACAGGAAATTGCTCCTCCATTAGTGCCATCGGACCCCGATAATCTTGTGGCTCTCCTACTTGCCTGGATCAGCATCCGAGATTGGCGAACCTCTCAGACCTACTTGCAGACCCATTCCGAACTGTTGACAGAGCCAGCCGAGCAGGTCCTCGCGACGCTCATATTACCCCAGGTAGATCGGCAGATTCAAGAACGCCGGTCGCTGCATCAGCAACTTCTGCAAGCGGCTCGTCAGCATGGGGTGGAGGGCGCCTATGAGTCCCTGCTGCAACATGGTGATGAAGCTAATAGCACGTCAAACGACCTAAAGGAGCTGGAAAACCAGCTGAACGCCTGGCTCCAAAAGTCCGATTGGGATGCCTCGCAAACCTATCTCCAGGCGCATCCGCACCTGCTCACTGAACGTGCTGAGCAGGTGCTCGAACAACTCAAGCACGCCCAACCAGAGGAGGATGTGCGTTCGCTCATTAGCTACCGCCAGGCGCTGCTGCACCTGGCGCGTACGTGGGAAATCGCGGGCGTCTATGCGTACTTCAAACTCGCTGAACAGGCGAAGAGCATCGTCGATAGTGAGCGGAAAGTACTTCTCAGACAACTGAATGAGTGGCTTGCCACATCCGAATGGGAGCAGGCGCAGGCCTACCTAGAGGAACAGCCCAGTTTACTCACTAGTGCCGCCGAATCCCTCCTTGCTGAATGGTGGTTGATGCAGCAGACGCACCAGAAACAGATAGATATCTCTTGGTGCCTGCAACTCCTCCAGCATGAGCGCGCATCCAGGATCACTACCGCACATCGCTGGCTTCCAGATCCAGTCTTACTTAACGATGCAGGCATAGTGGCGCTACACGAGTACTGGACAAACAGAGGGACGGAAGTCTTAGAGCAGGCGATAGAATGCTGGCAGCAAGCGCTCTTTCTGACGCTGCCTGATTCTCCCGACCGGCCCTGCTATCTGAACAACCTGGGCAATGGACTGCGCGACCGCTACGCGCGTACAGGAGTGTTGGACGACATGGAGCGGGCTATCACCGTTTTCCAGCAAGCTGTGGATGCCACACCTGCCAATTCTCCAAACCTGCCCAAGTATCTGAACAACCTGGGCAATGGACTGCGCGACCGCTATGAACATACAGGAGTGTTGGATGACCTGGAGCAAGCTATCGCCTTCTCCCAGCAAGCTGTGGACGCCACGCCACCCAACTCCCCCTACCTGACCAGCCGCCTGAACAACCTGGGCATTGAGTTGAACTACCGCTATGGACATACTGGGGCGTTGGTTGATCTAGAGATGGTCATTACAACTTGGGAGGTGAACTGGTCATTGTTGCACCTTCGTTTCGTCGCGCTCCCCATTGCCTACCAATTGGGTCAGCAGCGCCAGGGTGTTCGTATTGCAGTCTATCTAGTTAGAGCCCATTTGGAACGATCAGCGCGGCACCATCCTAATGCCCAAATCGATCGCTGCCGAGCCCTTGAGGTGGCTGAAGGCGACAAGTCTCGCCTGCTCACCCAACTGGTCGGCCGTGGGCCGCTCCCGCTGCCAACAGAACTGTCGCCAGAGGTTGCCGCACGTGAACGGCAACTCCTGTCGGATTTGACGGCTCTGGATACATTGGAACTGGCTACCCACAACCGACCTGCTACTGTCCAAGAAGAGGCCGGGAGCCTGAATCGCCTCCAGCAGCGCCAAGCAAACCTGAGAGAACTAGAGGGCCTGTGGATCGACATCGCTCGCGTTGGTCCAGAGGGAACGGAGTATACAGCCCTACGTCGCGGTGCGGCTTCCAGCTGGCAGGAACTCGCCGATTTGGCGCAGGAACTTGGGCCAGCCACTGTACTCCTCTCGTTCTTCACGACCCCTGACCACATTCTGCTCTTCCTCGTTCGTGCAGGCTGGCGTGGACCACGCGTGAGCAAGGTACCCCTCAATGGGACTGGCTGGGACAATCTGTTGGAGCGTTTCTTCCGCGAAGTTCACCTCTATGCTCCCGGCCTGCGGCGGCGAGAGACTTGGGATCTGGCACTGCACCCGCTGCTAGCTCAGTCACAGCGGCATCTGGCAGGAGTCGAGCGGCTGATCCTGGCCCCAGCGGGGAATGGACATCTGTTGCCCTGGAGTGTCCTGATGGAACGTGTAGGGTGGCGCACATCTGCCGGCAAGCCCTTGCCTCTGGTTACCCTGCCCGCACTCGGCGTGCTGTCACGCTTGCGGCGTCGGCCATATGCCCACATCGGTCCGGCTCTTGTCGTCGGCAATCCCACAAGCAACCTGCCCTATGCTGAAGATGAGGCCAGGGAAGTCGCTGCGCGTTTCGGAACAGTTCCGCTCCTGGGCAGTGCCGCCACTAAAGAGGCGGTCCTGTCGCATCTAGTGGATGCTTCCCTGATTCACCTGGCCACCCATGCGTTCTTTGACCCCAACAACCCATTGGAGTCTGGCATTGTCTTGGCTAATGGAGTCCTGACCGCACGGGCAGTGCTCCAGCATCGCCTCCACGCGGACTTGTTGGTCTTGTCAGCGTGTGAAAGTGGACAAGTTGGATCGCTCGGCGGCGAAGAACTCGCAGGACTCAGTCAGGCCTTCTTACAGGCAGGTGTACGCTCCCTGCTCGTCAGCCTCTGGCAGGTGAACGACCCAGCCACCGCTACCCTCATGCAGGCATTCTACACCTCACGGCAGGAAGGAGCCGACAAAGCCCAGGCATTACGACAGGCGATGACGCAGCTTCAACAGAACCTGCATTGGGCACATCCCTACTACTGGGGTGCCTTTGTCCTCCTCGGGGATTGGGACTAACCCTGGAAGAGTGAACCAAAAAAGGAGAGAACCTATGTGGTTAACGACACCGGAGACGATCGAACACGTCCTGACAGAGCGACCGTTGGAGCCTGTCAGCGATGAGGCGCTTGATCAGTCCGCGCGTGAGTGGCTGAGTCGCGGCGTGAAGCTTGCTCCCCAAGGGGCATTGCGCACCATGCCCGTGGTTTGTATCGGTCAGCCCGAAACCTGGAAGCTCCAAGATTTCTATGCACCCGGTAAGCTGCCACGCCCCATCCGAACGAAACTCAGTCAGGCAGACTTCTACGTGGTCCGCCTCTCCTGCTCGTTCCGCCCTGTCCACGAAGAGAGCCGCGTCGAGTGGGCTCGTTTCCGCGCTGCCCTCCTCCCACATCCATCGACAGGAGGACAGCCTCTTGCATTTGATATCTATCCCGAACAAGTGGTACAGGAGGAGAAACGCCAGATCAAAGTTACGCTGAGTCCCTCGCTGAAGTTCCGAGAGCTGGAGGCAAGCCTTGGCACTGCCGAGTTTGGGTTCGAGTACACAGAGCAAATTCCCCTAATTAGAGCCGCGATCGGTGCCGGCTTTGATCCGAGTTGGGACTATAGGGCTGGGCCAGGGCAAGAAGTGCAGGGGACCAAATGGATGCATCTGCTCGTCAAGGCTCCCAAGGGCATGACAAGCGGGCGGGCACTTCTGGAGTTGGAGGCGGATGTCGTGGTGAGAGGAGTTCGCCTGCCTGTGACCTTCTGGCGCAAGCAGGAACAAGAACCCGAGCAACTCACTGTCACTTTGTGGAGCTAACATGCTTCTGTCGAAGTAGCATCTTTGGAACCTAGCAAATTAGTGATAACATCTATAGCGAATATACTTTGTCTGCTGGGTTAGCAGGGCGCATAGTTGATGTCGTGAAGATACTCTTTCTCTGAGCAACATTCGAGGTCTGGGAGCAATGCAAGCGATACCTTCACCAGATGCTGGCGTGTGTGTAGTGGATCAACCAAGGAAATCTTCTTCTGTCCAACGGAGTAACGTTATGCTATGGGGTCACTATATCATTTTGGGAAAAACATACGTTAACGATGTAGTGAAAGAAAAAGGTACTTTTTGACTACTCCAAGGCGTTCTATACGTCATTCTTTGAGCGCGTCTTTTTTTCCTCGCATGGCAGATTTTTCTTGATGAGCTTTTCTTCGAGTGCCATCAGAGAGTCTTGAAGGATGACCTGGAGAGATGGTATTGGAGAATTGAAAAAGGAGAGAGGCAAGACAGATGGGGAACTTACTCATTGCTATACTTTCCTTTTCTCAACTCAATACATTGCTTTGCGATGAATCAATTGAAGCATTGTGCGTCGCACTTTTGGCTCTCTCTGCACTGTTCTCAGCATCAACGGATGTTTCGTCTCCACTCACAGGAACTGTCTCGTCCCTACTATGTGCCTGAACACCTGGTGTTCCACGATGACACAGGAAAAGAATGACACTTGCCACAATCACCATTACGGCAGTAAGAATATGCACAGGGTTAAATGGGGTGCCAGGGAAGAACCACGAGTCGGTACGGAGAAACTCGATGAAGAAGCGACCGAGGGGCGACCAGATCAAGAACAATAAGAACACATCGCCCTCTTTGAGTCGCTTCGAGAAGCGGCGTGCTATCCACAGAATGAGGACGAAGCCAAGGGCATCCCAGAGCAGTTCATAGAGAAACAGGGGTTGGAAGCGCACACTGTCGGGATATTTCGTGAGGTCGTTATAGGGTACAAGGCGATGAGCAGGGTCAATGCGTAAGCCCCATGGAAGCGTCGTTGGTGGTCCGTAGAGTTCTTGATTGATGAAATTCCCAATGCGACCAATGGCTTGCCCGAGCAGCAGGCCCACTCCAATCCCATCGAGAAAAGGGAAGAGTGGAAGTTTGCGGTACCGCAGAAACAAGACGGCTGCAATACCGCCAAAGATGAAGGCGCCATAAATATGAATGCCACCACGCCACACCTCTAGTATCTCGACAGGATGTGCAAGATACTCGTCCAGTCCACCAGGCCCACTACGAGGAGCCTGAATAAAGACGTAGTAGAGGCGTGCGCCAATAATCGCTGGGATAAGCACCCACATGAGCATGTCCCACACCGCATTTCCATCATGCCCATGTCGTGTGATAAAACGACCTGCAACATAGGTTCCTAGGAAGATTGCTAGTGTCATCGTGAGACCATACCAGTGGAGCGAAAATGGACCAAGCTGAAAAACAATTGGGCTAACTGGAGGATACATAGACAATTCCTTCTTCTGAGATCGCCTCCATCGCGTAGGCGACGGTAGACCTGTGGATCATCAAACGCATCTGTTTCTTTCAGCTTCCGTTGTATCTACCACAGCAACAAAGTGGATGAACGTGTGTATACGATTCTGTCATGTTTCGGCCTGTTCAGGTAGTATAACACACACGTCGCGTTGCTCGTGAGGATCACTGAAGGCATCAACACGATTTCAAGCCACTTGATATCTTTGCATAGCTAGAATGGGATTCATATCCTCTGCATGCTCAAGAGGAAAATGCTCGTCTCACTCAAGATGTGTGGGTCACCATATCATTTGGGAAAAACAGGTTCTGATGCAATGTATCAGAACCGAAAAACAGATGCGAAGGACATTGTCTTCCAACGATCAAGGCAATATCCCTCCTCTCAGGTCATTTGCGCTTATTTTGTCTTCGTTCGTAGTGGTCGGAGGAGTCCTGTTGCAGGGGTCTTCTTGAAGTCCCAGAGATAGTCTCCTGTCAGATTAATATGTTCCCATCCAATGGGGGAAAGATGTTGAAGATGATCTTCATTGACCGCGACGCCTTGCTTCTTGAGCGTCTCAACCGCTTCTGCCAAATACACTGTATTCCACAAAATGATCGCCGAGACGACGAGATTGAGTCCGCTTGCCCGGTACCGTTGATCTTCATAGGAGTGGTCCCGTATCTCTCCTAACCGATGAAAACACACCGCTCGTGCAAGTCCGTTGCGTGCTTCTCCTTTGTTGAGTCCTACCTGCACCCGTCGTCGGAGTTCTGGACTTTGCAGCCATTCCAAGGTGAACAGACTTTTTTCAATACGACCCACTTCTCGCAAGGCCAATGCTAAGCCGTTTTGTCGTGGGTAGGAGGCAAGCTTCCCTAAGATGAGCGATGCGGTTACCGTTCCCTTGCGAATGGAACTGGTCAGTCGAAGCAAATCATCCCAATGGGCTTCAATCTGCTTGACGTTGATTGTACCCCCCAGGTGTGCTTCCAAGCCTGGGTAGATGTCCGTCTTGTCCATACTATAGATGCGCTTTTCGCCCAGGTCCCGAATCCTGGGTGCAAAGCGAAACCCAAGCAGATGGGTCATGCCAAACACCTGATCCGTGTAGCCCCAGGTGTCCGTGTAATGCTCATGAATGGGCAGGTCGGTCTCATGATAGAGTAAGCCATCAACCATATGAGGCGCGTCACGGACCGATGAACTAATTACTTTCACTTTGTAGGGACCATACTGGTTTGAGAGGTGCGTATAAAAGGTGATTCCTGGCTCGGTTCCGTAGCGGAGATTGACTGATGCCGTCGCGTCTGATCGCCCACCCACTTTAAACCGTTGCCCATCGGACGAAGAGGTTGTCCCATCGCCCCAATACGACGCGAAGGGAACACGATGATGATAGTTGATGATCTCCGCTAAGGCTTTGGTATGCGTCTCATCGCGTACATACCAATCGACCGCCCATGCAAGGCGATTGAACGTCATTCCAGCACATGACTCCGCCATTTTTGTCAGTCCCAGGTTAATCGCATCCGCGAGAAGGGCAGCGAAGAGGGCCGTTCGATCTTTCGGTGCCTCTCCTGATTGGGCATGCGTGAAGTGCCGACTGAACCCCGTCCATGCATCCACTTCTAGCAGCAGATCAGGCAGTTTGATGCGGGGGAGGAGTTCATACACCTGACGAGCGAGCGTTTCGACCTCATCTGGAACGGCCTTTGCAAGAGGGGTAATCACCAGTTCGCCCTTGACCAGACGAACATCCGGTAATTTCTCTTCGACCAATAACCGCTCGACGGTGGTGAGTTCACGATGGAGGGCTTCTTTGCGCTCTGCAAGGTAGGTCGTCACATTGGTTTCGATCTCCACTCCTGTGTCGTTGGCCTGTTGGAGCCATTGCCACTGGCCTTTGGGCATCAAATAGTCGTCGAAGGCTTTGTATTGCCTACTGCCTGCAATCCACACATCTCCTGAACGCAGCCCACTGCGTAATTCTGAAAGGACACACAGTTCGTAGGCATGACGATCAATTCCCTCGTCTTGCACCACATGCTGTTCCCAACGGCCCTTCACAAAGGAGGTCGGAGCACTTTCTGGAACGGTGCGCCGTCCGGTCTCGTTGAGGTCCTTCAAGACCTCCACCGCTTCCATGACTGGCGTGTTCGCTGCTGTCCCCTGAAATTGGAACGTCGAGAGCAACTCTTTGGTGTACTTGCGAAACTGGGAGTACCGACTAATTAACAACTCCGCTGTATCCACCTCGGTCGTCGTCGAGAGCTGTTCAGCTTCTTCCACCGTCCCAACAAACCGCTCCCAGGCGATGACGGACTCAATGGCTTGATAGGCGTCCTGCGTCTCAGCTTTTGCGGTAATTAAGGCTTTGCCCACGCGTGCATAGAGCCGCACTTTCTCGTTGATCGCCTTGCGGCTTTTCTTGATCTGGTCCTCCTGCTTGCGTTCGCTCTTCTTGAATTGCTGCCCCATAAGTCTGTCATGCATCTCAAGAGCTTGATCGACCAGGTCCTCGGCGGTTAGGAGCAGAAAGGCAACCAGTGTTGCATCTCGACGCTCATCGTGAAAGCGATCCAGTCGTTGAGCTGTGGTGTGTGCGCCCTCTCGTGCCAGTTGCTGCAACCGATTCTGATGGACGCGCAACGCGACTTGGGGGTCAAGGTTCAGGGAGCGAATCCATTGCAGACGTTCGACCACTTTGAGAAAATTGGTCTAGGAGGCGGCACCCGGAGGTTGGCGTAACCAGACCAGAACACTTTGACGCGACGCTGCTGGGACGGTGAGTAAGGCTTTGAGATGTGTCTGCTGGAGGTCGCTCAACCCTTCCGTGAGAGTGCGAAAGATGCGTCGCTCGGCACGACGACGGACTTCCCAGCCCAGCCGCTCGACGGTGGAAAGGGCTGGGATCATGATCTGACGTGCTCGCATTTCCTCCAGAAGTGCTTCGACCAGGACGATGCCTTTTTCGGTCGTGAGTGCTAACGGTGCAAGCCAGAGGGAAAGTTCTCGATACTCGCGGGTGGTAAACGAGCGAAACGAATACGCTTGCTGAATCTCTGCTCTGTGTTCATAACGGGTCGCTTCACGGTCTTGCCCGTACTGTACAATCCCCATCGGATTGACGTTCAGTTGCATCGCAACGTAGGAGAGGACGAGTGGCGAGACTTCCTCACTCGCGGTCCAGCTGCGTCCGGGAAACCGCAAGTAACACAGTTGCACCGCAAAGCCGAGCCGATTGTGGAGTCCGCGGCGTTGCTTGATGAGGGTGAGATCGTCTGGAGAGAGCGTATAGTAACGGGCTAAGAGTTGATCGCTCATTACGGGCGGAAGCGTGAGGAATTGGGTGCGTTGAGCAGGTGAAAGCAGTTCACGGGTAGGCATAGTGAGTCTCCTTTACGAGAGGAAATAGGCTCTTCTTGGGGACGTGTGTTCCCACCAAAGAAAAGAGAACACGAGGAAGAGGAAGGTTTTCACAGAGCAGTGAACCTCCCTCTTCCTCGTGTTGTTCACAACTATGGGCTGACCTTTGACAGTGAAGCTCTGCCTTCCGCTTGCCATATACTAGACTACTCGGCAGTATCAAGTCAAGCCACACCTCTCATCAGAGTACAGATGCATTGAGCATGTTTTCGGAAGGTCAGCTTACACTGATAGCAGTTCCCTTGACATCTCACCTTTATTCAAGTACTCTATTGAATAATAGCATATGCACGAAAGGAAGACAACGATGAACGCAGAGAAAAAGCGTCAGTATAAGCAGGTACTCTACGAACAGTTTGCCCGTCTTGGCAAAGCCCTTTCCAATGCTCATCGTCTGGAATTGCTTGAGGTGTTGCTGCAATGCGAACGGACCGTCGAGGCCCTCGCTTCCGAAACGGGCATGTCGGTTGCCAATACCTCACAACACTTACAGGTGCTCCGCGCTGCTCATGTGGTGGAGACGCGCCGAGAGGGAACGGCCATCTATTATCGCGTTCTGTCCGAAGAGGTTTCTACTCTGTGGCTCGCTCTTCGGCAGGTCGGCGAAACACACCTTGCGGAGGTTGACCGCGTCGTAGAAACCTTTTTACAGGATCGCCACCTGCTTCCCCCGATTGAAGCAGATGAGTTGCTTTCCTTGCTCGACACCGACCAGGTTATCCTGCTCGATGTCCGGCCTCATGTGGAATACGTCGCTGCCCATTTACCTCATGCACGTTCCCTGCCTGTCGCGGAATTGGAAGCACGTCTCGTTGAAGTCCCTCTGGAGAAAGAGATCATTGCCTATTGCCGCGGCCCCTTTTGTGTTTTTGCTGATGAGGCGGTGACGTTGTTACGCGCTCGGGGATATCGCGCACGAAGACTCGAACATGGAGTTGCGGATTGGCATGCGCTTGGGCTTCCTCTGGACATCGAAAAGGAGCAATTGCTATGATGACGATTTCCGTCGAGACGCTGCGTGCATGGCTGGAAGAGGGGCGTCGCGTGACCATCCTTGACGTTCGCCCGGGAAGCGAGTATGCGGACTGGTCGCTCCCCAGTAGCCTGCACGTCGATGCCTACGATGCGCTCAAAGCCCATGAGCCAGAGGCCCTCTCAGGTGTTGTACTTCCGACAGATCAGCCCATCGTAACTGTCTGTGGAGCAGGCAAAACCAGTCAAATTGCTGCTGAACAACTGGCACTGCGAGGATTGCAGGTGCTCTCGCTTGAAGGCGGAATGAAGGCATGGAGTCTCTCCTGGAATACCGCTGATGTTCCACTGCCTGCTGGTATGCCACATATCATCCAGATACGACGAACGGGCAAAGGATGCCTCTCCTACCTGATTAGTCGTGAGAAGGAGGCGTTCGTGATTGATGCCTCCCTGGACCCACAGGTGTATCTCGATTTAGCAACGCGTCATGGATGGCGGATCACGAGTGTGTTGGACACGCACATTCATGCCGATCACCTCTCCCGTTCACGCCAGCTTGCTGAGCGCAGTGGGGCAATGCTCTTTCTGCCCGATCAACAGCGTGTCACGTTTCCCTTCACAGCCATTCATGATGGTGATACATTGGGAACCTCCGGGATGATGCTCACAGCTCTGCATACGCCGGGCCACACAGAGGAAAGCACCTGTTATCTGCTGGACAACCAAGTCCTTTTTACGGGGGATACGCTTTTCCCTACGGGCATTGGGCGTCCTGACCTGGACGCTGCTCATGGGGAGCAGGCACAGGCACGAGCGGAAGCCTTGTATTACAGTTTACACACACTGCTCGCGCTACCCCCAGAAATACTTGTTCTCTCAGGACACACGAGTGAAGCAGCACCGTTCGATGGCATTCCCATTACCGCAACGCTGAGCGAGATTGAGGAACAGGTGAGTCTTCTTCACGCGACCCGCGACACCTTTGTACGGATGACACTCTTACGTCTTCCGCCGACGCCTCCCAACTACGAGCGGATTGTCCGACTCAACGAAATGGGTCTGATCCCTAAACAGGACGTGACCGAGTTGGAGGCAGGAGCAAACCGCTGTGCCATCTCCTAAATCGCTTCTTCCACCTGCATCACAGGATGATGCTCCGAGGCTTGGACTTGGCGCAAACTGGCAGCAGTTTCTGCTGCTGGTCGTGGTCAACGCCTTTGTGGGTGGGATGGTTGGCATTGAACGCACGGTTGTGCCGCTCTTGGCGGGGCAGGACTTTGGCATTGCCTCGAAGACCGCCATCCTTTCCTTCATTGCCACCTTTGGACTAACGAAGGCGGGAGCGAACCTGTTCGCAGGACGCATGGGGGACTGCTATGGACGCAAGCGCATTCTCGTTGGAGGCTGGCTGATTGGACTACCCGTACCGCTTCTTTTGATGCTGGCCCCCTCCTGGGGGTGGATTCTCTTCGCGAACATTTTGCTGGGTCTCAACCAAGGACTCTGCTGGTCTACCACGGTGATTATGAAGATCGACTTGGTGGGATCAGCTCGTCGAGGACTGGCAATGGGCTTCAACGAGGCAGCAGGCTACGTTGCCGTCGCGTTGGCCGCACTTGCCTCTGGCTATCTTGCCGCAACCTACGCCCTGCGACCTCAGCCGTTTGTGCTCGGTCTGGTCTTTGCGGTGCTTGGCCTCCTGCTCTCTGTTTTCTTCGTTCGGGAGTCGCGTGGATATGCAACCTACGAAGCAACGCTGCTCCAGAAGCCCGAGAGCCGCAAAGGGGAAGAGGAATCACCATCCTTTGCAGAGATATTCTGGCTGACCAGTTGGAACAATCGCTCCTTATTCGCGGTAAGCCAGACGGGACTCGTCAACAACCTCAATGATGGCATGTCCTGGGGTCTCTTCCCACTCTATTTTGCGGCCCAGGGACTCTCACTTGGACAGATTGGGCTACTCACTGCCGCCTATCCAGCGATGTGGGGAGTGGGCCAAGTAGGAACGGGAGCTCTCTCGGATCGACTGGGACGCAAAGGCATGATTGCCTCTGGCATGGGGGTGCAGGCCATTGCACTCTTCCTGATTGTGCTTGTGCATGGCTTCTTGCCAGCACTCGTCGCTGCGCTTCTGCTAGGGGTTGGAACGGCTCTGGTCTACCCAACCCTCTTAGCCGCCATTGGTGATGTGGCCCATCCGTCCTGGCGGTCCTCCGCAGTCGGCGTCTATCGTCTTTGGCGCGATAGCGGCTATGCCGTGGGAGCACTGCTGGCAGGTGTGCTTGCTGATCTGCTGGGAACGTCGTGGGCGATTGGTGTCGTTGGAGGACTGACCCTGATGTCAGGCATCGTGGTGGTGACGGTGATGCGAGAAACCTTGCCGTCGCATCATTACGCCAAAACAGAGAGCAAGGCACGTACCGATGTGCTACAGTAACAGAAATGCTGTCTCGCTCTGAAAGGAAAAAGGAATCTATGCGTCTCTCTTCATCCGCAATGAATTCTAATGCATCCGTTCCATCACGTCTGGGTGATGGACAAGAACAAACACGTCCTGAGCCTGTGGTGCTTGGCGAACGAGGTCTGATAGGGCTTGCCCTCGTGCGGCTCTTTGTGGGCCTGCTCTGGTTTCAACAGTTGTTTTGGAAGCTTCCCCCTGATTTTGCTGGCTTGCATAAATACGTTCTCAACGAAGAGAAATATACCATCCTTCCCGGCTATGCTTTTGTCATCCAACATCTCTTTTTGCCCAACTTTCTCTTGCTGGGTGCGTTCACCTGGCTGGCGGAGCTGGTCGTTGCTCTGTGTTTGCTCTTTGGCATTTTTTCCCGCTTCGGAGCACTGCTCTCAATCCTGCTTGCGGCTCAACTGTATGTGGGACTCGCCTATGCACCGGGAGAATGGTACTGGACCTATGGCATGCTCGTCTTGCTTGGCGTGGCTTTGACCCTAGTTCCGACGGGGCGACGCCTGGGAGCCGATCAATGGCTCCTCCCACGACTTCAGGCTGCGGCCCCAACCAACCGTGTAGCACGATTGGTGCTGTGGTTCGTGTAAAGAAAAAAGAAAAAGGAAAGAACGGATGGGAAAATTCCTACGTCAAGGGCTGTTCGCAGGGGTGCTTGCTGGATTCCTCGTCGCCCTGCTGTTTGTCATCGATGGTGGACCGGGCGACAGTTTGCATACCGTTGCACACTGGTTTGCGCTTGATAGTAAAGAAGCAGGGAAGGTCGTTGGCTTTTTCCTCATGCTCCTGCTTGGTGGTGTTTTTGGACTCCTCTTTGGGGGCGTTGTTGCAAGGTTGCGACCAACGCTGGGTCGGTGGTTGCTCATGGGACTCGGAGTTGGTGCCGCGTGGTGGCTCCTGGTGGCTCTGCTGATCGGGACGGGCCTCAATCATGTTCGTCTCGATTTCGGGGGCTTCCTCTTCTCGGTCATTCCGCTCTTGGTCTATGGACTCCTGCTTGGCAGTATCGTATGGCAGTGGGGGAGTCAACATCACTCATAAGGATAGGAAGGGACGACCGGCAATGGACGAAACTCAGGAATCACTCTCCGGGCGATCAGAACTGCAGGACCAAGAATATCTTGCTCCTCTGCTTCTGCAGAAGGACTATCCAGCACCCTCGGTGTTTACCGTAGAAAACTTATTACGCGACGCACGACGGCAAAAAGGGCTTCCTGTCGGGCTGGTTCCATCCATCTGTGTACTTGACCCTGATGGAGACCTCGTTGAGTATCTCCATGCCGCAGATCGCGCTCATCGTCATCCCACCTGGGCCTGCTATCACACGGTGCTCGATACCTTTACGCAGGCTGGGATGGAAGTTGGCATTGTTGGGCGTGTCGTGGGAGCTCCATTTGCCGTTCTCGTCGCAGAAGAACTCTTTGCTTCAGGGTGCCAACTTTTGCTCAGTATCACCTCAGCAGGACAAATTCTCTCGCTGGGCCAACCTCCCTATGTGGTGCTGATTGACCGTGCGTTACGTGACGAGGGGACAAGCTACCACTACCTGCCTCCATCGCCGTACAGCTCACTTGACCCGATCTTGCGCGAGATCGTCTGGGCGCAGTGGAATCACACACAGGTGCCTCTCTTCACGGGAGCCACATGGACAACTGATGCTCCGTTTCGGGAGACAGAGGCACAAATTGCGTGGTGTCGGGAGCAAGGTATTCTAGCGGTCGAAATGGAGGCTGCAGCTCTGTATGCGGTGGCCTCAGTGAAGCGGCTGGACATTATTTGCTTTGCTCATGTGACCAATCAGATGGGACAAACCGAGGGCGATTTTGAGAAGGGTGAAGCATCGGGAAGCGAGACGGCTTTACAGGTTATCAGTCAGACTGCACATCTCTGGAACTCACATCGTGCCAACCTATGTGGGCAACGAGAGCATTCAGTCGTCTCTGAAGCAGAGCAGCAATGAAGACCTTGTGAGGTGGCGCACATTCCAAACGCGAACACGTGATCCATGTGTTCGACCATCTGAAGAAGAGAGTCCTCTCGACATGTCCTCTCCAGTAGAAAGCTCGCTTTGTACGCTTGAGGGTGGCAGTGGAACAGAAATACTTCTAAAACGGCTTGCCAAGAGGTTCCTGATGTAGATATCTCTAGAGTTTATGTACGTCCAGAGATGCCGACGCCAGCGCATTGTCCTCGCTGATCATACTAGCTCAAGACCCAGAGCATATTGAGCTAGTATGACTCAGAACGCCTTAGAGTAGTCAAAGAGAGAGTTTTTCTTTGCACAGCATCCTTAGCGTATGTTTTTCCCAAAATGATATGGTGACCCCATATACTGCTCAAATTCGACTGGCACCACTTCGAGGCCACGTAACCAGTAGTAGACGGTCCCATCATAAAGAGCGTGCAAATTTCGTTCCCACTCTTTTGGAGCATATCTTCCAGAAAATACATCCATCGGCAAAATTGGCGTCCAGAGGACATAGATATTTTTCTGCGTATAAGCCGTTGTGCGCCGGATCAACTCGTCAAGGCTAAGTGGGCTGATCTGCACCTCGATGGCAATGTAGCGGTTCTCAAAATAAAAGCTAATATCGGGCCGAACCTCTTTGAGATAGCGTTCAACCTGCAGCTTTGAGACTTCTGGCTCGGATTTGAGGGCTTCATAGATTTCCAGCTTCGCGTTGATGTGCTCTTGGCTCTCTGGTTCCCCAGCATAGGTGCATTCAGAATACGGAAGATGCGAGAAATGCGCTATTTTGACTCTGCCCTGTTTGAGGATCAGCTCCTCTTCACATTCGGGGCAATGGAAGGGGCCGTAGTCTTTGTGCGCTTCCATCGCCAGGACGTATCCATTTTTTGTATCAACTGCACTGAGCATTGCTGTACCCTTGCGGTGTGTCTCCTGTGGCTCTACTCCTCAATTGTACCATGAACGTAAAGGCGTTTCCGTAGGATTACCACGCATGAGCACTGTGTGGACACTCGTCGCATTCTCGAAACGTCGGGAAACGTTCAAACAGTTCAACGAACTGCTTCCGGCCACCATAATCGAGGTATCACCAGGATACCTCGATTATGGTGATACCTCTTTAAGGGGGTCGAGTACTAGTCATACGAAAAACGGTTCTGACGCAAAGTGTGTGGTAAACCCATCAATCATAACAGAAGAGAGGTTGTATTTCCCTTTCTTTGCCAGCCCTTCGTCTACTCCTGTTGCAGAGGTTACCACACACTTTGCGTCAGAACCATTTTGCTGCCATCAAGCAATCATATTTACACTACAACCGACGTATGTGTATACCATTATCGTTGCAAACGCTCCCTCTCCCAAGTAAAGAAGCGTTTAAGCACAGTACGTAGGGCGAAGATGGCGAGGAACATGAGGATTTGTTGCCATGTGTGTATGGTGATAGTTTTTAAGAGCGTCCCCGCCACCTTGAAGCTAAGACCTGTAATAGCACCATCGGCAACAATCATCCTTGCCCGTACAATATTTCCGCTACGTAGCACGGTATAGAGTGCGACGAGAATGTAGCCAACGATGAGCAGACCACCGACGAACTCTATCAGCGATGCCCATAGCACATAGTTGAACAGGTTAGCGAAGAGCATCGCGCATCCTATCAGCCATTGTAGGGACGTGTTGTGTACCCTGACCGTCTTGATTCTGCACCTGCGGCTGTTGCGCTGGCATGACGCCTTGCTGTCTGCGTGCCGCACGGTCTATCTCTTGCTGTAAGAAGTAGTTGAGGAGTGTTCTGATCGTAGCGATGGCGGCCAGTTGCCCGATCTCCATCCATGTCGGCGCGATGGCGGTACGCAGAATGTCCGCGCCAAGCTCAAATTCAAGCGCAAGTGCTAGCCATCTACCGAGGCGCAAACGAATATCTTCCGTCGTCGGATGCTCCGGCTGCATCTCTGACTGCGATCTCCGAAAGAATTGTATAATCGCGCGTATCGTTGCCTGTATCGCAGCTAACGCGATAAGTAGCCCTGCACACCCTTCAACTCCCGATGCGAGGTACTGTGTGACTGTGCCTAGTATATCTGTCCACTGTTTGAGTTCCAATGTTCTTGGCCTGTTCTAATGTGTATAGAAGATGAAAGCAATCAAGAAATATTTCTCTATGTATTATTAGGGTAACGAATTGGAGATAGCGGATGTTACAGTCACACCAATAGGTTGACTTAGTGCTTATCTACATTTGGGGAGCCAGTTTTTTCTTCGAGGGATGTTATTCGTCTATCAAAACTTTTTGTTATTCTATCGAACTTACCAAGTACCTGTAGGTGGTCTGCTTTTGCTTCAGCTCTGGCGGCTAAAATTTCTGCACGTAGTTCATCTTTGGTTCGTTCCTCTGAGGCTCGTATTTCTTCACGTAACTCCTGTTTTACGCTGGCAATTTCACCCTTAATTAGGGTCTCAGTAGTCTTTGCTCTAGCATCAACAATAGTGCTCATCGTATCAACAAACTTCTTAAATTCATCCGGTGTCATAACACACCAAGTATAGCAAACATGCCACAAAAAACAAATACTTCTTCATAGAACCATATGATTGTGGGGACGCCGTTCGGCTATTACGCTCCTGCGGGTGCGTCGTCAATTCTTTTCTTATAAGCAGAGGCTATGGTGCCACACAATCATTAACAAATTTTGGTAATGGTTGTTTTTGATCATCTAACAGGGTACCAGTTGCCTCATTTTTGATCATCAAAATGGAACCCAGGTAGATTATAGGTGATATAATTTTGATCATGAAAAGGGAGCCACTTGGCGTATTTTTCTGCTATCGTTAGAGCAAAAGATTGTTCCTGCTACTGATTGTTTTTGACAATGCTCATAACAATCAGAGGCAAGCAAACTGTTTTCCCGCACTGCTTGAGCTTCGCTCTACAACCCAGTATTCTAAAGCCCGCTCGTACATGAGTAGCAGAAAAATCAAAGAGCTTGCAAAATTGAACTGCTCGCCTGTTGCACTTGTCCTGTTGTGAGGATATACTAACTGTTGGCACCCTCTCTTTTCAAGTATATGGTTGTGTTTCTGTTAATTCTCGTTGTCTCTCTCAGTTTCGTATTCGTACACACGCGCATCCGAGAAAAGAAGTAATAATCGCAAAGGAGACGAACAGTATGGCACTCTACATGTCGCAATTTGCTTACACTGCCGAAGCTTTGGCAGTGATGGTGAAAAACCCACAAGACCGCAGTGTTCCTGTCAAGGCAATGACAGAGAAGTTGGGTGGACGGTTGATCGGTTTCTACTACTGCTTTGGGGAGTACGATGGTGTCGTGCTTTCTGAAGTACCCGATGACACAGCTGCCGCAGCAGTCGCGATGGCAGTCATCGCTCCGGGGCACCTCAAAGCGTTGAAAACGACCAAGTTATTAACCAGCGAGGAGGGGATGGAGGCCATGCGTAAGGCAGGGAGTCTTGAGTTCCAAAGGCCATCTAAAGGGTAAACCAGAGAGTACCTTCTCACATTTGTTCAGAGGAACTCGGTAGTAAAGTGCTGCCGAGTTCTTTGTGGTTTTGGTAGGTGTGGTCTGTTTGAGAATACAGGGGGGGGTACGCTTGAAAACACTAGGGGGTGGCACCCTTTTTCATGATCATCGGTTCATCTCACAACAGTAAGTGGGTCTCTTTTCATGATCAAAGTGGTACCCATTTATGTGATCAGAAACAAATGGTATTAGTAACTTTTGTAATGCTACTCCCCTATATTTACATAGCGATATAATGTTGGACGCGAGATATGTAAATCTTTACATATAACTTTAATTTCATGCGTTCTTACACCATTCGTTTCTTCATAATACAGCTTTTTCGCTAATGCTACTTTACTCGAATTTTTTAGTGTTTTTGGTCGTCCCCCTTTTCTCCCTCGCGCTCTGGCGGCGTCTAATCCGGCGTGTGTGCGTTCTCGAATAAGGTCCCTCTCAAACTCTGCTAACGCTCCCATAATGTGAAAGATAAGCTTTCCCCCTAGCGTGGTTGTATCAATGCTTTCTGTAAGTGAGATGAAACCGACGTTGCGATCCTGCAATTTGGTGACGGTCTCAATGAGGTGTTTCAGTGAACGCCCCAAGCGGTCTAACTTCCATACCACAAGCACATCGCCGTTTCGTAAGAATGCTAGTGCTGCGGTCAACTCCTTGCGTTCAAAGTTTGTTCCTGTTATTTTGTCTGTGAATATTTTCGTACAGCCCTTCTCGCGCAATTTGTCTAGCTGCAGTTCTAAATTTTGTTCGTTGCGTGAAACACGAGCGTAACCGATAAGTGCCATATGTTTCTATCTCCTTTTCCTTGTCGTTCCTCTACAGTTGTATCATATAACGGTAGTATCGTCAAGAAATAAGACATTGATTTGTGAGATGGCATAATAAGACACATTTATACGGTTTCACCAGGTCGTGTAAATCACCACACTAACTGGCCCTCTTTTGGTTCATGCACACTTTCCGTGAGAAGTGGAAGGACGAGAAAGAACCCGTTGTCGCAGGACATGAAACGTCGCTCGTCCATACATTTGTCGCTTGAGGAGTTTCAACCGATTTACTTGGCCTTCGACCTGACCTTGGCTCCAAGGGAGTGTGAGGGCTGCCTTGACAACAGCGAGGTCGTTGCGTAGTCCTGTTGCAAAACGGCGCACTTCGGTCCAAGAGGCATTGATTGCATCTGCAATCCAGAGGTCCAATTGCTCAAGGGATCGCTGCTGCATCAAGGCTACAAACCGCTGAACCATGTCGCGTAAGCCAAGAAGGTCAGTACTTCTGCGTTCGAATTCTTCTCCATCAACTTGCTCCTCCGGAGTGAGTTTCTCTTGTGTACGCATAAACAGCCAAACTGCTTGATGAGGTGTATAACTACGAAGTGAAGGCTGCGGTGAAGTGGGCTCTAACCATTTACCCGTCCGTAGACACGTCACATAGCGTGAAACAGCAGCGGGCGAGCCGCTATAGCCTTGCTCCTTGATCTCTCGGGAGAGTTGGAGACTGTTGTGGCACCCTTCATCCCATCGTCGATACAGATACTCTACATAGGAATCAAGAACGGTCGTTGGTTTGCGTCTGCGCTTGCGCTCAGGGAAACTAGGAGCCTGGAGAAACCGCAACACGGTTCGCCGACTGACTCCAACGCGAGGTGCAATTGCCTCAAGAGAGAGTCCTTGTTTACGAAGTGCCAGAACCTGTTCATATCGTTCAGAACGCTCCTTTCGCTTCTGAGCCTGTGCTTGTCCAATCGGTCGTGGTGGAAGAGGCCGAATGGCTTCTGGGGCCAAAGATATTTGTTCCTCATTGACTGACGTGTTCTGCTCTTCGTCGCCTAAGTGACGAAGAACGCTGCGATGCTGCTTGAGCACCTCTTCTACCGCCTCAGTGAGGTTCTTCAAAATGTGCCAACGATCCGCCACTTGAACAGCTTGAGGAGCACCTCGAGTAATCGCTTCCGCAAACAATTCCGAGCGATCTCGGCTGACAATTTGGACGCCGGGATGGGCCTTGAGCCAAGCTTCTACCGATGCAACAGAGCGATCAGCTAACAGGTCCACAGGGCAGTGACGTTCTAGGTCAACGAGGATGGTCCCGTAGGTCCGTCCACGCCGCCATGCCCACTCATCTATTCCAAGAACACGAGGCGTAGGAGACGCAGGAAGCATCTTGCTCCGCAGGAGACGTAAAAGGGTTTCACGACTAGCTGAGCAGCCAAGGATTTCAGCAAGACGTGCTCCAGGCTTCCCACCGAGCGCAAACACGAGTTCCTCAAGCACATGGGTTTGTCGAAGCGTTCGCCGTGCGTATGCTTGGACGAGATGGGGAAATGGTTCTGCAAAGGTCTTTCGTGGACAAATCTCATTTTGACAAAAGAAGCGTCGTACTTCCAAATGCAGGCGGACGGTGTATTCCATCCAGGGTAGGTCTGCCGGTTGCCGGATGTAGCGGCTGTGAACCTTGTTTGAGGAGAGAGCACATGCAGGGCAAGTTGCGGATCTATTGGTGGACTCGACAGAAAGAACTACGGTCATATTTTCAAGCTCGACGTCGTTGAGCATTATATCAGGGCTATTAGGAAACAAAAGGGTGAGCAGGGAGATCATAAATTGGCTTTCGTGGAGGAGAAAAAGAAATGAAAACACTTGTTCTAGTAGTATATCACTTTCATCCTTTCACGGAAAGTGTGCATGAACCAAAAAGGTGCTGTCTATCGTGGTGATTTACAGGCCTGTTTTTGGGCCTATATAGAAGAGTTCAAATAACCTTCGTTTTACGGACGACTAAGGACGCGTCTGTGGAGGGAATTGTGTCTCCCTCACGTCTTGCCTTCTCTCCAGAAGGTGTCCATGAGCCATGAAACGTTCTCATGGACACGCAACTCTTGATGCAAGATGTTCCTCTCCCTTTTCGCGGTTCACATGATGGCTCGTGAGGAAATTCCTTGCCCGTGCTCTTTTCGCTCGCGCCGTCTTGCCAGTGCCTTACCCGTCCAATGATAGAGCGCAATCAGCAGGTACAGGAGCAGGGCACCCGAGAGATAGCCTCCCAGGACGTCTGTAATCCAGTGTGAGCCCTCCAGGACACGGGAGTAGCCAATACTCAGCAAGGCGACGACCGCAAACAGCTGAAAGGGAAGCAGGACCCAGTGGTAGCGCCACCGACGAACTGGCTCGGACACGCTGAGGTACAAGAGAAATCCGTAATAGACCATATCGTGTTCGGTGTGACCGGAAGGGAAACTGTGAAAGGGCTCGTGGATATACACATGGATCAAGGGTGATTGGGGACGGGGTCGTCCGACAATCGTGCTCAGCAGGCCGTCGATCCCATCAGCCGCAGCGGTTCCAAGTGCGAGAAAGAGACCCTGCCGGAAGCACTTGAAGAGGGAGAGTGCGACGAGCCAGAGGAACATTTCAACCAGCGAGGGGATCGGATCGTTGAGGAGGCTGATGAAGTTCAAGAACGGAAAGACCCACGGCCAGGTATGCAGATGTTGAAGAAAGATGGTCGTGTGCAGGTCAACGGGCCAGGGGCCGGGATGCAGATGAACCATTACCGAAGCAACGGAGAGCATCAGAGCACCAAGGATCCAGAAAAAAGTGCCAACGCGACGGTGCTTCTCGCTGCCTGTTGCGTTGACAGTGGTACCGGGAAGTGGATCCACTCGGGGAGATACCAGCTTTTGTTTCATGTGAGTTCTCCTCTGATATTCCATAGGAAACATCCGTATGTTAGTTGGTATACGTATTCCTTCGCGTACGTGAATACATGGCTCTGGAAAACGTGTCGGAATCAAGAACGTGGGGATTGGCACCTGCCTCTCTACGGTCAGCAAGCTGATGAAGAGAGTTCTATGGTGAGCGTACACTGCTTCCAGTGTCCCTCATCCTGTTTCCCTCGTTCGTTGTGAGACGCACCGGTGTGCAGACACCAGAAACGTGGATGCTGCAAACGCTGTCCCAGTTCACGAACGCAGCGTATCATTTCCTCTTCAGTTGTACGTAATACATATACCTCTACTGATTTGTTCTAGCAAGAATAGGAGCAAATAGGCACAGAGAGATCGAAAGGAAGAGGACGTCATGAAGACGAATGTACACGGTCCTACCACCCCGCATGAAGCAGGGCAAATGGTGCAAAACGCTGCTATGAATACATGGACATTGATGCTTGCTCGACTCGGCTACGTCATGAAGGGCGTTGTGTATCTAGTGATTGGAGTTTTGGCGGTCCAGTTAGCGGTCGGACGAGGCGGCAAGGCAACCGACCAGAGAGGGGCGATCCAGACCATCGCTGACTTTCCTTTCGGGAAGGTTCTCCTGGTTGTCGTCATCATTGGTTTAGTCGGCTTCGCGCTGTGGTGCTTTCTCCAAGCCATCTTCGATACAGAAGGCAAAGGGAGAGAGGCAAAAGGGATTCTTGCCCGCATCGGCTACGCGTTCGTCGGCATCAGCTACGCGGGACTCGCCTTGGGTGCGTATCACGTCGTGACGAATACAGGCACGGTTGGCAAGAATTCGACGACCCAAACGCAGGATTGGACTGCTCTCCTGCTTCAACTCCCTTTTGGGGTCGCACTCCTCGTCCTCGTTGGCCTGGGTGTCCTTAGTCTGTCAGGCTATCTTTTCTACAAGGCGTACGCCGCCACCTTTCAGCGGCGGCTCACCTTCTCAGGCGTTGGTGCCAGGATAAAGAGATGGCTAGTCTCGTTAGGTAGGTGCGGGTATGCGGCTCTGGGGATCGTCTTCGTTATCGTCGGTCTCTTCCTGATTGTTGCGGCTTTTCAGCATGACGCAACCAAAGCGAAAGGACTGGATGCCGCCCTCCTGGAGATTGCACGTCAGCCTTTGGGGTCCGTCTTGCTGATAATTGTTGCGCTTGGCCTCATCGCCTACGGACTCTACTCGTTTGTGGAAGCGCGGTATCGGCGCGTGGGCAGAGGGTGAGTGTACTTTCCCGGGTGAGCGTTTGACATCCGAAGACGGGACATGCATGAAGAAGGATGAACGTTCTTATGTACAGCTTGTCGGTCATCGTCGTACACATGATATTGTTAACTTATGAGTAAGAATAAAGTAGCTTGCTGAGTTATAAAGAGGAAAGACGTTGGAGGACGAGAAGAGATTGGGAGAGATTGGTGATTAGACGATCAGTTTGATCCCCGTCACCTCATCCCACATCTGAAATCGACGCTGTAAAATGCCGCGCTATTCCCCGGCACGGAAACGATGCCTGCGTGGTTGGAAATGGCCAGAGATGGGACCACAGGCAGAAAGAAACCGTTGCGCACGCCTAGCTGACTGAAAACGTCGCATTTTCCGCTCACGCAGTCGTGTGGGGTGATGGGAGTTCTCTGCTCGGTTGTTGAGTCGTTTGTGCTGCCGATGCTCAATGCCCTGCAAGATCTCTCGTTTTGCTGCCCCATACCTCGCGAGTTTATCCGTGATGATCACCCGTGGAACAGACTGAAGTCCCTTGAGCAGTTTGCGGAAAAATCGCTTGGCCGCTTGTGTGTTGCGTCGGCTCTGGACCAAGATATCGAGCACATTGCCATCTTGATCCACCGCTCGCCAGAGGGAGTGCTTCTTGCCACCAATGGTGAGAAACACCTCGTCCATATGCCACTTGTCGCCATAATGAGGGCGATGACGGCGTCATTCGTTGGCCTAGGTCTGCCCAAACTTCAAACACTGTTGTCGAACCGTTTCATAGGTTACAACGATCCCACGCTGTGCCAGAAGCTCTTCGACCGGACCGAAAGCTGAGCGAGAAGCGGAAATACAGCCAGACCGCGTGGCTGATGATTTCTGAGGGGAAACGGAAGCCTTTATACTTGGGAGAAGTGGTGTTTGTTTGCATGAAGCTCTTCTAGCACATTGTTCGGCGACTTTCCCAAGTTGACAATACCACACAACCTTTTCGATTGACTAATCCCCTTTTTCATGGTATATCTACAAGGTGTAGACATTTCCAGCGTACGTAGGGGAACGTAGTAACTCACACCGACAGAAAATATGGCGCGCCTACCAGCGCAATCTTCCCACTCAATGCACACGCGAAAACCTCTTGAGCCTGTAATGCGTCCCTTGTACACGAAGAGCGTGTAACGTCAACGTAGATTCCTGAAGAAGACGAAGACAGGTGCTGAAGCGTACCGGAGACTCCTTTTCCTTTCCCGTGCAATCCGTCTTGTATGCTTACATGCACACCTATTCTCACTGAAGAGAGGGAGAACGACATGGCAGACAACAAATGCGTCGTCTATGTAGAGCCTGGCAAAGTCGCCGTGCAAGGCATTGACTATCCCAAGCTAGAAATACCAGCAGGAGTTCCGGGGAACGTCCGCAAAGCTGAGCATGGGGTTATCCTCAAAGTCGTCGCCACAAATATTTGTGGGAGTGATCAGCATATGGTGCGTGGTCGTACCACAGCCCCAAAGGGTCAGACATTAGGGCATGAGATCACGGGTGAAATCATTGAGGCAGGAAGTGATGTACAGTTCCTCAAAGTCGGTGATCTCGTCTCCGTCCCGTTTAATATTGCGTGTGGTCGTTGTCGCATGTGCAAAACTGGCAACACCGGCGTCTGTCTCAACGTCAATCCCGCGCGTCCAGGTGCTGCATACGGATATGTAGACATGGGTGGCTGGGTTGGTGGACAGGCTCAGTATGTCATGGTTCCCTATGCTGATTGGAACCTGCTGAAATTTCCAGACCGCGATCAAGCCTTAGCAAAGATACAAGACCTGACTATGCTGTCAGATATCTTCCCAACGGGCTATCACGGCGCGTTCACCGCTGGTGTGACCACGGGCTCAACCGTCTATATCGCTGGTGCGGGACCTGTTGGTCTGGCGTGTGCCGCATCCGCCCAGTTGCTGGGTGCCGCCATCGTGATCGTTGGTGATATGAATACGGACCGTCTGGCACAGGCGAAGAGCTTTGGCTGTGAAACCGTCGATCTCTCGACGAGTGGTGATCTTGCCGACAAGATCGCTCACATTGTTGGTGAGCCATTGGTCGATGCTGCTGTTGACTGTGTAGGGTTTGAAGCGCGTGGTCATGGTCAAGGTGCATCAGAAGCACCAGCAACCGTGCTGAATGACGTGATGACCATCACACAGGTTGCTGGCAAAGTGGGTATCCCTGGTCTCTACGTGACGGGCGATCCAGGAGGAATCGATGCGAATGCTCAGACGGGCCAACTCGGCATACGTATTGGCCTCGGCTGGGCCAAGTCTCTGACATTTACAACCGGTCAATGTCCTGTGATGCGCTATCATCGTCAACTGATGATGGCAATTCTCAACGACAAAGTACAGATAGCAAAGGCTGTCAACGCGACCGTCATCACGTTGGACGAGGCTCCTCAAGGCTACAAGGATTTCGACAAGGGGGCTGCACGAAAGTATATCCTCAATCCCAATGAGATGATTCCCGCATAAGCAGAAACGCGAGGAAATCAACACATCAGAGTATCCAAAAGGGCAACACGGTGTGTTGGTTTCTTCCTCAATGACTCCTTTTTAGCATGGCGAGTGGTATACTACAGTGTTACGGGAAAATCGTAGGACGGTCAAACTGCTGGACAGAAGTGTCGTAGGATGTATGTGCGTTGTCTTTCAAGGAAGAAGGAACAGTGTATGGAAGCAGAAGAAGCGCGTACACGCCGGGGTCTCTGGTTTGGCAGACCATGCGTTCACCCAGAGATTGAACACCAGGAGGTTCAGGGCACTTGGAGTGGGGGGTATGTGTGTAGAGTGTGTGGTTCAGAATTTTCCAAGATATCTATGTGGGAGGGCATCTATCACTTCTTGCAGCAAGAAATGGATGCTGTTCAGGTGAGAGAAACGGTCGAGCCGGATCGACAATTGCGGCCTATCGGAATATGAGGTGAACACAAGGGAAGTGTTTCATTCGTGCGTGAGAGCGGCTCCTCTGAGAAGGGGAGCCGCTTTGCGATAGTGTTGATGGCTTCGGATGTGCATTGGTCGGTAGTGTCAACTTATTTTTTCTCTTGATGAGTTTTTCCCACTGAGAGGTTTTTTTGAGCTTTTTTATGATGCTCCTTCACGAAAAGACGCCGAAACACCGTCCATCTTCCCCACTTTTCAGGGAAAAGAAGCTCTTCATGGCGTTAAGTTGACACTACCGGTGAGACAGCGCAGTTTATTTGGTGGCAGTGATGACCTGATATACCCAGGGAAAAGCGACCAGGAGTTTTCGTTCAATGCGCTTAAAGCCCGCATCACGACAGATCTCCCAGACCGGCTGACTCATATAGTCACGCCAATAGACCTCACGAATAAGCGTTGCTAACAAGGCGTTGACGGCACGATCTGCCCAGAGCCACGGTAAGGCTCGTTGAATCGGGTCGAACTCAACGAAGCGACCATCAGGAGCCAGGAGACGATACGCCTCTGCAACCACCGCACGCGCTTGAGGGCGTGGCAGTTCATGAAAGAGCAGGGTGGACATGATCAGATCAGCAGAAGTGTCAGGAAGACCTGTTGCCTCTGCACACGCATGCAGGTACGTCGTCCGCTCGGCAAGCCCAGCGTTGTGTACCTGCCGATGAGCTGCGGCGAGTTGATAGGGTGAGAGATCAAGTAAAGTCACCTGGGCCTCAGGCAAGAGTTGTGCCAGTTCAATGATGGCTGTGGCGGTTCCACAGCCCAGATCAACAATCGCATGTGGGTGTGAGGCGGCTGCGATGCTCAGGAAGGCTGGCAGGACACGGTGCAGACGAAAGAAACGTTCAACGAAGGCCCATCCCATGACCTGTGCGTTCGAGAGATAGCCTTCTGCGAAACCGTGATGGGGAGCGAGGTAGTAGCGAGGATACTCCAGAGAAGGATTGGCTCGCGCAGCCACCTCTGTGGTCCAATCGAGGGTCTCGTAGACCCCATGGGAGCAGGCAACAATACGGGCTTCCAGGATGTGTTTGACCCGTTCACCCAACGTCTCGCGCTGTTGGTGTGTCTCCGAATGTGTATGTCTCATACTCTCTCTCCTTCATCGAGGGCTTCAAGGTAACGAAAACGATCACGGTCTCCCACTGTGGAGCGCCGAAAGAAGAAGAGAGGCGCAAGCAGGAGGAGCGAACGATCCTCGTCGGACGCATTGCCTCATCAGAGCCTGTGCTGTACGTCCTTTGTGCAATCGTTCTGTGAACGATTCTCATCGGTGTTCAGCAAGGCTCTCACCGTGTGCTCGTTGACGATACAACATCGTCAACGAGCACACGTTCTGATGAGGCAATGCAGTGTACCCAGGTGAGCGTGTTAGTTCCCTGCAACCCCTCGTGCGGAAACAGCAGATGTTGAGGACTCGGTGAGTGCTGCACGATTACTCAGCAGTAAGTACCCAAAGCCGACCTTCGCACTCACATCAAGAATCATGTACAGGATGACCTCAACTTGAAGGGTGAGCAGACCTGTCCCCTCGGTCCCAAGCAGCCAGACAATGGGATAGCATGTCCACAGGACGATAGTGAGGAGAGCAAGAGTACCAAACAGTCTTCCAACCGCTCCACCACGAGCGCGTGCCTCACGCAGAAGACGCACCAGCACAAAGAGAATGAAGAAAAAGGCGATGGTACTGCTCGCAAACCAGACATACTTCTCGGGACCAGTCAGAAACCCCGAGATAAGGCCCGTGAGAATCATGTAGACGTCTGCGCCAATGAGGACTCCAACCAGCCCTAACCGACTCCGGACGTTAGGAATTGCCAGAAGAGCCAGATCAAGCAGGAGCAAAGGGGTCGTGAAAACCCAGTCGATGTACCGTGCAAAAAAGAAAATGTGGCCTCCCACGCTGATGGACCCATGACCTGTCGCCATGGCAAAGTATGCCGAGGCCGCAATCAGAGGAACAAGAGAGGTGGCATAGTAAAAATGCCTATTCTCTTCCGAGTTGGTGTAGGTCAAGTAGATAAACACGAGTAATCCGAGGGTCATGAGGGCCGTCCCAATCCAGAGGACGGTCTGAGTCGTTGTGTCGAAGGCCATGTACGTTCCCTCCCTGAGGAATCGATGAATACAAGAGGACAACAGATCAAATGACGTGGGCTTGCACCGATATCTTAGTGGAACAAGAGGAAACAGGAATGCTGAACCCTCACGTTGTCTCTCATTAAGGTCGCTTCTCAAGCTTCTCCTATAGTGACGGAGACAGACTGAAAAGTGAGTAGAAATATATTCCTCTCACTCTCAAAATGAGGATGGAACTCCTACCAGACCCCGCCAGATGATGCTGGGTCTTCCGCGAAGTTGATGATTTTGGGATGTGTCCGTTTCGAGAGCTTTTGCTAGGCTCGTCGCAGTACTCGCTTCCGTAGCGTTTGGAAGCTTGCCGGTAGTGTTGCAAAGAAAAAGCTGATCTGCTACAGTGGACGAAAACGAGCATTTACGGAAGTTATTTTACCAAAAATTTCGTGAAACGTCTACCTCTTTCCGGTCAGCGGGTGAGCGTCACATTTTTGCGAGGGAGTATGCAAGCAAGAGAAGACCTGCTAGGATAGCATCATCACCAAAAAAGTTGAGTCGTAGCAGATGAATGAAGAGATGGATCAGAACTGGCAGGCCCTGAGCCAGGAAATTTTACTGGGCATGAAAGCGTGGCGGCTTGCTCATCCCAAAGCCACGTTACGCGAAATTGAGCAGGAGGTCAATGCTCGCATGGATCGCTTAGGCGCACAACTAGTGCAAGATGCGGCCCAAGCCAGTTCGACGAGCGAGTGGACCACGCAGCCTGTCTCTGAGCGACCCAGGTGCTCTGAGTGTGGAACGCCTCTGGTTTCACGCGGGCAACGGAGTCGCCGTTTGCAAAGTCGAGGAGGGCAGTCCGTCGAGCTCACGAGGACCTATGGAGTCTGCCCGACCTGTGGGGTCGGGCTTTTTCCCCCTGGACCATGAATTAGACGTGCAGGAGGGGAGCCTGACTCCTGCTCAACAGGAACGCCTGATCTTGCTTGCATCGTGGATGCCATTTGCTCGTGCCTGCGAGATGATGACCCGCTTGCTGGGAGTCCAAGTCAGCGAAGCGACCACACGGCGGCACACCTATACAGCAGGAACCGCCTATGAAGCCGTTCAAACGGCACAAGCGAGCGAGCAAGCCGCCCCTGTGGAGTCATCGGCTGTTCCCGCTCCCATGATGGTGAGTCCCGATGGAGCCTTTGTTCCTCTGGTGGGCGGCGTATGGGGGGAAGTCAAAACGGTGGTGATTGGTCGGGTCACGACCCCACAAGAAGAGGGAGAGCCGGTGCAGACGACGAACCTGTCGTACTTTTCGCGCTTACTGGATGCCCAGACCTTCGCCGAGCGAGCGACAGGCGAACTGCGACGACGGGGGATTGATACCGCTGAGCAGGTGTGTGCCGTGATGGACGGAGCCGAGTGGCTCGACGGCTTTGTAGACCTGCATTGTCCCAGCACTGTGCGGATTTTAGATTTTCCCCATGCGGCTGAATATATCAGCGCGATTGGGCAGCTTGCAGGAAAAACCTCTTCAGAGCATCCCACCGCATGGCTGACCAGCCACTTGCATAGCTTGAAGCATGATGGTCCTCTCTCGCTTCTTGCTGAGGTGAAGATGCTGGAGAGGGAACACGCTGAGAATGAGGAGATCAGCAAGAAGTGCCGCTACTTGGAGAAGCGCGAAACGCGGATGCAGTACCCGCTCTACCAACAGCAAGGGTGGCCCATTGGCTCAGGCATCGTGGAAAGTGGCAACAAAGTGGTGATGCAGGCTCGAATGAAAGGAGCAGGAATGCATTGGGAGCCAGGGCATGTCAACCCAATGCTCGCCCTACGAACCGCCATTTGTAACGACCGATGGGATGAAGCATGGACTCAACTAAGCACCTTTCGTCGCAAGTAACACCTCCAACGTCGCATCGACCGCCAGCATCAGCACTACCTTGCGTTGTTGGCTCTGTTCTCCGTTCAGGTGCTTCAGGTTCAGTTTCTTGCTCGTCCTCCTCGACCCCTTCCTGCATCCACTGCTCCCGTGAAGCAGAACGCACCCTCGACCTCTCGACCTGCTCCCAATCATCCGTGGAGGCGGACATTCCTGAAGCCTTCTTCACCCTCTTCTTCTCTCGCAAAAAAGTGACGCACACCCGGCAGCTTCTCCGACACATCCTTCATAGAGAGGCCATCTGGTAAATGCCCTGAATGTTGGATCTGGCACACATTTGGTGAAACGCCGTCTGCTTACTTTTTATGAATAGACATAAAATGATATGTTCTTTGTGAGATTGACATCGTTCTTTATTCATAAGGAGCTTTTCATGGAGATCACTTCTTTGCTGTCACTCCCT
>JAABUQ010001955.1_pt1 | contig 42307 bp, 50 predicted proteins | sample 5560001 | NCBI WGS metagenome assembly JAABUQ01 (sample SAMN10711888, study PRJNA513371) | rock metagenome | isolation source: Antarctica rocks | place: Antarctica: Victoria Land, Finger Mt nord | collected 2015-12-18
TGTACGTTATTTGTGCGTTATTATTTTTAAACTATTTTTAGTAATTCAAATAATGCGAATTTTTTTAAAAATAGAAAATCTTGGCATTTTGACGTCATTTTCGATTGCTTGGCGAGTCGATCGAGTCAAGTCAAAAAATCGTTGATTTGGGTCAATTCCAAGTTGGGTCACGATGTTGGTACCAAGTATTTGGGCCAAGTTAGAAAGTTGGTATCGAGTATTTGGGTCGGGTTAGAAAGTTGATACCAATTCCTGGCCCAACGATTAGTCTATACTCTTTGTTAAAGATTGTAATTAATTTTAATTAGATTAAAGATTTGTTATTGTTAAAAAGTTATAACAACTTTATTTATTAATTCTTTGTTTATTTTATTTTTGTTGCGTAATCTTGTTGCAATTATCTTATTTAATTTAATATTTAACTATTAATTTTGTTTTTAAATCTCGAATATTTTAAAGTTATATTATATTGTGTTACTTTAGATGTTTTTTATAATTTGCTTAAAAGTTGCTTTATTAATTATATATTTATCTTAAATTATTAGATTTTTTAATATCTTATTAAATATAATTAAGATTAAATAGAATCTAAGATAAGAATTAAAAAATATTGTATAAGTTTTTTGCGCTCTTTAATTTTCTAATTGCTTTTTAAATTAAATCTTCTTTTTTAATACTTAAATATTCTAAATATTAATTTTGCTATATAAGATAATAAATATTTGCTTATTTAAATTGTAACTTAGGCAATATAATTTAGATTAAATTTTATTCTATTTTGCAAAATTTATACTATTAATTATCTTATTATTAAAGTATAGCAATTCGATTCTTTAATAATAATTGTTTAAAATGTTAATTAGCTCTTATATACTCTTCTCGAGATTGCAACAATATATAGTATTTAATTTATTTATTTATTTATTTATTCGATTACGTTATTTCTATTAAAATTCTACTCTAATTGTAAAGTATTCTTATTAAGACTTATTATTTAATTACTAATATTGTTTTTTTCTTTAGATACTTTGTTGTTAGCATTATTTATTTCTTCGATAATTGCAATAGAATTAGTATTAATATTTTTGCAATTAATTAACTCTTTAAGAACTCGAAATTCTATACATTACTTTAAAGACAATATTATAAAATATACTTATTTCTCTACGCATTAATTTGCGCGCTTAAGACGCTAATATATTTGATTAATATTCTTAAATACAAGTTATTAAATAATTTGTTTAATATTTAAATTGTTTATTCTTATTTTATAGATCTTGATACAAATTAGAATTCTAAAAAATAAATATAAATATAATCTTTTCTTAAAAATATATTAAATAGGTTTTTTATTATTTTTAATTATTAACGCTATTAAGAGAAGTATTTATTAAATAACTTTTTTCGAATACTAAAGATCTCTTATTTATTGTCGAAAGAATTTGTAAACTTAAAATATTAAATTAATATTATTTATATATATTATTGTTTTTAATATATCGAATACGCTTTGCAAGATATTTGATTAAAAAAATTAAAAATTTAATATATTTTTAATTGTCGTTTTTATCTTAATAAATTGCAAGAATATCTTAGAGCAATTTAATAATATTTGCAATACTTTAATTTGTTTATTAAACTCATATTAATTATTACAAGTTGCATACTAATAAATACTATTTGTTGCACATTGCTCTTTACAAGATAATTAGAAAAAGAAATTCTATTAATAGAATCAAGATAATTAAGAAAACTTAATTCTTAAATATCTTAAATTCGAATTAAAATAATTAAGATAATTAAGATCTTAAATATCTTAAACATCTTAAACTTCAAATAATAATAAAATATATAACTTTCGAACGCAACTTTTTTATAAATTGTATTTAATTTATCTTAAGTTTTAACTTATTGTTACAACTACTAAGTTGTACTTTCTTATTATTAAGTAATTGTTTGCATTGTCTAAAGACATTTACAAATTTCTTCGATAACATAATTCTCTCTAATACTTTTTACAAAAATATTAGCGTAATATTTTAAATACTTTAAGAATGTTTATATTAAATTAACGCGTCTTTATTTTAAATATTAGCTCAACAATATTACGTCGATTAACATTTAATAAAGACGACAAAATAAAAATTAATAAGTCTAATATCTATTATAAAGATCGAATTAATCTAGAGAATTAACTTATGCAAGTAAATATTTATTTTATCTTTTATCTTGTTTTAACAAATTAAAAAACAGATTCTGCATTAACATTTCTTAAAGAGAGAGCTCAATATTAGCTCAAGTCAAATTTACGCAAATATCTAGAAAATTATAATAAAAACTCTTGTGCAATATTTACAAACTTTAACAACTTTAAAAGAGAGCTTCAAAGAATCTTTAAAATATCTAATAAGAAACAAATTGTAAAAAGAGTAATTTAGCACTTAATTTAACGAATTTTTGCAATAGATTACGTAGCAAAATTTTAAAAGTACATTAATTTTATCAAATAAAACAATATTGTATTTAGATTGACCATCGGGCCGAATTATGATATCACTCCTCTAGCTCGACCCGGCGCCAAGATTGGGTCGTGACGATTTTTTGAAATCGAATCGCTCAAAGTAGTTTAGCGCGAAGCGCGCTAAACTACTTATAGTAATCGACTAAACTACTTTGAGCGATTCGATTCTTCGAATTTTTTTTGACTTGGATCTTGGCATTTGCACGTGACATTTCCGGGTCAACGCGATTAGTCTAATTGTATTTATAACAAAATTTCGACAAAATTTTAAGAACAATCTCAAGAATAAAATTATGCGCAATAATAATTTTATTAGCGATATATTTAATTTTATTAAAATAGTTATCGATCTTAACAACAAATTATATAAAAGAGTTATAAAAAAATAATACAATTAATTTTATAAAAGAGCAAGAATCTTTTTTAAATTAATAATTAAATATTAGTAAAAAGAATCTTGTTCTAATTAGAAATATAATAATTTAAATTATTGTAAATTTGTATTTATAAAATTTAATTTAATTTAATAATACAAAGAAAAGAATTTTAAAAAAAAGCAAAATAACAAATTTTAAAAAACATATTATTTATATAACAAATCAAATTATTTCGCAAGAGATTATCGATTATAAAATTTAATAAATTGTCGATAAATCAATGCTATATTAAGAGAGATATTTAATAGTTAAAACAATATTAGAGAGCAAATTAATATAAAGACAAACACTTTTAAAATTAGATTAAATAACAATTATTATTTAATAAAGAACTCAAATTAATTATAGAAAGTTCTAGATAAAATATTATCAAACAAGATACTCGCATTTATATAAAAAATTAATTAAGTACTTTAAAAAATTAAATAAATCTTATAGCTTAATTATCGACTTAAATAAAGAGTATAATTAAAAGAATTTTTACAAATATATAAAAGGCATTACAAATTATCTTGAGACTATAGTTAATTTATCGAAAATTATAAACAAATGCAAGAAAAAACTAAAAAGCAATATTATTACAAAAAAAATTTAATATTATTATAAAATAACTAAATTTTACAATATATATAAATCTTGATTAAATAATTTGTTACAACAATATATATTAAATTTATCTAAAAAATAAGCAAGAAATTAATTAATTTTCGAAGAAATCAAAATTAGCAATTTAACTATAAAAGAAAGCTTAGTATAAATAGACGCTTAAAGCAAAAGTTACAATATAAAAATAAAAAATAATTTTTTTTTAATAAAAACCATATTAAAGAAATACAATATATTAGTTTAATAGTAACAACTAAATTTAACAACGTATACACAATACTTTATTACATTAATTAAGATTAACAATTATTAACTTATAGCAATAATTAATTTTAATACAATTGATAATTTTATAATTAAAGTTTTTATAAAAAGAAAAAAATATTCTATTTAAAAGAAATCTAATACTTACAATCTAGTAATTGTAAATAAAAACTTGTTATTTGCAAAAAATAAAAGAGTAAACAAAGAAACAGATTTATTATTAATAGCTATTTATAAAAACTAATTTTTAATATAATAAAAATAATTATTTATAATATTGTTTTAGAAATATCTTAATTAAAGCAATACAATCTAGAAATTAATTAAAATATACAAATACTTAAATTTGCATAATATAATTATACAGTTTATATTTAATTTACGCATTAATAATATTTAATAAAAAATAAAAAATAAAATCAAAATTTTATTGCAAGTAACGAGTTTATATTTTTGCAAAAAAACAATCAAATTCGACTTAATAAATATTGACAAAGATTAGTTAAATTATAAAGTTAAAGTAAATAAAGAAAATTGCAAATTTTCTAAGAATTCTAGACTATCTAATATAGCAAAAAAATTGCTACAGTATATATTACAAATATACAACAATTAAAAGTATTTATTTTAAGAAAAAAAAAATTAAAATTTTATCTAAATATTAATTGTAAAATTACGAAATTAGACTTAAATTAAGTAAGCAATTTATATTTAAATTTATATATATTTTATTTAAAAAGAAGCTAAGAATACTTTGCAAATATTTGACAAAAAATAAAAAAAAAATTATAAAAAAAATTTAATTGTAAACAAAATACTTGATTCTCTTTGTATTTAAGAAGAATAAAACTCTTTATCTATATATCGATTATTAGAAGTTAAATAATATTATAATAAAAATCGATATTTAATATTTAATATTAGCGAGCTTCAAATAGTTTAATTGTCAAATTCGATTTTGCGAAGAAATCGCTAAGTAATTGAGCTTAAAAAGCTTAACTTTAAAAGATCTTAAATTTAAAAAAATTTATAACTTTTTTGTATTTTATATGTATTTTATCAAAATTACGTTGTTTTATAAAGAATTTAGTGTGCTTTTAAACAAAGAAAGAATTACTTAATTTAAACTAGTTTGCGTAGCGCAATTAATTAATTTAGCTTCAAGTTAAACGAATAAATCTATTCGAATTTTCGAATTTAACAAAAAAAAATGTGTTTAATTCGATTCAACGATTACATTAGTTTTAAAATCAATTATTTAAAATAAAACATTTTATTAAATTAGATTTATAAGAAGCGTACAAGTAAATTAGAATAAAAACAAGAAAAAAATAAAAGACAATTTTTTGCATACAATATAAATTATACAAATATACAATAATATTATTCGAATTTATAAATATCTTAATAATATATTAAAAAGTAATTAATAATATAATAATATAATATTTAAATCGATTTGTTATAATATACTTAAATAATATTATAATTTATTCAAATATTTTAAAAGAATATATAAATTATATTTTCAAAATAAAAAAATATTTAAATAAAAAAATCTATATTTTAAATTAAAGAAATGCAAATTCTATTAAAAAGAAATTAACTTTCTTAAATTTGTTGTTAAAAAATATAAAATATATATAAATCTCGAAAAGCTACAAGCAATTAAAAAATAAAAATTATTTATTAATATTAAAAGAATTTAATTTTTTTTAAATTTTATAAACTATAATAAGAAATTTATAAATATCTACTTTATTAACGTAATATTATTAATAAATTTTACGAAAAAAAAGATATTATAAATATAAGAATTAATAAAAAAGAAATTATTTTAAAATCTTAAACTAAAATATTTAAAGAAACTAATATTAAAAATACATAATTTATAATTATTAAATAAGATTAAAATTAATGTATTAAATCTAATTATTAATATATACTTTAATTAAAAGCATAAAAATATTTAATATTTAATAATATATTTTTTAAGAAAACTCTTGTTAATTAAACAAAATTATAATACTTATAACAAAAAACTATTTGCTATTGTAATTTTTCTAAAATTATAAAAAGTATATATCGAAAAATTATTAAAACTTATAATTTTTATAAATTACAAAAATCTTTTATACTTTATTACTATTAAATAATTTAACAAAAAATAAATATAATAATTAGAGCAACTTAAACAATACAAGTTTAAAATATAATATATATTAGACAAAAATAATAACAAAGTAGACGCACTTAGCAAAAGAAATAATTATATAAAAAAAAATTTAATTATAATATATTTAAAATTAACAAAAACAAATTATTATTAGCAAATAAATATAAGCTAAATACTATTTTACAAATACTTAAAGACAATAAACAAAAAAATTTAATAAACAAAAAAAAAACTCTAAATATTTATTAACAAAATCGATAAATATATAAAAGAATATTATAATTAATTATTGCAAAAGTATTTAAAAATAATTAAAAATTTTTAGTTTTTACACTAATATTATTAGTTTTTTTGAATAAAACAAGTTGTTAAGATATATATTAAACAATATTTTAATTATTAGCAAAACAAATATAATATATATACAAATTATAACAAGATTTAATATTAAAAATTATTTAAATTATTATAAAATAAAATTACAATAAACTTTATTATTAAATTGCTTAAAATAATAAATTTAGCAATTAAAAATAAACATAATTTAATACTAATAATAATTAACAAACTTATTAAGTATTTATATATTATTGTATGCAAGAAAAAGTTTATAACAAAATAATTAAAATATATTGTATTAAATCTTATACAATATTATAATAAATTTAAAAAATCAACTAATAACAAAGACAAACTCTTTACATCTAATTATTAAAAAATGTTTTTATCAATATTAAAAACAATACTTAAAATATTTATTATTTATTATTTATAAATAATTAAATAAAGCAAACAAATTAGAGTTTAAAGCAATATTTAAGATATTATATTAACAATACTTACAACAATTAAGTAGAATTTTTATTTATAATATAATTAATACTAAATGCAAAGATTTTAAATATTATTAAAATAACTTTAATTTTTGTTAATTATAATAAAGAATTTAATTTCTTTAAGAAAAAATAAAAGCATCTATTAGCTTAATTAGTTACTAAGAAAGTAACAATACTAAAAAAGATATACAATAATATCTTAAAAATGCAAGAAAAGTTAGCTAAATATTAAAGTAAAAAACAAAAAACAATATTTTAACTAAAAAAAAGAAATAAAATATATTTTTTACAAAAAAATCTAAGATAAAAAAGTTAAACAAGAAATTAAATTAATTTTTGTTAAAAAGACAAAGAGATTAGTTAATTACAAACTTAATTTATCTAAAAATATTAAAGTATTTCTAGTATTTTATATTTTATTATTAAAATTAACAAATTTAATTATATCTTCATAAGATATATTTTATTTTTATTTATAAAAAAAGAAACAATATAAAATTAAGAGAATTTTATAATAAAAGATTAAAAATATTTTATTAAGTAAAAAGAATATTTTATTTTCGAAAATATATAAAAGTTACTTAAAAATCTAAAGAAGTATCTTAACAAGTTATAACAATTTTGTTAATAACAAAATTACTTATAAGAGTTAACAAAGCATTAAAAAATAAGAGAGCAAACAATAAAGAATTAATAATAATATTAAATAGAACTTCGAATATCTCTTTAATATATTTAATCTTTTTTTTACTTTTCTTGATTTTTAAGATATTTTTTGACTTTGCATTACTTATATTTTTTAAATAACAAAATTAGTATTTTCTTTGTTTTGTTTTTTGCGCAATTCTTAAACACAACTTTATTATTTTATTATTTAGCTTTTTAGTCTTTTAAATAGCTTTATTTATTTTTTGATAATTAAAATCAAATTATATTTTTAATTCTTTCGATAATATTTTTTATATTTTTTATATTTTATATTTACTTAACAAGATATGTTAAATAAGACGCAAACTTAACAAAAACGCATTATAAAAAAATCGTATTTATAACAATAATTAGCAACAAAATTGCGACGTTGTTTAGTAGTTAACTTAATTAATATAATAAAAAAAATCAAGACAAAAACTTTTAAAGAGAAAAGATAGTATTATAAGTTGCGTACTAATAGATACTATTTATTGCGCAGAACTCTTTACAAGATAATTAAAAAGAAAAAATCTATTAATGCAATTAAAATAATTAAGAAGATTTAATTTTTGAATTTCTTAAATTCGAGTTAAGATAATTAAAATAATTAAGATTTTAAACATTTTAAACATTTTAAATCTTACATAATAAAAAGATACATAACTTTCGAACGCAACTCTTTTATAGATTGTGTTTAATTTATCTTAAGTTTTAACTTATTATTACAATTATTAAGTTGTACTTTCTTGTTATTAAAGTAATTGCTTGCATTGTTTAAAGACGTTTACAAATCTCTTTAATAATATAATTCTTTCTAATATCTCTTACAAAAGTACTAGCATAACATTAATTTCGAATTATTTTTTCGATTTTGTTGTTTAAGATAATAGATATTCTTAATATTAAAATCTTAATTAACAATTATATTAAAATATATTAAAATTTGCATATTTAATTCTAAATTTCTGTTATTCTTTAATTCAATAAAGATTGTTATTAATTAATATATATAGTTTAAAAGAAAAAGACTTGTATTTTAATATTTTGTTGTTAAAATATTAATTAATAGCAATTTCCAGATTAATAAATATTAGAACAAGATTAATTTAGCTATTTTTTTGTTATTGAAATATTTAGAAAAATATAACTAATTATATATAAAGATATTCGATTTTATCTTATTTTGCGTTTTTAAGTTATTGTTATTATTATTTAATATTAACAATTTATATTTTAAAATACTATTTAAATTTTTATATTAATTATTCTTTAAAATTAACAATAATATAATAATTAATATAGTCTTCGAAATATTGTATATAAATAGCAATATCTAAAATAGCAAATTTTTCTTAAAATTAGTCTTTACTATAATAATTAAATTATCGATTTTTGCTTGCATTAATCTATTAATTTGTTTTTATTTTGTCTCGAAGTTAAAACAATTTTGTACAATTATTTTAATATACTCTTAATTTATTTATACTTTTTTAATATTTTTGTTATTTTTAAATACGTTTATTGTTTTTGTATCGATTTATAAAGTATTTAATATATAACAACAATAGCAATTAAATAAGTTTAAATACTTGTAAAATCTTTAATTAATTAATTGCTTAAATAATAGAATTGTAAAAAGTTTCGAATATAGAATATAGAATCTAGTCGAGCTTAGAAATTGTATAATAAATATTAGATTTTTTAATATTTTCGAGAATTACAATTTGAAGATAATAATAAGAGTGCGTTAAATATAATATATATTTAATTCTAATATTATTAGATAAAGTATAGATAAAAGTAGTAACTTAAATAACAATAATATTTACAATAATTATAATCAATATTATGTTGCGCAATAAAGTTAATTAACAATATTCTTAAATTGTAAAAAGACAACTTTAATATGTTTATTAACAAGAAAATCGATTTTCTTTTAAATTAAATTATATTGTTCTTAAACTTATTGCAAAAAAAACTTAAAAACTTGCTATAATATTCTTTATATCGAATTTGAACATACTTAAACACACTAAAATCTAGTTCAAGTTATCGCGCATAAGCTATCGTCTAGCTTCAACCCTAGCTTCGCCCTAACTTAAGCGAGTATTTAGAGTTGATTTTAGGGTTAAAGGTTTTTCTGCAGGCAGGTCTGAGTACTGAGGCAACTCCTAGCTGTTTCGGCCAAGTTCTTAGATGAACTGAGCCGACAGTAAGGCGCCCGAGCTGGGCCTGCAACACGAGGTCTAGTCACTACCTTACTGCATCAGGAAAGATATCAAGCCTCAGCTTGGACCATTTGCTCTCGGCAACAGCCGATCGCCTTTGCAGAGACCCTGAGGAGCGAGATGCGAGATGAATGGCTTGCGCTTCAACGAAGCTCGAGCGACCCTTAGGCTGGTGCGCATTGCGATGCTGCTACAAAACATGGCTGTTCGCTCATTCTCCGAAGATTGTTATCTCCTGTGGCTCCGTAGGTATTTTGTTTCTCTTGTCCCTCGTTTTCGCGGTTCTTTGTCTGCATAGCTTTACGCTATTATTCGTACGTTCATTATTCCAGTCGATCGCTTCTACCAAATTCAATATAACATGCATTTGTCCCTACTTGCTGCGTCCCTCCTCGGCGCCGTGGCACTTGCTCAGAACTGCGGACCTAGCTATGGCAATCAGAAGTGCGATGCTGGTAAATGCTGTAAGCCGTTTACCAAACCTCTACTATACCGACAATTGCTAATATCCGCCTCCAGGCAGTCAATACGGCTGGGTACGCAGCTCTCATCCCTTAAACCCGCCTCGACACGAAGGTTGACCCCATTGCGCCTACAGTGCGATACAGGCGCCGCCTATTGCGATCCCGTAACGTGCCAGAAAAGCTACTCTGGCACCGGCTCAAGTTGTGCTGTACGTGGTCCCTCTCTACCCGCCTCGTTCGCATACATCCGAGCTCCTGACTAACGCGTCCGTGATAACAGAGCCCTAGCAACCCCTACGCGTCTAGCATTCCCAACATTGACGTCTGTGGCCACGCTCAAGGTGGCGTGAGCTGCCCTGGCGCGGGTCAGAACTCGTACTTTTACCGCTGCTGCAGCTCAATAGGACACTGTGGACCCAAGAACAATGTGAGTCTTTCCATGCTCCTATTCTTCTTCTTTGCCTCACCCTTGACTCCTCGTGCTTGCTTCCGCCCACGACTCCACCGACGCCATTTCCATCCCATCTCTACAAACGCCAACTACCACACTTCCCCACCACTCCCCCCTCGCACCGATCCCCCTACACCCAGAAACTAACCCCCTCCCCCCGCCCACAGCTCCAAGACCAAACCCTCTACTGCGGCACCGGCTGCCAAGCCGGCTACGGCAAATGCGACAACGTGACCGCACCCCCTCTCCCCACCTCCCCACCGAAAACCGCCAACGCCGGCGACACCTGCGGACCGATCGTCAACGCCAAGTGCGCGACGGGACTGTGCTGCTCCGGCAGCAACTTCTGTGGGGCCAGGGCGAGTTTCTGCGGCGCGGCGAATTGGTGCCAGTCGAAGTGGGGGATGTGCTCGTAGGGGGATATCACTTGATGGGATATTTGAGAGCGTGGGTGGGATGACGGGGGGGGGAGAGGTGTTTATAGAGTCTAAAAAGGGGATTCTTGGACGGTTGGATGATAGACGTGGCGATTTGGTGCCTGAGTATGAGGACGTGTGTTGGTATTCACTGTTGGATATAAATAGCAATGTGTAAAAAGCGATACTTCGCATTACGCACTGTATGTTTCCCAATCTCTACCTTACCCTTCCACTCGCTCCCCACGCGCCTCATCCATCTATTCCATACACCACCCCTTAACAACCACACAATCCCCGCCCCACCTACCCAACTCCAATCCCTCCTCCCGCCCAATCTTCGCTCTCCTCTCACACACCATCCTCCTCCCCCCAAACACTCAAGCCCCAAACCCCCACCATCCACCCACATCCCGTCCCTCTCTCGTCCATTCCCACGCTCATACTCAAGTCCAAATATCTAAGAAGTAAGCAAACACCGTCCCTTTCTCCTCCTCTTACGGAGGGCGGAGAAGCTATTCCGATTTCTCTTCCGACCCTCAAACCCTTTACATCTCCAACACCCCTCCCCAAACCCGCTCTTTCTTCCTACCTCTTTTCCTCTCGCCAATTTCTCTTCCCTCCCCGCGGTGGCTCCTCAGAGCGGTTGGCATGATGCATCGTATGGGGAGGGGAAGGAAGGTAGGGGAGGCAAGGTACAGAGAGGAGAGAGGGGGAAGAGAGAGGGAGGAAGATGGTGAATGAAGAGGAAAAGATAAAAGGAGAGGGTGGGAAGAGGGGACAGGACGTATATTCTAGCTGTGGCTCAGTGAGAGCATTCAAACGAGTGGTTGGGATGGAGAGAGCGAATATGTAACATTGCGGAGGAGAGATGAGAGAAGGTAGTACGCTGATAGATATCAATTCTTGGAAAGTGTGATATAGTTCCAGCGATATGAGATTCTTATGGGATGTCAAAGGAGTCAATGGCATCCGTAGCATGCCAAGTGGTTCGGAAAGGGGGGTTGGGATTGAATATCGGGGTTTTGGAATAGAGTGATAGACGGGGATATGTAGAATGAGAGGGAGGAGAGACGAACCACTGTGATCTAGATATCTCGGAATCATTAGACTCGCAGGGTTCGAGGGATTGTACGCAAGATTCGGTTAATGATTATGTGTCTGGAGATGGATAGAAGGGGTTCAGTATTCGAGTTCTGGACTGATTGATATTCTATACTTCTCGATATGAGAGTCTGCAGGCCTAGAAAGCTGCGCATGATGCGAATGTCGAAGCGTAAAGGGAAATTCAGAAGAAAAGATACAAGAAGCAGGAAACACTCTGCCCGTGCCTGCGTAGATGTCCCAGAGCACCACATAGCGTGGGAAAGAACCCTTCAAGCAAGCCGCCAACGCCCCAAGCACATCCTGTTATCCGATCTCCCTCCTCGTGATGCCCTTTTGGTTAGATCCCCCTTTTAGTTTCCCGGTCTCAGCTTCGCGCTAGATTTTTCTGCATTATCATGCCTTCTGACCACCGCCCCCAACACACACTTCAGCACCCCCGCAGCGTTCAAGCCCGTGCCCGTCTTGCCGACCCAGGACATTGTGTCCACCATGTCTCGGATTTCCTCTTTCTCCCCTGGCTTCCCGCTGTTCTTCAAGCTGTTCTGCCCCAGCTTATCATCCAAATGCTCGAGCATCTTCTTCGCCTCCGCGTCCTCCCCGACCTGGAAGAATTGGATCCCCACCTGCCAGGCGGGGGCCTCCCACTTATCGAGTTTGCGTGCTGCGGAGAGGATCACGGACTCCACATCGTCCGACGCCTGCCCGTCGGTGATGACGATGATGTTGAGAGGCTTGACATTCTCCTCGCCCTTCATCTCCAGCTCGCGCAGATATGGGCGCAGGATCGCGTGCAAGCGGCTGCCGGTCGGTGTTCCGCCCCTTGGCCTCACGTTGTTGAAGATGGCCTCGACGTCTGCGGGGGTGGTGACGTTCTTGTACTCGACGTTGTCTTTCTCGTTCAGGAAGTAGAGGTCGATGCCGTCGGCGTCGTGGGCGGTGCAGATGGGCGTGATGGTCTTGAGGGCGTCGCGCGTTTCGCGCCAGCAGCGGCCGGCCATGCTGCCGGAGTCGTCGATGAGGAAGACGGTGTCGAAGGTGGAGAGGAAGGAAAATTCGGTGTCTTCGATGGAGGTGGGGCACGGAACGGCGGTGGATGAGGAGGGGGTGGGTTTGGCGTTGCTGGGAGGAGTGGCGCTGTAAGCTGGTGGTGCGGTGGAATTGGAGGCGAAGGGGTTGTTGCTGTTGAAGTCGGGGCGGCGGGTGGAGGGGGATTTGTGGAAGATGGAGCCGAAGTTGGATTTCAGAGAGGGCATGTTGTCAGATGGTGGTGGGTTGACGGTTGATGCGTTGAGGGTTGATGAGGTTCTGGTGAGAGAGCTCTTGCGGGCTTTGGAGCGCAGAGCTGTGAAGAAGGGCATGTTCTTTGTAGGGGCGGAGGAGGTTTGAGTACAAAGAGTCGGGGTCTCAAGGATGAAGGACATGGTGAATGAAATTGTTCCGGTATTTGGAACAAAGAAGAGTGGGGTAGGGAAGGCGCGGATAAGTCAGTGTTGTTGTGTGAAGTGTCTCAACCACGGTACTGAGGGGGAGCAATAGAGTCACTTGATAGCAGACTGGTGAGACTTGATGTTTACTCTTACCTTGACGATTGGGCCACATCTTCTTATATATCAGCAAGCACTTGGTCTCACACGCAGATGCGCTGGTGATCCAGGATCATGCTGGCAGTGTGTTTGACAATGTCTGCCTCGGCAACTGCCTGTGTGGAGGAAGAAATGAGGAATCTGTTGCAGTTGTAGCGCTTTTACGGATGGCGAAAGGAAACGGCACGGAGTGACCATTGTTGTGGCATCTCCACCACAGCCATGAAAGAAGCTTTAGATGATCGTGTGGGGTTTGCCTGCGAGATGGAGAAAGGCGCAGTTGCTTGCGGCGTAGGCAGTGCTGCCCAATCGCACGGCACCTGTCTTGGCTCAGCCCTACGAAATCGCCTGTTTTGGGCTTAGCCGTTGGAGGCTTGGCTGCTCTGAGGACCCCTTAGGAGACCTACGAGTCGGCCTACTTAAGCGCCCGGGAGGCATTGCTCGGTATCATTTATCGGCTGATGTCTCATGTTCAGGATGGTACCGGCGCTGAGGTACCGATGCAGACAGGCTTCCCCATTGCACGGGAGATGTAGCGCTTATGGTGGGGGCCATTGCGCCGTACGCATATAAGCGGGTGGGAATTTCGCAATGGATCACGAGCTCATCTGATATGTGTGAGAGTGGTGCTGTGGCAAGCTTACGGAGTATCTCCTCGAACACGAGGAAGTCGAACATCACGTAGTATTGCAGGAAGTATCGGATTCTACACTTCTCACCCCGATGCCGGCAGCTTCCGTGATAGCACAGTAAAAGTAGCTTGCACTAGTCGGAACCACATTTGATTGCCAAGCGAGCAGGCCGGCAGAGATCTTGTCCGTATGCTAGGAATCATGTAGCTTTCTCCAAGTTGTTAGACTAGTGTGAGGTGCAGATTCGGAGCGTCGCCGCGATGATGAAGGCTACACCGCTTTACTGTGAGTGCCTTAGGCGTCCCATTGTGGGTCTGTAGCACAGGGCTTCCCCAGTCGAGCCAAAGCGCCAATCATGGAGGCCGAAAGGTCCAGTCCCTCTCCTCCGCCGTATACATTGCCTTGACCTGACGATGCACCTCACAGCCTACAGCAGAATGCTCCAACGACCGAGGAGCATACCGCCATGTGCCTCCATGTGGGGAACCTTCCCAGCTCTCTGCTATCACATCCGTTTTCCAGGGTCGGACACAAATTCCAACCTGCGCAAGCGGTATGATGAGCTCCAAGCAGGACAGGAACTTCGAACGGATGCCGCAATGAGCATGGAATGAATTAACCTGATAGCCGGGACAAGCTCGCAGAGTAATCAGAAGTTCTAGAATATTGCCATGCATGGGCTGAGTCTTGAGCGATGGGTAAAATGTACTCTCCAGACTCAAAGTATGGTGGCGGGAGAAGAAGCGTATCATTTGTCCAAGCTGGAAGGAATTGCATGCTGGTGACGAGTCGTAGCCGTATTTGCATTGATTTGGCTCAAAGATGTATAGATTTATGAAATGCTGTTGGAGCGAACTGATCGTCTCGAGGAGGTATCCACGACGATACGACATCTCTTCTATAAGTTAATAGGTCAGCTTGGATTGTCCCATTTGTCCGTGGATCATGTCCCGATGTACCTTCAATACCCTGAGGTAGGTCCCACCACAGAGCTTCTTGATCGATCTTTCCAGCTACTTCGTCCTCGGACCACAAGACTGAATCGGCGACGATAAGGGTGGCAGTCTGCTTGCGAAACAAAGGAGCTATCCCGAATGATAAGCCTACGAGTATCTGCTGTCGCACTAGTTGTTCCCCTTTAACACCCAAAGGTGTTCTCTCGTCCCATGAGAAAGACCTATTGGTCCAACCACGTCTAGCAACGAAAGTCGCCACCGTCTGCAGGGCGTCGAACCGATCGGCGATGATGGCAAGCATGGCGAGGGAGGACCAGTCCGGCTGTGCCCATGTTACGACCAGCGTGTGCAATATGCAGAGAAACAAAGTAAAGACCGCTTCTGTGGAAGCCTGTGCCGGTACCTGTCCAACATCATCGACCGCAACAACGGGTAGGTCTGCTAGCGGCACCGTGTTGTAACCCGCGTGCTTCATGCCAATTTCCTTCGTCCTCTCATCAAGCCTGATCCCCTCCGCGAACTTATTTGGATCGAGAAGTGTGCCGAAGTAGGGTGAAGCATCGCGTAGGGTTGTCGCATCAACCAAATAGAAATGCTGGTCGCCCGTCCCTCGATCCCTCACTTTCAACATCAGGTCGCCCTTCATAGTCTTCGTCGCGATATGGCGAACCAACAATCCAGATTCGCTGTCCCTGATAGGAGGAGTGACGATATCTCTTTTGCCTGTCCTCGATAGTGCACGTATCGCTTTCTTGGTCACAGGGGACTGGCGAGTTGTTTCCTCTGTAGATGACATAGTATTCGGTGGGCCTGAACGCTGTCGAAGCTTTCAATCGGCTTCCAAGACGGGCGTATAGGGTGGATTGCTAAATCGTACAGCTCTGGAAGGGCTTGAGAATTGTGTAGGCCTAGTTGAACGCTTATGTAGTTATGTGGTTCACTGTGTGGGCGGGCTGGGACTCCTCAGTGTAGCGTGCAACGCATCGTCGCTTGAACCAGCTTTATCAAAGGGATCGACCGCCTGTGTACAGATTCGATGTGAATTCGATGACTGGCAAGCCTGACATTCGATTCAAATGATGAAAGTTCGGCTGCGAGCCTTCTTGAGTGGTTTAGTGGTAATCGAACTCTGTGGGCAGAGCGGCTCAAGGGCCTACTTGTCCTATTCAAGGATACGGCCAAGCCATGATAGCAACAGTGACCCCGAATATATGTATCGTAAGCAAATCGGTGTCGCCTTGGGGTATACGGGGACTGTCGAGTTGGGAAACAGTAAAGTAGTGACAGTGTGAAGCCTTGGCTTCTCGGTCTACCAAGGGATTTCTTGACCAATCAGAAGTCATGTAATCTGCAATACTAATCAAGTTACCCAGCTTTTCGAACCCCATTGTCTTGATCATTTCCTCAAAAACTATATACCTCTTGCCTACGGATTGATCTTCACTTGCGCTATACGGTGTGGATTGCTATTACGTTTGCCATGTGCTCTCCCTACCTACCTACCTACTCTTGCCGGTAAGATCGCGAGACACTCATCTAGGTGCCTGATACTCCGCCCTCTGTCTGCATAGGCCATGTAGCAACCTGCCATCGACTAGCAACCGAAGCTTGATTTTAATCCTAGATCTTTTTTTCTCAGTGGAGCACTGTTTACTCAACTTCTCACGCTTCATCCCACCGCGAACTACTTGCTCTGAGTGACCGCTTTCTCCGGGATGGTGATAGCAATCTCCTCATCGCTATCCGACCCACTAAAGTTTCTTTTGGCTTCCGTTGTCTTTGCTTTCAATACTGGCCAGTGACCTTTCTTTTCGTTGTATTGCATGGCCAAGAAGGCGGCGATGACGGCGATCCAGTACGCATTGTATGAGATTACAGACCCATAGGTTGCGGAGTTTTGCCATCCGACGAGGGCGTTGAAAATACCCCAACCACCACCACCATTGATCTGGGGATTGCAGCACTGATCATGTTCAGTATTGTCTCACAAGCTAAGGACAGTGCTTACATTAACATGCCAGACGCTCTTGTGGATGTTGTACGACCCTGGTCCTGAACCAGTTTCCGAGGCATCTCCGCCGATCCTCTTGTTCCACTTGGATAGGGTCAATACCAAGCTTTCCGAAAGAGGAATCTATCTTACCTTGCTTGCCTCGAACAGCCATACTGCTCTGGAGAACAAACCAGCGGCGACCAGGTACAAGAAACACGTAGAAATGATGAGGAAGATTTGGATCGAGGCGATATTTCCACCTCTATTGACCCTGTCAGCACGGGCGCTAGTATAATCTTGATAAGAACTATTTACCTATAGATGAGGTACCCGATTAGACAGCCACAGGCTAAGCCAGCGATCAAAGCAAGTGGGAATGAACTGGCAGGTAAAGCGAGGCTAATACCGCCAATGAAGACTACTGCTTCGAGACCTTCACGGAGGACGGTGATGAACGGTAAGGTGAACATGGCATATTTCTCGCACCAAAGCTTGAAGCGGCCTTCCGCAGTCTTGCGTTTGGCACCATCCTTAGATTCGATCGACCTCGCGAGCTTAACGCGCCACTTGTCCTGGAGCTTAGACACACGAAGAAGCGCAGCACCCATGACAGTGATGACGACGGAGGCTAAGAGTCCGAAGACGCCTTCCCAGATGTCCTCAGTGCCTGCCCAACGATTTTTGCCGAGACTATAGAAGGCTCCGATGAGACCAGCGCCGATGCAGACACAGAATACCAGGCCGAGGATAGTTCCCCACCAGACCTGGATGCCATCTGTCAGCTGAGATCAACCAGCAGTCCTTCCTAGTACTCACTTGGCGAACAAGTTTCTTTTGGACGGTAGGGTCAGGGTGTCCACCCAATGTCTGTTTCAGGAATGCCAGGAGTACCGAAACGATGATGCCGGTCTCGAGTGTCTCACGGAAGCAGATGAAGAAGACTTGATACTATTAGCTTCCATGCAGAGGCGATATCAAATGAGCCCCGCCTACCAGGAACAGCGAACACAGACGTGGCGGCGACCATCGCGAACAACCGGGCAACCAGGGCCCGTATGGACGCCTGACGTGTCCTAGGTAGGAAGTCGGTCTCCTTGCTTCAGATTATCTCTTCTAACCTTGTGATCGATTCTCCTTTCGTCGATTCGATGGAGATGATATTTTATCAGATCTGATTGATAAGGGCAACTTGCCGGCTCTAAAAGATCTTGAGGAACATCAAGGGTGGTGAATGACTTGACAGTTTTTCACCACGACACAGCAATGCCTATTCATAGAAAGAAGACCCTTCTCCCAGTATTGCAACACAGTGTCTGTAATAACTGTACGAGATGTCAAAAACGTCAACTGTTGTTGTTGGTTGGCCGATAGCGGTGGGCGTGAAGATATTGCAGCGCGGGTAAGGCGGAGGTTAACGACCTCGGTTAGCATCTAATTGGGCAACGACATCCCACTTTTGTTAGGACGAACGGATTTCGATTCTTGGCATTCATCGTTTTTATTGCCAAGGTCACATCGAACATGTCAGCAGCCATCTGAGTAAGCCTACAATTACATTCATATGGTATGCAAAGGTTACATTGCAGGAATCTGGACTCGTCGTTCTTTGATCAGCGCTCTGACAACACTTCGATGATCCCGGCTACTTCATTGTAAGTGTCAATTCCTCTCTTGCAGTGTCCCTATGTCATCTTCATCCATCGGCATGTTATGGCTGCTCTTGGCTCTTGGCGAAAACATAGGATGGCTGGCCAATTCAAGAGAGCGTGGCCAATGAATCTTGCATCCTTTATCAGATCCGTCCCGACTTGTCTATCCACATGATGATCGAAGTCTAACTACATCCAGTCTCCACATCACGCCGCTTGAGAAGCCGAAATTCCGTTCTCCAAGGTGACGAAACCCAAGGGTCAGGCCACGATTTTCCATAGCTCTTATTGGATCCCCGATTGCGGCCCCGGCATTGCTCCAACACTGAAAGAAAAAGTTGCCGCCAGTGCGAAGTCCGAATAAACTAATCAGATAATCTAATTTTGATGCCATCTTATCCGATCCTTAGATATCGCCATACTTCATCATTCTTCGGCTAGAAAGGGGTACAGGTCGATTACATTCTCGGGACATTCCGGGACAAGCAGGAGTAATCCGGCTGTCGTGGTTCCGATCATAGCAGGACAAGATGTTGTCGTTAGTGAGAGCGTCCTTCGGCGCTGCTGCTCTCTTTGCAGCGTTCGCCAAAGCTGCCACCGTTACCTACGACTTCAACATTACATGGGTCATAGCCAACCCTGACGGAGCATTCGACCGTCCAGTTATCGGCATCAATGGTCGATGGCCTATACCACAAATCGATGTCACTGTAGGAGATCGCCTTATTGTCAAGGTGCAGAATCAGCTTGGAAACCAGACCACAAGCTTACACTTCCACGGCTTATACATGAATGGCACCTCTGAGATGGATGGAGCGGTGGGAGCAACGCAATGCTCTATTCCCATAGGTGGATCCCTCGTCTATGATTTCAAGGTTAGTCATGAAATCCCATCTCAACTATGACGGTATTGACGCAAAAAGATCGATCAACCGGGCACTTACTGGTATCATTCCCACGTTATTGCTCAATATCCGGATGGCCTACGTGGCCCATTGATCGTACATGATCCAGACTCGCCGCACAAGGGGCAATACGACGAGGAGATCGTGCTTACCCTGTCCGACTGGTACCATGATCAACTTCCAGGTCTGATGAAGTCCTTTCTCAGCTACACTAATCCGACTGGAGCCGAACCGGTACCAAACGCGGCTTTGATGAATGATACTCAAAATATGACCGTGTCTGTTCAGCCTGGGAAGACCTACACGTTCCGGATCATCAACATGGGCGCCTTCGCAGGGCAGTACCTGTGGTTCGAGAATCACACAATGCGTATAGTTGAGGTCGATGGCGTATACACTGAGGCAGCTGATGCGAGTATGATTTACCTTACTGCCGGACAACGTTACAGTGTTCTCATTACGATGAAGAACGAGACATCCTCCAATTACGCTTTCGTGGGTAGTATGGACCAGGTGAGAAGCCCGCCCTTTAGCTGCACGTCAAAGCTGACCTTTGCCAGGATCTCTTCGATAAAGTTCCGCATACTCTGAACCCTAACGTTACCAGCTGGTTAGTCTACGATGCGTCGCGGCCAACGCCTGCTGCCGCCTTGATAGACGGGTTTGATGCCTTCGATGACTTCGCCCTCGTTCCTACTGACGGCGGAGCCCTTCTCGAGAATGTCGATCATTCTGTCACTCTTGACATGCGGATGGGAAACCTCGGCGACGGTGCAAATTAGTATGTCGCGTAATTTTCCTCCCTTGGTATAGCTATCTGACCATCTATGCAGTGCCTTTTTCAACAACAGCACTTACGTCAGCCCAATTGTCCCGACCCTCTACACCGCCGTGACCGCCAATACGACTGCGATAAACCCCTTCATCTACGGTCCCAATACCAATGCCTTCATCCTCGGCAAGAATCAGGTCATCGAGATCGTCCTCAACAACAATGACCGAGGTAAACATCCCTTCCACCTTCACGGCCACAACTTCCAGGCTATCGTCCGCTCAGCCGCGAACGCCACCTCCTACGTCGGCAATGCGACCTTGCCTGCTGTGCCTATGCGGCGGGACACGTTCATGGTGAACCCGAACGGCAACATTATTCTACGCTTCCGGGCGGACAACCCGGGCGTATGGCTTTTTCATTGTCACGTCGAGTGGCATGTCGCATCGGGGCTTGTTGCCACAATGATCGAAGTCCCAGAAGACCTGCAGAAGTCGCTCACGATCCCAGAAGACCATCTAGAAGCATGTAGAGCTCAAAACATCCCTATCGCCGGCAATGCAGCCGGCAATACCAAAGATCTTTTCGACCTCAGCGGCGCAGCCAGAAGTCCTGACCCACTGCCCGGTGGGTTTGAGGCTAGGGGCATTGTGGCGTTGGTGTTTAGTTGTTTGGCGGCGATCTTGGGTATGGCGGTCATTTCGTGGTAAGTGCTCTATGCTATCGTTGTGAAGATCGACAGCTAATGTGGCGTCATCAGGTACGGACTCGGTGAGGTTGGAAAGAAGGTGGCTGGAGGTGTTGAGGAAGTGCAGATCAACGAGGAACAGAAGTCATGATACCCGTGCTCGACGTGTTGCTTCTAGGATCGAAATCGAGCCTATGGATATTCTGACGTCGGGTCGACATATAGCGTAGGGTGGTGATCTGGCCACTCTGAGCAGCAGTAAGGCGTATGCGTGGTGTTCTCCTATCACCCATAATCCTTGCAAGCCAGCTCGCCTACGGCACAAAGCTCATGGGCTTGCGCGAGGTGCCAAAAACCGTGTACGTACCCGCTGTTGGTATCTCTCCCTTCCGCAATCTCAAGATCCCTGGGCAATCTGTGTGCCCTGACACCGAGACTCACCGACCATCCCATGTGACTGCAAGAAGTGGCGCTCTCATCCCTCCGCAGCCATAGCGAGAGCACCTTCATGGGATCACATCGAACTGTATGACCAACAACCACTCTTTATTGATTGGAGAAGGGAATTTGACCAAGCACCTCCTGCCTCAGAGCCCCCAAAATCGAACCAGATCTCCACTCTCAAAACCCCTGAAATCGCTGCCAGAGACATATGTCCTCACATAACAAGTTGGTCATAGAGAACTCCCCCACTCAAGCCAAACCCTCCTATCCAGTCATCTATCTTCGACCCTCTCATAGACGGCCCCATATTCATAGTTCACAACTCCGCCCAAGCCTACCATACTCCTTCCAAAACCACGAAACCGCAAATGCTGCTTGGGGCTTGGTAGAGCTTACATTTCTGTATTCTCAGGGACGAGAGGGGAATGGTGAGGTTTTGGGGAAGGGGATTATGGCTGGCATGCTTTAGGGATGTGGTAACCGTGGGGGAGGCGCAGCTCGCTGAGGTGGTGGTGTGTATGAGGTTGGAGATTGCTGGTAGAGCTGTAATAAGCCTAGCTTGAGATATCAGCGACAAGTCTTTGAGAAGAGTTTGTGATGGAAGGGGAAAAGGCCAGGGAGTCTCCTTGATAAGGGCAGTGACGCCTGATGATTGAAATAGATACGGATCAGTTGGAGTTTATCCTGTATCAAGGAGAAGAGCGGCGGAGGGTGTTGTAGCGCTGTGGACTGGATATAGTAGGGGATGGAAGGGGGAAGGAACGATGGTGATCTTTGTTTTGCAGTTATTCCTCTATTGCTCAGCTTGGGGTAATTTAAAATGGATGCCTCGAACAGGCTCGCCCTGTGAGACTGGAGATTGGTTTCTGTACGTTGCGATATCCGGGTGCTAAGCTCAGGAACATGCGCGTTCTTGACGCTTTTTTGATGATGTGTCACTGGCTATTGGAGTGTAAATTGACCCATCGACCGGGAGAAAATGACTGCTAATACAGTGACACCCCGAAGGACAACGCCCATTGTTGCTTGGAATTTCATTGAGATGGGCCCAGAGGGAAAGCACAGTAAAGGAAAGCACCAAGAAGGAATGAGCTGGATGTCGGAGCAAAATTTATCATTCGTTGTCGCTTGTGTGTGAGCAAGCAGTTCAAACCTAGGTCCAAGACTCCGCAACAGACGAGATGGACATCTGGTTCTCAAGCAATTGATTTCCTCGTAAATCTGGGAAATGGGAAATGCGAATCAGATTTCACCGCAGTAGAGAATCGAGATTCTGCTGAGTAATAGGATGAAATTGATTCAATGGCATACATACCCAGCCTCCCTTGCTCCCTAGCATGCTGTGAGGCTGGAGATTTCTCCTACCAAGAAAGCATACCGACTTGGACACCGACAACCGTGAGATTGGAGATGGACTGATATAACGCCTTCGCACACAGCGTCATTGTGACTTTAAAGGGCCTCAGACACGCAAATGTTGCCTGGAGAGACAAAAACCGAACAAATTCTGACCTCTATCACCCTGCTGGTCACCGGCTTGCCCACAAGATCTACCCTAATCACACACGAAAACTCACCAGACGGCTCTTTTCGATTCCAAGTGACAATAATCACCCGCTCTATACTCCTGAGCACCTCAGCTCTTTTCCCCTATAAATACACTCGCCACTCTCCTCCCCCTTCCACCTTCCCTCCTCCAATAGTCGTTAAATAAAACCGAGCTCCATCACACAACAAACTCCCCCAAAGCAGCAAATCCATCACATCACAGAACAATCAAAGTATTGACCAGCCTTCACTGCCCCTCATTTCCCATTACCACTTCATTCAGTGAAAAAAACTTCATCGGCGCAGAAAAGTTTTGGGGAAGGCACGCCCCTGAGGAATTTTATAGTTCATCGGCGCAGGGAAGTTTTTGGGAAGGCGGGCGTGTGAATTTTTTGAATATCGGGTATACGTATATATAGACCTCTCTACACCTGGGGGTTTTGGTTTCTTTTACATATTTTCGTGATATAGGCACAAGGGCTTTTGAGAAGTGGGCATATTTGGTCGGAGTTTTCTATCTTGGAATACTTTATCTTCTTTGATTGCCAAGCAGTTCTTTCATCCTCTAGTTTGACTTTTGTTCTTTGGCAGCTCTACTCTCCGGGCAGGATTGCACTCTGCTCTGCACTAGATCTTGTCACAGACTTGGTTCTTGCTTGACAAGCATACTGTTCACAGCTCGTGACAGAACCAAAGAAGCTCAGGAGACTTACTGATTCTACAGCAAAGGCCCTCTTTGTCACAATTCGTGCACTATCCTGCTTGCTTCGGTTGTTCAGCTGCAATTATAGGATTTTACTTACCAAACACAAAGTTCACATGTCGCGACTGTGCTAGACTCATCTAGTCAACTTATCTCCTTTTTAGCAAAGTCACTTTTTGTGTTCCCACCCGCTTTCCTCTGAGCGTGAATACTTGTGTTGTCTTTCTCTCTCCCTTAGCTCGTCATACTCTTCTTTTCCTTTCGATTAACCTGCTAGAGGCAGAGATGGCTTTCCGCGGTTTTGGCCCTCGAGGTGGTCGAGGTGGACAGGGCAGTCAAGGAGAAAGAGGCCGTGGCGGTAGAGGTGGCCGCGGTAGAGATGCTTCAGGTGTGTATCACACGTGGCGGATCGGACGATCTTGCCATATGAGAAGCATTAGTTTGGACTCATCGCTGAGAAGTATACGCAGATCCAAGTGGAGAAGACTCGCCCGCTCAAGGACAAGGTCGAGGGCGTGGTGGCAGGCGATCCACTCCAGCTGTGTTGACTTTGCAAGTCCTGACCATTGGCTATTAGGTCCTAGAGGGCGTCCGCCAGTCACTCCAACCGCGGCAAGCTCGAGACCTTCAAGGACTGGGTGAGTGCCTCGTCCATAGCTTTCTTAATTGAGTCGCCGACTGACATTCATCAGAGCGACCGGACCAGCAACTGCTACCCGACAAGCCCCAACGGGACCTCCTTCCCCAGCAACATCACGCGGCCCACGACCTAGCCTGACTACCCGCACGCCGTCACAGCTAGCCGCCTTGCTCGCTGATGAGGCCCTCGGCGACCGTCTTCGCCGTGAAGCCCGTGAGACTGTCGTTAACGCGGAAGGTCCGTTACGAGATGCACTTCAGGAGCATTTCTTTGACCTGCCGTTCGCACAGCGGCCCACGGAGAACGAGGTCATCACATGGATCGTAGATCTGGTGAGATATTCCGAGCTGCAACTCGAGCTACGAGATGCCACGCTGTGGCTGGCGAACGCACACTGGGATTTGGACCTCGCGATGGCGGGGTATCTGCAGGAGAGAGAGTTGGAGGAGGAAAGCACGAGGCTGAGCGAAGCGCCGAGTGATCTGACTCCCAATGTCGCGGCAAGTCCTGGGCTATCTGACGAGACTGATGTAGAAGAGAGCGAAGAGGGGGAGGAAGAGTCTGAGGTGAGTGATCGACTGAGTGGCGAGAAGATCATTACTGACGATGGTCTAGGACGACGAGGGTAACCTCAGCCCAAGGACCCGGATGGCACGACTGAATGTCGACGTCGACCGTTCTCAAGCGCTCAAAGGTCAGCGCGACGATGAAAAGCGAACAATTACTCTGCGGACCGTCGATGGGAGAACCAGGGAGGCGCAATTCCAGGGCACCGTTAATTGGAACGACTCGAACTCAATCCACGCTCTAAATCGTTGGAGGAGTCAATACTTCCGGTGATATCTTCTTTCTGTGCCTTGTTCCGGCCCAAGCTGACATGATAAGTAGGCGCAATCTCGGCCCTGCGCGCCCGCATCGAATACCGCTGCTACCTCTTGAAAAGCGGTTCTTGATCGACGTGCATAGGCGTTTCATGCTGGGCCAGCAAGCTCAGTACGGTCCGCACCACCAAGTGGATTATAGCCTGATGGACTGGGCCGAAGTGACCCGTGAATTCAACAACAACTTCAAGAATCCTTTATTGCCAGGGGAGACTTTCCGACGGCCGATGAGGACAGAAAGCGCCCTGAGGAGCGCGCGGCCGAGAATACCGGAGATTGTAGCCCTGACGGGTATTGCGGCCAGGAAAAGTGGGGGCAAGAAGGGGGGAAAGAAGGGAGGGAAGCAGAGAGGGAAGAAGGAAGATGGAAAAGACGAAGCTAGTAAAAGAAAGGGACCAAAGAAATGAGCAGTGTTAATCCCTTAGATTAACAAAATTCCTAGGGTAGATAGACAGATTAAGATCGCCAAATTAGAGATGCTTACTGGGAACGATGTTGTTACGACCGTTGAGCGGGTGTGACAGCCTGTGACGGTTCAGACGGAGGTGAATGATCCGTCCACCAGGTACTCGACTAAAACCATCCCACATCCCACTTTCCACTGATTTTCCTCTCCTCACTCTGTAGGAGTACTCATCACCACCAACTTTAGGGTCCGAGTGTATTAGTTTCTTCCCTTCCTAGCAACTATTGCACGCTCAGAAGAGCTATCAGCCATCCTCATCAGCTAGCTGCTTGTGCCTGATATGATCCAGCATTCAGGGTCCAGGTATCCAACCCATACGCCAGTAGCGTGCCCGGTTCGGGGATCTGTCAAGCAGTCAAGCAGCTATCCCAAGCGCCGGTAGGGTGCGTTTTCCAGCGATGAGAATGTTCCCCGACGGTCCCCAAAAACATGTTGACGTGATAACGTTGGACATGGCGACCAGTGAAAACCGACGGTGAACAGTCAAAGCTGGTTGGAAACGTGGTTACAGGCCCTATTGTTGAACCTTATACAATGTAAGAGCACAGTGTATCGTTTCTGCGAAGACAGAGTGCACCCATTCTTGCCAGCACATGGACACATTCAAAAGATGTTTCAACGGAATGCCAATGAAAGGATTGACCAGTGCAGGCCCATTGCTAATACGGTAAACCGTTGATAGTATCAAGACTCAATCGGTACGCGCAGAAGGAGGGTATCACGCTAAGCTGCTTCAGACAAGCCCATAGACTCGATATCTGATATTCTGAACCCGCCCTCAAGCGCCCTCATAGACGTTTTTACGTCATTTTGACATTCGGGTCCATGGACGGTCAGACCCCAGCAATGGATTTCATTAACCCAATCGATCAGAGCCCGAACATCATCGACTAACGTGCAATTGCCAAGAAATACACTCTCCATGCGGCAGCCGGCCCATTGATAGTTCTTGGTCAACGAAGCGCGGATGCACCAGATCATGTAGTCGGCGCCTCCAAAAGTCATACCATAGTGGCGAAGAGATTTGAGTTGGTCCTGGCTCCACTTCTGTTTTGCAAGTTTCAGACTTTGCTCCCGCAGCCGAAAGCGGTTGTACAAGGCTAAAGCTCCTGCTGCGGCCACTTGATTGGACGCCGCAGTCTCTTCGGAGGCGTCTCGCTTGAATTCTATAGTCAGGTAAGGGCAGGTGATCTTTCTGTTTATTACGTAGGTGTGCTGTCCTATCTGAACTTTGTAAACTTGCGAGAAGGCTTGCAACGATAACCAGTAAGCGCAATCTGGGCGAAGGTCGAACGCGTATTCGGCAGCCGGCACACCGCTCGAGTCAGTGTGACCCTTGCCCACTGTAGGTGGACAGATCCAGCGTTTTGACCCGGGCTTGGTGACTAATTCAATCCGGCGTTCCGTTTTCCAATATCGTCCTTCCTCGGCTTGCTGTGAGAATGGTATCCGAGGGTCCAGCTTTAGGATGGTCTGTAGGGCATAGGACGCGAACTCAGCTTCGCACATCTGGTCTTGACTCATGCACTCGTACTCTCGCATGATGTCTGTAACGAAGACACCTTCGTCCTGCAACCATACGGCTGAATTAGGAGCATTCCTTACTCCTGTATAATACTGCACACGGTCTCCGTTCGCTTTTTCGACAGCAAAATGCTTGTGGGCCTGCATGGAGTATAGCTCACTGATCTGTATTCCTCGAGGATCGAGGACACGTTCACCAAAATCCTTGTCGTAAGGTGAAGGAGCTTTTACTTTTCTCTCCGTCGACTGGATATCAGTAGTACTCTTGCCCGAGCTGCGGGTTCGACTCGACCCTGACTTTATCGGCAGAGGCAGGTTGCTGGGTGGAGCGGTCATACTCCACACCCTATTCCACAGTGAGGCTGTGAGAACCGGGTCTTCTTCCACAATACTTGGGTCTTCCTTTAAGTCAAGGGGGTGTTGTGGCAATGAAACGCTTCGACTGCCTGATAAAACGGAAGTCTGGTGGATATCTCTGCCGCGATCAAGACTGCATGTGCGAGAAAGACTTGACTGCTCTCGTGCGTTGGGAGCTGGATCGCCAGGCGGAGACCCAAAGGAGCAGCCGGTGGACTTCGCTTTCTCCCGCCTGTAAGGTCGCCGCCCTGGCCTGGCAGGGGGAGCAAATCGTACGTAAGATTCGCGTCTAGAACAAGGAGCTTCCGAGTCGCTTGCACACCCTGGTGGAGGGGAATCGGCGTACTGCTTGTCAATAAAGGCAAGTTGCTGCCGTATGGAGTGTTCGAGCAATGCAGGCTTTGTTAGGAGCTGTGGCAGCGCGTGGAAGTTTTCTCCCGTGGAGTAAAGGGTTGAAATACTCGATGTAGGCGTGAAAGGGTCGGCTTGGTGTTGCCTGGAGTGTTCAGAGGACTCGCTCATGATGCCTGCGGTGGTGATTGGCCTGCTTCTAGTGAGGGGCTTCGCGTGACTAGTGCTTGGTGCTTCGTGGAACAGTTTGCACGGCAGATTTTCGTGCAGAATCTCTGATGTACTGTTGTTGGATGTATATCGGTGTAGGAAGCGCAAAGATACGCCGAGGGGAGTCATTGAGAGGAGTGTTCGAGATCTATTTTTGATTTTTGACCGTCGTCCCAGCAACGCACGGTTAGCGCAAAAAGGCTGCCGCGATTTGACCGAAGCACCTGCAGGGCTTCCAGTAGTATTACCTGGATGATGCCAGTCTTAAGATCCTCTTGAAGTGCTACGCGAACCGTACGAAAAGTCAAAATACTCGGAACGAATACTCGGGCATATTTCTGAGGCCACACAGGGGCCTCGGGAGGTCATCCGGGGCAATACTTCCGAGGTTTTTCCGTGCTCATTCACGACGTCACCTTGCCCGATGTCTTGGGCCCATTACCCCATTTCTAATGGATCCTTTGCTCCATACTTAGCAGTACTTCTCTAAGACCCACCTTCATCACACGATCACCACAAAAATGCCTTCATTCCGCGCCCTCTTACCGCCCTCTGCTCTCCGCTCTCCTACCCTCCGCCTGCCCCTCTCCACCCTGATCCAGCAGACCCGCGCCTACGAAGTCCCCAAGCAAGTCGTATTCGACCAGACAAAGACCGACAATTCACCTAAAGGCGAGGAAGACAAGTCCGCAAAGCCTCAACCTATGGATGAGAACGAGTTGCATCCCCAGAAGCAGCCAGATCCGCAGAAAACACCTACCAGCTCAACGGGCATTGAGCCAGAGGGGCCGGGAGGTGCGAGAGCAGGGGAAGGGAAGGGAGGTGGTTGAATGGGTGTGGGTCGCCGTTGGGGAAAGGGCGGAACAGAGAAGATGGGCTTGAACGTGGTGACCTGGGCTACTTGTGAAGCTCTTGCTGTTTGAGGCAGGACTAGACCATCAGCATATTTGAAGGGAGAGAGACGATTTCGTTGGGGGCACTCCGGTGTGGAACCGTAAGACCAGAAATCGAAAGAGGCAGAGTTGATGGCCATTGCCGCAGCAGCATAGTCTATTGGGACATGATACTGAATCCTACGGGAGACATGGAATACCCTCGAAAAATATATTCTGGTTGGTGTAGCTCAATGGTATGTAGGATGCTGTCTTCTAGAGCCATCGGCTGATCCACAGCTATGCCTACCTTATACCCTCTTATCACTCGCTCATGTCAAAGTCTTTCGCGCACCGTTCCTGTTTCCGGCAATACCTCATCGCCCCTTGCCAATCTTTTGCCTGCCTTTCCATTCTTCTCGAAAAGTTCAGAGCATGAATAAAATTCTATTAGCTTGTCTCATCGTTGTAGCAGATTAGCCTTACGAGAGCGTGGTTCTATGCCGACTTGCCGTTTAGCAGGCTACGCAATCTATGTCAGGGGCAAGAATGTCTTCCACTATTTACCGTTTCTGTTTATCATAAACATCTCAAATTTTTTTATCTGGGTAGTTTTATTGTATCGCCTTTCTCTTTTCTACTCAGGCCTGGTTTCTCAAAATCCACAATCATGAGATCATGAATGGTTCAACATTTACACGACTTTGCATCGGGCGCCGTGACCAACATAGGGCTTTAGTCAAATAGGCATTCCGGTCTTTAGCCTTCATGAAGCATTGGACACTGTGGTCTGAACTCACTTGTTCGTATTTTCCAGATAAACCGGCCAGAGTGTCATCCTTCTTGTTTCATGAGCCACAGTTTTCGCGCCGTCCCGTCTTTGAGATTCTCAGAAACGGGATACGCTCTGGCCACTCAGCCTCTTCGTCAGGCTAGAACATGGTGCGCATCGTTATCGATTCATCAATTTTACTCTAAGCAGCTCGCAGCCCAGGTGCTTGACGAACCCAGCCCCCGCTGGCACTGACAAAGCTATGGTGAATTCAAGCTGATACCTCTCGCGAGTATCACGAGCACTTGCAGGTCGGCACTTTGTGAGACTCTGTGCCATCCAAAGAAATGGCGTTGGTCTTCTCATTCGCCACGTCCAGATGGATATAAGGACAGCCCGACTTCCTCTTCGTTCAGCAGATACCCACTCCACCACGCCCGCCAAATTGCGCAAGGACTACTTTCAACCTGACGACTTCAAGCGAACCAGGGCGAAACCGATCTTATGAACCAATCATGCAATACTCAACCATCGCCACCATCTTAGCTTACATCGATGCTTCTGCATCCGCTATTCCCAGCCCTGTCCTCGACATACGCGCCGCAAGTGGCCCATTCAGTGGCGTCGCCAATTCCAACGACTACGTAGACCAAGTCGCCCATCGCAACCAACCAACAGCATGTAACGACAACGCCGACATAGGCAGCGGAGCTACCACGATCTTTACTACAGTAGCACCGTTATCAGACCACCCTAGCCACCCCCTCACACCCTCCCAAACAGCAACAGCCCCCTCGCCTCCCCCCAACCCCATCACCCTCCCCCCAACTCCACCATTACTTCAACCCATCCGCAGCGCCAAACCCCTTCAACACCCCTCTTCCCACGGTGCACTTTTTCAATATTCTTTGTCTCACACATAAATCCAAAATCTTCTTCTCTTAGCTATCTTGATCAAGTGAAAGGAATGCTCCAACGATTCACCTTTTCACCTACAGCTCTTCACTCCCTCAACATCCGTCTTCTTATAAATGCCACGGCACCATCCCGTGCCGGCGCATAGCACATACCCTCCACCCCGAACCGCCATCCCCATCTCCACCATCCCCACTCCATCTTTCCACTCCCTCAATCCCCCTCTTCAATACCCCCCTCCTCAATCCCCCCCCATCTCGATCCCAGATCCTCAATCCTCAATCGCGCTTCTAAATCCTCAATCCCCAATCCATCCCCTCAATCCCCAATCTCGAATTCCCATCCTTCGTCTCCCCTCTCTCAACTCCCTCTCTTCTCTCAAACACCTCAACATCATCCATCGTCTTCTTACTCCAGATCCTCTTTCTAATCCTCTCTCTTCTCCCCTCCTCTCTCCCCAACCAAGTTTCCGATCTCCATACCCATCTCTCCCAACTCTTCTCCCACTCTCCTACTCAATCATCATACTCAGTTATTATCCTACTTCCTGCTTAACTCAAGACCTTGAAGTGCTATTGTTCTGGCCTCGCGGGATTTATAGAAAGAGGCGTTGAGCGAGGAGAGGAGGAGAAAGTGGAATAGAAGATGTTGAGAAGGGAGAGGAGAAAAGAGGAGCGAGAAGAGTGGGAAGAGAATGTCAGAGGGATTGGAAGATAAAGGGAAGGGTATAGCGATGGGCTGTGAGGAAGGGGCGTAGGGGGATGGGTGCAAGGGGTTGGGAGATGGTGGTGAGGTAGGAGAAGGGATTGAGCGTTGGGATGTTGGCTACCCCAACCGGCCAGGTACTTCGGGCAATACCTTTGGCCACTTGGCTATCCCAACCTAGTAGGCTACTACGGGCTATAAGTGCATTGGTCTACACTTGATCAGAGACAAAGCCTACACTCAGTCACAGTTGGTAAAGTGTAGGCTTATTCAATGCTATGGTGGAGACGCCTCGACTGGAAGAGGTCATGGCATCACCTGCACCGGCCCTGCAGAGTAGGAAGCTCCGTTCACAATAAAGAGTGTGGGAAAGGCAGATCTTGCGCTAAAGGAGTGTATTTCTGCAAGCTAACCTACATCGCCCCTAGAAAATGAGTGACAACAAAGTTCTCTCCGTTTGCCCTTCCCCGCTGCCACTACCGCCCTCGCGTACCAAGAGCACATTGTCTTGATCGCCCTAGGATCAGAGGCTCCTGGCAAGTCAAAAATCCCCCCAACCTCCACACCTCCATCACAGTAGTTTCGGATTTGCGCTGAGCTCGCCCTAGTAGGCGATGGCAGTGCAGTACTCACCGATGCAGCAAGCAACGGTGGTAGAGCAGATGCTCTGAACGTTCTGGCTCTTCTCGCCTGCACGAAGACTGTCAGATATTCCACGAGAACAAAGGTATTGGCTACTCACCGGTGATCTGGCTGCAGACCAGGTTGTACTGTTGGTCTTGGTACTTGACCTGGTGGTTCTTGCCCTGCCCGCCGTTGGCCTGGCAGCAGTGGATGGAGCTCTGGCTGGCGGAGCAGCTCTGCGAGACGGAGCCGTACGAGGCGTTAGGGGGGCCGGGGGGGGATTTCTTGTCTTTGTTGGGCTCGGCGGATGGGGCGGCGGCGGAGAGGCCGACCGCCATGAGGAGGGCGGTGCTGAAGAGGGAGAACTTCATGGTGTGGGTGAATTGGTAATTGAAGGTAGAAAAGTGGTTACTGATGGTGTTACTTGGTCGAGCTATTTGATAGATGGTGATGGGAAACTGTTTCCAAGTATGAAATCAGGCCCTCTTTATAGACAAAGCATGGCAAGCAGTTTGCAGTTTCTCCATCTTGCAGCCTCCTTCGGGAGTCGATCGGAACATGATGGGAAAGGCAGTCCGAGGAATATGCAACTGGGAGGCACTACCGGAAGGATTTATTGAATCTCATGCAGCAACTAGCTGATGCATCAGACGTAACCATTTACCGTGAACTCTAGCTCCATCGGATCGTAAGAGAGGGGGCTTGAACAGCCAATGACTAGGCCCCTCGATGCATCCTTACTGTAAGCAGGTTCGAAGGCAGAGACGCAGTCGATTCATCAGCCAATACCTGACCAGACTCTGTAGAAGTTCTCGCACATAGAGATAGAGGATAGAGGCTCCCTCCAGCTTAGTCAAGCATATCATTTCCGTGGTAGGATTGACTGACCGATGTAGATCTGATGGTAGCTCACGAGGCTGAGGCACGAAGTACCAGTTTCCACAAGAGTTTGTCGTTCTCAAGCCATTGACATAAGGAGTTCACGGCTAGACTTACTTTGACCAAGATAGCCTTGGGCTAGTTTTCATCGTGCGGGAACGGGTTGGTTCGAACAGCTCCGGTAAGCCGGAGATGGTCGGCGTTGAGGTTCAGAAAGTTCCATCGTCGATGCTACGAAGCGCTGGTCATCATCCGGGACGAATCGAAGGAGGGTATTTCGGCATGTGGGAATCGAAGGACTGTATGAGGCCTCTCTCATCGAATACGTTTCCCCGCGGGGAACGCTCCGCCAAGGAAGCACCAGGCTCTCCTCATAGCATAAGGATGAAGAACGAGATGGGAATGCCATGACCATTCGCTGGAGTCCCGTTCCACGCCCGAGAAGGGTGAGCGGCTTCGGCTGGAGCAGCACACATTCCCTTACGCTGAGCTGTGCGCAAGGTCCTAGGTGCACAAAGAAATAGAACGAGGCGTTATGGTTCATCATTTCTTGATGTGCGGATTGTTCTTGGCGCCTGATGGATAGAGTTCAAGCATCCGTATAACCAGCTCAACAGGGGCAGCTTTCGGGTGCGTTCGTTTGATCAGCGGCGGGGCCACCGAGGCTGGCTGACAGCTCTCCACATCGTCTGCATGTTTGTAGAGGCCATTCACCCTTTGGCTCCCAAACCCTCGAGTCGACATGAGCGGACTAGTAGATTCGAATCGGCTTTCCTGTTTTGTGGAAGCACTTGGTGTTGCCGGGTCTAGGCATGTGCTGCGTACAACGCCCAAAGTTGCCCAAGCAGTAATTTCAGCCGCCATCTTCATCCTCGCCTAATGCACGAATTGTTCCGAATCACGATGGGGCTCCTAGTTGAATTGAGGTTCTTGTCAGAAATGTGGTCCAGGGGTAAGGATACGTCACACGTAAGCCCTGTGAAGGCTGTTGTCGCGGCACTGCATTCTGCTAGTGTTTAATAGCCAGGGGAAGCCCGGATTCAGAAAACCAGGCCCGCTAATAAGCCTGCAGCCCGTTTCGGATTGCCATGGTTCTGATTAAACCGTCGTGATCGCTAACGCTCGGGCCTGGGGACTGGGGTAGATTGCTATTTCGATCGCTTTTCGCGGAATACCCGCAGAAATTCCTCGATCTGGACAAGCCACTCTTGTCGTGCATGGAACAGCTGCTTGGCAGAGCATCCGGCGGGATCCTTTTGCCAGCAGTGAGCAGTCGGACACATCATTTACCTAGTCGCTACGGACAAATGGCCAATTGCGAAAGTCAATCGAAGAGATCTCGAGAAAAGCTGGGGGGCTAACGGCCTTGCCGGGAGTCTAGGCTGGAACTGGCATAGTAGAGAGAAAGCTAGGATCGGCAGGCGCTACCTAATCTGGTGGACCTCACCTCAAATACCACTACAGCTCACATACCACCTCTGAGGATGTTGGTCCTAGAGAGCGCTTGCTGATGTCTGGTGCGGACCGACGGTTTCGCCAGACTTGCGACAAGTGTCGAGCTCCATCAAAGACACCAGCGACCGCTGGGACGGCCATGATCGCAGCTCGCCTCTAGCGCACAGGAGTGTTTACCTAGCCACCCTCTCTGATTGTTTTGGCTTGAAATTGTTTCTATGATTGTCTATGTGGGGGGTTTAAGGGGGCCACTATGTCAAGAATAATATCAGGTAGAAAACGTGCTGTAGAGCATCGAGTGATGGATCGAATCAGAGCGCAATCGTCTCAACATACAAAGCGCTCCCCTTTCTGATGTTAAAGGCCAACGCTTCTGCAAGATATGGACCTATGATCGAGGATTTATTGGCGATCGAATGGTGATGCCCAATGACTCGGTATTTAGCTTCTCTTCGCCATGTTCGTTGATCTAGTATTCCTGCAATGAGAAGTTGCATGGAATCAGCACCAATGCGCCTGTAGCTCACTCGCTTCCATCTTAATTCTTGCTCTCCATTGCCTTTGGGTGTCACGAAGGCCCTCGAGTGTTCCTGGTGATCAAAGACCAGGGTTTGGTTCATTGCCACGGAGAAACGCTACAAGGTCCCCAACATCAACTTCGACCCACCGCACGTCCAGGAGGCTTTGTCCGCGAAAGCCATCGTTGTCGAGCCGAACGCCTCTTTCGCGAAGCTCGATATAGAAGTCTCCCAGACGGGTATGTTGGAAACACAGAATCTCGAGCCTCAGACTTCTGATGGAGGCGCTATGACGTCCCAAGAACCCCGCCAGCCCATGATGGTCTTGGAGTTTGCAATTGACAAGCGCGAAATGACGAAAATGCGGCCAAGTGAAAGTGCCGAAATCGCGGGCGACGTCAAACTCACGCCCTGAACTCCAGTTCTCGAGTGGCTCCTCGTCGTCGTCGATGCCGATGAAACTCATTTCAAGGCATTCCAGTAGCGGGGCTGTACGAAGAACGCGAGCCATACGTCCGTTTACCAGGTTATCTTCTTGCCAGGACTGGACCAGCTCATCATCGATCGTCAGCTTGAGAGTCCGCAAGCTTGCGAAGACATTACTTGTGTGGCGAAAGTCCTCGGCTGCCATTCCGAAAATGCTGGGTGAAACTCCAATGACTCTCCCCTGGATGCTTAGCGTATGAATCGCACGATTGATGGTTGAAAGGCTTCTTATGAGGTTGATGAGTCCATGGAATGGTGTGGACTGTGCGTCCCACGGATCTGATGGACGTTGCCAATGAGTAGTCCCCACAACTGGGGAGTAGGGGTGTCGGCAGTCCACTGATCCTTCCTGTGATAGAGAGTCTGGTAGATCCTACCACGTGCGAGTCCCGGGTGACCAGGGTTTGTGAGTCTGCCACAGCAGTCGGTGATGGTGAATTCTTCCAAATTCCGCAAATTCGGCAGCGCTGCCATGAGTGCCGCCATCTGTACACCATTTGCTCTGATGCGCCTCTCTTGGCGGCACATTTTGAGATACCACTCAAGCTTGACAGGATCGCGCTTCTTGTATTCATCTCTAGCTGGAGGCCCCCCGTCAATGCGCGGAACGCTCTCCACCCCAGCTATTGGTTGAATAACGCTTATGAAGCTCCTATGGTCGCAGACCAACTTCTCTATCGTGGGGGCAACCTGGGGATGCTGAGATTTTTCCATGAGTCTGTTCAGATCATAGTTGAATTTCGAAAGCTAAATTGTGGTTGTGAGATATCGCAAGCCGGCCCTTGCAAAGGCTCTATGAGCCAGTCGTGCATGTACAACATCCTTTGGACCCGACAGATAGCTGAACACCTTGTCGAGTACTTCCAAAGGCAACTTGGTGGCCATGCTGAATGTGCTTTTCCGGAATCAGCAAGGAACTAACCTCAATAACGCAAGGTATCCGGAGAAAAGAAGTTCATGCTTACCAATTGTCGTTGGTGCACAAGATCTACAAAGCACCGGAAGTTCGCTCAGTAATTTTGCCCGGTAATTGATGCACAGCACGTCTAGAGTGGCTTGTAGACTGTGACAGCGAATATACCAAAGGCTGGAGTAATGGCACTGTACCTCGTGCAGAAAGTCAGGAAAGACAAAGCTTCCATATAGTTGGACATCCATTCACGGAGAACGACTTTGCGTGCAGGGAGCCTATCATGTTCAGCCAATGAAGCCCTCAACAGTCAATAGTTGTTCGTGGTCTGTTCAGATGAATGCAACAGCAGTGGAAGTAGATGGTACCGAGATACTCTGCAAGAAAAGAACGAATATAAAGGATAACTTCGAAGGTCAACCTGAACAGATGGTGGTGTCATGCTTATATAGGCGAATCGAGAAACGATCGGGTAAGTCGGAATAGCCGGTATTGTATAGGAGACAGGCCGCCTACTTATGTCGTCTACGGGCTCCTTCTAGACCCGCACAAGTCCAGTGCGAGAATCCTATCAAGTGTCCATCCTGTGCTAATCTTGAAGGAAGGCTGACAGAGCTAGCTGGATACGCATCAAGCATACATACATATATTTGTCCCGTTGGCAGTGAAGCATCAAAGGTCTCAAGCCTTGCTTTGGGACATAGATCAGAAGAATAACAGCTACGCTGTTTACACACTTTTTGACCGCCTCCTCTTGACCAATCTTCAGCTGGAAGACTGCTGGCATGGATTGAATCCTTGTGCAAATATCGAGCAGAGAATATCCATTTGATGCACTGGCATCGATCGAATTTTTTTCGAAGTGGAATTGTTGGCGTATCCATTGGAGACCGAGACTTGAGTCATGCAGCAGAGAATGTTACGGACCTGTTGACTTCAAGGTCGGCGCCTCCACAAGACAATCCTGAATGGTACCACAATCCTCAATCTACCCAACCAGCTTAGGACATCTAGAAGAGGTAAATCCCCATGGAAAGTGGCTTAAGAATGACTAGAGGCTGGCTATGGTGTGAAATTTCTGTAGTTTGCTTGCCCCTTGGTTTAGCCATATCTTCTGTAACGTCGATCACTAGATTCTCTCGCACTATTTCGAAGAGGTCTTGACTCTCCCATGTCCTCCTGCAACGGACTCTGCGGACTGGTTTTCTTGGGCCAGTCCTTTGCGATGTCGATGTTTCCACTTGGGGCCCACACCTCCAAGAACATGAAGATCAGGTAGTCGATGACGGCGCATAGGCAAAAGAGTTTCCCAGCCCAGATGCCACAACCGTAATATCTCTTAAGCCGATCGATGAGCGCAAAGCTCTGCACACCCGCTCTTCCCCTAGTGGCGGACCAGCCCCCGCCAGAGGTGTCTCCATAGAATTCTTCTTCACTTAATGCACCGGTAATGCCATCATAAACTCTTTCGGTCCGCTCGGCTACATTTGTCCATGAGTACATCATCTTGACCTGATCGTGAAACTTTTCAGTCCGGATCTTGTTCGCTCTGAGCGCCGCAATTGCTTTGCCCGTGGCCAAGACTAGATCGTCCTCTTCTGGCTTGGCGAATGTGGTCATATGGGGAGGAAGAACTTCCGGGATACCCCCAACCCTAGTACAAACGACATAAAGCCCACAGCTAGCAGCTTCAACAATGACGGTTCCGAAAGCTTCTGTAAGACTGGGGTGGAGGTAAATGTGCCCACGGACCATGACATCGCGAACTTCTTCATGCCGGACAGGCCCGAGCATCTCCACCTTGTCTTGCAAAACTCGACGTTCTAGCATTTGCTCGAGGTCGATAGCTTTCGGTCCAGAGCCCGCAATGATGAACCGAACATTAGGGTCGCTTGCTAAAATACGCGGGATGGCCGCTATAAGCAGATCTGTTCCTTTGTTGTAGAAAAGTCTCGAAATCACAACGATTGTGATCGTATCATGAGGTCCAACGTGTCTTGGCGGTAGAGCCGGAGCCCGAGTATCTTGACCGTTTGATGACACCTGCTTGTTGCTGGAATTCGTAGCTAGAGGCTCGAAGCTCTCGGCAACCACGGCGTTAGGAATGACTGAAACCATCAAAGGATCCAACGAAGCACGAAGCACCGTATTCTCCTTGCTATGCAGCGTAAGAACAAATGCGGATGCCATTGATCGCAAACCAACCTTGTATGACTAACGCAAACCACATGATCGACATCGCTTAAAGTGAATTTCAACAGCTTGTTCGTCAGAATGCTCCCTGCATCTGCGAAGCCAAAAAGCGAATGATCGGTGAAAACAGTCCTCAGACCCATCGTCCTCGCGTGTAGAATAGCTTCGTGACATAGGCTACTTAAGCTAGCGTGACCGTGCACAATTTCGATCTGCTCTCTGATCACAATGTTGCGGAATATTGGAAAGAAGGAGAAAACGGTAGGCATTGTGGACTCGCGATAGATGACAAAGAACGGGACATGGTACACCTTGAGTCCATTCGTGAGGTATCGGACGCCACTACGGCCTTTGTAGGCATGCGTTATGATGACTACTTTATGGCCTCGATCAATGAGCTTTGAGGATAGCTGGTAAATATGGCTTTCGACGCCTCCTGGTTGAGGGAAAAAGAAGTCGCTGACCATGGCAATGTTGTACGGCATGGTGGTGATTGATGCTCGAAAGGTTGGACCCCCTTGATATCCATCACGGCAAGTGGTGCATCAAATCGAGAACCGCCTCCCCGCGAGTCAAGAACTACATTATCATCAAAAAAAACGTATTGACAAAATCACCGACTTAGATGCTCCGGGGCGCCAAACGCGTCTTCCTTCGGTAAAACCTCGGCAAAGTTTTTCTCGAGCTGGAGCCCCCAACGGCTTGATGACGGACTATTCGAGGGTTTGTCAAGAATGGCGAGCTTGTTCTACAATCGCTACATACCTCCAGCAGCTCCCCTGGCTACGGCTGAACCGAACGGCCTTCCACAAAGACCGCCCACAAAGGCACAAAACGAGAAGCAGAGAGTCTCAAATCAAGATTCAAACTCCCCACAACCATATCACGGGCACGTACAGGCGAACGACGGCCAAGCGGCGAAGGCGTTGGAAGAGGAGGACGATGATGATCTAGAGCGGGAGAAGCCACCTAAGAAGCGAAAGAAAAACAAGAGCAACACCTTTCCTCCCAGCTCAACCTCCCGAGCCCAAGACACCAAGCATGAGAAGATACGTTCAAAGTATAAAAAGGCCGTAAGGAACGCAGACGAGCAATCAAACCAGCAAGAAGACACATCTACGGAGCTTCCTAATGGTGCTGCCGGTGAAGGCCTGGCGCCCTCCCCACCAGAGACTCATGGTCTGATTCCAATACCCCAACCTGCTCAGCGGCCCCCAGGTCCCAAGGCTGCCCTCGCCTCTGCGCTGCCAGAATGGCTGCGGAGCCCAACAAAGGTCTCTTCGGACGCGGGAACCTCATTTGCGAGACTTGGTCTTCCAATTGTTATCCTCGAAGCGCTGCGAAAGAAGAGCTTTGAGAATGCACTTCCCATTCAAGCCGCTCTCCTGCCCATGTTGCTTCCTAGTCCAAAACAATACAAAGGCGATATCTGCATCTCAGCTGCCACTGGATCGGGGAAAACGCTTGCTTATGCGCTGCCAATGGTTGAGAACTTGCGAGGAAGAGCAACACGGTTACTGAGGGGACTGGTTGTTGTACCGACTAGGGAACTCGTCGCTCAAGCGCGGGAAACCTTCGAGCTCTGCTGTCAGGGTAGTGGACTCAAGGTCGGCACTGCTGTGGGCAGCAGATCTCAAAGGGAAGAGAAGAATCTCCTAGTCGCGAAGGGCGAGCGCTATGACCCATTCGTCTACGCATCTCAGCAATGGGCCAAGATAGGTGAGGAAGAAATTGACGAGCTTCTAAAACTAGATTATGATCCTCTGGAGAAACCAGAGGACGACGTCAATTTGCTACCGGGTTATGTCACCGACTACACCTCGCAGGTCGACATCCTGATTTGTACGCCGGGCCGCCTAGTCGAGCATATCCGCTCCAGCAAAGGGTTTACACTACAGCATGTGCAATGGTGTGTAGTCGACGAGGCAGACCGGCTGCTAGATGAGAGCTTTCAACAGTGGGTCGATACCGTTATACCCGAACTCGAACACCTGCCACCGCTAGATAAGACGCAAATTTGGCTGAACCAAACCTTGCGCATACTGAGAAAGAGACAAATGCGGAAGATCTTACTCAGCGCGACCATGACGAGGGATGTTGGAAAGCTTGCGGCACTGAAGCTGTCGAATCCGAGAATGGTTGTGCTCGAATCTAGCGGGCAAGACGACGTACATTCGTCAATGCAAGAGGCGGGAGCAGACGAAACCAGCTTTACGCTACCAGACACACTGACCGAGATAGCGGTCCCGGTGGAAGATGCAGGGGATAAGCCGCTATATCTCATTGAGATCCTTGAACGAGGCGTGCAGCTGCCCCAAATCTTTCCCAACAAGAGCCAGGATGCCATACCAAACCGCCTATCGAAACGCCAGACGGAAAGTAACAACGAAGTCAGCTCCTCCAACGACGAAGAACCCACATCCTCCTCCGCCTCCTCTTCGGACTCAGACGACTCTACCTCTTCCTCTACCACCTCCCCTTCCCCTGCATCTACCTCCCCCCATCCAACCGCACCATCCCCTCCCTCCGTCCCCACCCACGGCACCCTCCTCTTCACCAATTCCACCACAACCGCCACCCGCCTCACCCACCTCCTACACACCCTCCTCCCCTCCCTCCGCCCCCAAATCCACAACCTCACTAAACACACCACCCCCAAATCCCGCCGCCGCGCCCTCTCCTCCTTCACCGGCCCCTCCCCCAATCCGCAAAACCCAGACCTCAACCTACCACACCCCAACCCACACTCCCCCTCCCTCAACACCCACCTCCCCCTCCTCATCACCACCGACCGCTCCTCCCGCGGCCTCTCCATCCCGCACCTCGCCTTCGTCCTAAACTACGACATTCCCCTCCCTCCCCCTCTACATCCACCGCGTCGGCCGCACCGCCCGCGCCGGTTCCGCAGGAACTTCAATAACACTCCTCGAACCGCAGCAGGCGCGCTGGTTCTGGAATGAGATTGCGAGGGGGCGGGAGCTGCGGAGGGGGGGGAGGAGGGTTGTGAGGGGGAAGGTGGATATGGGGGCTTGGAGGGAGGGGGAGAGGAGGAGGGGGTATGAGCGGGCGCTGGGGGAGCTGGGGGAGGCTGTTAGGGGGGAGGGAGGGGGGAGATAGTGACTTGAGGGGGGTGCGAGAGGGCTATGTATATACATCCTCGCACTTCGATGCCCTACGGCCTACTTCTCCCCCTTTTCTTACTTCTCCCCCTTGCCATCCCCCTCCACACCCCCCCTCCACGCCCCTTCCACCCCCACCACCCCATCCACACTCTTTCACATGCCAATTCTCCCCCATCTCTTCTTTCACACCCCTTCCCCTCGCTCTACCCCCCTCCGCCACCTCATCCACAAACCCCCCCATGACCACAGCCCTCCATACCTCATGCACACAACACACCCCAATCCATACTCCATTTATTCCTCCCCCTCCACCCTTCCCTCCGCCCTACCAACACATCTCTACAAAACCGCCCGGCAA
>JAABUQ010001956.1_pt1 | contig 42280 bp, 41 predicted proteins | sample 5560001 | NCBI WGS metagenome assembly JAABUQ01 (sample SAMN10711888, study PRJNA513371) | rock metagenome | isolation source: Antarctica rocks | place: Antarctica: Victoria Land, Finger Mt nord | collected 2015-12-18
TCCGGCAACCAATCTTGAACACTCGGGGGGAACAGATACATCGTGTCGCGATCAAGAGGCCTAAAATGATCTGGCATACATCAATTATACCAAACTTTCGCTCGCTAAGCCCTACAGGCTCCTAGTGTCGTGACACTAGTTTGGAACGTCGTGGGTTGCGGGAACAAGCGACCATGAAGCGTAGCATGGCGTTTATTTTTCTGTCGATCGTGCTTGCCTCGCCGGCCTTTGCCGCGGACCGCCCGCTGCAGCTCACCATCGACGGGCGGCCGGTCTCGCGCAACGGCTCGGTCGCCCTCTTCCATCGCGGTGTCGCATTCGCAAATCTCATCGAGCTCGTGCGGTCCTACGGCGGGCTCGTTTCGATCGCGACCCCGGCAACGTCGGTGACGATTCGCTCGCATTCCGCCACGTTCGTTCCCGGCAGCCCGACAGCGACGATCGATACGGTGGCGGCACCGATGCCCGCTCCGGCGTTTTTCAGCGGCGGTGTCCTGTACGTGCCTTTGGCATTCTTCGTGAGCCGCGTGGCGGGCGGCACGGTCCGCATCGATACCGCGGCCGCAACGGCGAACATCGCCGTGCGCGCCGACGCGGCTCCTGACGCGACCGCATCTCCGTAAGGCGATTGCAGAGCCGAGGCTGCGACCGTCGCAAGGCCGTTCCGGCCGAAGGCGAACGGTAGGCTCATGCGCCCATCGCTCCACGCCCTCGTCTTCGCCACCGCGTGTTCAGGGCTGGCCTCGTGCCCACAGATGCTTGGGGCGGCTGAGCTGCCCCGGGCTGCTGCCCTCACCGGCCCCCAAGTCGGTGCTCCGGCGCCGCCTTTCGCGCTCAAAACGATCGCCGGGACCACGGTCCGTAACGATACCTACCGCGGCCGCACGCTCGTCATCAACGTTTGGGCGACCTGGTGCCCGCCCTGCCGCGCCGAGACGCCCGACTTGAGCGCAAGCGCGACGAAGATGCAAAAGGACGGCGTCGCTTTTCTTGGCGTCGACACGACGGAGGAGGCGTCGCTCGTGCGTGCGTTCGTGGTAGCACGCAACGTGCCGTACGCACAGGCGATCGATACGGATAAAGCGTTTGCACGCGCGTACGATGTCAGTTTTTTCCCGACCACGTACGTCATCGATCCGCAGGGTGTGCTCCGCGCGCGCTATATCGATGTCCTCGGTACGACGCAACTCGCGGCGCTCGTGCAGGCTGCGAAGCTCGGCCGCAACGCTGAGATCGCGTCGCCGCTCCAGACGAAGATCGACACCGCGCTTGCAGATCCGACGATCGCTTTCACAAGCGACGCGCCGAGCGTCGAAGCCAACGCTAAAAAAGCGCTTGCGGCAATCGCGACGGCGGAAAGTCTGCTTGACGAGAGTGACGCCGCCAAGGGCAATGCAACCGATTTTTTGCGGACGCGCGGCGCGGAAGCGCAGCTTCGTGACCGTGCGATCGCGGCGCTCGTCAACGTCGGTACGTCGGTAAGCGATACGACGCTGTTGCCACGCTTACGCGGCGATGCGGCGCGGGATCGGGAGAACTGGAACGATGCGCTCGATGCCTATCGCGCCGTCGTCGCGATCGACTCGAAGAACGTGGCCGCCTTTACCGGCGTCGCGTTTGCCGCAGGCCGTCTCGAAAAATACGACGCGGTGATCGAAGCGGACACGGCGCTTGTCGCGCTTGAACCGGCGGACGTCGGTGCGCTGGTCGATCTTGCGCGAGCGCAGGCAAAAGCGGGTCGGAACGATGACGCCTATGCCAGCTTCGCACGAGCGCACGCGGTCGCGCTCGCAGCGATCGCAGCAAACCCCGGCAAAGCCGTTCCGCTGCGCATGGCCGCCTATGCGCACCTCTACGCCGGCCGCACCTATGCGAAAAACGGCGATGCCGTTCGCGCTCGCGCCGAATACGATCGGGCGCTTACGGCGACGCTGAAGCTGCCGGCGAACGATGCCCGTCACGACATGTATATCGAGGAATACCAAGAGGCGATCGTCGCGCTCGGCTCGAGCGCACCCCAGAACGGGGCACTCGTGTCGCTGGCCCCCTGGACCGGTCCCGAGCTGCCCGGCAGCATTGCGAGCACGGCGAAGTTTCGACTCGTCGTGGCCGGTGTTGCGGGCCGATCGATCGCGCTACGGGCCGCGGACGTTCCGCACGGTTGGGTCGCGTCGTTCTGTACGGATCGCGTTTGCGCGCCGTTTAAAACGACGGTAGCGTTACCGCCGTCGGGAATAAAAGTGATTGAATTCCAAATCATCTCACCCAGTGGACGAGGCGGCGCTCCCAAAGTGCGGGTCACGGGGCGCGACGGTGCACACGAATCATCGGCGACGACGTAGCGAACCCGTCGCGTGGGTTCAGGTGGTGAAGAACGGATTGTGCGCGCGTTCCTGGGCAACGGTCGATGGCGGGCCGTGACCCGGCATCAAGACCGTCGTTTCGTCGAGTGAGAAGATCTTCGTGGAGACGCTGTCGAGGATGTCGCGGTACGTGCTACGCGACCCGAACGCGCCGCCGACACTACCGGCGAACAGCGTATCGCCGGTAAAGAGCGTCGAGCGAAAGAGAAAACACGACGAACCGTCGGTATGGCCGGGCGTGTGAAGCATGCGAATAACCGTGTTGTCACCGAAAGGCAACTCGTCGCCGTCGACGACGGGGAGGGCACGCGCACCGAGTGTGCCGATCGCATGGACGTCGGTGCGATGCATCACGATATGCGCGCTCGGAAAAGCGCGGGCGATATCCGCGGTCGCGTCGCAGTGGTCCGCATGCTCGTGCGTAACGAGAATGTAGCGCAGCGCGTACGGGCCTTCGTTGATTGCGCGCAGGAGATTGGCGGGAATGCCGGCCGGATCGACGAGGGCTGCCGTCTTGCCGTCTTCGAGAAAGAAGATGTAGCCGTTGGAGGGATGCGGGTCCTGCGGGTGATGGCGCACGTCCGGCGGCAACGCAACCTGCGGCGCCCAGCGCGTCGCCGCCGCATCGGCGAACTTGCCCGGGTCGAGCCCGAGCACGCGCGCCACCGCGCGCGCTTCTTCGTCCGTCGGCAGACGCGAGCCGTCCGCCCACGCCGCGAGCGTGGCTGCGGCGATTCCGGTCGCTGACGCGATCTGCGCGTCGGTCGTTTGCGTGCCGCGTTTGGCCTTGCGGAGAATGTCGGTGAAATCGTCTTCGAGCATCGCTGCGGGCGTTTGCGGATGCAACCGGGGACCCTTCCGGGCCGGTCGAACTCGGCAGTATGGAACGCCTCATCATCATCGGTTCGGGACCGGCCGGCCTTACGGCGGCAATCTACGCCGCCCGGGCCAACCTCGCGCCGCTCCTTTTCGCGGGCTACCAGTACGGCGGACAGTTGATGTACACGACCGAGGTGGAAAACTACCCGGGCTTCGCCGATGGAATTCTCGGGCCCGAACTGATGGAAAGCTTCCGCGCGCAAGCCGAGCGTTTCGGCACGCAGATCCAGAACGTCGACGTGACGCGCGTCGATCTTTCGCAACGTCCTTTCCGCGTGTGGGCGGGCGACGATGCCTACGAAGCCGACAGCGTGATCGTCGCGACGGGTGCCAGCGCGCGTTGGCTCGACGTTCCCGGCGAGGCGCATTTGCGCGGCCGCGGGGTTTCGACATGCGCAACCTGTGATGGCGCGTTTTTCAAAGAGAAGCATATCGTCGTGGTCGGCGGCGGTGACTCGGCGATGGAAGAGGCTCTATTTCTCACGCGCTTCGGTTCGCGCGTAACGGTCGTCCATCGCCGCGATACGCTCCGCGCCAGTAAAATCATGGCCGACCGCGCGCTCGCGCACCACAAGATCGATTTCGTCTGGAATAGCGCCGTCGTGGCGTGCCACGGTCAGACGCATCTCCAATCCCTGTCGCTCGAAAATCTCGTGACGGGCGAACGCAGCGAGTTCGCGGCGGACGCGCTGTTCATCGCGATCGGTCACGATCCCAATACCGCGATCGTCGCCGATGTGCTCGAGCTCGATGCCGCCCGTTATATCGTCTCGCCCGACGGCGTGCATACGAACGTGCCGGGCGTGTTCGTCGCGGGCGACGTGTACGACATCCGCTACAAACAGGCGATCACGGCCGCGGGGATGGGCTGTAAAGCGTCGCTCGAAGCCGAGAGATACCTTGAAGAGCTCGATGCCGAGCGCGAGGCGGGCGGCCTCGTCGCAAGCGCCAGCTAACCGGCGCCGACCCCGGCGAGCATCTCGTCCGTCGACGGCATGCCGCGTTGATAGTACGTCACCGTACCATCTCGAGCGATGCCGACGACCGTGCGTTTGACGAGCCGTATCGGGCCCAAACGCAGCGCGGCGTCGTACAGAGCGGCGACGCGTAGACCGGCGTCGACGAGCATCGGTGCAGCCAAGCCGAGTTTTTCGGCAAAGCGCTCATGCGAAAACGCGCTCTGGTTATTGATTGCCCAAACGGTTACGTTCGCTGCAGCGAAACGGGCGCTGTCGTCACGGACCGCGCTCAGCTGGATCGTTCAACCCGGCGTGTTGTCGAGCACGTAGAAAACGAGCACCACCGGGCCGCGCGCGAGCGCGTCGAACAAGCGATATGTCGTGCCCGCGGGATCGGGAAGCGCGAAGTCGCGCGCCGGATCGCCGACGTTAATGCGTGCCATGCTGTTCCTTCGTAAGCGCGAGTCGATAGTGATATTCATCGCTTACGACGCCGTCGATCACATCGGCTTCCGGTATGCGCGCGATGCGATCGAAACCGAGCCGTTCGACGAGCGCGATCGACCGCGCGTTACGCGTATCGATGTAGGCGTCGACGGACGCCGCCTGCGCCGTCTCCCGCACGTACGCGATTGCGGCAGACGAAGCCTCGAAGGCATAGCCGGCGCCCCAGTAGGTGGGCCCGATAGCATAGGCGAGCAACGCACGCGCGCCGGCATCGACCAGGGACACCTCAACCGTGCCGAGTGCGGCCGCCACTGCTGCGTCGCGTAGCACGAGCGCCCAGTTCCACCAACGTTCATGCGGATCGGCCGGCCCGCGCCGCATGCGTTCGTAACGCTTTCGCAGACTCGCAACGTTTGGATGTGCATGGCCGGGAACGAACCGGTAGAGTTCGGGATCGCCGAGGACGGTAAAAAGCAGCTCGGCATGACGGCCCTCCAGCGGTTCGAGAACGAGCCGCGTCGTGATCAGCGGCGCCGGTTGCCGCGGAAGCGCGCCTATGTGCGGAGCAGCTCCGCAAACGCGCTCTCGATCGTCGGATAGCGGAAGGTATATCCCGTCGCAAGGGTGCGCGTCGGCAGAACGCATTGACCGTGCGTGACGACGAGCGCCCCCTCACCCAGCGCCAGCGACAGAGCAAAGGCGGGAATTTGCAAGAACGCCGGGCGATGCAACGCGCTCGCGAGGGCGCGCGTGAAGTCGGCGTTGCGCACGGGCGTGGGAGCGGTCGCATCGAAAACTCCGTCGGCACCATCGATCGCGTGGAGGTAGATGCCGACTTGATCGTCGACGTGAATCCACGAATACCACTGCCAGCCGCTCCCGAGCGGCCCCCCGCCGCCGGCTTTGAAGATGGGCAGCACGTTCGCAAGCGCGCCGCCGTCCGTTCCAAGAACGAGACCCGTCCGAATTTTCGCGACCCGCAGTCCGAGCGCCGCCGCGCGATCGGCCTCGGCTTCCCAAGCGACACACACGCCGGCGAGGAAGTCGCTTCCGGGTCCACTGGACTCATCGAACGTCGCCGTGTCGCTCGTGCCGTAATAACCGATGGCGGAGGCCGAGACGTACGCCTTCGGCGGCACCGGTAACGTCGCCAGCGCATCGATCAGCGCGCGCGGCGTTTCGACCCGGCTCGAGCGAATTTTCGCCTTGACCTTCGGGGACCAGCGTTGGGCGACGGGTTCTCCTGCGAGGTTCACGACGGCGTCCGCGCCGTCGCATGCCCGCGCCGCTCCCGCGGGATCGCGAAGCGACGCCGACCTGACGGAATCGCCGCGGGCGTGTAACGCGGCGGCGAGATGACGGCCGATAAAACCGGACGCGCCGATAAGCGTGATCTTCATCGCCCCTTAGACGCCGTTTATGTGTGGGTATGACCTACGTGCATATGAATCCCGAAATATCATCGACCGACCGGCTCGTCGACCGTATCGGGCGCAGTTCGGTCCTCGATCCGTTGAGCAACGCCGTCCAACCTGCCGTGCAGCGCGCTCTCGACGGAACGGGACCGTTCGCGCCGCTCAAGGATCTGCTGCATGGGCGGCAACTCGGGCACTCGTTGCATGCGGTGGTGACGGACGTGCCCGTCGGCGCGTGGACGCTCGCCGCAGTCTTCGACGCGTTCGAACTCGCGGGACGCAACGAGTTCGTGCCGGCTGCGGACGTTGCGGTCGGCTTCGGAATGCTCGGCGGCGTTCTGGCGGTTGCGACCGGCTACGCGGAATGGTCGGACACGACGGGCCAACCGAAGCGCCTAGGCATGGCGCATGCGCTCGCGAATACGCTGGGCTTCGGCGCATATGCCGTCTCCTTGTTCCTGCGCCGTGGCGGTCGGCGTCGAGCCGCGATCGCGTGCGCGCTGGGCGGCTACACCGCAATATCGTTTGCGGCGTATCTCGGCGGCGAATTATCGACCGGGCTTCAGATCGGCGTAAAACACACGGTCACGCCAAAGTTTCCGTTGCCGGACTTCACGCCGGTGCTCGCCGAAAGCGCGCTGTCCGATGAGCCGGTCCACGTCGATGTGGGCGGCGTGCCGGTCTTACTTTCGCGCGATACGCAGGGGACGATCCATGCCGTCTCCGGCGTGTGCACGCATCGGGGAGCACCGCTCGAAGCGGGCTCGTTCGCCGACGGTTGCGTAACCTGTCCCTGGCACGGGGCGCGCTACTCGCTTACCGATGGGCTCGTGCGCGAGGGTCCGGCGACGTTTCCGCTGGCACGCTTCAGCACGCGCGTCACGGCGGGACAGATCGAGCTCCGACCAGAGTTTACCTAAGGAGTTTGCTCGGCGGCGAGTTTAACCCGCCGCCGAGCCGTGTCACTAGTTCGAAGGAGAGGCCGAGACGATCGGAGCCGGCGTTACCCGATCCGTCGAAGACGGGGCACCACTCGGCCTCGGTCCCGAACCCACCGAACCTGAATTCATGGAGCCCGAGCCGGTCGAGCCCGAACCCACCGAGCCTGACCCGGTCGCATTCGAGCCCGAACCCGTACCCATCGAGCCCGAGCCCGATCGCATCGAGCCCGGCCCCGATCGCATCGAGCCCGACCCCGATCGCATCGAGCCCGACCCCGATCGCATCGAGCCCGAGCCCATCGCGTTGCCGTTCATCATGCCGGAATGCGACTTCATCATCGCGCCGTTCGAACCGGACATCATGCCGCCCCTAGCCATGTGCATGCCCATCGACATCGCTTGACTCTCGCAAGCATATTTGCCGTGCTTGGTTTTGCCGTAACGCGATGCGCCGGGTTCGTAGAATACTTTACTGCGGGTGTTGACCCAGACTACTTTATCGCCCGCCGCGCACGCCGGCATCGCCATCGATGACATCGTGCGTGCGTCGGCGGGAGACGATGCGAGGGTTGCCCCGAGCGTCGCAATCGCCGCTGCTGCAATCAAAAATTTCACGTTGTACCACCTTGAAGTCGTTGAGAAAGGCTAGCCGCGACGGCTGCCGGATGAGAACAGCACGTTTGTACCCGCTTCTCCCAGAAGCATCACAGAACGAGCGCTCGCGACGCGGAGTTCGGCCGGGAGCATTCGAAGGCGGCAAGTGATGCACGTGCTGGTCATCGGTGCCGGGCCCGGCGGCGCGGCGGCCGCAATCGAACTCGCCCGAGGCGGCGCCGACGTCCGCGTGGTCGAGAAGGCGCGCTGGCCGCGCGCGAAAACGTGCGGCGATGGTATTTCGCCGCCGGGCGTTTGTGAGGCGCGCGCGCTCGGGGTCGCTCTCGACGATAAGCGCCCCCTGCCTATGGGCGAGATCTCGACGCCCTGCGGCATTCGCTTTCGCGGCGGTTGGCGGGCGGAGACGCCCTGGGGTGCGATCGTCGAACGGCGTGAATTCGACGAACGCTTGATGCAGGCGGCCGTCGCGGCCGGTGCAGGTTTCGAGACCGGCGTTGCCGTTGCCGAGCTCGTTGCCGACCGCCGCGGTCCACGCGCGACGTTCAGGCGCGGCTCGTCCACGCAAGCTGGTTCGCGTCCGCAACAATTCGATGCGGTCGTCCTTGCCGAAGGGGCGACGGGCGGGCTTGCGTTCAAAGCCGGCTTCGGCCGACATCGGACCCGCTTAGTTGCATTGCGTGGATACGCGTTCTCGCGCGTGCCGCTTGCGCCGCAATTCGGCCTCTATTTCGATCGTGGCGTCTCCCCCGGCTACGGCTGGATTTTCCCCGTCGACGAGCGCCGCGCGAATGTCGGCATTCTCGTCGGGGAGCGCGCCGCCCGTGTGCACGGGGGAGATTTGCGCGGCATGCTGCGCGATTGGACCCGGGTAAGCGCGGCGGCCGGCGAAACCGTCGGTCCGGCGCCGGACTACGAGTCCCTCTCCGGCGGCGTCATCCCGACCGGGCGCCGCTTGCGCGCGCGCTCCGGAATGTATCTCGTTGGCGATGCGGCCGGTGTTGCCGACCCATTCTCCGCCGAAGGTATCTATCAGGCGATGGCGAGCGGTCGCGCCGCCGCGGCGGCCCTGCTCGCCATGGGCCCGGGTCGCGCTGCGGAACGGCACTATGCGCGCGCGCTGCGGCCTTTCGATCGCAACGCCGCCGAAGCGTACCGGTTACGGCTCGGTTTCGGCTATGTGATCGATTTTCTCGGTGCCCGCGCCGTCAAACGGCCGGAACTCGCGCATCATTTGAGCTCCAGCGGCTTTTTTATGAAGGAAAGTCTAACGCAATTTCTTTGGGGTATCGTGCGGACGTGGTAGCCCAAGTCACCACCGCGGCAATGCGCGCGTGAGAGAATCGGCGCGAGGACGTGCGCACGTGAGCTTCAAAAATCGGCTGGCCAAAATGATCGTCGATCCGGCCTTTCGCAATCCCGGCTTGATGAAAGTCATTTTCGCCATCGACGACGTAACGGGGGTCGACCTGGTCAAGACGCTAGCGCCCTTCAAGCTCATGCCGGCATCGGCCGAACTCTTCCAGCGCAGCTTCGCGCATTTCGTCTCCGGTGAGGAGATCTCGCTTGCGTGCGCGACGGAGCTTTCAGCGCTCGCGCCGGACCGGGCTTCGGCGCAGTATCTGCTGATTCAAGCCGGTGAAGAGCAAACGCACCTCGCTCATTTCCGGACGAAGCTCGAGCAATTCGGCCTCGGCGAAGAGCGGCTCTCGAAATTCGTCGCGCCGAGTTTCAGGCGCTTCGGGGAAGCGATCGGGCGACGGCTCGCTCAGCGCGACTATGTCGGTGCGCTCGTCGGCAACAATGTGGTGGTGGAAGGGCTCGCGATCTGTTTGCTCGAGATGGGTTGCAAAGATCTCCGCGACAACTCCGATGAAGTCTCAAAATTTCTGGATTTCGTGCTAGCCGATGAACTCCACCACGTGCGCTTCGGCGAACGGCGCTTACGCATCTGGAACGAGCGAGGACTCGTGCGTGAACGCGATGTCGCGGATTTCTACGGCGAAATGTGGTCGAACGTCGAGGGCGTCGTCGCCGAGATCCCCGACGTGCTCGATTCGATGAGCATCGTCCCGGCGGAATTGCTCGCCGAGGCCAAAACGTTCTTCGAAGCGCGCTTCAGCGCCGCCGGACTCGCGATCGCGGTATAACGCCGCCGCTCGCGCGAGCACGCCGGCAGTCCATGCATGGGCTTCACATTTGGCTCGGTCCTGCACGAGTCGTCGTTTGCGGACGGCACGCGAATCGTCGCGCTGCGATATGGCGCCGGCGCCGTGCTGCCGCCGCATAGACACGAGATACCATATATTTCGGCCTTGGTGCACGGTCAGTATACGGAAGTCCGCGGCGTGAATCCGCGGCGCTGCGAACTCGGCACGGTCATCCTGCACGACGCGTGGGAGGAACATGCGGATTTTTTCAGGGCTGAAGCCATTTGCGTGAACGTCTATCCGAGGGAGCGCGCTGCCGGGCTGGACGACGCCATCTGCGCTCGGCTTGCGACATCTCGGCCGCGCCACTGGGCGGAGGCGTTCGACGTCATCGCGGGTGTTCAAACACACGATCTCCACGTCGCTGCACGGCGTTTGAAAACGCGGCCGCCTTGGCTCCAGCACGTATTGCGTCACTTCGCTTGGACGGGTCGAGCCTCGCTGCGCGAGGCTGCGACGTGCGCCGGCGTTCATCCGGCGCATTTTGCGCGCGCTTTCCGGGCGTACATGGGTTCGACGCCGAGCAGCTATCGCCGACGCGAACGCATCGCTGCAGCGTCGAAGCTGCTGCTAACGACCTCGGAATCGCTTGCGTGCATTTCGGCGGATGTCGGTTTCTACGATCAGAGCGATTTTGCCAATCAGTTCCTGGAAGCCTCGGGTCTGCCGCCTGGACGATTCCGGTCGGTATTCCGCCGCTAAAAATCTCCAAGACGGCGTCTCGCTTTTCGGTTGCACTAGTGGCGGGATGTTCAACGCTTTCACGCTCGCTGTCGTCGCCGCGTTTCAAACCTTTTCGCCGTCGACGTGCGACGCGAAAGCGACCCTGCAGCGCCTGCATGAAGTCGTCGGCGGCGATCCCTCGCAGCATGCGCGAAGCATCACTGCGACGGGGAGCACGCGCGCCGACGGGCTGGTGAGCCGAACGCAAGAGGTTACGGATCTTACGACTGGCCGATTCGTCCGTGATGAAAGCGGCCCGGTCTTGCGTTCGCGTACCGTGTTCGACGGCCGCATGGTGTGGCGCCGCGACCTGACCGGCGGCGTGCACCCGCTGGACGGCGTCGATGCTACCATGGGTGCGTTGACCGATGCATACCTGCGCCGGTACGGATACCTGCGCCGTGATCGCGCTGCGGCGACATTCCGCTGCACGATCGCCGGGCCTGACGCGCGCTACTCCGTCGTCGCAATCACGCCGAGGAACGGCCGCGGGGTGCAACTGTGGGTGGATCGGCGCAGTGGGCTTGTCGCGAAGACGGTGCAACGAAGATCGACCTCGACTGCCACGACGGAATACGATGATTATCGGCAAGTGGACGGATTTGCGCTCCCATTTCTCGTGCGCTCAACCTTAGGCCACGATAGCAGCACGCTGCAAATTGCGCGCTATGCATTCGGCAAAAGAGTGCTGCCCCGTTCGGCTTTTGCGCGGCCGGTAACGATCAACGACGCAGAGATGCTCGACGGTGTGCGTGAGAGCAGCCTGCCGCTGCAGATCGACAACGGGCGAGTGTTGGTGGAAGCGCAGGTAAACGGCCACAGCTTGCTGTTCCAGCTCGATACCGGCGGCCATGCGATTTTGACGCGCGAAGCCGCGCACGCGCTTGGGCTGCCGCTTTTCGGTGCGGGCGCGAGCGGCGGCGGAGGTGAATCGAGCACCGCGCTGCAATACGCGGGTCCGCAGACGCTAGGGATGGCACGGGCTCGCCTCGCCGCACTCCCGTTTTTCGTCATCGCATATGGTCGCGATTTTTGGGACCGCGGCGCCGGACGAGTGCCTCTCGCCGGGATATTGGGCCTCGAGCTCTTCGAGCGGTTCGCCGTGCGGCTCGACTACAGACACCGTCGACTGACCTTGACGCCTTTGCATCACTTCAGATACCGCGGGGCTGGAACGGCGTTGCCGCTGACGTTCGAAGAAGACACCCCGCTCGTTCCCGCGCGAGCCGACGATGCCGCCGGCGTGTTCCAACTCGACACGGGCAATTCCGGCGGCACGCTCATATTCGGCTCATTTCTCCGCGCACATCACTTGTACGATCGCTATCCGCGCGGTTTCGATACGACGAGTTCCGGTACCGGAGGCGACGTCCATCTCCGGACGCAGCGTCTGCGACGACTCATCGTCGGCGGACTGCGGCTCGAGCAGTTCGTCACGTATTTCGTCGATCAACGCGCCGGAGCGTTCTCGTCGCGGACGGAGGCCGGGAACCTCGGCTACGACGTGCTTTCACAATTCACGACGACTTTCGACTACCGACACGGCGTCGCGTACCTCGAACCGCTCGACGCGGCGCAACTTCCCGCGTACAACCGTGCGGGGATCGTCGTTACGCGCGAAGGAAGGGCCTTGATCGTCGCTGCGGTTATGAATGATTCGCCGGCTCGGGAGGCGTCCATCGTTGCGCGCGACCGGCTCGTACGCATCAACGGCCACGACGGAGCCACGCTACCCGTCGCATCCTTTCGAACGTGGTCGCGCGGTGCGATCGGCACACCGCTCGTGCTCGATGTGGAGCACGGTGGGCGCGTGCGTCACGTTACCCTGCGTTTACGCGAGTTGCTTTGTGGCAGACGCGCGGCGCGCTGCACGCCGCGCGTGCGTCGTAGACTATAGCGGGCGCAAACGCTGCTCGGTACGAAGCGCCCGACATGCCTCGACGTTTTGATAGCGCGGTCACGCTGTGGGATTCATGGCGCTACGCGCTCGTGCGCTGGGAGGGCGCGACGGTACAACGCCGGCATCATCACCCCGAGCCGCGCATCGTTCTCATCCTCGACGGACGCATCGAAGAGCGCGTCGACGGAAAAGCGCATGCATGCGCCGCGGGAACGGCAATCTATCGCGACGCGGGCGCGCCGCATAGCGACAGATATGATGCCAGCGGCGCATACGTTTCCATCGCTGTCCCAGCCCGCGACGCTTCGGGCGTGCTCAACGCGCTTCGCGGAACCAATCGCGTTCTGCATAGCCCGGCAGTACGGGCGCTCGGTCTTCGGCTCGCAAACGAGATTTGCCGGCCGGACCGATTTTCAGCGGTGGCGGCGCAGGCACTCGCATTCGAAGCCGCGGCGTTGCTCGGCCGGTCCGATGGCAGCGGGTGCGCACGTCCGGCGTGGTTGGTCATGGTCTTGGAGATGCTGCGACGAGATCCCGGCTCGAACTGGTCGGTCGAGCGTATCGCGCAGGCCGCCGGGCTGGGTGTCGGGTACGTCGCGCGCGCCTTTCGTCGCCATACCGGCGTGGGGATCGCTGCCCATGTGCGACGGATTCGCCTCGAAGCTGCCCAGGCAAGGCTTGCCCTCGAAACGACGGCGATCGCCGAGATCGCAGCGCAAACGGGCTTCTACGATCAAAGCCATCTCAACCGTTGCTTCCGGCAAGCGTTCGGGCTGACGCCGATGCAGTACCGCCTGCGCTACACGTGCTGACGCGTCCTAATGCGTGACGATTTATCCTATCCCGCGATGCGCAATCCGGTAAACATGAGCGGATGCGAGTCTCGATCATCGTTGCGGCGTATCTGGGCGCATGCATTGCGGCACCATTTGGCGTGAAGGCTGCGGTCGATCCGCTACCGCAACTGCGCACTGCGACCGGCTGCGACGCGTGGCGTTCTTTGGGCACGCTGGAGATTCGTGGGCGGCACTCTGGCGACGGATTGGACGGCACGTTCGTGCAAATGCTCGACCTACGTGACGGTCGCTGGGTGACACGCTCACGAAACGGGCCTTTCGAAAGTGCGGATGGCTACGACGGTGCGACCCCGTGGTCACAGGACTTCTCCGGCGCTTCGCACGAGATGAACGCGCCAAGCGCCCGAGCGGTGGCGCTGACGCAAGCGTGGATGAACGCGCGACGCTGGTGTGACGCGGGCGCTTTCGTACGCGACCGCGCCGCTCGCATTGCTTCGTCCGACGGCCGAAAGTTCGAGTCGGTCGAATTGACGCCGCGAGGGGGCGCACCGGTCACGCTATTCGTCGATCGAACCACCCATCTGATCGATCACACCGTGATGCAACTCAATGAGAATCACCAGGTCGTGTATTTTTCCGATTGGCGGACGATTAGCGGAGCGGCATTCCCCTTCTCGAGCCGGAGCGTCGATCCCGAGCATCGAGATTCGCAGACCGAGAACGTTCTCGAGCTGCGCCCGCGCGCGCGGCGGTTCGCGTCCGTACGGTTCGCGCTTCCTCGCGCTCCGGCGGATATCAGCATGGCGGCGGGCGCGCGGGAAGTGAACGTGCCCTACGTGTTGGACGGCTCGAAGCCCATCGTCAACGTCATGCTGAACGGTAAGGGGCCCTTTCCCTTCGTCGTCGATACCGGCGGGCATTTCATCCTCACGGCCGATACCGCGCGACGGGTCGGCTTAACGGGTTATGGGGCGTCGAGCAGTGTGAATGAAGGCAATGTCACGAAGGTCGGCTTCACGCATGTCCGGCTGCTGCAGATCGGCGGCGTCGCGATCCACAACCAGGTCGCAGAGATCAATCCGTACGGGTTCGCAAAGCTCGAACGCGGTCCGCGTCCGCCCAAGGCGGGATGGCTCGGGCTCGAATTCTTCGAGCGATTCGCCGTAACGTTCAATCCGGCCACGCGTGTCATGACATTGCGCCCGCTCGCACGGCAACGTCCGGTCCCGCAAGGCGCAAGGACGGCCTTGGTCTTCGATGAGGACGCCCCGCTTGCGCGGTGCACGATCGGCCCGTATCCGGGGTTGTGTATGTTGGATACGGGAAACGCGGGGCCCACGATCGTGGTGCGACGGTGGGTCGAGCGCAACGGTCTGGCGGACGTCCTCGTGCGAGGCGTATTCATCGGAGACGGCGCGCGTATCTCGCGAATCGCCATTGGAATCGGCTCGATCGTGCGTCGCGCGGAACTCGTGGGCTACGCGGCTTCGAAGGGGAGTTGGTCGGATCCGAGCACGGTCGAGGCGGCAATCCTGGGCGAACGGCTCATCGACGGATTTGTGTCGACCTTCGACTATGCGCGCGGGGCCGTGTGGCTGCAGCCGATTCCGACCTACGCGCCCGGCGTCTTTAACCGATCCGGCGTCGTAGCCGCGAAGAAGCCCGACGGAACGTTTGCCGTCCGGCATATTATCATCCCGTCACCCGCCGCTAAGGCCGACATACACCGGGGCGACATCATTTTCGCAGTGAACGGGCGCGAGTCGTCACACTATTCTGGGGCGGATTTTAGCGGGGTGAACGCCGGTCCATTGGGCACCGCCGTGACGTACCGAATCGCGCGTGGGTCACGGCGCCGCCAGGTAACGGTCTGGCTGCGTGACATCCTTCCGCTCGCTTTCCGTGGGCAGAGATGAACGACTTGCTATCCCTTAAGCCCCGCAGTGGAGGTTGGAAGGCTGGCGAAGCACGACTCACATGAATCGCTACCTTTCGATTTGCAGCAAAACCCTCCGCGCCGCGGCGCTGACCATATGAGCCTTTCTGCAGCGGCGCCGGCTTCAACGCGCTGGCATCTTCGCGGTCTGTCCGTCGTTTCGTTCGCGCATGGTGTGAGCGACTTCTATTCGGGCATCGTGCCTTTCACGATCTTCCTCGTGCTCTCACGCCAACACGCGTCGCCCGCGTATCAGGGCGCGCTCGTTTTTCTCTGGTATCTCACGAGTTCGATCGTGCAGCCGTTGTTCGGTGCGTATACGGACCGGCACGGGCGCTGGTGGTTTCTTCCCGGCGCGATCGCGCTGACCGTGGTCGCGGTCAGCGTCGCCGGCACGACATCGTCGCTGCCGCTGCTGGCCACGTGTATCGTGATCGGCGGCTTCGGTTCGGCGCTGATGCATCCGGAAGCCGGCAAGTATTCCGCGATGCTCAGCGGCTCGCGCCGGGCCAGCGGCATCTCGATCTTTCAGGTCGGCGGTCAAGTCGGGTACTCGCTCGGGCCCGCCGCGATCGCGCTGCTCTTCAGTCGCTACGGAGCGGGCAGCGCGTTCTGGCTCTTCGTGCCCGGCGCGCTTGCGGTCGCCTATCTGTTCGCGGTCATGCGCCGCGTCGACCGCTCCGCCGAACGGCTACATGCGACGGCACCGGGGCACCTCGGCGTGGCGGACGGACCCGTCGATCGCGTCGGTGTGTCGCTCTTGCTCGCAAGCACGGCATTACGCCACTTCGTTTCGGCTGCGTTTATGACGTTTCTCCCGAATCTGCTCGTCGCACGCGGCTCATCGATTCTCGAAGCAGGTCAAATCGTCACGGCGTTTCTCCTCATCTCGTCAGTCGGTTTACTCGCCGGTGGTTCCCTCTCCGATCACTTCGGTGCCGTCCGCGTTTCGGTCATCGCGCTCGTGGGCGCGGTGCCGTTTCTTTTTGCATTCTTTCTGACGCCGCCCGGGTTCGGTGTGCCGTTCTTGCTCGTCGCGAGTATCTTGCTCGCGGTGCAGAACGCGCCCGGTGTCGCGATCGTGCAAGCGATGCTACCGAAGAATCTTGGGATGGCGCTCGGACTGATGAATGGCGTCGCCTTCGGTTTCGGTTCCGCGGCCGTGGCGCTTGCGGGCATCGTCGTTGCCAGCGGCGGACCGGCGCTCGCGCTCGAAGGCGTCAGCATCATGCCGCTCTTCGCTGCGCTCGCGTACGTGGCGGTCGGGCCGCGGTTAGCTTTCGCCCGCAAGGTGACTTCCGGCGCGACGGACGCTTTAGGTGTAGAGTAAATACCGTTCGCGCATCTCGATGAATGCGCGCGTCGCCGGTTCCCATTGGCGCAGGATGCTGTCGGCATCGAATCCATCTTCGAGCCCCCGGCGCAGCGTATCGGTGCCCCAATCCTTATCGAGGCCGGCGGCGCTATGAATCGAGATCGTCGATGGGCTGATTTTTCGGACTGCGACGAGGATTTCGACGGCGGTCCGCACAGCGCGAAAGGCGTGCGCGTCGGTCACGACGAGCTCGACTCCGGAAAGCGTCCGGCCTTGCCAAAAGCCCGCGAGCGGCGTCCACGATGCGGCGCGAAAGTGCACCCCCGGGATGGGGCGGTCGTTGAGATATTCCGCTACGCGCAGGCCGTCGAGCTTGTAGGCACCGGCATATTTGAACGGCTTGGTATAATTCGTGCCGTTGTTGACGCCCGCGCCGTCGATGAGGCCCGTCGCGGGATAGACCAGCGCCGTCGTCCACTCGGGAATGTTGGGCGACGTTTGCACCCACTGCAACCCCGTCTCGGGCCAGAGCATCGCGCGCGTGTAATTCTTCATCGGTACGACGCGCAAGGTACAGCCGATCCCGAAGCGTTCGTTGTAAAGCTTCGCGAGTTCGCCCATCGTTAGGCCGTGCCGGATCGGGAGCGGATAGAGCCCGATGAAGGATGCGAATCTCGGATCGAGCACCGGTCCTTCGACGATGCCGCCCAAGGGGTTGGGGCGATCGAGCACCCAGACCGCTTTGCCATGTTCTTTCGCGGCTTGCATCACATACGCGAGCGTCGAAATGTACGTGTAGGCGCGGTCGCCGACATCTTGGATATCGAAGAGCAGGACGTCGATTCCGGCGAGCATCGCGGCGCTCGGGCGGCGCGTTGCGCCATACAGACTATAGACCGGCAGCGCGCTGCGTTCGTCGACGTACGATGCGACGTACGCGCCCGCGGACTGATCGCCGCGCAAGCCGTGTTCGGGTGAATAGAGCGCCTTGAGCGCGATCTCTGGATTGTGTCGGATCGCTTCGACGATCGTTTCGAGGTTTGCCGTAACGCCCGTTTGATTCGTGACGACGCCGACGCTGCGCCCGCGCAAATCCCGCCACGCTTCGTTCAGGAACGTCTCGTTGCCGAGCGTCACGACGGCGCGCGGCAGCGGGGCGGCTACGACCGGCCGGGCGCACCGACCGCACGCGATAGCGGCGGCAAGCGTTGCAAGCATATCGGAACGACGCATCGACGTCAGCTATAGCGTGCGGCGGTTGGTGATTCCCGGCAATGCCGGCCGAGGGACCAAGCATGACTCGTTCGCGGATGACGTGGGAACCGCGCACAACATGCACATCGATCGCCAACGGTTCATCGCCAGCGCCGCTGCATTTGCGGGCGCCTCGTCGCTTTCGGCCGAGCAGACCCGAGCTGCAGGCGCCGCGGTGACGGGGCAGGCCGGTTCCGGTACACGAGCCATTCCAAAGCGCCGGCTCGGGCGAACCAACGAGCGCGTGTCGATCGTCGGCATGGGCGGCTTTCATATCGGGAAGCCGGATATTCCCGATGCCGCTGCCATCAAGCTCATTCACAGCGGTGTCGATCGCGGGATTACGTTTCTCGATAACAGCTGGGATTACAATCGCGGTAATAGCGAGCTGCGGATGGGCCGGGCGCTCGGACAAGCCGGTTATCGTGACCGCGTGTTTCTGATGACCAAGATCGACGGCCGCACGAAAGAATCTGCCCAGAAGCAGATCGAGCAGTCGCTTTCGCGCCTGTTGACCGATCGGGTCGACCTCTTACAATTCCATGAAAACATCCGCCCGGACGACGCGGACCGGATCTTCGCGCCGGGCGGTGCTTTCGAAGCTGCGCTCGCAGCGAAGAAAGCCGGCAAAATACGCTTTATCGGCTTCACCGGTCACAAGAGCCCCGCATATCATCTGCATATGATCGAGGTCGCCAAGAACAACGGCTTCACGTTCGATACCGTGCAGATGCCGCTCAACGTGATGGACGCGCATTACGATAGTTTCGAGAAGCGGGTGCTGCCGGTTGCCACGAATTTAGACATGGGCATCATCGGCATGAAGACCTTCGGCGACGCGCATATCTTGGAAACGGCTCTCGTGTCGCCGATCGATATGCTGCATTACGGGCTCAATCTCCCGACGAGCGTCGTCGTGACCGGCATCGACAAGGCTGCGATCCTCGATCAGGCGGTTCTCGCCGCGACGTCGTTTCAGCCGCTTGGCGCACAGCACGTCGCCGCAATGCTTGCAAAGACGAGCGCGGCCGCGGCGTCCGGAAAGACCGAGCTCTACAAGACCACGCATATCTTCGATAGCACGATACAAAATCCGCAGTGGCTTGAAACGGCGCAGATCTAGTGTCGTGAGTCAGAAGTTCGCGCGCAAAATCTCGCTCGTCTTTTCGCCCGGCTCAGCGTCGTTCTTCGGTCACGACGCTACGGCGTCGCTCCCTCATCACTCCTCGATCCAAGCAAAATCCTTCGCGATCTTTTGCACGGAACTTCTGACTCACGACACTTGTTAGACGAATTCCGGTTGCGCACCGCGCGGGATGAGGCCGGCTGCCGCTGCGCGTTCGAAGAGGTCGGCGACCGCGGCGGTGCCGTCGGCCCCCAGATCGACGGAATATTCGTTAACGTATAATGCGATGTGCGCGCGCATGACCGCGTCGTCCATCTCGAAGGCATGTTCTCTGACGTAGGGTGCGACCGCCGCTTCGTCGTGACGGGCGAAAGCGAGGCTCGCGCGAATCGTCGCGTCGATCGCTTCGGCCGCGTGCCGGTCGAGGTCGCGGCGCGCGAGAATTGCGCCGAGCGGAATCGGTCGTCCCGTCTGTGCTTCCCACCATTGGCCGAGATCGGCAACGCGGGCGAGCCCGGCTCGCGCGTAGGTGAAGCGCGACTCGTGAATGATCAAGCCCGCATCGAACTCGCCGCGCGCGACGGCATCGACGATTCGATCGAAGCGCATCGGCACGGCGTCGATCTCCAGTGCCGGACGGGTCGGACGGTCGAGTGCGAGCCGCAGCAGCAAGAATGCCGTCGTCAGTGCGCCTGGGATCGCGATGCGCGCGCTTTTCGGAAGGTCGTCGAGACGCGGCGCGGCTCCGCTCGGGTCGGGCTTGGCAACGAGCAGCGGCCCGCAGCCGCGCCCGAGCGCGCCGCCTGCGCGCAGGATGCGGTACGAATCGAGCAGATAGGGGATCGCGCCATAACTTACTTTGGTCAGTTCGAAGCGTGCGCCGCGCGCCGCTTCGTTGAGCGCTTCGACGTCGTCGAGGACGACGTTGACGGGCGGCGCGCCGTTCAGTAAACCGCGCGTCCACGCTGCGAAGATGTAGGTATCATTCGGACACGGCGAATAGGCTAGCGATAGCGGCTTGTTCAGGGCTGTTTATTCAGTTCGACCGCTCGATCGCGCGCCCAGGTGCCGTCGGCCAGCTCTTCGTCGTCGTAGATCCCGAACGCACGCGCACCTTTGTGAACCAGCGTCGTGCGGCGGCGATACGGCCGCCCGTTCGCGTACGCGAATTCGCTAACGAAGTCGATGCGGTTCTCGCTCCAACCCGCGTGCGATACCCAGACGCCGTACGACGGGTTTCCCTCGAAGCGTACGAGGACCCACCGTTTAACGAAGGGATCGAAGGTCAGGTACAGGTAGTCGCGCGCTTTGCCATCGGCACCGAACATGTATCGGCCTTTCATCGTCGTCCCGAAAACATAGGTGCCCAGGCCGCGCTCGTGCGACTTGCCGTTGCCGTCCTTTTGCACGACGTGCGCCTTCCAGGTGCCCGTCATCCATCCGATCTGCGCGAGCTCGCGAATTGGGCGGGCGATGATGGCACGGACGGCGTGGCTCGCAGTCGAATCGGGTATTGTCAGCTGATCGGGCGCAATCGGCTCGAAGGTTCCGTTCGCCGCGGGCAGCGGCGTCGGGACCCGGCGCGTCGGCGTTACGGTTGGCGTCACGGTTGGCGTGGGCTCCGGCGTCGGTGCCGCCGTGGGTGGTGCGGTGGGCAGCGGCGTTGCCGTTGGACTTGGGCTCGGTGACGGGGTCGGACGCCTACCGAAGAGCATGCGCGGCGCCTCTTTGGGGCGTGCAGTCCCGGCCGGCGTAGGGTTGGGCGTCGGGACCGGCCCAGTCGATTCTGGCGCGGCCACGGCGCTGGGTTGTGGTGCCGGCGTCACGTCCGCCGCCGCCGGCGTCGCGTCCGAAGCGGCGATCAGTGCCGGCGCCTCGCGCGCGGCATTCGACCCGCCGGCGGGTGCCGCGAACGTGAGCGTCGCGCATGCAGCCGCGACAACGGACAACTTCAATAGATGTGCTCCTCGGACGTGAGCCGGTTCAGAACCGCTTCCAGAGCGTCTGCGGTCGCTCGGGCGCCGGCGCCAAAGTTCCAATCGCTGTCCGCACGGTCGCCGACGTAATTTGAGATGCCGCGAACTTCAAGCGCCGGGATGCCCGCGCCCGCCGCGGCACGTAAGACCGCGAATCCCTCCATGCTCTCCACATCGGCGCCATAGCGCGCGCGCAAGCGCTCGGCCGTGTGAGCCGTCGTCGTCACGTGCGATACGGTGATGCCGATGGCGTACGGCGCGATCTCGCCGCAGCGGGCGAGCAGCACCGTATCGGCTTCGACGCGATCGATCGGCCGCGTGCCGTCGGGGAGCTCGAGCAGCTCGCCGCTTTCGAGGCCGAGGTCGGCGAAGCGCTCCATCGTCACCAGGCGCGCATCGCCGACTCGCGCGCTGCCGGGAAACGCGCCGCCGATCCCTGCGCTCACGACGCAGCGATAGCGCGTTTGCGCTAGCCTCGTCGCGACCGCGATCGCGGCTTCGACCGGGCCGACGCCGCACGCCAGCACCGCGACGCCGGCGCGATCGCTAACGTACCGTAATTCTTCTCGCAGCGCGCATACGACAAGGATCATGCCCTACCGGATGCCGATGAACTTATGCGCTTGCAATCCCAGGCGAAAGCGCTCGGGCCGCGCTTGCGCGGCGGCAATCGCAAGCGCGACATTGGCGGGTTTGTTGCCCTCCGGCTGTAAAAACGTCGGAACAGCGTGCCCTTCGAAAGCCGCATACCATTCGTCGGGAACGCGGCCGTCGACGATCAATTTCACTTCATTTGCGCGCAGCGCCATCGCTTCGGTAAGCCGTTCTTTCGGGGAAACGGTAAGCCAGACGTCGTCCGCAATAGCGACGGCGATGCTCCCGTTGGATTCGACATGCACGCGCCGCCCGTCGGCACGCAACGCGGTGATCAGGGCCGAACTCTCGCTTTGCGCGAACGGCTCGCCCCCCGTGAGCACGACCATCGGACAGGCGCCGCTGAGCTCGCGCACGCGCGCCACGACGGCGTCGACCGATGCGAATGCTTTCGTCGCGTAATCGGTGTCGCAAAACCGGCAGTTGAGATTGCAGCCTGCGAGCCGGACAAATACCGCCGGCGTTCCGGTCCACATGCCCTCGCCTTGGACGCTATAGAAAATTTCAGCGAGGGCGAGCATCGTCGCCCCGTGCGATCGCACATGCCGTCGCGGTCTCCCACACGACGACTTCGCGCAGTTGCGGTAACTCAGCCGCGATCGCATCCCAAATCCAGAGCGCGATCCGTTCGGCCGTCGGATTTTCGATCAGATCGTTGAGCGTCGTGTGGTCGAGCCGGTCGACGACGCGCGGCCTGACGATCGCGGAAATCTCATCGAAATCGACGACCATGCCTTGCGCCGGTCCCCGCGCTTGGAGCGTACCCGCGATGGTTACGTCGAAGCGGTACGAGTGGCCATGCATCCGCGCACATTTGCCGGGATGGTGCGGGAGCACGTGCGCCGCCTCGAATCGGAATTGCTTTCGGATGTGCACGTCGAGCACGCTTCGGCATCGTCGTGCCGCGCGCTTCTTAGCCGGCGTTCACACAGTAGGCCGAGACATAGTAATGCTTGCCGACGCCGTAGGGTTGGACGACATCGATCGTCGTCTCGTAGAGCGTCATCCCGTTGGTCGCAAGCGTGCCGTCGCCGATAACGTGAAACGCATCGCCCATGCGCCCGGGCGGATACGTCGAGCCACTCGGAACGATGGAGTGATCGGGCCAGCTGTAGAATGGTGCGCCTTCGCAGGTGACGATCGCCAGATGAACGCGATGCGCCCGATCGGTGCGCGCTGGCGCGGCGCTCGGTACGGCGCTGGGTGCGCCGTTCGGTGGCGGCGGGGAGGGATTTTGCGCCGCGGCAATGCCCTGCAGGGAGAGGAAGAGCGCTGCGTTTACGACGAGCGCAACGATGCGATGGATCATAGGGCTATCATACTCCGGCGCCCTCGCCGCCACTAGAGATCGCCTTTGGGGCCCATCGCTTCCAAACGCTTCTTGACATCGGCCAAGAACGCGTTCGCGATCGTTCCGTCGATGACCCGATGATCCAGCGACAGACAAACGTTCATGATCGACCGGATCGCGATGGCATCGCCGACGACGACGGGCCGCTTGACGACGGCTTCCATCGTAACGATCCCGGCCTGGCCGCCGTTGATGATCGGCTTGGAGAGGATGGAGCCGTTCGCGCCCGTGTTGTTCACCGTGAACGTGCCGCCCGCGAGGTCGTCTGCGGCGAGTTTTCCGCTACGCGCGCGTTCGATGATGCCGCCTGCCGCGATGGCGATTCCCCCGATCGTGAGCGTATCCGCGTGACGGATGACCGGAACCATGAGATTGCTCTCGAGACCGATCGCAATCCCGACGTTGATGTCACCTTGCACGATAAGGCCGTCGTCGCTAAAGCGCGCATTGAGGAGCGGCTGCGCCTCGAGCGCCCGCGCGACGACGTAGATGAAGAAGGGCAACAACGTCAGCGCGAAGCCTTTCTCGCGCGCAAAGCGTTCTTTCTCCCGCGTGCGCCATGCCCAGAGATTCGTGACATCGACCTCGACCATCGTCCACGCGTGCGGAGCCGCCTCGAGCGACTCCACCATGCGTTGCGCGATGAGCTTGCGCGCCTGCGAGAGCGGCACGGTCGTGCCGCGCTGCGGTGCGGCGTAGGTCGAGGTGCCCGGCACGCTTGCCGCCAGCGGCGCCGCGGGCGCGCTTGGCGTGGCAATGACCTCGACTGCGGGGCTGGCCGTCGGGCGCCCATGCGCCGCGGCGGCGACGACGTCGTTCGCGGTGACGCGGCCGTTCTGGCCCGTCCCACTGACCGTCGCTAGATCGATCTTGCGTTCGCGCGCGAGCCGGCGCACGGCTGGCGAGACGCCGCGCAGCACGCTTGCGTCGTTGACGGCAGGCTTGCCGTTATCAGGACGTGGTGCGCCGTTGGCTGGCCGCGACGTCCCGTTGGACGTGCCGGACGCGCCGTAGCTCGACGGCAGCGCGGTTCCACGAGGCGGTTCGGGTACGGACGGTGCTGCCGGTGCACCGATTTCATCGATGATCGCAATCGGCGCGCCGGTCGCGACCGTTTCGCCCTCTTTGCACACGATCTCGCGAAGCACGCCGCTCACGGGAGACGGCACCTCGGCGTTGACCTTATCTGTCGAGATTTCGACGAAGGCTTCATATTTTTCGATTGCGTCGCCGGGCTTCTTGAGCCACTGCGCGACCGTCCCTTCGGTAACGGTTTCACCGAGCTGCGGCATCGTGATCGTCGTCGCCATTGCTTTAAAACCGGACCAAGTCGCGCATTGCGTCGGCCATGCGATCGGTTGCGATCATGAACTCTTCTTCGAGCGGCGCGGCGTAGCCCATCGCGGGCACGTCGGGACCGCAAAGCCGCCGGATCGGCGCGTCGAGATCGAAGAAAGCGTCTTCGACCACCATGGCGCTGATCTCCGCACCGATGCCGCCAAACTTGTTGTCTTCGTGAATGATGAGCAGCTTGCGCGTCTTCTTGACACTCGCGAGAATCGTCGTGCGATCCATCGGTCGGATCGAACGGAGATCGATCACTTCGACCGCGATGCCTTCGGCCGCGAGCCGCTTCGCCGCATCGATCGCCTGATGCACGTACAGGCCGTACGAAACGACGGTGAGCCGGTCGCCCGGGTGCTTGATATCCGCCTTGCCGAGCGGAACCGTGTAGTGTCCCGCCGGCACGTCACCCTTCACGGACCGGTACGTTTTTTTGTGTTCGAGGAAGAGCACGGGATCGGGATCGTCGATCGCCGCGTTGAGCAGCCCTTTGATGTCGGCGGGAAACGACGGCGCGACGATCTTGAGGCCGGGCACGTGGTAGAACAGCGCTTCGATCGAGACCGAGTGGGAGAGCGCGCCGCGCACGCCGCCGCCGTAGGGCGTGCGGATCACGAGCGGACAGGTGTAATCGCCGTTGCTGCGATAGCGCGTCTTGGCCGCTTCGCCGACGATTTGGTTGAACGCGGGATAGATGAAGTCGGCGAATTGGATTTCGGCGATCGGCCGTAAGCCCTCCATCGCCATACCGATTGCGATGCCGACGATCGACGCTTCGGCGAGCGGCGTGTCGATGATGCGCTCGGGTCCAAATTCTTCGATGAAACCTTTGGTAATCAAGAAGACGTTGCCGCGCGCGCCGACGTCTTCACCGAGAATCAGCGTTCGTTCGTCGTTCGTGAGAGCTTCATGGAGCGTCGTGCGCACCGCTTCGACGTTGTTCATCACGGTGCTCGGTGCGGCTATAGCCATGGTTCGTACGCTCCTGCGTAGACGTTCGCGTAGAGGTCTGCGGGGGCGGGATACGGTCGCGCTTCGGCGCGATCGGTAACCTCGTTGACGAGCGCCAGGACGTCGCGCTTCATCGCCGAGACATCGTCGCTCGAGAGCACGCGCCCTTCGACGAGGAGTCGCTCGAAGCGCGGCACCGGATCGAGGTGGCGATGCGATTCGATCTCGTCGCGCGTACGATAAGTGCGGTCATCGTCGTCGGTCGTGTGCGAGAGAAACCGATAACACATCGCCTCGACGAGCGTCGGGCCGCCGCCGCTGCGCGCCGAATCGAGCGCGTCTTTCACGGTCTTATACGTCGCGATCGGGTCGGACCCGTCGACGCGGACGCCGGGAAGACCGTAGCCCGGCGCTTTGTCGACGATCTGCTCGATCGCCATCTGCTGCGTCCGCGGCGTGGAGATCGCCCATTCGTTGTTCTCGCACAAGAAGACGATCGGGAGGCGATGGATGGCGGCAAAGTTGACCGCTTCATGCCACTCTCCGGAGCTGGTTGCACCGTCGCCGAACGTGCAGAGCACCGCGCGGCCCGCTTCTTTACGAAGCTTCATCGCATAGGCGGCGCCGACGGCATGCGGACAATGTGCCGCGATGATCGAGCTGATCGAAAAGAGCCCGAGCGAGCGGTGCGAATAGTGATTGGGAAACTGCCGCCCGCCCGAGACGTCCTGGTCGCGCGCGAACATCGAGAGCAGCACGTGGAGCGGGTCCATGCCGACTCCGACGCAGAGGCCCATGTCGCGATAATACGGGACGAGAATGTCGCGGCCGCGCTCGAAGGCGAGCGCGGCCCCGGCATGGATCCCTTCGTGGCCTTCGCTGCCGGTAGCGAACGGAATCTTTCCCTGCCGGTTGAGCTGGAAGCCGCGATTATCGAGCGTTCGCTGGAGGAGCATGTTCGCAAGCATCCAGCGTAGCTGCTCGTCACTGAGCCCGTATCGTTCGAATGCCGGTCGTGCGAGCGCTTTTGCCAAGCTTCGTTCCTCCGCTACGGAGGATGATATGCCGAACGGAAAAACGCTTTTCCTTTCAGGATGTGAAAAATGTGGGGTCGCAGAGTCGCCTGCGCGTGGCGAAGTACACCGCATGCTGGCTTCGCATCCTGTTCCTACGGGCGATCTCATCCGCGTCCGGCGCCATCTCCATCGTCAACCCGAACTCTCGATGGTCGAGCACGATACGGCGGCTTTCGTGACCGCCGAACTCGCAACGCTCGGGCTCGATGAGATCCGCACCGGCGTGGGCCGGACCGGGGTACTCGGGACGCTCGTGGGTGGAAAACCGGGGCCCGTCACCTTACTGCGTGCCGATATGGACGCGCTGCCGATCGTCGAGCTCGTCGCGACGGAGTACCGCTCGCAACGGCCGGGCGTCATGCATGCCTGCGGGCACGACGGGCACGTCGCGATCCTGCTCGCCGCCGCGAAGACGCTCGCGCAACGACGACGGGCGGTGCCGGGCACGCTCGTCTTCTGTTTTCAGCCGGGCGAAGAGGGCAGCGCGGGGAACCGTTTCATGATCGAAGACGGGGCCTTGGAAAATCCGCACGTCGACCGGACGTTCGCGCTCCATCTCTACACCGGCCTCGATGTTGGCCATGTCGGCGTCCGCGACGGCGCCTTTTTCGCCTCGGCGGATGAGTTCATCATCACGCTCAAGGGCCGCGGCGGGCACGGTGCGATGCCGCAAAACTCGATCGATCCGATTGCGGCCGGCGCCTACTTCGTCACGATGCTGCAAACCATCGTCAGCCGTGAAATAGCGCCGAAGGATCCCGCGGTCTTCACCGTCGGTAGGTTCGAGGCGGGCACGACGTTCAATGTGATTCCCGACGAGGCAACGCTGATGGGGACCGTGCGTTGTTTCGATGCCGCAATCCGCGCGTCGATGCCCCTGCGCATGGAACGAATCCTCAAAGGATTGTGCGAGGCGATGCGTGTCGAATATGCTCTCGAGTATCGTTGGTCGTATCCGCCGACCGTCAACGACAAGCCGATGAACGACGTGGTTCGTGAGGTCGCGCGCGAAACGCTGGGCGCGGAGCGCCTCGTCGAGCATGACATCGTCATGTGGGCTGAAGATATGTCGTTCATGCAAGAACTGCGGCCCGGCGCGTATTTCATCGTCGGCGCGCGGGGCGGCGAAGCGACCGGTGTCCCACACCATAACGCGCGCTTCGATATCGACGAACGCTCGCTCGAGACGGGGTACCGCATGATGGTCGCGCTCGGCTTACGCGGGTAAACAACCGTTTCTTGTCGTTTCGCGAAGGAATGGAATCGGGTTTCGCGCGCTCCCGCTCTTACTTGTAAACGACTTTCACGTCCACCGACAATCGGATAAGTGGTGCCGCACGCGTTGAACATTTGTCGAGCTGCGCTCAACAAAAGCACAATGACGCGCGGTATAATTGGACCTAAAGTCTAAAGTCAGCCACTTTCTCCCAGCCGAGGCGGCCCATCTCGCACGACGCCGGTGTTCCCATCACGTTCGCCGCCCAGCCGTATCCGCTCGAAGAGCACGATGCCTGCGGTGTCGGATTCCTTGCGGATTTGGGCGGTCCGGCAACGCACGGCGTCGTGACACTCGCGTTGCAGGCCGCAGCCGCGATGATGCATCGCGGCGCGCGCGCCGCCGATGGGCGCACGGGTGACGGCGCGGGAATTCTCTGTGAGACGCCGCGCAAGTTGCTCGCGCGCGAACTCGCGCGCATCGATTTGCACGCGTCTGCCAATCATCTTGCCGCGATCTGCCTCTTCTTGCCGCGCGATCCCGATGCCGCGGCATCCGCGCGCGCCTCGATCGAGGCGCGCATTCACTCCGTCGATATCACGCCGCTGCGTTGGCGCACGCCGGGAACGCACGACGAGATGCTCGGCGCGCAGGCCCGTAGCACCCGTCCGGCCTTCGAGCAACTGATCGTCGATATGGGTCCGGGCAACGTTCGCGAGCGGATGCGCTCGGCGGCTCGTACGATCGAGAAAGTTTTGCGGGAGTTCGGTCCGACTGCGGCGCTGCTTTCGTGTTCGGCGACGTCGGTCGTCTACAAAGCACTGCTTTCGTCTGATGAACTCGGGGCCTATTTCGACGATTTGCGCGACGAGGCGTTTGCCTCACGTTTCGCGCTTTTCCATCAGCGCTTTTCGACCAATAGCGCGCCCGCGTGGCGCCTCGTGCAGCCCTTTCGGCACATCGCGCACAACGGCGAAATCAACACGATCACGGGCAATCGCGCGTGGCTGGAAGCACGCGGGATCAAGCCGACACCAAACGCGAGCGATTCGTACGATTTCAACACCGCCATCGATATGATGGTCGGTTCGGGATACCGGGTCGACGAAGGCGTCGATATGCTCCTCGCGCCCGCCATCGATGCGGCCGATCCTCGTTTGAAAGCCTACTACGACGCGCACGTTCCGACGGTCGAACCCTGGGACGGCCCGGCGGCAATCGTCTTCGCGGACGGTGATACCATCGGTGCCGCGCTCGATCGTACGGGACTGCGGCCGCTGCGTTGGTGTCGCACCGCGAGCAACAAGGTTCTGTGCGCTTCGGAAGCCGGCATCGTCGATTTCGGTGACGACGCGATCGTTCGACGCGGACGACTCGGTCCGGGCGGCCGGCTCGTGGTACGCTTCGCCTCGGGCCAAGTCGTCGAGACCGAAGCGTTTCGGAGCGAACGCCGCGACCGCGCCGATTTTCAAGACGTCGTTCGGAGTTGGGGATTTCCGCTCGGCGATACCGTCGGACCGCCGCCGAGCGGCGCTCTGGGCGTGCAGCTCGGACGCTTCGGCTGTACGCGCGAAGAACTCAAAGACGTCGTCGGCGTGCTCGCATCGGCAACCGAACCGACATCCTCAATGGGTGATGACGCCGCCCTCGCGTTCTTCGAACGACGGACGCCGGTGGCGGAATACCTGCGCGAACGATTCGCGCAAGTGACGAATCCGCCAATCGATCCGCTGCGCGAAATGCTCGTTTTCGATCTGCGCGCGTGGGTCGGCGCCGGCGATATCAACGGCGATATTCCCGCCGCCGGATCGATTGTCGCGCTGGAGAGCGCGGTGCTCTCGGAGCTGGATTTCGATGCGCTGCGTTTTGATGCGCGACTGGTGCAATGTATCGTACCGCTTGCGCTTGGAGAAGTCTCGCTGCGCGCGCGTTTGTTCGCGATGTGCGAGGAAGCCGAGCGCGCCGTTCGGGGTGGCGCGTCGCTGCTCGTTCTCGACGATCGACCCGATGTCGCGAGCGTCCCGGCGTTGCTCGCAGCCGGGGCGATCCATCAGCGGCTCGTGCAGCGCGGCGTGCGCATGCAGGCCTCGCTTGCCGTCGCCGACGGCTATGCGCGCGATTCGCATGCGGTCGCCGCGCTCATCGGCGTCGGCGCCAATATCGTCACACCGTGGCTTGGGCTGCGCGCGGCGAGCGACGCGAAGGGCGGCGCCGCATACCTCACCGGTTTACGGGCCGGGCTGTTGAAAATCATGGCTAAGCTCGGCATCTGCACGTTGCGTTCATACGTCGGCGCGCAGACCTTCGAATCGATCGGGTTGCACCAGGACATCGTGGAGATGTGTTTTCCGGGCGTGAAGGCGCACGTGCCCGCGGTCACCTTCGGCGATATCGAGGGCGACGTGCGCGCCTGGTTCGCGGCGTCGCGCGATGTCGCCGCGGCGCTGCCCGACCGCGGCACGTTCCGTTTTCGTCGCGACGGCGTCCGGCACGCCTTCGATCCCGGCGTGATCAAGAATCTGCGCGCGACCGCGATGCGCGGTGACTACGCGGCCTTCGAGCAGTTATCCGATGTGATGGAAGCGCGCGAACCCGTCGCGCTGCGCGATCTTCTGACGACGGTACCGCTTCGCGAACCCGTATCGCTCGCGGAAGTCGAGCCGGTTTCATCGATCGTCGCGCACTTCGCGACGGCCGCGATGTCGCTCGGAGCGATCGCGTCGGAAGTCCACTCGGTCATCGCACGTGCGGCCAATCGCATCGGCGCCAAGAGTAATTCCGGCGAAGGCGGCGAGCATGCCGAGCGTTACGATCGGGTCGTCGATCGTGGCCGCAGTAAGATCAAACAGGTTGCATCGGGCCGCTTCGGGCTCGGTGTGACCTATCTCGCGAGCGCCGACGAAATCGAGATCAAGATGGCGCAGGGCTCGAAGCCCGGCGAAGGCGGCCAGATTCCCGGCCACAAGGTCAGCGAAGAGATCGCATCGCTGCGCGGCGCGCAGATCGGGCAGTCGCTCATCTCTCCGCCGCCGCATCACGACATCTATTCGATCGAAGATCTCGCGCAGCTCATCTACGATCTGCGCCGGGCGGCGCCCCACGCGCGCGTGGCGGTCAAACTCGTCGCGCAGTCGGGCATCGGCTACGTTGCAAGCGGCGTTGCCAAAGCGGATGCCGACGCGATTCACATCAGCGGTCACGACGGCGGAACCGGCGCATCGCCACTCTCATCGATCAAGCACGCGGGGCTTCCGTGGGAAATCGGTTTGGTCGAGACGCATCACGCCTTGCTTGCGAACGGCTTGCGTTCGCGGGTGAAACTGCGAGTCGACGGCGGCTTCAAGAGCGGGCGCGACGTCATCCTCGCAACGTTGCTCGGTGCCGACGAATATGGCTTCGGCAGTGCGCTCCTGGTCGCACTCGGCTGCATCTACGCGCGGCAATGCCACAAGAACACCTGCCCCGTCGGCATCGCAACGCAAGATCCCCAGCTGCGCAAAAAATTCGCCGGGACCGAAGACGAGGCGATCGCGTTCCTCGAGTTTGTCGCAAATGACGTACGGCGCCGGCTTGCCGAGCTCGGCGCACGATCGCTCGCTGAACTGCGCGGCCGCAGCGACCTGCTCCGCCGCCGCTTACTCGACGACGCGCGTTTGCACGACGTCGATCTCTCGGAAATCTTGCGCTTGCCGGAGCGCCCCGAGGAACCGCGCAAAGGCGTCTTGGAACCGACCCATCTCGACGATCTCGTAGCTCGCCCGTGGACCACGTCGCGCAAAGCGTGGCACGCGATACCCGAGCTCGCCATCACGCCGCGCGATCGGGCCGTCGGTTCGCGCCTCGCGCACGAGTTCGCAGAGCGCCGCGCGCAGGGGCACGTGACGGGTACGCTCGAGGTGCGTTATCACGGCTCGGCCGGTCAGAGTTTCGGCGCCTTCCTCACGGACGGCCTCACGCTCGATATCGCGGGAGATGCCAACGACTACGTCGGCAAAAGCATCGAAGGCGGCCGGATCGTCGTGCGCGGTTTTCCGCACCGCGCAGCGACGGGCGCCATCGAAGCGGTGGAGCCCGTCGTCGGCAATGCGTGTTTCTACGGTGCGCGCGGCGGCGAAGGCTTCATCCGCGGCGGTGCGGGCGAACGCTTCGGAGTCCGCAATAGCGGCGGCGCTCTCGTGGTCGAAGGCGCGGGCGATCATGCGTGCGAGTATATGACGGCCGGGTTCGCGGCCGTACTCGGACCGGTCGGCAAAAATTTCGCGAGCGGAATGTCCGGCGGGGTGGTGTTTATTGCGCTCGGCGAGCGCTTCGCTAGCGGCGTGACGACGCTTGCACTGGGCCCGACCCCCTGCCGGCTGAGCCCGGCGGCTCCGGATGACCCGGATGTTGCCTCCTTACGCGCTCTCCTGGAACGTTACTGGGCGGTCACGGCGTCGCCGCGGGCGGCACGGCTGCTTGAAGATTGGCCTCGGGCGCTGGCGAGCTTCGCGAAGCTCGCACCGCCGGCGCTCGCGCCCGCTGCGTCGTTCCCCGAGCCCGCGCTGCGCGACGTCACGCTCGTGTCGTCGCCATAACCGCCTGCGCTTGCGGCGGCCTTCGTTACGAAGGCGCTTCAGCGGCCTTCGTCGACGGTCATGACCCAGCGGACCGCGCGGGCGTACTGCTCGAGCTCGCGCGTCGTGCGCTGCAGCCAGCCGAATGTCTTATCGTATACGGCCCGTTTGCCGCGTGCATCATCGTTGTCTTTGACGTAACGGCGTGCGGCTTCGAGCTGGCGCTCAACGCGCTCCCATTCCACGCGAAGAGTTGCTTCCGAGGCGTCGGAGAGACGATCGATGAGCGGCGGCGCTGCCTTTTCGGGATGCTGCATCGCGAAGTCGAGGCGCGCGAGTGTATAGGCACTCGTCGTCGTGATGAACGACCCCAGTAGTTGCACGAGCCGTACTTCCATACGTAACCTACGGTTCCATAACCCCAAGGTTCTCACCCACCGCGGGTGTCCAAGAAAGAAGTCATGCAAAGTACAGGCCAGCGTCGATATGTGATCGTGGGTAATGGATTCGCCGGGACGACATGTGCCGAACAGCTGCGCAAACTCGACCCGGCGTGTTCGATCGTCATGTTTGCCGACGAACCGTACACGCTCTACAATCGCATCGCATTGCCGCCGCTGTTGCGCAAGCAAGTCGTGCAGGCGAAGGTCATCATGCGCGACCTCGCGTGGCACGAGAAACACGGTATCGATTTGCATTTGAACACCCGCGTCGAACGGATCGATGCCGAAGGTCGTGCCGCCTACGCTGCGGGCGTCGGCTATCCATATGATGCGCTGCTCGTTGCGACCGGCGGTCGTCCCAACAAATCCGATGCGCCCGGGGCGGCCGGCGCGCACAATCTGCTCAACTTCCAATACATGGACGACACGCTCGAACTCTCGCGTCAGCTCGAGACGGCCAAGAGCGCGGTAGCCGTGGGCGGTTCGTTCATCGCCTACGAACTCGCTGAAGCGTTCGCGTCGCGGGGCGTCGAAACGCATTGGCTCATGCGCGGGCCGCGTTTTTTGCGCCGGCTGCTCGACGAGATCGCGGGCGAAATGATCGACGATGCAGCCCGTGAGGACCGGGTGCACGTGCACTACGAAGAAGAAGTCCGTGCGTTCGTCCGCTCCAACGGTGAGATCTCGAAAGTCATCACCAAGACCGGGACCCAGATCGCAGCCGATCTCGTCGGCCTTGGGCTCGGGCTTAAAATGAACGTTGAAGTCGTAGCAGGGACCGGTGTGAAAACGAAAACCGGCATCGTGTGTGACGATCGGCTCGAGACCGACGTCAAGGGGATCTTCGCCGCCGGCGACATCGCCGAATTTTACGACCCGATCGCCGAGATCAATTACCGGATGGGGACGTGGAACAATGCGGGCGCGCACGGGAAAGTCGTTGCGATCAACATGGCCGGCGGCGACGAACGCTATCACGACGTGCCGGAATACTCATCCAAACTCTTCACCGGGCAAACGATCACGCAGTTCGGCATTTCGCCCGAATACCGCGACGATCTCGAGATGGTCCGCAAGATCGATCGTGAGAAGAAACATTATCGCGCGCTGTTCTTTTGGAAAAATCGCCTTGCCGGCTGCGTGATGATCGGTAAGGGCAACCGGGCGGGCAAGCGTAAATATCTCGACGCCATCAAAACCAAAACCGAATTCGCGCCCGGCGAGTGGGCCTCGCTGCTGGACTGGACGGCGGACTAAACCGGGTACATTGGACGGCTGGCAATGCGACGCCGGTCTCCGTGGATTGATGAAGAAGGGGGGGCTATGATCGATACCTCTGCACGTACCACGACTGAACTTCTGGATGATTGCGTCCACTGCGGGTTTTGTTTGCCGGCCTGTCCGACGTATACGTCGTGGGGGGTCGAGATGGACTCGCCCCGCGGCCGCATCGATCTGATGAAGGGCTTGCACGACGGCAAGATCGACCTCACACCGAACGTCGTCGCCCATTTCGATCAGTGCTTGGGCTGCATGGGCTGTGTGACGGCGTGTCCGTCCGGTGTGCGCTACGATCTCTTGATCGAATCGACGCGGGCGAAAGTCGAAGCCGCTCATACGCGCAGCCCGGACGACCGCGGGATGCGCGAACTCGTCTTCGCGCTCTTTCCGCATCCCAAGCGCCTGCGTGCGCTTGCCGTTCCACTGTTTTTTTACGCGAAGAGCGGCTTGCAGTCGCTCGTGCGCAAGAGCGGTTTGCTGCGGTTGTTGCCGCGGCGCCTCCAGCAATTGGAAAAGCTTTCGCCGACGTTGTCGCTCGGTGAGTTACGCGCGACTTTGCCGCCATTCACGCCGGCTCGCGGAACGCGGCGCGGCACCGTAGCGCTCGTCGCCGGCTGCGTGCAGCGCGTCTTCTTTCCCAACGTCAACGCGGCGACGATTCGCGTGCTCGCCGCCGAAGGTTACGACGTCATCGTTCCGGGCGATCAAGGCTGCTGCGGTGCGCTCTCGCTGCACAGCGGGCGCGATGAAGAAGCCGGGGCCTTCGCCGCGGCGCTCGTGAGAAGCTTTGGCGATGTCGACTATCTCGACGCCGTTATCATCAACGCCGCAGGCTGCGGATCGACCCTCAAGCAGTACGCCGAAGTGCTCCACGATGAGCGCGCGATTCGTTTCGCCGCGAAGGTTCAGGACATCAACGAATTTCTCGCTTCCGTCGACAGCGTTGTGACATACCGGCCGCTGCCGATGCGGGTCGCGTATCATGATGCGTGCCACCTTGCGCACTCGCAACGCATCCGCGAACAGCCGCGTTCGCTGTTGCGCAGCATCCCCGGCTTGGAGCTCGTCGAGATTCCCGACGGCGATCAATGTTGCGGCAGTGCCGGCGTCTATAACATTTTTCAGCCCCAGGCCGCCGAAGAGATCGGCTCGCGCAAGGTCGACAACGTGCTCTCCGTTTCCCCCGACGTCTTGGCGAGCGCCAATCCCGGCTGCACCTTGCAAATCGCCTCGATCATGGCCAAACGGGGCCAGTCGGTTGTGGCGGCGCATCCGGTCGAACTACTTGACGCGGCGCTCGCGTGAGGGTCGGCCCTCCGTAGGCAGCGAACGTCCTATGCCGGCGGTAAATTAGGTTTGGACACACATTAACGTGCAAGCACCTAAGTCGGCCGACAGCGCGCATAAGCTCAGCGGCGTCTCACGCGTGCGGCCGGAAATCTACTGGAATGTCGATGTCGACCTGCGCTTGCAATCGATCGCGGCGGGTAACTCGAGCATCTTCCTCGCACTGGCGGATCGCCACGAAGGCTCGACGCTTTTCGACGTTTTTGCAACCGACGATCCGGCGCACGCCGCGATCGTCGCACATCGCCGAGCGCTCGACGGTGAAGCGGTCTGGTATGAGTTCGAGTATCGGGCTCGGCACTACCGGTCGTATATCCGGCCGCTGCGCGACGGTGCCGGGGGCATCGTCGGCGCAAGCGGCTTCGGTACCGACGCGACCGCCGAAGTCGAGATGCTTCGTTCGTTACAGCGTGCCGAAGAGACGCTCGCCCTCGCGCAGGAAGCCGCGCATCTCGGGAGCTGGACCTATGAGGGACGTGACGCCCGGGTAACGTGGTCGAACGAGTTATATAAGCTCTGCGGCCTTCCGGTCGGCGCAGCGACGCCGACGATGGACCTGCTCTTGCGGTTCGTGCATGCCGACGATCGGCTCGCGCTCGAAGTCGCGCTCGATCTCGCCTTCGAGGAGCGTGGACCGTATTCGCTCGATACGCGGCTGGTTCGCGATGATGGTTCGGAACGGTGGGTGCAGCAGCGCGGCTCGGTAACCGTCGCTCCCTCGGGGGCGCTGCGTGTCGTAGGAACGGTTCTCGATATCGAAGCCCGCAAGGCGGCCGAGGCGCGGCTTGCTCGACACGCCCATTACGACGACGACGTCACGGGGTTGCCCAATCGCAAGCTCCTGCTGGACCGGCTGCAGCAAATGCTGCTGGCAGCGCAAAATTCGAGCGTACCGATCGCCGTGCTCTTCGTCGATCTCGATCGTTACAAGAGCATCAGCGATACGTTCGGGCACACGGTCGGCGACGCATTGTTGAGTGCGAGCGTGCCACGCTTGCAGGCGTCGGTCGACGAGGGCCGCACGATCGCGCGCTACGGGGCAGACGAGTTCGTGGTCGTTCTGAGCGATGTCGGATCGGTCGATGAGGCGGCTCGCGCGGGACAGCGCATCGTTGCGGCGTTCGCAACGCCGTTCGAGATCGACGGACTTGCTATCTACTCGACGGCGAGTGTTGGCATCGCGCTTTTTCCTCACGATGGCGCAACCCCCGAGGAGCTGGTACGCAGCGCGAGTTCCGCTCAACAGCGAGCGCGCACGAGCGGCACGGGGACGGGTACATTTTGTTTTTACGCGCAGGCCACGCACGCGACGGCGATCGGTCAGCTCGAATTCGAACAGCGCGTGCGTCGCGCCGTCGAGACCGATGCGATGTTCTTGCACTATCAGCCGATCGTCGATCGCTTCGAACGCCCGGTCGCGGTCGAAGCGTTGCTGCGCTTCACCGATGAGCGCTTGGGCCCGATCCCGCCCGATCGTTTCGTGACGCTTTGTGAGGAACTGGGGCTGATGAATCGGCTGGGACGCTGGATCGTCAGCGAAGCGCTCGCGCAGCTTGCGCGCTGGGACGCCGCCGGTCTTGTGCCGCTTCGTTTAGCACTGAATATCTCGAGCCGGCAGCTTGGCGACGCGACGTTAGCGCCGGGCATCGCGCGAGCTTTACGCGAGTCGGGGGTATCGCCCGGCCGCGTGGAGCTCGAACTCACCGAAGGTGCGCTCATCGAAGACGTGCGCGTCGGACACCATGCCATCGATGAACTCAAAGCACTGGGGTTGCGTATCGCGCTCGACGATTTCGGGACCGGCTACAGTTCACTCTCGTATCTGAAGCGCTTTCACGTCGACGCGCTCAAAATCGATCGCGCGTTCGTCATGGATCTGCCGCAGGACCGCGGCGATGCGGCGATCGTATCCGCGGTCGTCGCACTCGGTCACGCGATGGACCTCAGTGTGCTCGCCGAGGGCGTCGAAACGGCCGAGCAGGCGGCTTTGGTTCGTCAGCTCGGCTGCGATGAGATGCAAGGATTTCATTTCTCCAAAGCCTTACCGGCGGATGCCTGCGAGCGAGTCATCCGGGCGTGGACCGGGAGCCCGCGATGAATCCGCCGTACGCGTCGCTCGTCGCAGCGTGGTACGCTCTGCGCACGACGCATGGTGCGAGCGTGCGCGAGGTTGCGTGCGTCGGTGCGACCCGCACCTTGCTCGTGGCCGAGATCGTCGGTGCCGCGGGTTCACCCGTCGTGACGCTCTCCGCCGGCGTGCACGGTGACGAGCCGGCGGGGCCGTGGTCGCTGCTGTCGATCGTGCGCGATGGTCTGCTCGATCGCCGTTTCACGTACCGGATCTGGCCGTGCACGAATCCGAGCGGCTACGCACGAGGCATCCGCGAGAACGCCGAAGGCGACGACATCAATCGCAGCTTTCAGCGCGGAGGCACGACGCCGGAAGCGCGAGCGATGCTCACCGCAAATCGCGACCGGCACTTCGCGCTGTCGCTCGATCTGCACGAAGACTTTGAAGCGCAGGGCTATTATTGCTACGAACCGGCGATGGACGGCATGACGCCCTTCGGAGCCGGGATGATCGCGGCGCTCGACGATGCGGCTTTTCCGATACAGGAGTTCGACGATGCATTCGAGATCGGGTATCCGCCCGCAGCGCATCATCTGCGCACCTTTGCGCGCGGCCGAATCATCAACGATCCCGTCGCCGAACGCGCGTTCTTAGCCGTCACGCCGTACAGCATTGCGCTCTTGAAACGGGCCGCGTCGTTCGCGCTAACGCTCGAGTCGCCGCGCTCCCGGCCTTGGGACGAGCGCATCGCCATGCATCGGACGGCGGTGACGACCATCCTCGGCATCTTCGCGGAACGACCGTCGCGGATGACCGGCGCGCTGGCCGGATCCTGACAAGAACTTCCATACCGGTATCGAAAGGGGAGAGCATGGCGCAACGCGATCAACTTGAAGCCGATGTCGTTATCGTCGGAGGCGGCCCGGCGGGTCTTGCGGCGGCGATCAAACTGCGTCAACTCGCGGTTGCGGCCGGCCGGGCCGACTTCGAGGTCTACCTCATCGACAAAGCGCGTGAGATCGGCGCACATGGGCTATCCGGGGCGGTGCTCGACCCCAAGGGCCTCGACGAACTGATCCCCGATTGGCGGGAGACGGCACCGATCGAAGCGCCCGTCGCAAGCGATGCGATGTGGTACCTTACCGACACGGGTAAGATCGGTGTTCCCGCCTTTGCGATGCCGCCGATGATGAAGAACCACGGCAAGTACGTCTCGAGCCTGCAAAAGCTCGCGAAGTGGCTCGGCGGGATCGCCGAAGAGCACGGCGTCAACGTCTTGCCCGAATTCGCGGCCCAAGAACTGCTTTGGGATGGCGAACGCTGTATCGGGGTGCGTATCGGTGACAAGGGCGTCGATCATGCGGGGAAGCCGAAAAGCAATTACGAGCAAGGGCCCGATCTGCTTGCGAAAGTCGTCGTGCTCGCCGAAGGCGTGCGCGGGACGCTCGCAAAGCAGGCCGTCGGAAAGCTCGCTCTAGACGCCGGGCGCGCGCCGCAGGTATACGCGGCCGGCGTCAAAGAGTTGTGGCAGTGCCGGCCCGGCACGGTCGTGCCCGGCAGCGTCATCCACACCTTCGGCTATCCGTTACCGAACGAGACCTTCGGCGGCGGTTTCTTGTACGGCATGAAGGACGACATTCTCGATATCGGGATGGTGACGGGCCTGGACTATATGGATCCGACGACCGACCCGCACGACAACATGCAGCGCTATAAGCAGCATCCGGCGATCGCGCGGATGATCGAGGGCGGGAAGCTCGTTCGCTACGGTGCTAAAGCGATTCCGGAGGGTGGACTTTTCGCGATGCCGCGGCCGTATGCCGACGGCCTCTTGCTGACGGGCGATTCCGGCGGCTTTCTCAACGGCATGCGCCTCAAGGGCATTCACCTCGCGGTCAAATCCGGCATCATGGCAGCGCAAGCGGCCTTCGATGCGATCGCAGCGGAGAAGACCGATGCCGCGCAGTTGTCTTCGTACGAAGCGGCCTTCAAACGATCGTGGGCGTACGACGAGCTCAAGATCGCGCGCAACTTCCATCAGGGTTTCAAAGGCGGGCTGTTCGCCGGCATGTTCAACGCGGGCGCCGCGATGTATACCGGCGGCCGGGCATTCGGCCTCATCGATAAACTGCATGGCGAGAACGGCTATGCGCAGATGAAGAAGATCACCGAACGCGCGCCCAAGGCGATCGAAAGCCGCGCGAAGATCGATAACGTGATCACCTTCGACAAGCTTACCGATGTTTTCAATAGCGGCACGATGCACGACGAAGACCAGGTGCCGCACCTGCACGTCGCCGATACGTCGATCTGCGCGGATAGATGCACGACCGAATACGGTAATCCGTGCCAGTATTTCTGTCCCGCCAAGGTGTATGAACCGCTCTTCACGGTGACGGGAAACAACGGCAGTTCGCACGTCGACGGCCGGCTGCAGATCAATTTCTCGAATTGCGTCCATTGCAAGACCTGCGACATCATGGACCCCTATCAAATCATCACGTGGGTCCCGCCGCAGGGTGGTGAAGGCCCCGTCTACACGGGCATGTAGCTTCGCCGATGATCGTGGTCGTCGGTGCGGGACTCATCGGGCTCAGCATCGCTTTCGAACTTGCGACGCGCGGTGCGACGGTGCGGGTCATCGATGCGGGCCGGCCGGCCTCCGGAGCATCGTGGGCGGGTGCCGGGATGCTCGCGCCGTACACGGAGGCGATCCCCGAGCAGCCGCTCGCGGCCTTGTGCGCCGAATCGCTCGCGCGCTATCCCGCATTCGTCGCGGCGCTGCGCGCGAGCGGCGGCGTCGATGCGCGCTTGCATCTCGACGGCATCGTCGAAGCGGCGTACGACCCAGCCGGCGTCGCCCGTCTGCGCGCGCAGGTGGCGGATTTGCGCGCGCGTGAAATCGACGCGCGCTGGCTGGGTGCAGCCGAGGCGCACATGCTCGAACCGGCGCTCGGCGCGAACCTTCTCGGTGCGGCATACAGCGCGAGCGAGGGACATGTCGATAACCGGCGTCTCGGCCGCGCGTTGCACGCCGCGTGTGTTGCACGCGGTGCCGTCGTCGATGCCGACGCGGGTGAGGTGACGATCGAAGCCGATGCACGGCGCGTGCTCGGCGTCCGCGGGCCCAAGGGATTCATCCCGGCGAGCGCCGTCGTCAATGCGACCGGGGCCGCAAGCGCGCGGCTCGCGGGCGTGCCCGAACGCGCGCGCGTCAAGGTCATGCCGGTCAAGGGACAGATGCTCGCGCTCGCCATGCCGCTCGGCCTCGTGCGCCGCGTCCTCTGGGTGCCCGGCGCCTACCTCGTTCCGCGCGACGACGGCCGGCTGCTGATCGGTGCGACCGTGGAGGACGGTGCCGGCGACGTCCGGGTAACGGCGCGCGGTATCGCGTCGCTGCTCGAGGCGGCGCTGCGCGCGATGCCCGCGCTTGGCGACCTCACGCTCGCGGAAACCTGGGCGGGTCTGCGCCCCGGGACGCCGGATGGCTTGCCCTATCTCGGCGAGACCGAGCTCGGCGGCTACGTCGTTGCGACGGGCCATTACCGTAACGGCATCTTGCTCGCGCCCGCGACCGCCGTCGCTATCGCGGATCTGCTCGAGTCGCGGCCCGGCGCGGCCGGACGCCTGGCCCCTTTCTCCCCGGGGCGCGAACATGGAGCCTTCGCCGCAAGCGCGAACGAACGGACATTGTGAACGCAACGGTCAACGGCGAAGTAAAGACGCTGCCCTCCGGCACGACGCTCAGCGCCCTCCTGCACGCCATCGGTCTCGCGGAACGCGGCATCGCGATTGCCGTGAACGAGCGCGTCGTGCGTCGCAGCGCGTTTGGAACCCATGCCCTGCATGACGGCGATGCCGTCGAAATCATCCGCGCCGTTGCGGGCGGATAACGAGGACTCTATGGATACGCCGCTACGAATCGGCACGTGCGACCTAACGTCGCGACTCATCGTCGGAACCGGAAAGTATCCGTCGCTCGAAATCATGCAAGCCGCGCATGCGGCGAGCGGGACGTCGATGGTGACGGTCGCGATTCGGCGCATCAATCTCGACGATCCGACCGGCAAGACGATGCTCGATTACATCGATCGAACGCGGTACACGATTCTTCCGAATACCGCCGGATGCTACACCGCCAAAGACGCGGTTCTCACCGCGCAGCTCGCGCGCGAATTACTCGAAACCGATCTCATCAAACTCGAAGTGATCGGCGACGCGCAAACGCTCTATCCCGACACCGTCGAGACGATTGCCGCCGCTAAAGAGCTCGTGGCCGACGGCTTCACCGTGCTGCCGTACATCGTCGACGATCCGACGGCATGTAAGCGTTTGGAAGATGTCGGCTGTGCGGCGGTCATGCCGCTCGGTGCGCCGATCGGCAGTGGCCTCGGCATCTGCAATCCGTATTCGCTCGGGATCATCAAAGCGCAAGCGAACGTCCCGGTCATCGTCGATGCCGGCGTCGGCACGGCCTCCGATGCCGCCCTTGCGATGGAACTCGGCGTCGACGCCGTGTTGATGAATACCGGTATCGCGGCGGCCCGCGATCCGGTTACGATGGCGCACGCGATGCGGCTCGGCGTCGAAAGCGGTCGCCTCGCCTTTCTAGCAGGCCGCATGGAGAAGAAGCTTTACGCGAACGCGTCGAGTCCGGTAACGGGTCTGATCGCGAACCGGCGTTGAGCGACGCCGTCCTTTCCGGCGAGATATCCGTCCGCGACCTCAAAGAGATGCACGACGCGGGGCGCGCGTTCGTCCTGCTCGACGTTCGTGAAGACGACGAGCTTGCGCTCGCATACATTCGGTGGGCCAAGCACATTCCGATGCAGGCAGTTCCCGAGCGTCTTACCGAGCTTCCTCGAGACGGAAACGTCGTCGTCATGTGTCACGGCGGCGTACGCAGCGATCGCGTTGCGCGTTACCTGCGTGACCTTGGTTTTACGAGCGTTGCGAACCTCGCCGGCGGCATCGACGCCTGGGCGCGCGAGATCGATCCGACCGTCCCCCTTTACTAGGAGCCTGTAGGGCTTAGCGAGCGAAAGTTTGGTATAATTGATGTATGCCAGATCATTTTAGGCCTCTTGATCGCGACACGATGTATCTGTTCCCCCCGAGTGTTCAAGATTGGTTGCCGGAG
>JAABUQ010001957.1_pt1 | contig 42264 bp, 40 predicted proteins | sample 5560001 | NCBI WGS metagenome assembly JAABUQ01 (sample SAMN10711888, study PRJNA513371) | rock metagenome | isolation source: Antarctica rocks | place: Antarctica: Victoria Land, Finger Mt nord | collected 2015-12-18
CTATATATGAGTAGTAGATCATCAGAAGAGCAGAGTGGGCTCGTCATACTGATCGCTTTACAAGCGTGATGACGAGATATCAGGATCTTTACTTTGCGGCTGGTGACAGCAACCTTAACTCCACCCCTTTTAGGGCTGTTGGCCCTGGCCTCACACAATCGGCGTGAGGATGAAGCAAACGCAGAGCGCCGCTTTCCCGCTGGAGAGCAATCCTCAACGTGGGAGATACATCTAGTATACCATAGAAATGATGACTTCTTCATCCTGTTGCCTCTTCGAGATCACACGCGCCGGTTGGGCACAACCTCGGTCGTTCAATGGTCACACTTTCGACAGGATACCAACGATTCCGTCCTCGCAGCAATGCCAGCAGTTTCCCCTTGCTCCTTTTGACGGCCATCACCTGAGCCACTCCCCAACTTACCCGTGTACAGGGATGAGACGCTTGGTCCCACAGTGCCGCTTTGATCTCTTCAAGATCTGTTGACTGCATGTGCCCCCTCTCCCGGCACTCGTTCGCCGATTGGGTCGAGAACAAACAGGTGATGGTAAGGGGCAGGTGGACGGAAGAACGTATACAGATCGACAATAATATCGGCAGCAAGTGCAGCGGCGCAAGCGGCATGAAAGACAGCAAACCCAGCATCATCGTTCATGATCAAGGGATACTCCGAAAGCGCTTTGGAACAGTAGGAGCAGCGTTTCGAGAGACTCTTGATCCCTGCCCGCAAGCGTTGTTCGTCGTTAAAGATGAGCATGATATTCTTCCTCTCTGATCTGGCTCGCACCTACACGGGTGCGTTCGGTGATCTGCGAGAACAGTATACCAGCCTAGCCTGCTGCTCTGATTTGCTCAGGTGGCTTGTTTATCCGCAAAGGAAAAGTGCCCAAATACGTACCCCCTCATGATCATGTATGCTCGGAAACACTATACGTCAGAAGAGGCGTAAGCCCGAATGAGGGCTTGCAACGAAGCGTATCTACAAGGCAAATCGAGAGAAGCGAGGAGTCAGAAGAGACGGAAGCCCGAATGAGAGGGTCGGAAGTATTCTAACAGTCGAATGATTCTAGTGTTCGCAGTGGGAGTGGAAAGAAGCATGGGTTTCCTCTTATGCCGTTATTGCTACCCCTCCTCGACCATGCTTCCCGCTGTACCTGCCTTATAGCAGCCATACCCCCCTGTGTGAAGCGCTTCGACGTGCCACCAAGCGTTGACAAACTCCTTCTGTCTCCGTGCCTTCGCCAAATAATTGCTATCCACCGCCACATCGGCTATACTAGGTAATGTGTTCTAAACGCCAGGGATGGAGGTGAGCGTTGACAAGCTATCACACCTATGTTCCTCGACCACCATTGGCTGATTTCGTGAACCTGTTCTGGCTCTACGAGGGTTACACGTTACCGCACGCGAAAGAATGCGTGCTTCCAGGCGGCTCGATGGAACTGGTGATCAACTTACGCGAAGACACGATTCGCGTGTATGATCGGCGGGATACTGACCGCTTCCAGAGCTTTCGCGGCTGTTTGCTGTGTGGTGCGCATTCGGAGTCCTTTGTGATTGATACAGCGAGCCAGGAGTCGATGCTGGGTATACACTTCAAACCCGGCGGCGCTTTCCCATTCTTCAAGTTGCCTGCCAGTGAGTTGCACAATGTGCATGTGTCCCTGGACACGCTGTGGGGAGCAACGGCAAACGACCTGCGTGAGCAGTTGCTTGCAGCCAAAACACCAGAAGCTACGTTCCGTATCCTCGAAAAGTCGCTGTTGGAGCACGTAGCCCGACCTTTAGTGAGGCACCCCGCAGTCTCCTTTGCACTACAGGAGTTCCACGGCGCACACCACACACGAGCAGTCTCAGAAGTGATCGAGCAGATCGGTCTCAGCTCGCGGCGGTTCATCCAGGTCTTCAGTGAAGAAGTTGGGCTGACACCCAAGCTTTTTTGCCGTGTCCAGCGCTTTCAAGAAGTGCTGCACCTGATCGAAAAGGGGCAGCAGGTCGAGTGGACACAGATCGCTTTGAACTGTGGGTATTTTGACCAGGCACATTTCATCCACGACTTCCGGGCTTTCTCCGGCCTCAATCCGAGGGCCTATTTGACGCAGCGCGGCGAGCACCTGAATCATGTTCCACTGCGCGAAGAGGTCAAATTTTTACAAGACGCAGCACCTTGCCTTCACGTACAATGAGGGTAATGCAACCGCTATGAGCTATGGCCAAAGCAATCAGCTCGTAGTAGTCGGTTGCTCGCTTATCGTTAATGTGTTGGCAAAACAAGGAGCAAGCAACAATGACAGTCAAAGCAGTCCCCGATGGCTATCACACCATCACACCGTACCTGATGGTGCAGGAGGCGGCACAACTCATCGATTTCGTGAAGCAGGCGTTCGTGGCAACCGAAACATTCCGCACAACAGGGTCAGCCGGGGGCATACACGCCGAGGTCAGGATTGGCGATTCGATGGTGATGATCGGCGGCGGCGGTGCCTGGAAGGGTGAGCCGATGACCGCGGCGATCTATCTGTATATGGATGATGTAGATGCCGTCTACCAGCGCACGCTACAGGCAGGTGCCACCTCGCTGACAGAGCCTGCGGACCAGCCCTATGGAGATCGTGTTGCTGGCGTGAAGGACCCGTTCGGCAACGTGTGGTACATCGCCACACACCAGAAGGATGTGCCGCAAGGATGAACTAAATAATTGCTGAGCCGCTACTCCTCAGTGCGGTTTCTTCGGCATCTGAGTCCCCAGTCCAGTAGGCTTGGGGGTGAGCAAGGAGCCATTGAGGTCACGAGATCGTTGTAAGGCGCGGGCATTCATGACAAGATAGGTCAGCGTGTTCAGATTGCGCACCGAGAGAAGCATATTCTGATCAATGCTCTCGTTTCCGACAGCCCTGCTCATGCATTCTTTCTTCCTATTGTACTCCCAGTAATTTGGCGGTTGCCAATGCCATAACTTTGATAGATGCAAGCAGGTCGGCAATAGCTAGCGATTCATCAACAATATGTGCTTGTGTGATTTCACCTGGGCCATAGACGATGCACTGCTCGATGCCAGCATTGTGTACCACAAAACGCTGATCGTCCGTCCCTGGACTGCATACGTAACCAGGGGCATGCCCTAACACATCATCTACAGCATGAGAGAACGCATGCACAAGTGGTGTTTCTGCGCTCACCCACGTTGGTGTAGCGGTATAGCGCTCTACGTACTCATATTGAAAATTGGGTATCGTGCGCTTACGTTGCTCCAATAGCTCTATTAGCTCCTGGCGTGCATCTTCCAGGCGTTCATCCACGACCAAACGGCGGTCAAAAGCAACAGTACAACGATCTGGTAGACTATTGATGTTGGTTCCTCCATGCGTCATATTAAAAGAGAGGCTTGCTGCACTGGCACTATGTGGTACGACAGGAACACTATTGAGCCGCTGCTGTAAACGCGGCATGAGTTGGCGTGTCGCCTCGTTGATAAAACTCGCCATGTGTTCAATTGCATTCACACCACGCTCCGGTGTGCTGCTGTGTGATTGACGACCAAGCGTGGTGATTTCACCCCAGATAGCTCCGCGATGTCCCAGGCAAATATTGTCTACATTCAACGGTTCTGTAATCACAACATAATCTGTGTGTTCAGGCGAGACATATCCTCGCTCAACCAGTAGACCCATACCAGCATTTCTATTGCCTGTACTTTCTTCGTCAACAACTCCACTCTGCTCAACACTGCCTAATAAGTGCAGACCCGCGCGGCGTATTGCTTCAACTGCGTAGATTTGCGCTGCTATGCCGCCTTTCATATCGGAGGTACCACGCCCGTAGATGCGTCCATCACGTATTTCACCGCTAAAGGGACTGCCAGTCCAGCCAGAACTCGCAGGAACAACATCCATATGTCCATTAAAATGCATAACTGGTCTTGCATGCTCTCCAGCGAGACGCCCAAGAACGTTCGTACGAGCCAGGCCTTCACCGTATGGAGCTAGCTCGGCTGTCTCAGCATGCGTCAACTCTATATATTCCACAACGTAGCCGAGTGTCTGCAAGCGTTCACCAATAAAACGAGCGCATTCAGGATAGGCATGACCGGGAGGGTTTACGGTTGGAATGCGAATCAATGCTTGCAAAAATACAATTGCCTCATCTATGAGCGTGTCAACTGAGCGTAGAATAGCCTCTTTCTGCTGCTCGTTCAGGTCGTCGTACATAGGTAATACACTCCTTTTTTGCTCTGGCGCACTAGAAGCGGAAAACGATGTTTATAGCGAGCATCACAAGGCATATTCCAATCGTGGCAAGCAGCACCAGCGCGTCAAAGCGCTCAAATGTAAGAACGCGTAGTGCGCTACGTTTCCACCCGGGGCGGCTTCCAAAGCAGCGAGCGTCCATCGCCACACTTAACACTTGGGCACGCTTAAAGCCGCTGACAAACAGAGGAACAAACAGAGGTGCAAGCTTAAGCGTTCGTTGAATAACATTCCCCTCGTCAAAGCGTACACCACGAGCCATTTGAGCCTTCACCAGACGTTCTATCTCAGAGATAAAGATAGGCACGAATTTAAAGGCAATGACAAGCACCATGATAAAGGCATTGACGGGTATACCAATGCGTTGTAGCGGAGAAAGCAGTGCTTGCAATCCGCTGGTGAGGTCTACCAACGACGTTGTAAAGGTGAGCATCGAGGTGACATAGTACAGAAAGAACAGGCGTACCGTTCCCAGCAGAGCACTGAGAATGCCACTCCAGGAGATCGAGAGGATGCCCCACTGCCACAAATACGTTGTGTGTGCTGGTGGAGTATAAAAAAGCACGGCCACGAAAAAAAAGAAAATCAGCAAGGGAATGAATGGTCTAAAGCCACGAAGGACGTAGAGAATTGGCAAGCGTGACATCCATTGAATGAGACCGCAAAAAAGTAGAAATGCTGCAAACGCTACAAAACTGCTGACAATCGAAATGAAGACAATGAGCAGTATCGCACAAAACAATTTTGTGCGTGAGTCCATACGAGTCAGTGCTGAATTATTGTTTATGTATTGACCAAAGGTGATATCTCGTGTAAGTTCGATCATACTATCTCTGTATTCTTTTCTTGTAGCAGCGCATTTCTCAGTTCCTCTTCAAGTTCCGTCGAATTGAGTATATCTGTACGGATAGTAGGGAGCGCATCTTGTACTGTTAGCGCAATACGTGCGGACTCTGGTAACGTGATGTCCAACGCCTGTAGTTTACTCGCATAGGCGAGTATTTCGCGTGGCGCACCACTGAACACGAGTCGTCCCTGATCGAGGACATGAATGGTATCGGCTATTTCGATAACATCTTCTAAACTACTGGAGGCATATATGATAGTCAAATCTCCATGTTGCTTGAGTTCCGCAATCAGGGTCAACAGTTCGCGGCGTCCGCGTGGGTCTAATCCTGCCATCGGCTCATCGAAGATAATTGTTTGTGGTTGTAGTGCCAGCACACCAGCAATGGCAACACGACGTTTTTGTCCCCCGCTCAACGCGTAGGTGTAGCGCGAACGAAAATCCTCATACGGCAATCCCACCGCCTCAAGCGACTCTTGCACGCGCCGACGCGACTCTGCGACAGGAACATTTTTGCGGCGCAATCCAAATGAGACATCCTTACCTACCGTCTCCTCAAATATCTGCGATTCCGGCGATTGAAATACTACACCAACATGCGAACGGATACGCTCGATTTTGAAAGAGGTGTTCGCTGTATTCTCGCCCTCAAACAATACTCTTCCTGTCGTTGGTTTTATCAGACATGCGAGTAGATCAACAACGGTTGATTTACCTGCGTTTGTCGCTCCAACCAGGGCAGTTGCTTGCCCCTTTGGAATTGCGAGGGATAGGGCGTGTAGTGCTTCCTGTGCAAGCGGTGTGCCACGCAAATAGGTATAAGAGACATCCTGCAATTCAAAGGCAGGACGTTGAGGCAACAGGGAGACCGCAAGGGTCTCCCCTACATGTTCGCGCCTCCCTACGTGTAGGGGAGACCCTTGCGGTCTCCCTGCTTTTTGACCCGTCTCCCCTTGAAGGATGGACAAACGTTCATTATTAGCGGGCAGGGCAACCGTGCCCTTTACCATATCCCGCAGATGTTCAGCAGACAGCAACACCTCTTGTGACTTGTCCCAGCCCAGTGCATGGAGTCGCTGGCCCAGGTGCGTCACCATTGGCACATCAAGCCCTATGGCTTGCAATTCTTCCGCGCGTATAAAGACTGTTGCTGGTGTATCATCCATCACAACACGTCCAGCGTCCATCACAATCACGCGGTCAAAGGTAGCAACCTCATGCATATAGTGCGTGATGTGGATAACGATGATATCGCGTTCGCGTGCTAGGCGCTGTACGGTTTCTAGTAAGTGACGCGCCGTTTGACCTGAAATCATCGTTGTCGGTTCGTCCAGAATGAGATAGCGGGGACGCATCGCCAACACACCTGCCACTGCCACGCGCTGCTTTTGCCCTACCGACAATTCGCTGATTGCCATCTGCGTATAGGCTTCAAGACCAAGTAGAGCGATTGCCTCGTCTACCCGCTCTTGAATTTCAAAACGTGGTAAACCAATGTTTTCCGGTCCAAACGCAATATCGTCAAGTACGGTACTCGCGATCAGTTGATCGTCTGGATTTTGAAACACGACTCCGACACGTTGCCGTATCGTCCACAGGTCCTCTCCGCTTGTCGTGGTATCCAGGCCATCAATCAGAATTGAACCGCTTGTAGGCTGTAGGATGGCGGCCAGCAACTTCGCGAGTGTACTCTTGCCCGAGCCGTTATGTCCGATGATGGCGATTGTTTCACCCTCGGAAATGTGCAGATTCACGTCATGCAGGGCAGGAGGAGCATCTTGTTCTCCCTGCGCACTGTAATTGAAGGTAACGTTGCGTACTTCAAGCATGGCTAGTATGGTAGCTCATTGCGTGGTTTCGTATCGGGAGCGCGAACCACGCGAGCCTCAATGATGTAAAAGACACGGGCCAGAATGACGATCAGGATAGCGGCAATAACAGCCTCAAAGATAGATTGCGCAAGCACAAGAGGAATAATGACCTGTGCGGGAAAGTAGCCGCGTATAATCAGCGCGGCTACAACAAGAATGGTGTTGGTCGCCGAGCCTACGAAGCCCGCAGCACCCGCGGCAAGATCACGATTGGTTCTCCGTAGAGCCGCGAATGTGGCCCACGCGGTTAGCCCAATGAAGAGACGAGGAAGAATAGCTACTGTTGGGTCTTTGAAGAATACATTAGTGGCGCGAAAGAAGCTAACGATACCAAAAATGAGGCCAGAGATGATGCCTACAATAGGACCAGCGATCACACCACCAAGAATTGTTGGGATATGCTCGGTAGTCGCGTTTCCTATAGCATTGGGCAAAGGAATAAAGCCAATACCCGGTATGACTCCCAAGATAATGGTGATTGCGGCGAGCACACCTGCAATAGCGATACGTTCAGTAGTGAGGGTCCACGGTCCAGCAGTGGATGACGAACGGGCAATAGGTTTGCTCAAGTCATAACCTCCTTTGTGACGGAACGAGCTATGTTCGTTGAGGGGAAGGATTTCCAACGAAAATTTACACAAGTTCGTTAAGCAGCGTAACCTCCGCTACAATGTACCTAGAGTATACGGACGTACTGGGTAACCTGTCAAGAGAACATTCATAATATATGATTATTAGTAATTGCAATGATAACAATACAGAATAATACAACATGCACTACCCGAATATAAACCACCTTTCGTGTTGGCGTGGAATTGAATAACGTAGGGATCGGTGATGCTATTTACAAAAGAACATGAATATCACCTAACGATAGGGGTGGCAATTCATTGCGCCCCTACCGCTTGTGTCCACGCTAATTTGTTCGTTACAGGTAAAAGGTTTAGCCAACTGCTTCTCTGTAGCGGCGCAGCGCATCCAGGTGTTGTTGCGGTGAGGTGAAGCCTGCGTTCATCGTATTGAGAGAAATGTGCGTTGCGCCCAGTTCACGCCAGGCTTGTGTTTGACGAACCTGCTCGTCAAGGTCGCCGTCAGCTACACTCACACGTGCCTCGATACCAACGGCACTGAGTTCGCGTCCTGCCTCTTTGATGTAATTGCGGAGATGTTCCACGGTTTCGCGCATCTTATCATTGGGTGAACCGAGTGGAAACCAGCCATCGGCGAGGCGTGCGGTACGACGTAACAATACGTCCGCGCTTCCCCCAGTCCAGATGGGAATCGAGCGACGGATAGGTAGTGGATTAAGCCCGGCTTCGGTGATAGTGTGATATGCTCCCTTGTAGCTGATCACTTCACGACTCCATAAGAGACGCAACACCTCGATCTGCTCCTCAATCACACGACCACGTGTATGGAAGTCTTCGCCGAGTGCCTCATACTCGACTGGATTCCAGCCCACACCTACGCCGAGACGCAACTTGCCGCCCGTTAACACATCCACCTCTGCCGCTTGTTTCGCCACGAGAGCCGTCTGGCGTTGTGGCAGAATAATCACCGCCGTCACCAGTTCAAGCTGTGTGAGTGCTGCGAAATAGCCAAAAAGTACAAACGGCTCGTGAAACAAGTCTTTCTCAGTATAGCCTTTCCACCCTGGTCGATTTGTCGGCTCAGCACCCAACACATGGTCGTAAATCACCAGATGCTTATAGCCCAAACCTTCCACCGTCTGCGCATACTCGCGCAGTACAGCAGGATCGGCCCCAATTTCATTCTGCGGAAACGTTACACCTATTTGCATATTGGAATTCCTCATAGATCAAATTTCACACCATTGTATGCAATTATGATAGCATTCACTTTATACATCGTCCAATAACCTTCAGTTATCATCAATCTTTCTTGATTGTTAATTACCCTTTGCCTTTTGCGCTTTCATCTTGCGATAGTGCTGTAGTGATCTTGCTCTATTCATGCATTCAGGGCTACACCAATAAGGATATAGGCATCACCGTTCCTCTAGTCTATGCTTCTGCAGCACGTACCATGCGCCCCACCAGGAGAATAGCAATAAGCTGATGGCGAGGAGTACGACAAGCTGGTTGAAGCCGATAAATTGTGCGACGGCACCTGCGAAGACTAATACTGGAATAGAGCCAACACTGTAGAGCATGTATTGAAAAGCCAGGACACGGGCGCGGCTCTCTTCTGGCGCACGTTCTTGCATCATCGTTTGCGTTGGAATGTTGACGATGGCGATTGCCGCACCGAGTGCAAGCACGACGAACACAATCACAGCTATCAGCAGTGGAGACTCTGTTCCGTGTCGAGGGTCAAGTAGTGTGGCAACCCATTCGGAAGCTGGTAGTGCTACAAAGCCGATTGCTAACACGATAAAGCCAATTGTGGCAAGGCGTAATGTACTGATCTGTTTCGCGATGCGTGGCATAAGTACCGAGGCACCGATCAGCCCAACAGCGGCAGGAGCTAGAATAAGTGACATATCTGCTGCTGGCCTATGTAATACCTGCTGCACAAAGGTTCCTGCGAGTTCTCCGATGAGCAGCATGATAACGCCGACGACTGAGAGTTGGATGACGGAGTAGAACAGCAAGGCATCAACACGAATCGTTCGCCAGCCTGCAACGGTATCATGCCATAATGTCTGAAAGGTCTGACGTAGATCAATGCGCGTTCCCCTGCCGAGATGCACATCGGAATGCTGGTCGTGAAAAGCATGCTGCGGAATGAGCAGAATCAGGATAGCACAGACGATGTATAACACGGCACTGACAACAAATAGCATGTCGATAGACTGTACATGAAGGCCGAAGACGCTAAATGGTGGGAAAAGTGTTGCCACAACGCGCCCTAGCAACAAAAAGCCAACGGCTTGTGATACCGTAATTGAGATATTGAACAGCGAGAGCGCAGGCAACAAATCGGCCTCGCCAACAAGGATGGGTATGGATGATCCTTCGGCGGGAACAAAAAACTGTCCAATCAGCGAGGTCAGATAGGAAAGTATATACAGAGGCCACAGGCTAGTACGGTCCGTCAATAATGAGACGATAATCAAGACCATTGTTACCATGCGCAGCAGGTTCGTTACCCACAGCACCAGCCGTTTGTCCAGGTGGTCCACAATCGAGCCAGCCACCGCGCCAAACGGTATCGCGGGCAATGTAAACGAGATAATCGCTAGCCCCACCATGAACACCGAATGCGTCAACTCCGTGACCAGCAACACCACACCAAAATTCACCGCGTTGAGAACAGTTAAAGAGGTGAGTTGTGCCACCCACAGCAGCAAGAAATTCCGATTTTTCAGGACACGTCGAAAGCTCGCAACATTGTTTTGTGAATCGTCTTGCTGAGATGGTGTAGCGTCTTTGGGTTGCTGGTCCATTTGCGTGGACATGGAATGTGTGTCCTCTCTGAAATCCATGACCATCTGTAGGGACCTCATTTATTGCGCCCTGCGGACGGATGGGAGGCTTACGTCGGCAACGGTTCTCTATCCGACGCGTTACCCCTCTGCCACCCCCATCTTTAGGCGTAATAAATGAGGTCCTTACAGACGATGTTGTCGAAATAATTAACTCTCATCTATTATCATAACGTAAAGAGAGACAAAAACCATATGGCAATCGACCTATTTATTTTTCGACGTACTCACGTACTCTCTGAGGCTTCCATTTTTACCTATCTTTATGGTATACTTTGTTCAGCGTCAGTTCTTGATGAACATATGACGGAAAGAGGCCGCGTTGACTCCCCTCTGATATGGTATCAGTTGCAACGAGGCACCAAGCAATAGCTTCTTTTTTCATAGAAGGGTAACAGGGATGAGCCTGTTACAGAAGCGAAAGGGGTATTCCTTCATGGCACGTGTTGCGTTTGAACATGTCTACAAAATCTTTAACAAGACAGAAGTCGTCCACGATATCAGTATTGATATCAAGGACAAAGAGTTTCTCGTACTCGTCGGTCCCTCCGGTTGTGGCAAAAGTACTTGTCTGCGTATGGTGGCAGGACTTGAGGAGCCAACCGACGGTGATATCTACATCGGTGATCGCGTCGTCAACGGGGTTGACCCCAAAGACCGCGACATCGCAATGGTCTTCCAGAACTATGCATTGTATCCGCACATGACCGTCTTCGACAACATGGCCTTTGGTCTCAAACTGCGCCACTTTCCTAAGAATGAAATTGGTAAGCGCGTACAAGAGGCTGCCGGTATTCTGGGTTTGGAGCAGTTGCTCAAGCGCAAACCAAAAGAGCTTTCCGGCGGACAGCGCCAGCGTGTCGCACTCGGTCGTGCTATCGTCCGCGAAGCACAGGTCTTCCTGATGGACGAGCCACTTTCCAACCTTGATGCCAAACTGCGTGTTGCCACGCGTGCTGAAATCATCAAGCTGCACCAGCGCATTCAGACTACGGTTGTCTACGTCACACATGACCAGACCGAGGCCATGACGATGGGTGATCGCATCGCCGTTCTCAATGGTGGTATTATTCAACAGCTTGGTGTGCCACAAGAACTCTACGATCATCCCTCAAACCTCTTTGTAGCAGGCTTCATTGGCTCACCATCAATGAACTTCTTCCCCAATGCGAAGGTCATTACCGACAACGGTGTAAAGATCGTGCTAGAGGGCGTTGGTCAAGTCCCTGTGCCTGCATTATATGCTGATCGCGCAAAGTCCGCTGCAGGCAGAAACATGACCTTCGGTGTGCGCCCATCCCATTTGGAAGATGCTGCTGTCGTAAAAGAAAGTTCCGTAGAAGGTGTGGAAAATTCTATTATCGAAGGTAACGTCGATGTGGTTGAGAACCTGGGTAACGAACTACAGGTCTACCTCACCGCCGCCGGACGAAGCATTGTTGCCACACTCAACCCACGTTCCAGCGTCGCCCCTGGCAAGCGCGTAAGACTGTTCGTTGATAGCGATCATATTCACCTGTTCGACACCGATAGCGGTGAAGCTATATTCTAAATGCTGGTGGGTGTTAGGGAGTAACACCTGTTAGTGCAAACAAAACACCCGCGCATCCCTCGGGGATGCGCGGGTGTTTTGTTTGCACTAAGCCTAATTTCGCAGTGGTTTCCCAGACATCAGAATGGCTTCCATACGCGCCTGCGTCTTCTCCATTCCGCAGAGGCTGAGGAAGGCTTCACGTTCGAGATCGAGGACGAACTGTTCGGTCACAGGAGCTATTGGTGAGGTGTCACCACCTGTGAGGACGCGGGCAAGATGGCCTGCAATCACTACATCATGCTCGCTCACTCTGCCCAGCAGCAACTGGCTTTGTACCTGTTGCTCTAACACTAGACACGCCCCAGGCCCTGGCAATACGAGTGTTTGTGGCTTAGCGCGTTCCCATTTGCCTGCTGCTTTTGCCTCGGCAAGCTGAATGGCGTCAGACTTTGCGTCACGTAGCAGCACATCACGGTTGACCGTCACAGCATCCGTTTTGCGTAGGAAGCGCAGCTCTTGTGCCTCTGCTGCACTGGTCGAGACGGTTGCAAATGCGATGATCTCAAAGGCTTTACGCGATGGTGTGAATGGGCCGCCCGTCTTCTTCGCCAGTTGCGATGCCAAATCCGCGCCATATCGCAGCAACAATTCTTTACAACCACCGCCAGCGGGTACAAGCCCAACGCCTGTTTCTACTAAGCCAATATATGACTCGGCATAGGCACGTGTATGATTGCAATGCATGATAATTTCACAGCCACCTCCGAGGGCGCGAGCAGCCGGGGCCGCGACAACTGGAATTGGGCTATATTTGAGCAACTGGTGCGCCTGCTGTAGCCCATTGATAGCACCCTCAAGCATCTTCCACTCGCCCTGACGTGAACCCATGAGTACGAGCAGGAGGTTGGCACCAGCCGAGAAATCAGCCGCTTCGTTACCTACGACAAGGGCACGGAACTGCTTCTGACCCTCTTCAACGGCGTAACGCAGCATCTCGATGATACCCTCGTCAATCGAGTTCAGCTTGGTATGGAACTCAATACAGCCGATATCATCACCAAGGTCAAGCAGTGAGGCAGAGCCGTTGTCGAGGACGACATTGCTCTTCGTGACCTTGACTGCATCAAGAGAGATAGAGCCTTGTGGTACTGGAACAGGCTTGTAGGTGTCCGTATGGAAATCGAAGTATTGACGCTGGCCCTTACCGCCAATGTAGAATGTGCCTTGTCCTTTGCTCTTGACACGCTGCTGCAGTTCTATATCCTCGATGTCGCGCCCCTCAAACACTTTTTGTAGTGCGGTTGGGTTTTGCAGGAGCATATCCCAGGTCTCGAAACTGCCCATATCGAAGTTGAAGCCCCAGCGCATTGCCTCATCAACCGCGACAACGCTATCTGCTATCTGTGGCGCAAGCTTGGCAGCATAGATCAGCGAATCAGCGGTTGTTTCACGTGCAAGAATGCCTGCGCGGTCATCGGCTTGCAGAATCGACAGAATGCGCTCGGAAGGATCGCTGATGCTGCGTGCCGCACCAAGTGAAGGGAAGCGCACCTTTTGCTGCGGCTCGTATTCCATCGTCTGAAAGTTAAGTTCAAGAATAGCAGATGAGCCATCAGCATTTTTGACGCGCTTGTAAAAACCCTGTCCTGTCTTCTCGCCAAGCATGCCGCGTTTGAGCATCTCGCGCATGATCTCTGGGACGCGGAAGGTCTCGCGCTGTGGGTCGTCGGGTGCGTTCTGATATAGATTGTCGGCGACATGCACCGTTGTATCCAGACCCGAAAGGTCAGAGGTACGGAAGATAGCTGACTTGGGGCGTCCCATTGGTGGTCCTAGAATCGTATCGACCTCCCCGACCGTATAGCCTTCGCTTAATGCACGTTGAATGGTTGAGAGCATGCCGTAAACGCCGATACGGTTAGCGATAAAGTTTGGCGTGTCCTTACACAGCACAACGCCTTTGCCCAGTACCTCTATCGAAAACTGCTGAAAGAATGTTAGAAGTTCGGGATTTGTGTCAACATCTGGCACAATCTCAAGCAGCTTCATGTAACGCACTGGATTGAAGAAGTGCGTAATCAGGAAGTTACGACGGAAGTTTTCGCTACGTCCTTCCGTTAACAGGTGTGCGGGTAAGCCCGATGTGTTAGAGGTGATAATGGTATTAGGCTTGAGGACCGTCTCAAGCCTTGTGTACAAGTCATGTTTGATATCGAGTCGCTCGATCACTGCCTCGATAACCCAATCCACATCGGCAATGTCTTGCAGGCTATCCTCGATATTGCCAACGGTGACGAGGGCCGCATTGCGTTTACTGTAAAACGCAGCGGGTCGTGCTTTAAGCGCCTTTTCTAAGCCAGTACGTGCAACGACGCTACGGTCTTTTGTCGCGTTGGGGGGCACAATATCGAGCAATAAAGAAGGAATACCAACATTGGCGAGATGGGCGGCGATTGCCGCGCCCATTACACCAGCGCCGAGTACGGCGACTTTTTTAATTCCATACGGCATCGTTAAGCCAACCTCTCGATGATTGTTGCTACACCCTGTCCACCACCAACGCACAATGTTGCCATGCCCATTGTCTTGTTGTGTGTCTGTAGTGCGTTCAGCAGAGTTACCACAATACGGGAGCCGCTACAGCCTTGTGGATGGCCTAGCGCAATCGCGCCACCGTGGACGTTCACCTTATCCTGGTCAAGATCGAGGTCGCGTATGACGGCAAGCGATTGTGCCGCAAACGCCTCGTTCAACTCGATCAGGTCGATGTCACTCAACTGCATCTTGGCACGTTGCAACACCTTTTTGACCGCGGGCACAGGACCAATACCCATGATATCAGGGCGCACACCCGCAACCGACATGGTGATCACACGCGCTAATGGCTTGATACCAAGTTCGCGTGCCTTGTCTGCGGACATCACCACGATTGCCGCCGCACCATCATTCAAGGGACTGGAGTTACCAGCAGTAACCGTGCCACCCTTGAGAAAGGCGGGTTCAAGCGTTGCTAAGCGTTCTAGTGAAGTATCGCGACGTGGTCCCTCGTCTGTTGTCATCTCTTTCCCATTAGGAAGGGTGACAGGTACAATTTCTTTCGCGAATGTGCCGTTATCAATGGCTGCAACGGCGCGTTGGTGGCTATGCAGTGCGAAGACATCCTGGTCTTCACGGCTAATGGAATGGTCTTTTGCCAGATTTTCGGCGGTAATGCCCATCGGCAGGTAGCTGGAATAGCCATACTCTTCTACCGCAGGAGAGGCGGGTGAGACGTTGCCATTCTTGTTGGGATGAACGAGACGTGGATTGAATGAAGGGTTGAAACCACCCGTTGGCACGCGTGACATGTTCTCGATACCGCCTGCGATATAGGCATCGCCGAGGTCCAGCATGATATTCTGCGAAGCCATATTGAACGCTTGCAGGGCCGAGGCGCAGAAACGATTGACGGTGGTACCCGCAACGGATTCGGGTAAGCCAGAAAGTGCAACAATTAAACGGGCAATGTTCATGCCCTGCTCGCCCTCTGGAAAGGCACAGCCAAAGATAAGATCTTCAATAAGCGAAGGGTCCAGTTGTGGCACACGGGCGAGTGCACCACGCACGGCTACTGCCGCCAAATCATCTGCGCGTACATCTTTGAGTACGCCCTTGCTTGCTCGTCCAATTGGTGTGCGGACCGCACTCACAATTACTGCTTCTGCCATGATTATGTTATCTCCTTTGATGGTAAGAAACGTTTTTCTGCTGTGCGTTTGAGGCGTTGCAATGAATCCTCTATGCTGGCCTCGAACGATTTTGAACCGAACTTTTCAAGAAATTTGCCCCACCAACCTGGAGGGAAGGTAAGGTCTCAACCATATTGGACGCGACAGGATGTGGCGTCGATAGGAGTACACATGGTTCGCTGATGCAACACCATGCCCAATGGAAGTTCGACAGTAAACTGTAGAGTATGTTTATCAGGAATGACCTCTTCGACGGTAAAGACGACTTGCCATGATAGTCCTAATGCACGACTCCTGAGATAAACTTTCTGACCACGAGTTGTGGGACTTTCTGGCTCAAAGTGCTCAACTGTCGCGTCAGCCCACTCGCTGAACCGCGCGGGATGAGCGAGTAGTTCCCAGACTGTCTCAACAGGTGCTGCGATAACTGCGGCGGGGCAAGCATTTAGACTCATGAAAATTTCCTCGCTTCCTTGCATTATTTTCTACATAAAGAATTTGTGGCACACGGATGAGGCATGCCTCATCCGTGTGCCACAAATTCTTTATAAAGGATACCCCATTTTCTCGACGACGATTTCGGCGAGTTCGCGCTGGGCGGCAACACCGTTGAACTGGTAGTCGCCGACGTAGGCGCGAACACGGGCGAGTTCCTTTTCTACCTTGTCCGCTTCGGTGTAGGTCATAATCATCTGCTCAAGATTTGTGCGCAGTCTTGAGAAGGCGAGCCATGTGGCAAGCTGAGCCAGCTTGACATGTGTTGCGCTATTCTCGTCGCCACGATGCACCGACTGAATTGCACGCGCCAGCGCACTGTCAGAGGCGTACACGTCAATCAGCAGGTTTGCCAGGTAGTCGATGAATTCCTGCTCACCCTCAAGGGCTTGCATGAACTTCATCGCAATCTTCATGCCCGCGTAGATGGTTACGTCCTTGAAACGCTCAACCGCGTTCACGGCGTCGCGCAACTCGGCGGGAACAGTCTCGCCTGCACGATCAGGGGCCTGACTAGACTTGACACGCTCCTCAATCTCTGGATACTTGCTCATCAGGTCGAGCTTGCCGCTTAGCACGCGACGGAACAATGTACCTGCTGCAACAAGACGGTTAATCTCGTTGGTGCCTTCAAAGATGCGCTGAATGCGTGCGTCGCGATATGCCTTTTCGATAGGGTACTCTTGCATAAAGCCGTAGCCACCGAAAACCTGTACGCCCTCGTCAACGGCAAACGCGAGTGTTTCGCTACCATGTACTTTAGCGATGGAGGCTTCGATAGCGTATTCTTCAACGGCTTTGAACATGGCCTCGGTGTTGTCACGGGATGCCTGTTGTACGCGTGCGATATTCGCGGCTGTGCGGAAGACTTCGCTCTCCGCGGCATAGGTCTCGGCTGCGACACGTGCAAGCTTTTTCTTAATCATGCCAAAGTTGTGCAGGGGCTTGCCGAACGATTTACGCTCTGTTGTGTACACTGCGGCAAGATCGAGTGCTGAACGTGCACCACCAACGGTGCCAGCACCAAGCTTTAAACGTCCAATATTGAGAATGTTGAATGCGATTTTGTAGCCCTTGTGAATCTCACCAAGCAGGTTTTCCACGGGCACCTCGACATCTTCAAAGTACACCTGACGTGTCGATGAACCCTTGATACCCATCTTGCGCTCTTCGGTGCCTGTGGAGACACCATCCCATGCGGCCTCAACAATGAACGCGGATGGCTTGTTGTCGCCAATGCGTGCAAACGCAACCATGATATCGGCGAAGCCAGCGTTAGAAATCCATTGCTTTGTGCCGTTGAGGATGTAGTGTTTGCCATCGGGCGAGAGTTCGGCGCGTGTGCTGAGGTTCATCGCGTCAGAACCAACACCTGGCTCTGTTAATGCATAGGCTGCAATCCATTCGCCTGTTGCGAGCTTGGGAAGGTACTTTTCCTTCTGCGCCTCAGTACCGTAGTAGACGATAGGCAGCGAGCCAATCGAGGTATGCGCACCATAGGCAACGCCGAACGAGGCTTCTTTTTGCGTGGTACCAACCAGCACTGCTGTGAGCAGGCCAAGTTCGGCACCACCGTACTGCTCTGGAATCTCGATCATCAGCAGGCCCTGCTCGCCCGCTTTCTTCAGCAGGCCAGGCATTACTCCTGGCTCCTGATGGTCGATGGCCTCGGCCTTTGGCATCACTTCGCGCTCGACAAAGGTCGCGCTCGACTCTTCGATCCAACGCTGCTCCTCGTCGCGCTGCTCTAAGGTAAATATTTTGTCCGCGCTCTCCGCGATGGGTGTTGTCAGAAAGGCCGTTCCCGTCTCTATCGGTTTGTTAATGATGGTTGCCATGTTATTGGTTTGCTCCTTGGTTATGGATTCTGTCGTTATAACTTTTATTGCATCGAAGCATGACAGGGGCAAGCCCTGTCACTACTATACTGACTGCTGCAAAGCAGCAGGAAGCGCATTGTGTATAGTAGTGACAGGGCTTGCCCCTGTCATGCCCACCATACTGTTGCTCTTCTTATTGCTCTACACGTAACTCTCTACGTAACACTTTACCAATTAACGATTTGGGTAGGCTTGCACGGAATTCTAGTATCTTGGGGACTTTATATGCTGTCAAATGTTGTTTGCAATACGCCAGTATATCACGCTTTAACGCCTCTGATGGCGATTTTCCAGCTTTCAGCACCACGAAGGCGGCAACGGTTTCGCCGCGATACTCGTCTGGCACTCCTACTACCGCCGCTTCAGCAACGGCAGGATGCTGGAAGAGAACTTCTTCGACTTCACGCGGATAGACGTTGAAACCACTGGCGATAATCATGTCTTTCTTGCGTTCAGCTACATAGAAGAAGCCATCTTCATCTCTTCTACCAAGGTCTCCAGTGCGCATCCAACCATCTTCAGTGAGGATAGCCTTTGTCTCCTCTTCGCGGTTCCAGTAGCCTTGCATGATGTTTGGCCCCTTCACCACAATCTCGCCGATCTCCCCCACTGGCATTTGCTTACCAGACTCAGGGTCAAGAATGCGACAATCAACGCCAGGTAATGGTAGTCCAATGCTGCCGTTGCGCCTGTCATCCGTTAGAGGATTGCAGTGTGTTACAGGTGATGCCTCGCTTAGGCCATAACCCTCAACAAGTTTCCCACCTGTTACTTGTTCAAAATCAGACTGTACCTTCGCGGGTAGCGGTGCTGCTCCGCTGATGCAATACTTGACCGATCCCAGGTAGTCAGTGTGCTTGCCCACCTCGTGTAGAAGCGCCAGGTACATGGTGGGAATACCGGGAAAGAGTGTTGGATGATATTGGCGGATAGCTTTCACCACGTCGCTCGCCTTGAAGCGTGGCATAAGTACCATCGTCGCGGCAGCATAGATGGATAGGTTCATACACACTGTTGCACCATAGGAATGGAAAAATGGCGCGACACACAATGTAATTTCTTGTGCTTCTGCCGCCCTTGGTGTCCACTTACGCGTCTGCACTGCATTTGCTAGCAGGTTACGATGTGTGAGCATAGCACCCTTCGAGAGTCCTGTTGTGCCACCTGTATATTGCAAAACTGCTAGATCGTCACCAGTCGCAGGAACAGGTAGATGGAATAGCTCAATGCCACTCTTTGCACGCGACTCTAACATTGTCTGTAAGCGATGCAGCGATGAGTCACTCTGTAGCTCTTTATCAGTCAGATGTGGCGCTGGATTTTTTGCAATCCGCTGGCTCAAGGGATACAATGTTTGCAGGAGCGGTGGAAGAAAATCGCTAGGGCTAGTAAAAATGATATGCTCTAGTGCAGTTTCTTTGCGTATGGCACGGACAACAGGATAGAACGTGTCGAGCATAACAAGGACACGCGCACCAGAGTCCGCGAGTTGGTGCTGCATTTCGCGTTGGGTATAAAGAGGATTGGTGGGTACAACAACTGCCCCTGCTCGTAAGGCACCATAAAACGCAATGGGATAATGTGGAATATTCGGGAGCGCGATGGCGACGCGATCTCCCTTTTTTATTCCTAAGCGCTGTAACGCAATAGCAAAACGATTCGCCATACCAGAGAGTTGAGCATAGGTGAGTTTCGTACCGTAATAGAGTATCGCGGTATGACTGGGGTGGCGACTGGCTGTGGTATCGAGCAACCAGGTTAGAGGACGATCAGGGACATCGAGACGAGGTGAGACACCTTGCTCGTAGTGGCGGACCCAGGGATGGTCCTGCAAAAACGCTTCATCAACTCCTGCAACGCCAGCATCTGACGTGGGAGTGTGCGCGTTATTCAAAAGTGATGAGTCAGACATTCCGCAATAGCTCCTCTCTAAGAAGGGGGTATCTCCATAGACACCCAGAAACGACATTCATTGTCGCTTCCTGAGCAAAAACGGCCTTATGCCTCTAGTATATGCGGAAACAAAAAAGATAACCATGTTGCCAGCTAACAAATTTTGAGGCATAATGGTGGAAGTAGCTAACGCATATCGTTCGGACATCTTGTAGAGGCCCCATTTTAAGCGAGGACTTTTGGACAAATAGGATACATGAACACAATAGAGAACGCGGCGCAATTTGCACAATTGATTACGCAGTTACGGCAGCAACGGGGCATGTCACAGGGACAGCTTGCGCAGGCCACGCGACTTTCGCGTACCTATATATATCATTTGGAAAATGGGCAGCGTGTCAATCCGTCGCCGCATGTAGTACAGAATATCGCGCGTGCGTTAGGGCTACAGAGCAAGGAACGCGATTGCCTGTATGATTGCTACACTTTGCTTACTGGAAAGCTCATCGATCATGAGCAGGTCGATAGCACCCTGCTTGATCTTGGAGAGCTTGCAGGTTTGCTTGTTCACAATACCTCGTATCCTGCACACTCGCTTGACAGGCTGTGGTACCTGCATTCATGGAACAATGCCGCGATCAGGCTGTTTGAGGTGTCAGAAGAGGTTGTGCGTAACGAAAAGCGGCATCTACTCGAACAAGTCTTTGATCCCCAGTTGCGGCGGCGTTTCCACGGTTGGGAGAAGCTAGCGCATCGCCTTGTCAGCGACTTTCACTACAACACCCAGACCGTGACGCATCTGCCCGAATATAAAACGCTGCTCAAGCACTTGCGTGACTTCCCAGAGTTTCGTCGTATCTCGTCCGTGGCTTATGCTAGTGGTAAGCCTGCTCCCTCCTTTGTCTTTCAGGTGCAACATAGCACGCTTGGCCGTGTCACGCTCCATACCGCAAACACCGTCTTCACAGGCATCAACAATTACTCAATGGTCAGCTACGTCCCCGGCGACCAACAAACGCTAGAGATATACAGGAAGCAGGGCTGGCAACCGTAAGGCGAGGCCTGCTTAGTATCCTCTTAAGCTCCCCTTTTTGGGAATAGAGGAGTGTTTGTCAAGCGGAGTTTTTCTGAAAAAAGAGAGATAGCTAGTTGACAAACCACAAGTAAAGGTGTAATATTGCTTTTGTCATTCACGACAATAAGTCCTCGTGGCGGAATGGTATACGCGGCAGGTTGAGGGCCTGTGCCGAGAGGCGTGCTGGTTCGAGTCCAGTCGAGGACATCTGCAAGTGGGCATCCCAAGCATAAAGCAAGGATGCCACTTCTTCTGTAAGATACCTATATAAGGGCGATTAGCTCAGCTGGTTAGAGCGGCTGCTTTACACGCAGTAGGTCTGGGGTTCGAATCCCTAATTGCCCACCACCTCTACCGTCTCATATAGCTCTGTAAGTCATGCTAACCAACTCGCATATCTAATTGTTTAGTTAGACAGTAGTCCTTGCACATGTTTTTGTGTGTTCGAGCCTACTACCTTTATTTTGTGTGTTTTTACTGCTTCTTTGCTTTGCTAAACGGCGATATTAGGAGAGGGAATTTCCAGTCTAAATCTTTTGCTGTTTCAAGCCACAGCTCAATGACTTCAATAGCAATTTGGGTAGCTTCTTCGTAGGTATCTTCCATATATAGCATCCTGGCAGTTCAGGAACATCTACGAGAAAAGCTTGGTTTTCGTCACTCTATTAGATGTTGATGTTTGAATATGGGTAAGGCTATATTCTCAAAATATGCTATACTTGCTATAGCATATTCTTAACAAAAGTACTTTTATGAACGGCGGGGCTGATATGACAATGACATCTGAGAGCGTGCCTGTGGTCACTCTTGCTGATCGGGTTCCAGGACCTAAACAAGGCGAGTGGACCTATAGCGAGTATATGGCTCTGCCAGATGATGCGCAACGGTATGAGATTGTGAATGGAGTACTCGTCATGGCACCAGCATCTGATGGGTCACATCAAGATGCAGCGTTATGGCTCGCTCACTATCTCCTCGTCCATGTTGAGTTTGCTGGTTTAGGCAAGGTACGTATTGCACCCTCTGATGTCGAGCTTTCTCCCGACAATGTATATCAGCCTGATGTCTTTGTTGTACCGAATACTCATCTGGATAGAGTGCGAGAAAAGAAAGTCGTCATTGATAGTTCCAAAGATGCCAGTATTTGTCGATCAATTCTTTGCGTAAGTCTCACAAAGTCGTTTGATTCTCTTCGTATCATTTATTTGCTAGACAGCGACTTTGGGTGCAGGAATAGACCAGCCTAATTCTTTTGCGACATGAAGCCAGCCTTCGATAGCTTCTTTACCTTGCTGTACCGCCTCTTCATAGGTCTTCCCATGTGTCATACAGCCAGGAAGTTCAGGAACGTCAACAACAAAGATTTTATCATCTTCATCCCATTGGATAATCATAGAATAGTGGATGTCATTCATGATATCTCTCCTAAAGCTTTTAGTGCTTCTCTCACCTGTTTCACTTGATACTTTTGAGCATCAGCTCCGTCTTTTCCTGCAATAGTGATAGCTACCTCTGGAAGCGCTGGATGTGTCCAGAATGTATGACTTCCTTTCGCAGGTCGCTCTATGAAACCTGCTCTAGCTAAATTTGCTTTTAGCTGCCTGATTTTCGGTGGCATCGTGACTCCGCCATCTTTTTACTGATTATAACATTATTTTGAGTGGTTTTCTATCCCTTTGTTACTACTTATTTACTCGAGCGATGGGTGCTTGGGTCTGAGTGTCGAGCAGTTGAAAAAATCTCATGATAAGCACTCGACATTAAGGACGGATAAGTCAGAGTCTGAGGATGTGTACGGTACAAGTTACTTCTCCTAATAACTGGAAAAGTTATTAGGAGAAGTGTTATAGTATCTTAAACGGAGCTATCACTTGGTGTTCAAGTGGAAGGACTGCTCTGTTTTGATCTGCAGCGCCTGTTCCTCGTAATTCCGGGCCAGGTAGTTCTGGTAGTCGGGCAGGTAGGGCTGGTATTTGTCGCGCATCAAGGGTGATGTGATCATGAAGTCGGCGGAGGCACGATTGCAGGCAATCGGGATGTTCCAGACAACTGCGATCCGTAGAAGCGCCTTGACGTCTGGATCATGCGGCTGCTGCTCAAGCGGGTCCCAGAAGAAGATCAACATATCAATCTCCTGCATCGAAATCTTTGCACCGACCTGTTGATCGCCGCCAAGGGGTCCACTTTGAAGCTTGTGAACATGGTAACCAAGTTCTTGCTCCAGCAGTTTACCAGTCGTTCCAGTCGCGTACAGTTGATGCTGAGCCAGAAAAAGCTTGTTAAATCTCGCCCACTCCAGGATGTCATGCTTTTTATTATTATGTGCTATGATAGCAATTCGTTTTGTCTGTTCCAATGGTGTTGTGTTACCTTTCTTCATTCCATCTGTTGTGCCTCTTCCACATATATGTCTGCATATATTTGTTCATAGTAGGAACTATTCGTGAACAATGCCCAGTACAAAAAAGACAGTATCGCACGTACTATCGTTTCAGAATACAAGGGGAGGCACTTTTTGATTATGTGCTTGCTATCTTGCCACAACGCAAGTAAAAATCAGGATTGCGAGTGCATCTTTACCAAAGTGGAGCATTCATAGGTAATATTTTTGTCTCACTACAATGCAAGACAGGAGGATACAGGTAGATGTCATTATCGAATATTTTGACAGGCAAAGAACCGTCAATGGTTCCTCATTGGTATTTGTACCACATTTGTGGGCGGCTCGTCAAGGAAACGAAAGTAGCAGAGCCGTTTTTTTGGTTTTGTACGTAGTGGTGTCTTGCTAAACTTGGCTTAATAAAGCTATTTATGTTATCTACTATAATGAACAAACAAATACCTTAAAATGGCTTCTATAGAATTCTTGCATGTTTATAAACATCTTGTTAATAAGAAGAAGTTTGCATACGTTTAGGTAAAAATATGTGGCTATGTTATCAATAATCTATCTATGGTCTCAAGTAGTTCATCCAGTTCAAATGGTTTGTGCAATCCGATAACGTTGCGTTTAGTGACTTCCTCTTGAGGAAGGTTTGCACTGATCATAATTGCTGGAATATCTCCCCATTGGTTTGCAATCTTATCATACAACTCAATACCTGTTATAGCAGGCAAGTGATAGTTGAGAATGAGCAAGTCTGGTTTTGTCTCGTTCATCATTTGTAACGCCTGCTTTGTATCAGCAGTATGAAGTACCGCGTGGGCAGTTTCTTCCTCAATGGCTTGTATAAGCATCTCGGCAATTGCCTCATCATCCTCTACCACAAGAACAGTTTTTTGGATAGCATGGGATTCCTTTGTAGTAGAACTTTCTTGAATGCTAGACATAGCTACTCCATCCACTCAAAACAAAAAACAAAGTACGCAATCCCCTTTCCTATAAGACGTGTTATCAGAGAATGAGGTTTCACTTTAATTAGTTGTGGTAGGAGGCCATCGTCGTCGCCTTAGTCTTTGTTCTCTACCAGGAGTTTTATCAGCCCTGCCGCTTTAGGAGTACCAACGCCTGTTGTTGCGTCCCAACCAGTTGCTGCATTGTAGCCAGGGATAGTAACAGTTTTACCGCTGCCATCTTTGAAGGTAAAGGCATTGTTCCCAGTCGTGATATCATGGAATGCCTGCGAGTAGGACTTGCTCTTGAGAATGCGATAAAAGCTTCCATTGAGGAAGCCTACCCGCTTACCCATAGCCTGTTCTGCTAGAGCAGTAATACCAGCCCATTGTGGCGCACCAGCACTCGTACCACCAATGGGTGCGATCAGTGTTGCATTGCCCAAGCTGATCACAATGGGTACACCTGTCAATGGGTCTGCGTTATAGGCGACATCAGGTACACCACGATACGCACCAATACCAGAGACACCATTCTGATAAGACGGACGTGGGAAAATTCTGCTGAAACCGCCACCCGTTGCACCTGCACCAACAGCGGACTCGTTCCAGGTCGTCTCACTAATATACTTGCCTGACTTGCTGGCAAGCAATGTTGTACCGCCTACACCAGAGACGAGAGGATCGCTCGATGGATAATTGACACCTTCGGCAATTGCTACAGGTGTGCCAGTTTTGTCACAAACAGCAACCGCGGAGCCACTATCACCAGACGAGACGTATACAGTGGAATGATTATCTTGTGCTCTTTTAAACGACTGATGCAATGACTGCAACTGCCCGGCACTGTAGCATGTTTCACCAGCGCCAACACTTAACGAGTACACACCACCGAGATTGTTCGCCGTTGCATAATTCAAAGCATCCGTAAAGCCCTGAATCTGACCCCTGAAGGTGTCATTGGGTGGGTTACCCAGCACTAGATCAATCGTTGCGTCGGGTGCCACAGCATGCGACCATTCCACGTCAAGCGAAATCTCTTCTGAGAAGCTAACTGCCGCCCCATTTGTAGGATCAAAGGGTTTCAAGCCTTGTGGAGCAATGATATTGAGCTTTGGATTAGGTAGGCCAAAGATTTTATCGAAGAGTGCCAGGTCCGAGCGAATAGAGGGGCTCTGGTAATCATCGATAATCACGATTGTATAACCCTTACCTGTGATGCCAGCATCAAGCAGTGGCTGAATACCATAGGCACGACGAATCTGCTGTGGGCTATAGCATAATGGAAGGGTCGTGCGAGATAAACATGGAAGTAGTGCCGGAGAAGTTACCTTCACCGCTTCATTGAACATGGGACGAATAGGCGTAATGGTATTCTGAATACTTTTCGTCGCCGCACGGCTTGCTGCATACGCTGGAGATTGTATGGCAACTGTGCCGAGCAGAATGCTCAACAGTACTGTAAGAGTACTGATCGAGGCCATAAGATAGCGCGAGGTACGGATTCTCTTCATGAAGGATTTCACTTTCTCTTCATTAATTGCTTGTATTGCTTGTAAAAATAATCATGCAGGTCCAATCAACGCCAATGGTCTTGATAAAAGCAGAGAGATATGTCTTGCAACATTCACGAGAAAGGGTGGAGTGTGAAATTTCGACGATCCGAGTGACCGTTGTGGATATATGCATGCATATCTTTTTACTTTCCCCCAACAGAGAGTATACAGTAAGCAAGGACGATTTGGAAAGAGAAAATATAACTATTTTTCTTTTATCAGAAAGAATACGGCAAAATTTAACATAATAATAACAAACACAAGCTATTAATAGAAGAATTTTATGGGTATGTTGTGGGAAGAAGAAAGTTATAAGTGTTTTTCCTCTTCCTGCAACATACTCTACAAAATTTTTACCGTGTATTATTCCGCTCTTTGGCGGTTACGTTCTTCCTGGTCCTCCGCTAAATCCATCGCAATGACTGTTGCAAGAATCAGAATATCGTCCTCACCAGGAGCAGTTTCAACACCGTAGCTTTCGGTGAGCGAGACCCAGCGTTTGGAAACAGTTGCGACAACCTGCCCTCCGCGCTGTATGGTAAAATTGTGCTCAAGTAAGCTTCCTGTGACGGACAAATCATCGGGTCCTGGAATGTCAACCGTATAACGGTCGATGAATGGGCTAAAGATTTTCTTTCTTATTACAGCACTCTCTTGTCCATGCCGTGTAACATGATAGGTCAAGCCGAGAGCGAGTAACTGTTTCTTGATCGTCGCAAGTTCATTGCCGCGCAAATCCTTAAGTACAACCGTGTTGCGAATAGAGAAGACTTTTCCGTCTGCTATATAGAGTGGTCGTCCATTCTCATCGGTGATTGTCGAATCCTCACCCAGGTGGAAAAACTTTTCGCGAACTATGTATCGCATGGTATACCTCATCTTTCACAAGTTACTATAATACACGTTTCGTATATATCCTTATGAACATTACCATGTTTCTCGTTATAAGTGAAGGAAATAATGGATGAAAAATAATTCATTAAATAACATGCTTACAAGAACAAGTAGCTGCATTGCTCAAATTGGAAGCAGGTCGAGTTGAACGTTGGCAGGTATCTTCAGCAGCGTGGAATATTGAGAGTTCTATTGCATCTGAACGCCTCGCACAACTCAACGCCTGTATTCCTTCTGCTGGGGATGAGGGACTGAGAATAGCAATGCATACTACTGCTCTCTTTGGGCTAGAGGTGTGTGATGCGATTACTGAAAAGTATGGGTGGACATGGCCTAAAGCTGTTGGAGAGGAAACGTGCAAGGTACTACGTCAGCGCAAGGTCTATAGGGCTATTTAGACGATCAATTTGGGTTAGGAACAGACGACCACAAGCGGCAATCCTGTTCAAAGAAGGAGAAAGGTTTCCCAACGAATGCCTACAAGAGGCTACCCTATTCTACCTTGTTGCATGCGCCGCACGTCGTCTATAGTAGGGTAGCCCCTTGTGGGCGTCCGTTGGTCTCCTGCCAGGAGATTGCTCTTCTTTGAACCGTATTGACCACAAGGGGCATTGAGCGAGCATGACAGGGGCAAGCTCTGTCATGCTCCCCACTCTGCAGGCTCTTGTAGTAGTAAGTTGGACTCAATGCCATAAAGGTGCTCGTCTGTTTCCACCACGTCTGCTTGCGACTTTTGGAAAGCCCTGTAATCAGACCCTTATGGACTATCTCCTTGCTCCTCTTTCGGTTCTTCTGGTTGAGCATGTTTAAGGACACGTAATGTCTCTGCACGTACTCTGCTCAGTGTGACGCCCATGCTTTCGAGCACACCAGCAGCGATACCTTCGCCCTCTCCCACCATGCCCAATAAGAGATGCTCCGTCCCCACATAATTATTATTGAGACGACGCGACTCATCGACCGCAAACTCAATCACCTTATTAGCACGCGGTGTCAAACCTATCATCTCTCCAGGCACAATGCGGTCTCCCCGCCCAATGATAAACTCGACCGCGCTTCGTACCTTGCTAAGTCGAACGCCGAGATTCTGTAAGACGACTCCCCCGACTCCTTCACCGTCGCGCACCAGTCCTAACAAAAGGTGTTCCGTCCCAATATAGTTATGCTGAAAGCGTAGGGCCTCCTCTTGTGCCTGCTCTAGGACTTTATGTGCTTGATCTGTAAAGGGATGTCCATGAAAGGGTTTCCTGCTTTGCGTCTGTACTATCACCTGTGGCATTGGGCTATCTGTCGCCGATGAAGTTTCCTGCTGATTCTCGTCGATTGGTAGACTCTCCTGCTGATTCTTGTCAGTTATTTCCTGCTTCTGCTGAAGAACGCGTGGAGTTTCACCACGGACCTTCTCCAACGTGACTCCCAGTCTTGCCAAAACGCCAGCGGCGATGCCTCCGCCTTCGCGTAGCAGTCCTACTAAGAGATGTGGGGTGCCAATAGTGTCTTGGTTGAGGTGGCGCGACTCGTCAACCGCAAGTTCAATCACCTTTTTGGCGCGTGGTGTGAGACCAATTTGACCCAGGGCAATAACATCTCCACGTCTAATGATAAGCTCGACATCTTTACGTATTCTGGCTGACTCAGCACCAAGATTTTCCAAAACGGTAACAGCTACACTTTCCTGTTCATGGAGCAGTCCCAGCAAGAGGTGTTCTGTCCCAATATAGTTGTGTTGAAAATGTTCTGCCTCTTCATGAGCATGGTTGAGTACTCGTCTAACATCGTTAGTAAACCAGTTAAAGTGATTGCTTGTAGAAGTTTCTCTTTGGCTGCTCACCTCGCGAGGTGCCCCAGACTGACTAAGTATCTGTATCGTTTCTGTTCTCACCTGCTCTAGCGAAATTCCCCGGCTCTGGAGAATTTGTGCGGCCTTACTTTCGGAAACACGTATCAATCCCAACAAGAGATGCTCGGTTCCAATATAGAGATGATTGAGGCGTTGTGCCTCGTCAGCAGCCAACTCAATCGCTTGTTTAGCATGATGGGTCAGCTTAACCTCACCTAGTATGATGCGATCTCCTCGACCAACTTGTTCTATAATAGCCTGACGCATCTCTTGTAAGTCCAGGCCCAGGTTCATGAGCACTTTCGCCGCAACTCCCTCCCCTTCACGAAGTAATCCAAGCAGGAGGTGTTCAATTCCAATGTAGTTATGCTGGAGACGCTGAGCCTCTTCCTGAGCTAAACTCAAAACCTTTCTGGCACGCTCAGTAAACTTATTAAAACGATCTCTGTCACTCACGGCTTTTTCCCCTTTTCGATACTAACGGGTAGCACTGAGCCTCTTTCTTATTTCAGATTATAGAATACTATATAAGCACACGATTGAACAGAGACAAGCTCGTAAGGGCCAGGACTATTCAAACCGTACGCGCATATTGCCCCCACGGTTTGAATAGTCCTACAAGGTCTAAGAGCCTCTTGCATACACTGCTTATGCCTGATATACTTAGTTATGCGACTAAATAGATATAATGGATAGTCAATACATCTTGACAGATATCAGGAAGGCAAATGTTTATCATTTGCTAGGAGATAAGAGTGCCATACATGGCTACAGCACAGATAAGAGCCGTGCCCATGCCGCCGCTGATACAGGCAGGCCCGATCGTTCATGGCAACGAAGCAGTTCTTAGACATTGGTTGACACACTACTGGCATAAATTGTTCCTCCCCGACTCCGAACTCCATCTTCTAGCAATCACCCAGGATCGTAACGAGTATAGCCAATGGACAGGGAAGCGGCTTAACGTCATGGCTCTTGGCTGTTACTGCTATATGCCAGCACAGCCATCATCGACACGCCGCACTCGTCCTATGGTCAGAGAAGAGAGACGCATTACACATCGTCACCTGATTTTTATCGAGCCTGCGATGCAGTTACAGTCTATAGAAGTCACTGTCGCACATGAACTTATTCATCTTGCGGATCGTGTGAATGGCACACCGCGTCGGCATCACCATCATGGCTACGACTCGATAGCCGACGACGAAGCACTGATTACAGGGTATGCAGTGGAAGACTTGCGTATCTTATTACATGAGGAAAGTATGCGCCGAGAGCAAGTGCGGCGTGAACGTCGCCCCATTCGCTACCTCTACGAATGTCCTCACTGTGGCAAGCAATATCCACGTGTTCGACGCTACACGCACTCGGTCTCCTGTAGCAGTTGTGACAAAAGCTACAACCCCCAATTCAAACTATTGCTTCACTCTTCCGAGGCATCGTAATATTAAATATAATCACGCCCCTACAATTACCATTTGTTGTTGTATTTGACAGTAAACATTCATTAGGGTTGGTTTTAGCGTGACTGCACAAGGTGCGACTGCCGAACGTGTCCCTGTGTGAGCGTGTGATATGCGCGAAGCAGTTCAGCACTCGCTAACACAGAAGCAGGTACATAGCCTGCAGCATGCGGATACTCGCCATCAAACACACCACCGATCATACCTAGCATGCCTTCTGACAAATGCTTTTGAAATGATGCAAGTTGCCGCACACTCTTACACCATAGAGTATTATTATGACCCGATGACGTATTACACGTGTTGTACAGCGCATCGATATATGCGCCGATCAGCCATGTCCAGACACTGCCTTGATGGAGTGCGTTCTGTTGCTCCTCTTGCCGTGTACCAAGAACGCCATGATACTCCTTTGCGTCTGCTGCAAGTGTACGTAAGCCGTACGGCGTGAGCAAGTGTTTTGTGACGGCAGCGAGAACCGACGCACGCTTCTCTTGATCTAACACCGTATAGCGTAGCGAACAGGCAAACAGTTGGTTGGGACGTAAGGCTGCGTCGTTCCCATTAGGACTCTCAACTACATCGAAGAGATAGTTCCCCTCGGCATACCAGAATTTCTGCTGAAAACTTGTACGACACAGGAGAAGTAGTTCCTGATAGGGAACGGTGACGCGAGTAATGCGGTCTGTGTGATGAGTGAGTCGTTGTGACCACTCATGTAGCAGTGAAAGAGCATTATACCATAACGCATTTACCTCGACAGGCTTCCCCGTACGCGGTGTCACTGCGACTCCATTTCTTTGTGCATTCATCCAGGTATCGGCCTCGCGTGCAAGTGTGAGCAAACCATCAGCGGAGTCCATCTTCACACCATACGCGTTGCCCTGGATATAGCAGTTGGCGCCCTCAACAAGGTACGGATAGAGTTCGTTGAGCAATGCATAATCCTGGCTTCTGCGGAGATAGTGGTCAAGGGCGTAACAGTACCACAGCATCGTATCAGCGCCACGATACACCACCAGATCATCTGTTTGGTCGCCTGGAAGAGGAAGCGTTTCTGGCAGCATTCCCTGTTTAAAGGTGTATACAAGATTTCGCAACATGCGAGATACTTCGTTATAGCACCCTGTTGCAATGGCAATACCAGGAAGGGCCATTAACGTATCACGAGTGCGCTGTTGCATGCTGTAGAATTCGGAGAGCAGATTCGGTACACGTTCAAGTTTTCCAAAGGAGAGTTCATGACGGCTACTCGACAAACTGTGTTGTATCAAGAAACGCTCACAGGCACGTAAGAGCGAACGCAAATAGTCTTCATCACTTGTTTGTGGAAGCGTAGAGGTCGAGTTCAATGGTAATACAGAAAGATGTTGCGCTCGTGCCGCCTCACCACCATCACCAAAATAACGTTGTGGTATTGCAGCACTCGGCAGGAACTGCTTTTGTCCCTCAACGCTGCATTGATAGGCATGCACAAGCTGATCGGGATGTAATGTCTGTGCGGCTAGTCCTTCAGCGCTGACCACGATTGTCAGCGTTAAGTCTTCGGTAGGCCAAAGCTTCGCACGAATAACCCCTGGTAGATAAAGATCATCCAATGCTGGTCGTCCTGCGGCGGCGTCCTGTTGGTGCAAGAAGTTCCAGTACCATACATTTGTAGGAATGAAGGTTGCCTCGCTCTCTGGTTGACTCACAGCGAGTAGATGGTAGGGATGTGCATTGTCCCATGCGCGAATAGTGCAGCCAGTAACGCCTTCGGGAAGAAGGGCATCAAACTCTGTCTCGTTCCCATTTCCCATTTCTTGTGTGATGCGCGGATACTGATGAACCTGAAAATGCCAATCATTGTTTCCATGCTGTGCTTGATTGTATGGACGATATGCGGTGAAGGGCAATAGTGTAAGTGTGATTGGTTGTTGTGCCGACTCGCCGAACTCTGCACTACGGCTCGAGCTATTACTCAGTGCACCTGTGATGCCGCTCCGCCAATGCCCTGTTTCATCAGCAGTTGTGGTACGAATGATGCGGTATTGGATATAGGTTGTGTCTAGACCTTGTTGCATCCAAATGCGTTTTTCGAGCATGATGCCATCAATGCCACCTAGATGATAGGTAAAAATGGGAAAGCCCTCCTCAAGCCGAAATGTCTCAAGGTGAACAAACCCTGATGGATTAAGCGTGCCATCTCGATATTCATTTGTGCCGAGATAATAGGTACGCTGATCAAAATCGACCTCTTCGTCGATTTTTGCCAATAAAAGTTGTGGTGTATCGCTCTCTGGCGGACGCATCACCAGTAGCCCATGCTCCATACGCGTAAGAACACCGGCAATAGTTCCTGCTGCATATGCTCCCACGCCATTTGTGATGAGCCATTCGCGCGAAATGGTCTCTCGTAAATCACAACAAATGCTGCGGTCAAGTGTAATGGGCATCGCAGACCCTCCAAGCCCCCTTGATTCTGATCTATGAAGATATATGAGTTGCGCTACAATGCGTTTCTATACTGCGCAGTGTACCATAACTAGCAATTAAAAACAGCATTTTATGACCCATTTGTTATTGCGATGTACACAAATTAATAGCAAATTAATGTCATTGTTATAACACGTGTAGTACAAAATGTATTAGCTTCTATATGAAATAGACCGATGTGATACAATTGTTTCCAACGAACTGCCTGATTGAGTTTGTTGGAATATTATAAAGGAGAGTGCTGTGTTTCGCTGGGACCTTTTTGCACACTACCTGTACGGCGACCCCAATCTTATCTTTCTCCGTGCTGCCTGGACCACACTCTGGATTTCAGTCGTCGCACAAATTATTGGCGTCGTACTTGGTCTCTTCCTGGCACTAATGCGTATGTCGCGCTTCAAGTGGCTCACGGTACCTGCCGGTGCCTATATCTGGTTTTTTCGTGGCAGTCCTTTACTTGTACAGGTACTCTTGCTGTGGGATGCTCTACCTAAACTCGCGGCAAACAACCCGTACCTGCTTTTGCCCGACTTCGGCTGTGTGCTGGTTGCCTTTTCGCTCAATGAGGGTGCATATATGGCAGAGATCATACGCGCAGGCATTGGCTCGGTTGACCCTGGACAAATGGAGGCTGGGAAGGCGCTGGGCATGCGCTTTAGTCTAGCCATGCGTCGTATCATCTTGCCGCAGGCGGCGCGCGTCATTATTCCTCCGCTTGGCAACGAATTTAACAACATGCTGAAGACGACTTCAATTGCCTCGGTGATTGGTGTTTTTGAATTGACAAACGTTGCTACCACCTATGGCTCACCTACCTTTAGTACCTTCGAGTTGCTCCTTGTTGCCACCTTGTACTATTTACTATTGACGACGTTATGGAGCTACGTGCAGGACTTGATCGAAAAACGGCTCGACCCCAATCGTAACCAGAAAGTGGAGCTAGCCGACAGCAAGAGCTTAGCAACACGCATGTTCGGCTTGGGAACACCACGAGTAGGAGCAGGTAGATGAGTAGTATAACTATACCAACAGATGAGATGGTGCATGCCGAAAAAATTGTCAAACGCTTTGGCAATTTGACCGTGCTGAACGGTGTCGATCTTTCTGTGAAGCGTGGGCAGGTCGTTGTTATCATTGGACCAAGTGGTTCAGGCAAAACAACGATGTTGCGTTGCATCAACCACCTGGAAAAAATTGACAGTGGGCGCATCTATGTGGATGGTCAACTCGTTGGCTATCGCGAGGTAAACGGCAGGCTTGTTGAGGACCGTGAGGAAAATGTCGCGCGTATCCGTTCGCGTATCGGCTTTGTCTTCCAACGTTTCAATCTTTTTCCACACATGACTGCGCTTGAAAACATTATCGAGGCTCCAATTCATGTGCTGGGGCAATCAAGAGAAGAGGTAACACAACGAGCATATGACTTGCTTGCAAAAGTTGGTCTCTCCGAAAAGGCGAATGCGTTTCCGCACAAACTCTCTGGTGGACAGCAACAGCGCGTCGCGATTGCACGAGCGTTAGCAATGAACCCTAAATTAATGCTTTTCGATGAAGCGACCTCCGCGCTTGACCCCGAACTGGTCGGCGATGTGCTGAAGGTTATGCGTCAGCTTGCCGAAGAGGGCATGACGATGGCGGTGGTGACGCACGAAATGGGTTTTGCACGCGATGTTGCAGATCATGTAATCTTCATGGACAAGTCAGTGATCGTGGAGCAAGGCACACCAGAGCAGGTGTTTGAGCATACACAAAACGAGCGCACCCGTAATTTCCTGGGTATGATTGAAGAATAATGCGAGTTCATACTGCCACTCTTACCGCGACAACAATAATACGTCCGGGTGTACAGTTACTTGAACTGCACGCACCAAATCTGGCACAAACTGTACAACCGGGGCAATTCTGCATGCTGCGCTGCTGCCCGGCAGATGCCAGTGACCCCTTGTTACGTCGCCCATTCTATATTCATGGTATAAACAGGAGCCGTGGCACGTGTACTTTCTATATCTCTGTGCAGGGACGTGGCACCGCGTGGCTAGCGTCTCAAGCAGAAGGTGCAGTACTCGATATCCTGGGACCACTAGGGCATGGTTGGACGCTACGTTCCACCACACGAAACGCTTTGCTGATCGGTGAGGAGCGTCAAATCAGTGCCCTCACATTGCTGGCTCAGGTTGCCCTGGAAAAAGACATCACCGTCACCCTCATCAACCAGAGTCGTACTCCCGAAGAGAGTTATCCACCTGCGCTCCTCTCGCCAGAGGTTGAGTATCACGTTGTTACAGAACAGCAAGACAGAAATCTTATACACACCCTCACGGAAATTCTTCCATGGGCCGATGCTTCCTATAGTAGTGTTTCACATGAAACATCTCTAGCCCTCTACACGCGCTTTGAACGCTTACGGAGCAAAAATTTTGCACAAGGAACTATAACACGGCCACTCGTATGCGCTACAGGCATCTGCTTCGCCTGTAGTGTAGAGACTCATTCCGGTCAAAAACTAGTTTGTCGTGACGGTCCAGTATTTGATCTACGCGACATTGTGCGCTAAGCTACATGCAATAGAGCTGAGTACTAGAGTTTTTTTAAGCAAGCAAATCCGGCATTCACGATAAACAAACACTTGTACAGAGGCTTTATTCGTTAGATGTGCTGTTAATACATGATGGTGCGGATGTAGTTCTGCGTTTCGGCGGGCAAGCAATAGGTCCACGAACCACCACAGCCACGGATAGCGTTATTGACAGTGCCAGGGCCTGCATTGTAGGCAGCGAGGGCCATTGCGTAACTACCGTACTGGTGGTAGTACGAGGCCATCAGGCGCGATGCGCCCCAAAGCGACTGTGTTGGATTGTAGGGATTGATGCCAAGTGAAGCTGCTGTACCAGGCATAAATTGTGCAATACCAATCGCACCTGCACCAGAATAGGCATTGGTACGGAACCCACTCTCTGCGTAAATTTGACGCACAAATAAATTTGCTGGAATACCTGCGTTGTAGGCGTCCTGTTGCGCTACTCCGACATAGTAGTTCTGCGATGCAATAGGAATTCCGCTAGTGTAGCCACCACCGCCACCACCGCCAGGTGTGGAGCTACCAGAGGGAATGCAGAGCACCTGGGAGACGTAAATATAGTTAGGGTTGCTGATGCCATTATAGCGAGCAATACTTCCATACGTGGTACCATATCGTGCTGCAATAGAACTCAGGTTATCACCCCAGCCGACACGATAGGTGCGATCAGTAGAACGGCACGAACCATGCGCGAAGGTGCTGAGACCGAGGAGAGAGCCTCCAATTGCGCCCGTTGCTACGAATACTAAAACCGTGAGAATGATCGCTTGTCTGCTCATCTGTCCAACAAACCGGAATGCAGGATGTCCTGAGAACAAGACGCGGCCTCGAGAAACCATCATAGTGAAAATATCCTTTCTATGTGTAGGGGCAGCAATTCATTGTGCCCTCACCCCTGTAGGAACCTCATGCATGACGCCCTTCCACCTATAAGGGCCTAATTTATTACGCTCCCCTCGCACGAGCGAAGCGATGTGCGAGTCCCTACATTTAATAAGTATATAGAAATGTACCAACGTATGTCAGCGTATTCGGGGACAATAGGACTATTGGCTATAACGTTTCGAGATATACAGATGCCGATGCGTGTAGTAAAATAAACGAGGTGGTGTGATACATCAGTCCCGTATAGGGTTCAATTTTGCATCAATGTTCGATTTGCAACATTCATTTCTAAGAGGTAGCCTCGTTGTTACAAAGTGACGCGCGAACTGTAGAGCAACACAGCGAGCCTGAGCAGCATAGATGGCGTATTGACGATCTTGCACAACGCTCAGGCGTGCCAAGCCGCACCATTCGTTTTTATAATACACAAGGTCTCTTGCCCGCACCGCTGATGCGTGGGCGCGTTGCGTATTATGAGCAAGAGCACGCCGTGGTGCTGCGCATTATCCGCGAATTGAAAGAACAACAGCATCTTCCTTTAGAGGTTATTAAGGATCTGCTGGACATTCGGACACGACACGGCGCTATGCAGATGAACCTCGCGCTCAAACAACGCTTCTCGCGGAACTTCTCTAGTAATGAGCCGCAACTTCGCCTCTCTAAAGAAGACCTCGCGCTACATTGTAGTGTGAAGCTTGAGTACATTGACGATCTGACACAGCAAGGACTGCTGTTCCCACAGGAGATTGATGGAAAGATTGTCTATACAGAGGACGATGTGCAACTCCTCGAACTCTACCAGCATTTCGAGCAGCTTGGCTTGCCGCTTGCCCTTCCTGCACTCATCCGTTTTCAACTGAAACAACTTGTGCGGAGCGAGATCGCCGCTTACGAGCAACATGTTCTTCCGCGCTGGCGCGAAGAAGCCCTTTCTCTGGAAGAACAAACCGAGCAATTCGAGCACATGCTGCTTCTCGCTGATACACTGCTATCGGTAATGCACAAAAAACTATTGTATCAGGTATAAATTAGCATATATGACAACAACACTACAACAATTGATTATAGAGCGCATTCAGCGAGAGGGTCCTCTCTCATTCGCGGACTACATGCGTATAGCGTTGTATGAACCAGACTACGGCTATTATGTAACGGGTCCTGCAAGAATGGGCTGGGAAGGCGATTATTATACGAGTACAGATGTATCTTCCCTGTTCGCGCACTGTATGGGTCGCCAATTGCTACAGATGTGGGAACAGTTAGCACGTCCCAATCCATTTGTTGTGCTCGAGCAAGGGTCAGGCCGTGGCAACCTTGCACAGCAAATTGTGGTGTGGGCACAGCAAGCACAGCCTGAGATGCATGCCGCACTTGAATATCGCACAGAAGATATACGTGGTGGTAGCGATGCAACACAAGCTGAGAGAGATGTGCCTGTCTCTCTGCTGCTCTCAAATGAACTCGTTGATGCATTTTCGGTGCACGTTGTCGAGAAGCGCGATGGACACCTGTACGAGGTGTTCGTTGATATGCATCATGGGCGTCTGCATGAGGTGCTTGACGAACCGAGTAGTGGAGAGGTTGCGACCTATCTTGATACCTACACTATTCCCTGGTTAACTTACGAGGATGGCTGGCGTGCTGAAATCAATCTGGACGCTCTACGTTGGATGCAGCAATCGGCCCAGCTGTTGAGGGGAGCTACGAAAAGGAAACATCATGGCTTTCTGCTCGCCATCGACTACGGTGACAAGGCACGTGCACTCTATACGTGCGAGCGACAGCGTGGTACGCTTGCCTGCTATTTTCAGCATCAACTGACTGAGCGGCCCCTTGCACGCCCAGGCGAGCAGGATATTACCGCACATGTCAACTTTAACGCGTTAATCGACGAGGGACGCCTCCAGGGATTGCGCCTCCATGCCTTCACAACACAGAAGGCATGGTTAGAGACGATGGGGCTGACGGAGGAGGTCGAGCAGCTACGCAAAACAAATTTCGCGGCCATGGATACAGAGCGTGCCACCGACAAAGGGCAAATAGCTCTCTTCCAATGGTATACACTACGTCAGCGCATCGCTGCCCTAACCGACCTGATGGGCATGGGTAATTTCAAAGTTTTGATTATGAAATGCTAAATCGTCCAGGTACATCTTTGCCGTATTACATACAGTGCTTTGTACCGCATCTATGATATAATATGAAACACAAAGAGAAGGATAAAGACATCATGGCACAACGGAAAAGAATTCCTCCTGGTCCAGGTCAGGAGTCGGTTTGGGACTACCCGCGTCCTCCCCGTGTAGAGGATAGCAACAACCATATTCGGGTCATTCTCAACGGTGTCGTCATCGTAGATACGCATCGTGCGAAACGTGTTCTCGAAACGAGTCATCCGCCCTCCTACAATCTGCCGCCAGAGGATGTGAAGCTGGAGTATTTCACTCCTACCGCACGCACAACCTTTTGTGAGTTCAAGGGTGCGGCATCTTACTATACCATCACCGTGGGCGACAAGACGCTTCCAAACGGTGCGTGGTATTATCGCAAACCAACAAAAGGCTATGAGAGCATCACGAACTATATCGCGCTCTATCCCTCACTGATGGATGCCTGTTATGTAAATGATGAACAGGTGCAGCCACAGGAAGGTGACTTCTATGGAGGCTGGATTACTAAAAATATTGTTGGACCCTTCAAAGGTGGTGCTGGAACGTATGGTTGGTAAGAAAAGAGACGTAGTTTGCAAGCTTGCAATAGCTTAATACACTCCCAACTGACGCGCTAAATCTCCAAATCAGTTCGGTGCTAGTTGTAACTAACGCGGCTGATCCTGCCATGAACAATGCTATTGCACGAAATTTGATACGCAGGTGGCAAAAGCACGGGTTAAGGTACTGCGAAATGTACGAGTTCGATGCGAGTCATCAACTTCCTCACGACATCATCGGGGCGCAACAGCCGAAACAGCATGTCGCTTTCGTCTATCCCATCCTGCTCGCCCTCATCACACGGAAACAGAATATTGAAGCCCGCTACCCTTGCCCCTGCTTACGACTGAGAGGTACTCACAGGATGGTCGGTTAGACTGTCATCCACCTTGTCGGCGACTTGCTGTTTCGCTTGCTCAAACTGTTCTGGATGCGTTGCTTGCCAGTTGATCCACAATGCAACGATGAGTGCTTGTAGCACGCCTGCGATAGGTGAAGCAAAGAGAGCGCCCCAGATACCAAACAGCTCAGAGCCAGCAACCAGCGCGGCCAGTGAAACGACTGGATGCAGTCCAACAGCTTTGCCAACGATACGTGGTCCCACGACATCCCCTTCAAGCACATGCATCACCACAAAGTAGATCAGCACGCCCACGGCGATTATCCATCCTTGTGTGAGTGCAATCAGGACACAGATCGCCCCAGAAATGAGCGTTCCCAGGACCGGAATGAATTCCAGGATGAAGGCCAGGACGCCAAGCAAGACCGCATAGGGGACACGAAAGACGAACATACCGACGCCAACAAGCACACCGATTAAGACTGCGAGAATAAACTGACCACGAATGTAGCCGCCAACGATGCGCTGCACCGCATCAAGCACAAAATTCGCTTGTGCTGGCTGTGGCGAGTTGCGTCGGAGCCAGTTGGACACACGAGAGCCGTCAATGAGCAGGTAGATACTAATTACCGCGACCAGCACAATGTTTAGAAGAGTATCGAAGAAACTCGTGAGAAATGGAACGGCACTTCCTGCAACACCTTCGAGCCGACTCGTCAACTGTGTACGAGTAGCCACTATCTGCTCCTGCGTAATGCCAAAGGAGTGTAACGTCTGCTCAAGAGGTGAGAGTTGACCTGCATTACTAGGTGTGAGTAGCTTCTGAATATTTGTTGCGAGAGACCCAACCTGGGCTATCGCTGTTGTAATAATCAAGTAAAGTAGAAAACTCACCGCCGTCAGGACAAGTAGATACATAATCAGAATGGCGAGAAAGCGTGGCATCACACGTTCTAACACTTTGACACCCGGTGCAAGGGCATAGGCGAGCAAGGCTGCGACGACCAGGATGAGAATGGTACGTACAATGTGTCCCGCACCCCAAAAGATGGCGAACACGAGAGCCGTCCATGCGAGAATGGCAATGGGAATATCGCGTCGGCGTGCCCACTTCGTCGTAGTCGGCTCGGAATGCGGAACAATTAATGAACGAGGGTATGAGGACATAAAACACTCTTTCTTTTTTCTCTGTATTTCTGGTAAGGTTCCTTATAATAATACGTTATAGTGACACATGATATATACATCACGATAAGAGATGTTTGCTTAGACTCAGCTTTTGCAATAGTCATTCTTGCTTCTGAAACTGTTCCATTTTAATCAATTCGCAGCAAAAAACCTCGCGACAGAAAGCACTTCCTGCCGCGAGGTTTTTTGCTGCGAATTAGTCTACCGTCAGGAGGACATATTCCCTCCTTCGCTAAGCCATTTCGTATAGGTTTTCTTAAAAGGCTTATCGTGCAGAGAAAGAGTGGTGTCCTCAGCGAGAAAGCGCCTGTTGCACACGACGCACACCCTCATTGATAAGATACCGTATCTCTTCTCTTCTTGTGAGGGCAAACACCACGCCAAGGCTCAGGCTGGAAAGCAGACCTCCAAGAAGTACACCACTGAGAACCCTATTCCGCTTCTTTTCTGTATATACAGGTGTGGGTGTCTCTACACTAGCCTGTTTTCTGTTCGTGGGACGGCGAAGCGTGTCCTCTTCGTCGATCAATGCTGTGTCACTGTGCTTTTCTGTGAGAGGATTTTGCTCACGCACTTCGTCACTCTGTACGATAGCAGCAACACTTGGGTTTTGTAACCGAGCAACGTCATTCTGAGGAGCTGCACTTGGGTTTTGTGGCGCAGTGACATCATTTTGTACAACAGGAGCTATACTTGGGTTTTGCTGTGTGACAACATCAGGACGTGGGTCATTTACTTCTGCCTGTATAGAGTTTGTGCTTAGGGGCAGAAGCTCTGCACGCGGTTTGAGCGAACGAGGACGATGAAAGTCATCTTGAGCGTCTGTCGTCACCTGAGTAGAATGCTGTACCTGCTGAGCTGCTACTGCTTGGTCCCATGCGGCCCTCTGCTTGTCGGTGAGGGAGCCTTGAGATTTAGCTGTGTCATCGTCAGGAGTGGAAGCTCCACTTCGACGCATGATCGCGTGTGCTTCCTGCTCACGACCGTCTGGTCGGACTGAGACTACCGTGTGTCCAGCCTTGACTTGTTGAGCGTAGTAGTTCGCGTCCTCGTAGGGAACACCGAGATTCAGCAAGTCGCTTAGCAGGTCAATCCCCTCATGTCCTTGCATCGCGATACCAATCTGATCGTAGCCAAAACCTGCCTGCCGAAGTGCTTCGAGCGCACGTTGCGCCTCGGCCTGATGAGTAAACACATCCGCAACAATTGAAAGATGAAGAGTCACAGCAGAATTCCTTTCTTTGAAGCCGAGGTCACATCTGTGATCTCTTGCTTACACAGGCATGCCCCTGTATCCAGGAAGCATTGTATTCATTTTCTATTTAAATTGATTTTTTCTCAACGTCAGAATGCTCTTAATAATAGAAAGAAGTATATAAAATTTCTTGTCATTAATAGCCTAAATAGAATACGTTTCTTAGGAACAAAATGTAACACCAGCAGAGAAACTATGGGCCTGCTACAAGGTGATGCGCAACCAACCGGACTTTCGTTTGCATGCTTTTCTTCTTCCACAGTTGATGATATAGTAGTAATTGAGTAGATAGTATTTAAAAAGGCATGGAAGTCCATTGAGTAGTCTCAGAAAGGACGAGGATATGAGTGCAATAGATACTGTGAGAGCATTTGTTACTGCCATAGAGAACAATGAAAAAGAGGAAACCGTGGACCCACTTACGGACGATTTCCTCTTCAGTGGCTGGACACCAAAGCCACTGAACAAAGCTGACTTTATAACCACCTTCGCAGAACTCAAGTCTGGCATTCCCAGCTTGATGTTCAACCTGCACAATCTGGCCGAGCAGGGGAACACTGTGACAGGAAGTATACAGATTGCAGGCTATCAAAGCGACTTGTTCAGTATTCCACCTCTCAGCCTTCCTCCCATACCACAAATGGCTCGTAGCATTTCACTGCCAGTTGAAGATGTTGTGTTCACGCTCGAAGGCGACAAAATCTTGCGTTGGAGTGTGCAACATGTC
>JAABUQ010001958.1_pt1 | contig 42256 bp, 28 predicted proteins | sample 5560001 | NCBI WGS metagenome assembly JAABUQ01 (sample SAMN10711888, study PRJNA513371) | rock metagenome | isolation source: Antarctica rocks | place: Antarctica: Victoria Land, Finger Mt nord | collected 2015-12-18
GCCGACAAAGTACAGCGGGCGATGAAACGTGCGGCCCGAATGCTCTATGGCGATCCGCAAAGCGAGGGGTACACGTTGCCAGCAGACTTCCACAAGACCGAGCTGGGACAACTCTTTCATAAAGCCTATTCGCGCCTGTATACCGCGCGCGATCTTCTCACCGCCAAACAAGCCTATAGTCTGCTTGGTATTGCGAGGCAGACGCTTTATGAGGGGTCACCATATCATTTTGGGAAAAACATACGCTAAGGATATTGCCTTCCAACGATCAAGGCAATATCCCTACTCTAAGGTCTTTTAAGCTTATTTTGTCTTCGTTCGTAGTGGTCGGAGGTGTCCTGCCGTAGGAGTCTTCTTGAAGTCCCAGAGATAGTCTCCCGTCAAATTAATATGTTCCCATCCAATGGGAGAAAGATGCTGAAGATGGTCTTCGTTGATTGCTACGCCTTGCTTCTTGAGCGTCTCAACTGCCTCTGCTAGATAGACGGTGTTCCACAAAATGATCGCTGCGACAACGAGATTCAGGCCACTGGCTCGATACCGTTGATCTTCATAGGAGTGGTCCCGTATCTCCCCTAATCGATGAAAACACACAGCTCGTGCGAGTCCGTTGCGTGCTTCTCCTTTGTTGAGTCCTACCTGCACCCTTCGTCGGAGTTCTGGACTTTGCAGCCATTCTAAGGTGAACAGGCTTTTTTCAATACGACCCACTTCTCGCAAGGCCAATGCTAAGCCGTTTTGCCGAGGGTAGGAGGCAAGCTTCCCTAAGATCAGCGATGCGGTCACCGTTCCCTTGCGGATGGAACTGGTCAGTCGAAGCAGATCATCCCAATGGGCTTCAATCTGCTTGACGTTGATCGTTCCCCCCAGGTGTGCTTCCAGTCCTGGATACGTGTCCGTCTTGTCCATACTGTAGATGCGCTTTTCTCCCAGGTCGCGAATCCTCGGTGCAAAGCGAAACCCAAGCAGGTGGGTCATGCCAAACACCTGATCCGTATAGCCCCAGGTATCCGTGTAATGCTCATGAATGGGCAGGTCAGTCTCATGGTACAGCAAGCCATCGACCATATGCGGCGCGTCACGGACCGATGAACTAATCACTTTGACTTTGTAGGGGCCATACTGATTTGATAGGTGGGTATAAGGGGGAGCGCTACGTAAGCTGTCACCAGGGGCAGAGTAGCGGGCAATACAGGCATGTTCCTTACAATACGGAAAATATGATATTGAGGTGCTGGTTTGCCTTGTATTGGCCTCTCAGTGTGTTTTTGACGATATCTCGATCCTCTTTGAGGAGAGGCCAGAACGTAGACGAGGTATCTTCTTCTGGCCTTTTTTCTTCATCATTGACTCTTTATCTCGATAAAGTACAGAAAGTATCAAACGATGCTGGTGGTGCTAAAGGTTCAGCAGCAAAAACACTGTTTTTTTGCTTCATCAATGGCGTGCTTTTCTCACACCTTGGCGATGCTCTGGTGTCAAGGTGTGAGAAAAGCACGCCATTGAGTCGGGAATCGTCGTAAGGTAGCACTGGATACGTCATTAACTTTGTTGACAGGTCTGCGAACACAAAGTCGAGATAACCCGCAAAAAGATATGACGTACCATGTGCGTGTAGAGCAGGTACGCGACGCGATGCAGCGTCACCATAGTCTCCCAGTGCCTGGGCCACCCGCCTCACTTTCATCTTTTCTTTAGCTCCAAAGGCGGGAAGACAACATCTTCCCCATTAGAGGATTTCTACATAGCCTTCTGTTCCATTCACGCGAATTCGTTCCCCATCTTTTATCAGTTTGGTAGCACTTTCCACCCCGATAACTGCTGGTATGCCATATTCACGTGCGATAACTGCTCCATGGGTCATCAGTCCACCAACTTCGGTGACGAGGCCTTTGATGGATACGAATAATGGTGTCCAGCTAGGGTCAGTAAAGGAGGTGACTAATATATCTCCATCTTCCAGATCAGCATCTTCCATGTTTAAGATGACACGTGCTCGTCCCTCTATCACTCCGGAAGAAACAGGTAGACCTACAATTGCTGCGGCCGGGAGATTTTCCCGTTTGTACGCACCTGCAACGATTTCACCATCAGACGTGATCACACGTGGGGGAGTTAGTTTTTCATAGAATGTGTACTCACCTTTTCGTTTGCTGATGATCTGGTAATCCAGTGTATGTGTGCGTACAACTTCGCGAAGTTCTTGAAAAGTAAGATAGTAGATATCTTCTTTTTCATGAAGAACACCTGTTTGTACGAGTCGTTCGGCTTCTTTGAGTAAAGCCTGCTTGTAAGCGAAGTAGCGATTCACTATGCCGTATTTTGGATATTCACGATACCCGCTGAAATTCCGGATGAGGCTGATCATGCGTTTTGTCTCTTTGGCTTTTTGTTCACCATCCGGTAATTGCTTCAAGCGATCTAATACCTCTTGTTCTTTTTTCAATGCTTCCTGTCGCCCTTGTTCAAATTTTTGCTTGCTTGCACCAGGCTCAAAGTTTTTGATGTTACTAAGAATCATGGGGACAAGTGTCGTTGGTTTTTCGCTCCAACGAGTTCTCGTCATATCGATTTCCCCGACACATCGCATGCCGTATTTGTTAAGAAAAGCAGAGATAGCGTCCCGGGCTTCCTGTCCACCATGAAACTGAACCAGTTCATCCAAAAAGCTCTCATCTTTTACCTGTTGTAAATACTCAATTACTTCCGGATAAGGACGAATCGCATCTGCCACATCCAATAGCGCCAGACCCATTTCCGAAGTAATATTGTTTGGTACAGATTGAGAAAGCGTGTCTGCTACGTTTTTTTCACCTAACCACTGCTCCATTTTTTCATTGATCCATGATGAAGCATTCATAGCAGTCCTAATCACACTCATATTTTTTTGATCCCATAAACTCTTCTTTAATTGCTGGATATCTTCCAGGATGAAATCAAATAGATCCGATCCTGATTTCGTTTGGATGTTTTGTTTTACCTCTTCTATCGATGTTTGACTGCTCTTCATCAAATCAGAGACAATCTGGGGATCGTAGTCGTTTAGTGTTTGAAAACCTGCAGGCAACTGTACCTCGAAGTAATATTTGGCCATATTGCTGACCAATATAGGGGTTTGCGGACAGTAAGAACCAAAAGTTGGAATAGGAACGTAACCCAGAAAGGCTAGAGGAGGTGGAAAATGAGCTTTCTCACTCAAAAGAACCTCTTCAGAAACAGAAAAAGCAGCAGGAGGACTTCTGCTCATCTTGCTGAGCAGTCGTGACAGTGAGAACACCAAGTACAAACGGAAGCGGTAATGTCTGCTAACCCTCCCAAAACCTCGAAAATCGATGTCTGCTCCTATTTTTGAGGTCTCAAATGACCTGTTTGTCCTACTCGCTATTCCAATTTCCTGTTCCTACCAGCCGCAAACCCCTTCTTGATCAAATAATGACTGTTGTTCCGAAGTGGGAAACTGCTCTAGCAATCGTAACGGGTAGGCACCGGAGGTCTGACTCGGATCGGAGTGACGATTGTGTGCGGGGAACAACGTACCAACATCTCTGTATGCAAAAAGCGTCATCTGGAGAGAGCCGTTCCCCCTGCCTCAATCGTCGTCTACCAGACGCGTTACTATTGGCGCAATGTTGCACCTACATTGCGTACTATTCTTCTGGTGATTGCTCATGCCCTTCCTGGTCAAATAGTGTGCCCTGTTCTGGTGCAGGGAGCTGCTTCTTCTTCCGCTTGCCTTTGGGCTGATCCAGAAAGTTTTGTGAGGAGACAACGGATTCACGGGTCAGCTCCTCGAATTGCTGGCGCACCTGCCCGCCAAATGCTCCAGCCGCTTGAGAGTCCTGTACGAGTTGAGGGACTCCCTGGCTCTCGTTCTGCTCATGCATTCTTCGTGCTGCCAGTTCTGCCAGCGTCAGAACCCCCAGTTCCTCTTCGGTATAATGGTCACGCGGATTCTTGATGCCTTTCGGCAGGTGTTTGACGGTCTGATGATGCTCCCCAGGCGAGATGCCGAAGGTCCCCCGATGGATCGTTCCAGTGAGGAGGCCGAAGTGCAGGTGCTGTTGAGCACCACGGGCTACCCATTCATCGGTCAGGGCGTTCCGACTGAGAAGATTCTGAATACGCGTATCGGCCCATTCTGGCGTTCGTCCCTGGCTAATATAGTAGTCACGAAGTTGCTCTGCCTGCGTCTGCTGCTCAACTTCCTGAAGTTTCTCCTCGCCGACCTGTGCCAGCCACAAGCGGACCCGCTCAGCCGATGGGCTAGGGATATTTTGCACGATGCGCAACATCACTTCACGTGACACACACTCTGTTTCACGCAGACGACCATCTTTCGCCCGCAACGCAATAAGCTTCACGTGACGCAACGTTTCTTGGAATCCCTGGTCATGTCGGTTCCGCTTCTTCAGGGCTGACCAGTAGACCTTGGCATTCGTCGAGCTCGTGAGCAGCTCGATGAAGTCGATCACTGAGTAGTACCAGAGCTGCTCTTCTCTCTCCCAGACACGGCGCACCTCATGCGTCTCTTGTGCATCTGCATTCCCTATCGCCTCTTGCGGAATGGGAAGGCGTTCAAACCCCCCTGTGTCCTGAGTGTTGTCCATGCCACATCTCCTTTTTCATTCGTTCAACGCCAACCGTTTACATTTTGTAAACGGTTGCGCTCCCACCTTTAGAGCTTGATATAATCGACCGCGCTATTATCCAGGTTATCTTTGTCCCGATCATAACGCTGGGTGGTCTCCGGACGCTTATGCCCCATCGTGTGCTGTCGCTGCTCCAACGTTGCGCCGCCCTTTTTTGACAGCGTATTGAAGGTGGTCCGCAGATCGTGCGGTGTCAAGTCTGGATGATTGATGGCCTTCCCACACGCGGCAACAATGCGCTCGATCGTTTTGGTGGTCAGACGCTCTTGTGTTGGATGCTGGCCGCGGTCGAAGCCAACAAAGAGCGGAGCATCGGCGGAGAGCGTGTGCTGTTGAAGAATGGCTTGCCGTTGGGCGTCTTTCGTTTCGGAATAGGGATCGAGATCCTGCTCCAGATCGGCGAGCTTGCGTTCCATCGTCACGGTATGATACTGCCGCAGCGCGTCGATATACTCCTCGATCGTCCGGAACACGTCCACTGGCACCTTCACTTTGCGCCGTTGATCGCCTTTGCCATGCTGAACGGTCATGATCGTATGCCCTTGTTCGCGGTCAAAGTCATTCAGATTGAGCGCAGCGCACTCCGCCCGCCGGATGCCCGTGCGAATGAGCAACCGCATCATGGTAGAATCGCGCTTGCCCTTGAGGGTGGTCACGTCGATGGCCGCGAGCAGATCGCGTCCCTCGTCATGCGAGAGGGCAATATGTGGTGAGGCGTCATCGACTTTGAAGCCGTGCAGGTTGGCCGCTGGATAATCGTCACGTTGCTTGAGGGCCTGGCACTCTCGTAGCAGCTGGCAGGCCACGGACCACTTTCGCGCAGCCGTCGCTTTCGCATGCCGCAAAGCCAGATACTCTCGATAGGCAATCATGCCAGAGCGGTCCACCGTCTCCAGAGTGTCCTGATGATCGAGGAGCCAGGCGTGAAAGGTGACGGCACTGAAGGTGTAGCTCTGTTTTGAGGAAGGCGCGACTTGCCCAATCACGTTGATCCACGGTTGGATCATCTCATGATGCAGGACCAGCGTGTCTTCCTGCTGTATGATAAGGTGTGTCATAGATGTCCTCTCTTTTTCAATCGTTGTCAGCCGGGCGTGTTACGATTGCTGCTGAAGCGTATCTGGAAACTGTACTGTATATGTCTCAAAGAAATCTGCTTGTCGGAGCACTTGCTGAAGATGGCCTTTGCACTCGGGACAGAATGCGTCTGTCTGTTTCATAAGGTCTTGCATACCTTGACAGAATGCAACCAAGTCAACAGGCACCAGTGTGCCGTCCTCGATCTGGTGCATGAAGCGCACTCGTGCTTTCTCTCGCTCAATGGCAAGCATTTGGACCGATTGCAGATGAGCAGCGTCTTGCGTACACGCTTGCATCCGAAGAAGCGCAAAGCATGTGACGCGACTCTCATCAAGCACCTCTTGCGGCGTTGGGGATGGTGTCATGATTACTTTCCCTTCCGTATCCAGGAGAATAAATCATTCCCATCAACTTTCCCCAGCGTATAACAATCTTGTTCTATACGTTCTAAAGCACCTTTCGTCAACGAGGTTGTCGTGACGATAATGCCCTTTGTGGCCTTGTGCTGCTGACGGGTATCAGCAAGTTCACGAATGACGTGAATATCGACTTTGTTCCCTGCTTTGAGTTTTTTGGCTTGCCACACTGCCATAAAGAAGCCAGTGATAGGATCCTCTTTCATGGCAATGATATCTACTCCTCCATCCTTCGTCCCTGGACCAAGCTGGACGTGATAGCCATCTTGAGTAAGCATCTCTGCTACCAGTTCTTCCAGTTGCCGCCAATGAAGATCATGGAGAGATATCTGGAAGGAACGCAACTGTTCAAGAAGGCGAATACTGGGCGAGTAGAGAACAATCCGTTCCCGTGTCTCAGGAAGCAAAAGGTCTGTTTCAGGATGCTCTACCACTTCGTGCGTGTCAGGTTCGCGGTCTAAGACATCTGAGAGGTGTTGAAGATAAGTATATGATTCTCTCACTTTGAGTGCTACTGCATCCTGCACTGCTTGCCCAATGTCGGGTATTTCTATTCCTACTAAGGCAGAATCGGTTAGCATGGAAACCGCTGCAAAGGCTCCATTCACTTCTTTATTGTAGGTCTCGATATTTTTGATAGCCTGTTGTAATGTTTGCCACGAATTGTTATGAAAGGGGATGGACACGCAGCACCTCACATGATAAAAAATAGGGTCGCAAAACCAGCATTCTCAGACACTATTCTGAGGCTTTTTCAGGCAAAAGTCAAGCCTGAAAATAGGATCCCTGTGAATTTCGTCTGCACTGGTTTTGTGGTTTTTGTTTGCACTGACATCAATGCTCACGCTGTCATTGCTGGGTTCTACCCTCCGTACCCTGATCGTCCCCACGAACCAATGTCCCTTAAAGGCGTCCCGAGGGGTGCGTACTACCTTGTACCGTGTCTGCTATGCATTCCATGAGGGGTGTCCCATCCGGTTCTCACGCATTACACCGCTTGGGACACCCCTCATGGAATGCATAGCAGACACGGTACAAGGTGGAGACGCAAGCCGTGTATTATTGTCCCATACCCCCGTTTCCTTCCTGACATAAGCATTCTACAACTGTGAGTCTACGTTGACGCAACGTTGTACTCTTATGCTTGCGAGCACGACGCGCTGAGAAGGCCGTAGAGTAGCTTCTTTTGATGTGAACGTATGATTGGACATCTATGCCAAAAACAGCGTCTCAACGCGAAATGCGATAGTGTTGGCCCGGAAACATCTTGAAAAATGGGTAAAGAGTGTGGAAGAAAGAAAAAGAGGTTGTAGTACAACACAATGTAGGCATAATATTGTGCCAACGTTGCGTCAACGTAGTAGAGAGGTTGCGTCATAATTGGTCCTACACTGATGCAATGCAAATGGCGCATCTACCGATGCGCCTGAAAGATTTGATATGGAATATAGTTAGTTGTGACTGAAGGAATGCATTGACTGCTGAAACGTCTCAACCGTGGCATGTGCATCTGTGACAATGAAGTCGAATACGCTTGTAAGTGCCTGTTCAGTTGCCTGGACGAGGCTTTGTGATTTTCCACTGTTTTCCGCCGCCTGCCAAACGTACCAGGTGGTATTGTCCTAGTCATGCTGTATCACGATCCGGACTGCAATAGGCCTGTAAGTGTTTTCCTAACCAAGTGATACAACGCGCGGTATAAGTAGCACATTTGTGCTCATATAGCTGTGTTTTTCTCTCACATGCTAAGAGCTAAGAAAGCCGCTTTGACTTCCCCCCACACGCCGTCCACCAGAGGAACCAAGGCCCCATCAGGACTCACCATCATGGGAGCAGGAACAGCCGACGACTCTACAGGGGCTGCGTCGTCACTCGCTTGTGCCGTTTGAATGGCTTCATAGGCGTTTCCTGCTGTATAGGTGTGCCGCCGTGTGGTCGCTTCGCTGACATGCACTCCCAGCAAGTGGGTCATCATCTCACAGGCGCGAGCAAACGGCATCCAAGATGCCAGCAAGATCAGACGTTCCTGTTGAGCAGGAGTCAGGCTTCCCTCTTGCACGTCCAATTCATGGTCGAGGGGAAAAAGCCCGACTCCACAGGTCGGGCAGACTCCATAGCTCCTCTTGAGCTCGACGGACTGTCCTCCCCGACTTTGCAAACGGCGACTCCGTGAACCGCGTGAAACCAGAGGTGTTCCACACTTAGAACATGTTGGGCGTTGAGAAACGGGCTGCGTGGTCCACTCGGTCGTCGAACTGGCTTGGGCCGCATCTTGTACGAGTTGTGCACCTAAGCGATCCATACGGGCATTGACCTCCTGCTCAATCTCGCGTAACGTGGCTTTCGGATGAGCCAGCCGCCACGCTTTCATGCCCAGTAAAATTTCCTGGCTCAGGGCCTGCCAGTTCTGATCCATCTCTTCATTCATCGGATACGACTCAACTTTTTAGTGATGATGCTATCTAGCAGGTCTTCTCTTCCTTGCATACTCCCTCGCAAAATTGTGACGCTCACCCACCCATACAAATAATCTGTACATTTGCGTACACTTCTGCTAAAATATATATCTAGATATTGATCTTACAGGCCTGATCGCGCAAACTAGGACACGTCAGAATCAGGTAAAAAAGCACTTCTGCTAATACTGGTAAGGATCAAATGAGGGATAAAATTGCGTAAACCTAGGGATCTGGCTCACATTTGGTGATCCGGGTATTGCAGATATATGAAGAGATACTGGGAAACCGCTTTAGGAGCAGATGAAATTTTCAAAGTAACCTACTAATGAGCTTGGATCACCAAATGTGAGCCAGACCCAAGTATCCTGAGAAACGTCACGCCCTCCCTTTTCAGCCTTAGCGTGGTTTTTCGCATGACCCCCATACCATCTTTTTCTTTGAGAGGGAAGTTCCCTTGCGAAAAAGTGACGGCCACCCCGGCGAATCGGCGAATACGACCTCTTGACAAAATGGAAACGCTGCTTTATAGTATGTATATGTGGTGTAAGTGAGTACTCACACCTACAACTAAGCAGATTTAGGAAAAGAAAACTTTGGATACTAGAGAACAACTTCTTGATGCTGCGGTATATGTAATTCGGACAAAAGGACTTTCACAGGCAACAACTAAAGAGATTGCTTTGGCTGCACACTGCTCTGAAGGCACTCTTTATAGGCACTTTAAGGACAAAGAGAGCTTGTTCTTAGCTGTGTTCCAGGAACGGCTGCCAAGTTTCATTGGATTCATCCATGATATACAGAACCGTGTTGGAGAGAAAACGGTAGAAAGCAATCTAGAGGACTTCGCCTTACAAGCACTAGATTTCTTAAAAGAAATCGTTCCTGTTGTTGCTTCATTATTTGCAGAGCCTCAACTCCTAAATCGCTATGGTGAGTCACTCCGTACACAAAATGGTGGTCTTCACAATACACACGAGGCATTAGCAGCATATATTCAAGCAGAACAACAGCTTGGGGGGATTAATAGCCAAGCCAGTCCTTTGGGGACTGCAATGCTTCTTCTGGGTGCTTGTCATCAATACGCCTTCATAAGGCATATTATGGGAGGAGAGCGAGTCGAAGACGCAATCCCAGTGCAGCATCTAGTGAAAGAGCTTGTACATGCCCTTATGGAGGGCCTCTCACCACGTAAGGAGTAATTGCGATGAATCACTTAGTTGAAGTGGATGGTCTCACCAAAGTCTACCCAGGCGGTAAGCGGGCGATAGACGGAATATCATTTCAGGTTGAGGTAGGTGAGATTTTCGGATTCTTAGGCCCCAATGGTTCTGGCAAGACTACGACTATGCGTATTCTCGTTACTCTCCTGCCTAAATCTTCTGGCACTGTACGTGTGGGCAAATTTGATGTTGATCGTAACCCTGAAGACGTACGACGGATGATTGGGTATGCGGCTCAATTCATTGGTGTGGATAATGATCTTACGGCACGTGAAAACCTTATTCTTCAGGGTCGGCTACATGGTCTTTCTGTACAAAAGGCAAAACGACGAAGTGATGAGTTGCTCGAGACCTTTGCATTGACTGAGGTGGCGAATGAGCGAGCAAATCACTTCTCAGGAGGAATGCGAAGACGCCTTGACCTTGTGCAAGCACTCGTCCATCGCCCACCGCTACTCTTCCTCGATGAGCCGACTACTGGGCTGGACCCACAATCACGTAATACTCTTTGGAAGTACCTGGACGAATTAAGTCGAGATGGGATGACCATTTTCCTCACGACTCAATATCTTGAGGAGGCTGATCGTTTATGTAAACGCATTGCCATCATTGATGGTGGACGCATCGTAGCATCTGGGTCCCCTGCATCCCTCAAGGAAGAGGTTGGAGGCGATGTCATTACCCTCACTTTCCCGAACAATGTTGAGGAAGGCATCCTCACATCTGCTCTAGAGATGCTCACCTCCAGCCCAGAGCTAGGAATACCTACCTGTCTTGATCATTCTATCGTGCTGTCTGTGAAGGACGCTGGCCGGTCTCTTGTAGACGTCGTCCGTCGCCTAGATGAGAAAGGTATCCCAATTGCAAGGCTCGGTCTCACTACGCCAACGCTTGACGAAGTATTCCTCAAGTACACTGGACAGCGCATTCGTAAAGAAGAGACAGAGCCAATGACCAATTTTAGTTCCCTGTTCGCCACTATACACGGAAGGAGGAGTCGCTAATGTTACAGAGGATTAAAGAACATCTGGCTGCCCTGTTTGATTTCTTTGCTGCTATGCACAGAAGAGGGAGAAGGAGGAATTACTGATGAGACGAAGCGTAAGAGAGGTAAGTATTCTCTTTTTTCGAAACCTTACCAAGGCTAATCGTACCCCGTTGTTGATTTCCTTCTCTCTGTTACAGCCACTGCTGTGGCTCATTATCTTCACCCAGATATTCAACGAATTGGAGTCTTTCCCAGAGTTCAAGGCTCTAGGCTACACTTCATACCTTATGTTCTTTGCGCCAAGCATGGTCGCGTTTACTATGCTCTTCTCGGCACTGCAGTCCGGACTAGCTATGATCACTGACATCGATACAGGAATGCTCGAGAAATTTTGTATTAGCCCAATTCGTCGCTCAAGCATACTGCTTGGGAGAATCCTGGCGGATGGAGTCAGGATGTTTTTTCAAGGGGGCGTTGTCCTTGGCGTTGCCCTTCTTCTGGGTGGAAGAATCCAAACAGGATGGGAAGGCGCATTGGTGATACTAGGCGTAGCAACCCTATTTGGTATTGTTTGGTCAGCTCTCTCGAACTTTGTCGCCCTTCATACAGGAAGTGCTGAGTTGACAATGGCGGTCGGCTTACTCCTCACCCTTCCGGTCCTGTTCCTTACAGCAGCATTTTTTCCAAAGGAGCTGCTACCATCTTGGCTGCAAATCGTGACAAAGTTCAATCCAGCAGCATACGTCATCGATACCGCACGTCAGCTTATGAATTTCGGAGATGACTGGTCACAGGTATTCAGGACACTCGGAGTCTTGGTAGTAGTTGGTGTCGTAACAATCTCAGGTGCCACACTGGCTTTTCGTCAGGCAACGCACTGAGTGAGACGAGGAGAAAAGAGAGAGTAGGCTGGGCATTGTGCCTCACATGTAGCACTGGAACAGTAGAGAAAGACTCATTCGAAGTTCAGGTTGAGTTGTTCCGAAATTGCTTGAAAATGTTCTTTCTTGTTGGTGACTCAGAGGCTGATACAAGGGCTGGGCACCCACGATGTAGAAAGACAACACGCACTATTAGAACGTGAAACACATGTTTTTTTCAGAAGTTCTGAAAGGAGAAAGCCATGAAAAAGTTCATGGCGGCTATTGTCCTCATGATTTTGGTGACAGTACTGACTGTAGCATGTGATGATAGCAGTAGTCAAGGTAAGCCTATCCACCTAAGCAAATCAAACTTCGCACAGCCATCCATTACCGTGAGCAAAGGGAGTAGTATCAACTTAATCAATGACGCCTCAGCACTTCATGTTATTCACAATGGAACCTGGGTGAATGGGGCAGCTCAATCAGCAACGGAACACGGCTCTCCGGCGGTAAACACACTAGCAATTCCGGCAAACGATAGCCGGACAGTTGGGCCATTCACAGTAGCTGGAACGTTCCATTTCTATTGTAGCATTCATAAGAACATGAATCTGACAGTGACTGTAACATAAGTATACTCATAGAGGAGGTGAAAAGAATCAATGCGCTGAGATCTCTCAAGCTCGCGAGCAAAGGAATAATTTTTCCTCCTTCGGAACAAAGACCTTCCGTAGTCGTTGGTGCGTTGCTTGCTTCTCTGCGTTCATGAAAATCGTGATATCCATTGTGTCTTCAGTACGAAAAGCCAATTCATCAAGGCCATTTACTATAAAACAAAACCAACGCTCAGGCTGAACAATTATTGGCTGAGAGACGAGCATATGCATTTCCAGCCTATCTTCTTCCCAAAGAGAGGTAGAATTGTCACTTGCTTGGTGGTGTGCTTCTCTCCTGCACGAAACAACCTAGGATGGTATGCTGCTAAAATACGCTTTCTTCTCGCATGCCGTTCTCCTTTGTATTGTCGCTGATCACGAGAAGAGCATCATCGTATCGTAAAAACAGAACATAAATCCAATACCCTTCGTCTCTCAGCGACTTCAACAACCGATATTTTTGCACAATCATTGTACCTTCTCTATGCAAAAGGGAGCTTAAAGGAACAAGTCATGAAGACCAATAGTGAAGTAGTGAAACATTATAGCAGGCAACAAACAGTGCTAGCAGCTGTTTTCATCATCCTTGGTGTGCTACTCATTGCTCGTGGCTCATGGGGCATGCTGATCTCACGGAACTATGTGATGGCATCTAACCAGTCCTCGTCGAACCGATGGCCCACTGTCATCAATATGGGCACGGCAGGCAATATGACGATGAATGGCAAGACGATGTATATGGGACCGGGTACTCCCATCACGTCGTTGCAAGATCCACAAACGGCAATCCATGTCGATACATTCACGCTTACCGCTCAGGTCGCCCACCTTTCCCTTGGCAAGGACGTATCCGTTACAGCATGGACATTTAATGGAACCTCACCCGGACCAACACTTCGCGTACGGCAAGGCGATCTTGTCGTCGTCCATCTTGTGAATCACTTACCATTCAGTGTGACGATCCATTGGCACGGTGTAACAGTTCCCAATAGTGCCGATGGTGTAGCTGGCCTCACTCAGGATGCCGTCAAACCGGACCAAACGTACACCTATCACTTTCTTGCGAGAGAATCTGGGACGTATTGGTATCACTCGCACCAAGAAAGCTACGACGAGACGACGCATGGTCTCTACGGCTTGTTCATTGTGTATCCGTCGACACCGCTCGTACACGACGATGTGGATGAAACAGTTGATCTGCATAACTGGCCATCTGGCAATGGAATACTTACTATGAATGGGACGACCGGAGTGTTTCACATCCCTGCCCAGCCGGGGCAGAGGGTACGCCTGCGCATCACCAATACGGATTTCCTACAGCGTTGGGTGATATTGACTGGCGTCTCCTTCACCGTTGCCGCTCTCGATGGGCATGACCTTAATGGACCACAGCCTTTAAGCGCGACAATGCTGCCTATAGGCGCAGCGCAGCGCTACGATTTACGCTTCCAAATGCCTAGGAACGGTCCAGTCCAGCTGTTTACAGTAGGCGACAACGGACGGCCGCAACTGGGACCAGTTGTTGTCGTGGGTCAGGGAAATACTCCTAGCACTCTTCCTCCAATAAGCCAGAAATTTGACTTCTCCACGTATGGTCATCCGCGACCAGATGCTATTACGTTACAGAGGCACTTCGATGCCACCTACAGCATCACGCTTAACAATCATGTTGGCACCTTCAATGGACACATGGGAATGGTCTACACCTTGAACGGTAAAAGCTTTCCTGATACTGCACCGATTGAAGTTAAACTGGGTCAACTGGTGAAGTTTCATATCGTGAACGAGAGCGGAGAAATTCATGCTATGCACCTGCATGGGCATACGTTCGCAGTGCTCACGCGCAATGGTCATCAACTCACTGGCAGTCCGGTCTACCTTGACACGGTCGATATTCAGCCGCATGAGACGTACGACATTGCCTTCTTTGCGAACAATCCAGGACTCTGGATGTTTCACTGCCATAATCTCTTTCACGCCTACTGGGGTATGGATATGATGGTCGTGTACCCCGGGATATCTACTCCCTATAGCATTGGAAGTGCTTCAGGAAATTTTCCTGATTAAGCGAGCCTTCACCTCTGAGAGACTATGTGGGGTACATGATTAACCGTGAAGAAGAATGGTTTGAATTCAGAAGACCTCGTAATGAGGTTCTTCAAAAGCGAAACGAGAAAACAGAGAACGAAGAAGTACCTGTACGTCAAGCTCAATAAAAAACGAGGAATACAGAGATGAAAGTGGAGCTACTATACAAACACATATTCTCTCATCAACCGCTAGCGGCACTCGGCAAACTTAGTGTAATCGCTCTGTTTGGGGATGCTGCTTTGTGTGGTCTGCTGACAAACTTCGTAGGGTTGGTAGATAATTTTGTACTACTCATCCTTGCTGGAAGTCTGCTGCTGAGTGCGGGTCTCGTTGCAACTGGAGTTCGCTGGACACCAATCTTTGGGTGTCTCTCGAGTGGTACTCTTCTATTTGTCTTCTTGCTCGTCTTTCCCTTTGCCATCAATCATCTAACTCATCCCCACGTAAATTTTACACTTTTTGTAGTGATTGTGCTTCTGCTTGCAAGCCTGATTGTGGCACTTGGAGCGAGTATCGGTGCTACTGTGCAAAACTCCCATCAAACTGTACGGCCTACCCCACATTGGCTTACGCCTGTTCTGAAGGGATTTGCCGTGATCATGTTTGGGATTATCCTTGCATCTGCGATTTTGCCAACAGGAACAGCCTCGACGGCTACTTATAAAGGACCAACTGTGCATCTGAGATCTGATGGCTTTATCCGCACTACCGTCTCCATTCCCAAAGGCTCCAAGCTTCTGTTGGTGGACGATGGCTCATTTCTCCATATTCTATCGAATGGCAGCTGGAAGAATGGTGTGCCCACACCAGAGAACTTGCCTGGTGCACCAGTGGTTAGCAACGTGCAATTCAATGGTAACAGTGTTGAGATTGGTCCATTTACTATAGCAGGAATTTATCACCTTTACTGTTCTGTCCACCCGGGTATGACACTAGCTATCATTGTCCAATGATAGCTAGGAGTATATCGCCTCATAACGACGGAGGAAAGAAGGAGGGTTGCTTAGTGTTTACAATACTAAAAACGTAATAGTTTATTCGTCAGCAAGTTGATGACCAAGCTTCAGAATATCGACTACCTATGACCACTTGTCAGGTTCACCCGCACTTGGGGATCGAGTAGTAGTCATGCGAAAAACCACGCTAAGGCTGAAAAGGGAGGGCGAACAGAGTTTTCAAGGGAATTTGGAAGAGATAGCAGATAGAAACGAAGTCCTTGGGTTCCTAAGGAGCACCAATCAGAGATGGTAAAGAGTGATTGCTTCCCAAATTCATATATTTTTTGCTTCTCTCGCATCTTTTTTGCTCTGCAACCTTCGTTAAAACCCTTAGCGTGGTTTTTCGCATGACTCCTACCTGACCCCCCCAGTTGAGGTAGGCAAAGGTCTCCCTATTTTGTATATTCTGCTGTTTCCAGCACTGTTCATGGCAGGTATGTGCTTGGTTGATACCACTGATGGTATCCTGATGCTTGGGGCTTACGGGTGGGCTTTCGTGAAGCTTGTACGTGAGCTATACTACAACATGAATATCACCCTAGTTTCTGTGTTAGTGGTCCTAGTAGTAGGGGGTATCGAAGCACTCAGCATTGTCAGTATTGTCAGTACTGAATAAACTTGAGCCGCGAGTTCTGGGATACCTTGAACAATTTGAGCAGAACTTTGGGACGCTCGGCTACATTATTATCGGCATCTTTATCCTCAGTTGGGGAGTCTCAACTCTCATCTACAAGGTGAAGAAATACGTGACATCGAGATGAAAATCGCTTCTCCTGAGAGAAGAGAAATTGCTGGTAGCGGCAGTGCATAAGATACTGCATCTTCTACTCTATTACAATAGGTAGTACAAGGGCTTTGAGTGGGTGTCATTTACCTCTGTACTGTCTGGAGCAGGTGATGGCAAGAAGCTTTCCCATAGGCGTCAAGTTAAGAATTATAGAGCTTTGAAAGACATGACAACGCACATGATACCGATTGGCTTCTCAGGCGAAGACAGCAGAGACTCTCTGCGGATGTCGAGAGCGCGGGGTGACAAAGAGCCTGTTCACCTGTTTCTCGTCTGCCTGCTTGTGAGAGGACGTGGGAAGCTACCTTGCTCAAAGCTTATCATTTCTTAACTTGACGCCTATGGTGATGGCAAGAAGCTTCCCCATGCTTGCTCATTCTTTGAATAAAATGGTATTTCCTCTTTCTAGTGCAAAGCACCCTTTCATTTCAATCACTACTACGAAAATGGATAAACTTACTTATTCAGGAGGGCTGATGTCGACTAATGTTTTCTGTCTAAGTGTAGTGGCCATGTGGGCAATAGTGGCTCTTTGAAAAAAGAGAGCCAGTGGGATAGTCTGTCCAAACACCTTCTGCGTTTGAGCAATCAGGCGAACCGCTAAGAGGGAGTATCCACCAATATCAAAGAAACTATCGGTAACTCCAACCGGATGAATACCCAGCATATCTTCCCATATCTGTGCAAGCTGAATTTCCAATGGATCACGGGGTGCGACGAAAGCTGCTGCTAGCTCAGGTCTGCTCTCCTCTAGCATTGGCAGGGCCTGCCGATCAACCTTGCCATTGGAAGTGAGCGGCAAGCTCTCCACGCGCATGAAGGCTGAGGGCACCATATAATCAGGCAACTTCCTCTGCAAGAAGGTACGCAGTTCACTAGAGGTGGGCACCACCCCCTGCTCTCCCACAACGTAACCCACCAGCCGCTTCTCCCCATGCGCCTCTCCTACCGCTGTCACCACCGCATCACGCACTCCCGGATACTGCAGCAAGGCCGTCTCAATCTCCCCTAACTCGATGCGATACCCCTGCACCTTGACCTGGAAGTCTTCACGCCCCAGAAACTCAATCGCCCCATTAGGTAGGTAACGACCCAGATCGCCAGTACGGTACAAGCGTTCCCCTGTACGAGGATGCATCAAGAAACTGGCTCGTGTGCGCTCCTCATCGCGCCAGTAGCCCTGAGCTAAGCCGATCCCCCCGATGTACAAGTGCCCTGGAACCCAGACCGGACACGGTTCCAGAGCCTCGTTGAGGACGTGGAAGTACTGATTGGCCAACGGCCAACCATACGGAATACTCTTCCAACTGGCATCGACGTGCTCGATGGGATAGAAGATCGACCAGATCGAGGCTTCGGTCGCCCCTCCTAGGCTGATCATCTGGACCTCGGGCACCAAGGTTCGGAGTTGTTCTGGCAGTGCTAGCGGAATCCAGTCCCCACTCAGCAGAACTAGGCGAAGCGAGCGGGGTAGTAGTTCAGGAGCACCGACTGCGTACTCCACGAGCAACTTCATGAGGGCGGGGGCCGAGTTCCAGACCGTGACCTGCTCACGCTGCATGAGTTCGGCCCAGTGAGTGGGATCGCGCATGGCTCCTGCATCGGGCAGCACAATGGTTCCTCCGGCAGCCAGGGTGCCGAAAATGTCGTAGACCGACAGGTCGAAGCTCAGCGACGAGGCGGCGAACACGCGGTCTGTGGGACCAACCCCGAAGGACTCGTTGATGTCGAGCACCGTATTGACCGCGCCACGATGGTCGATCATCACGCCCTTGGGCAGACCAGTAGACCCAGAGGTGTAGATGACGTAGGCCAGGTCCTCGATGTGCTGGATCGGTTCCACCTCCTGTGCTGGCACGGTTGCCCACACCTCATCACGATCTACACAAAGCCGCTGCACGAAGGAAGGCCAGGTGAGCGTCTTGTCCAGCCAGGATTGGGTGAGTACCACCTCGACCTCGCTATTGGCGAGCAGGTAGCCACGCCGCTCCTCGGGAAGGTCTGGGTCGAGTGGTAGATACGCGGCTCCTGCCTTGAGAATGCCCAGCACCGCCACCACCTGCTCCCAGCCCTTTTCCATTGCCACCGCCACCAGTGTGTTGGGCTGGACTCTCAGTTCGCGTAGGCGGTGCGCCACCCGGTTGGAGTGCAAATGCACGTCCTGATAGCTGAGCGTGCGCTCAGAGGTGATCACTGCTGCCTGCAACCGTCGCTGAGGGACTTGGGCGGTAAACAGGGTGTGAAGCAGTTCATTGGAGAGTGGGACGTGAGTCGCGTTGATGTGTGTCCGTTGCGTTAGTTGAGCCGTGGGAACCACTTGCAGCGGGACCTCGTGCCAGACCTCCTCGTCGTGAGCGAGCCGATGCAGCAGGTGGGCGTAGGCGTCGAGCATGTCCTGCATGAGTCCATCGGGAAAGAGTTCTTCGACGGCATCCCAGTTGAGCACCAAGCTGCCCTCCTCTTCGAACACCTGGTGGTCCAGCCATACCTGCGGCGTCTGGAGACGACTGTGTGCTATATGCTTCAACCACGGTATTTCAGTTGCTTCAGTATCTTGCTGATTCAGGTTAAGAGCACTGGCAAAGGTAACAGGCATGGCAGCCCTTGGAATTCCGCCTTGAACTCGGTTGAGTTCTCCTAAGACCTGGACTCCATTGACTATACTGTGTTCAAGGTCATTCCAGAGTTGCTTCTGAAGCCGCTTGGCATTCGTCTCAAATGTCTCCAGTGCTCCATGGTCTACCTGCACCAGGATTGTTGAGCTGAAATTGCCCATGATTTCCTGAACCTGGGGATGCAAAGGAAGACGGTTGAAGTACAAAACATTCATGGTAAAACGAGGGTTCTTATTCCAAGCAGCAAGTATTTCAGCATACGCTGCCGCCACTGCTGCCCCAGGAGTCAAACCTATCCGAGCAGCATTCTTCCTAAAACAAAGCCACTCGTCTGGTTCCAGTGCTGCATTTCGTCGCATGAAGCGTGGTTGCACCACCGCACTGGGACTCTTAGCCAGAGGCAATTCAGGCGCGGGTGGCAACACCGATAAACGATTCCTCCAATACGCAAGCGAACGTTGGTAAGTATCTGAATCTTGCAGGTTACTCAAGGCTAGGACGTAATCTCGAAACGAGAGTTCAAGAGGTGGAAGAATCGCTTCGGGGTCCTGGTAGAGCTGAGAGAATTCATACAGAAGGATGCTTGTACTCCAGGCGTCGCAGATCAGGAGACTCATGCTGAGATGTAGCTGGAAACGCTGCTGGTCCAGGGTATGCACCCGAACCTCAAACAGGGGCCAGCAATCAGTTGCCGGACCATGGTGAGACATGCGCTGTCGTGTGCCTTCTAACTGAGAAGCGACGGTTTCAGGGGGTTGCCCTCCGAGGTCGGTGACTTCGATCTGATAGGGGGGAACGTGCTGCAGAACTTGCTGTTGACCGTCTGGTAATACGATGGCCCGCAGCATCTCGTGCCGTTCGATCATCCGTCTCCAGGCAAGATTGAGCTTTTCTTCATCTAAACCGACAAGTGCAAACTCCAGGTAGAAGTGCGCCGCTACATTCCCCAGTTCAAAAAACTCACTTTGACCAACCCAGTAAGCCTGTTGAATATCGGTAAGTGGGAACGGTTGATACTGTTGTTCCGGAGCTGGTATCAATGCAGGAAAAGAGGTTCCCCCCTTTTCGTTATTGCGACTGCGTAGCAGCGCGATTATCGTTGACTTATGCTCTGTTATGTCTGCACGCAAAGCTGCCGTCAGCACTCCCCTGGGAACGCGATAGCGAAGTTGATTACCTTCGACCCACAACTCTATCCCTCGCCGAGAGAGGTCGACCAGAAACTCGGCTAGTTCAGCTACGGGCATGGCTTTTACACTCATAGTGCTCCCTCCTCCCAATTGTTACCCTTGCTTTCAACAGCAAGAGTGGTTGCCGTAAGTTCATCATGCATGAGACCGCCGAGGAAAGAATGGAGAAGCACATGGCTTTCCTTCAAGACAAACAAACGCCGAATCGGTTCGAAGTCTAACGTACCTATCGGACAAAGTCCGATCTGGCTGCTAGGTGCTACAGACATCAGAAGCTGACCCATATATCCTGCCTCAAGCGTGGCAAACTGAAGGCCGAAGTCTCCATATAGGGGCGTGATGGCATCTAACTGACCAATGAGGAAGATGGAGAACGCAGACTCGTCAAAAGCCGAGCGGTTGATCGGGCCGTGGATGGTGCGATCGAGGTTAGTACCCATCGAGAGCGACATGAGACAATGATCTCCTGGGTGATAGTAGTAGGTTCCAGCAGCCAGTCCTTCCACACGATTAGCTTTGACGTGTAGATAGGTCTGCACTGGATAGAGACTACCAGCGGAAGCGTACTGGTACTTGGGCTTTCCATCGAGCGAAAGCTGGCCCAAACAACTCAAAAACTCGCCGAATCGCTCAAAGGGAATGGGTTGGCTGAGAAATTCTCGATGACTACGACGTGCGACGTATTTCTTTCTCAAGCTCTCGTCCAACGCCGGTGCAGTCAAATTGATGAGGGGGCTATTTCCTTCTCGCTTCCGCACTCCTGGTTGTCTATTTTTAAACTCCTCACGTTCTTCTGGATCAAGCAAAAGTTTGTAGGAAACGGAAGCAGATGTTTGGTTTCCTATCGACTTTTGCATTGTCTCCTCTGTGGACAACATATTTTGCAGGAGCAGGTGTTGTTCGTAGTACTCAGCTATTGAATCCACTGTTGTAAGGTGAAAAAAGTCCTCCATTTTTGGTCGCGTGCCAAATGTCGTTTCGAGTAGAGTACCAAGCCTTACAATATCAAGCGAGTTCGCCCCGAGTTGCAGTAAATCCGCGTCGGGATTAACGTGGCTCACCTTCAGAACACTCGCGATCAACTGACCAATCTGAGACGTGATAGATGTCCTGTCTACTTCTGAGTTTTGAAGGCGACCGGGTAGCGACTGGTTTGGATCGGGCAAGGTCTGCCGATCAACCTTACCGTTGGAAGTGAGCGGCAAGCTCTCCACGCGCATGAAGGCTGAGGGCACCATATAATCAGGCAACTTCCTCTGCAAGAAGGTACGCAGTTCACTAGAGGTGGGCACCACCCCCTGCTCTCCCACAACGTAACCCACCAGCCGCTTCTCCCCATGCGCCTCTCCTACCGCTGTCACCACCGCATCACGCACTCCCGGATACTGCAGCAAGGCCGTCTCAATCTCCCCTAACTCGATGCGATACCCCTGCACCTTGACCTGGAAGTCTTCACGCCCCAGAAACTCAATCGCCCCATTAGGTAGGTAACGACCCAGATCGCCAGTACGGTACAAGCGTTCCCCTGTACGAGGATGCATCAAGAAACTGGCTCGTGTGCGCTCCTCATCGCGCCAGTAGCCCTGAGCTAAGCCGATCCCCCCGATGTACAAGTGCCCTGGAACCCAGACCGGACACGGTTCCAGAGCCTCGTTGAGGACGTGGAAGTACTGATTGGCCAACGGCCAACCATACGGAATACTCTTCCAACTGGCATCGACGTGCTCGATGGGATAGAAGATCGACCAGATCGAGGCTTCGGTCGCCCCTCCTAGGCTGATCATCTGGACCTCGGGCACCAAGGTTCGGAGTTGTTCTGGCAGTGCTAGCGGAATCCAGTCCCCACTCAGCAGAACTAGGCGAAGCGAGCGGGGTAGTAGTTCAGGAGCACCGACTGCGTACTCCACGAGCAACTTCATGAGGGCGGGGGCCGAGTTCCAGACCGTGACCTGCTCACGCTGCATGAGTTCGGCCCAGTGAGTGGGATCGCGCATGGCTCCTGCATCGGGCAGCACAATGGTTCCTCCGGCAGCCAGGGTGCCGAAAATGTCGTAGACCGACAGGTCGAAGCTCAGCGACGAGGCGGCGAACACGCGGTCTGTGGGACCAACCCCGAAGGACTCGTTGATGTCGAGCACCGTATTGACCGCGCCACGATGGTCGATCATCACGCCCTTGGGCAGACCAGTAGACCCAGAGGTGTAGATGACGTAGGCCAGGTCCTCGATGTGCTGGATCGGTTCCACCTCCTGTGCTGGCACGGTTGCCCACACCTCATCACGATCTACACAAAGCCGCTGCACGAAGGAAGGCCAGGTGAGCGTCTTGTCCAGCCAGGATTGGGTGAGTACCACCTCGACCTCGCTATTGGCGAGCAGGTAGCCACGCCGCTCCTCGGGAAGGTCTGGGTCGAGTGGTAGATACGCGGCTCCTGCCTTGAGAATGCCCAGCACCGCCACCACCTGCTCCCAGCCCTTTTCCATTGCCACCGCCACCAGTGTGTTGGGCTGGACTCTCAGTTCGCGTAGGCGGTGCGCCACCCGGTTGGAGTGCAAATGCACGTCCTGATAGCTGAGCGTGCGCTCAGAGGTGATCACTGCTGCCTGCAACCGTCGCTGAGGGACTTGGGCGGTAAACAGGGTGTGAAGCAGTTCATTGGAGAGTGGGACGTGAGTCGCGTTGATGTGTGTCCGTTGCGTTAGTTGAGCTGTGGGAACCACTTGCAGCGGGACCTCGTGCCAGACCTCCTCGTCGTGAGCGAGCCGATGCAGCAGGTGGGCGTAAGCGTCGAGCATGTCCTGCATGAGTCCGTCGGGAAAGAGTTCTTCGACGGCATCCCAGTTGAGCACCAAGCTGCCCTCCTCCTCGAACACCTGGTGGTCCAGCCATACCTGTGGCGTCTGAGTAATGTCGTAAACCATCTCGCCTAACCATGCAAACGGAGCCATCGCGTCTTCCTGACCGTTTATGAGGCTAGTGAACACGATAGGTACAGTGGCTCTTGAGGCTTTCCCTTGCGTCAAAGCCCATTCACGCAGGATTTGCACGCCGCTAATATACTGGTAATCAAGGTTCGTCCAAAGCTGTTCCTGTATCCGACGAGCTCGGCTTTCAAAGGAAGCTTGTACCAATGTGTCTACTGCCAACAGGGTCATTGAGGTGAAATCTCCCACGATGTCATTCACCTGGGAATGGAGGGGCAGCCGATTGAAGAGTGTCAGGTTGAGGCTACAACGCAAACTCTTGCTCCATGTGGCGAGGATTTCAGCAAAGGCAGCGAATAATACTACGGAAGGGGTCAGGTTGGCTTGTGCCGCCCGACTCTTCAGCAACGTCCAGGCTTCCTGCTCTAATCTGGCCTTGCGTCGTATAAATTGTGGATATTTCACGGAGGCTGGACTTTTTGCTAGAGGTAGCTCCGGTGCGGGCGGCAACGTTGGTAGACAGTTTCGCCAGTACTCCAGTGAACGCTGGTACAACTCCGAGTCTCGAAGTTTTGCCTCGGCCATAACATAGTCCCGGAAGGAGAGGTGTAAAGGTGGAAGGGTAACACCAGAGTCATTATAAAACTGCTGCAAGTCCCGGAAAAAGATTTGAAAGCTCTGGGCGTCAGCGATCAAAACATCAAAGCTGAGATGCATTCTGACGCGTTGACCATCTAAGAGCGACGTGCGAATCTCGAACAGTGGCCACTGGTCTGTCCTCAGGACCTGATGAGACATGCGTTGCCGCGTGGCTTCTAACTGGGCAGCGACGATTTCAGGAGGTTGCCCTCTGAGGTCGGCGATTTCGATCTGATAGGGGGGAACGTGCTGCAGAACTTGCTGTTGACCATCTGGTAATACGATGGCCCGCAACATCTCGTGCCGTTCGATCACCATCTGCCAAGCTTGATTAAATCGCTCCATATCTAGCTTGTCATTTTCAAACTCTAGATAGCTATGAGCTGCTACATTCCCCAGTTCAAACGCTGCACTTCGACCAATCCAGTAGGCCTGCTGGATGTCTGTAAGTGGGAACGATTGGTACTGCTGACTCAGATCTGACGTGATTGTAGGCAATAGGCAGGTACGGTCTTCATCCCTGTGGTTGAGCAACGCGAGGATTTCTTCCTTGTGCTGAGCAAGCTCAGCACGTAGTGAGGGTATAAGTACGTCCCTGGGAGCTCGGCATCGCAATCGGTCGCCGTCTGCCCACACATGGACGCCCTGTTGAGTGAGGCTCGTTAACAGTTCGACTGCCGTCATAGTTCAACTTCCTCCCAATCGCGGCTAGTAGCTTGTTCCAAAAGTTGCGCCCCGGCTGATGCGAGGGCTGGGGTTGATATGAACACCTCTTCCTGCGGCAAGTACTCGAGACTCTGCTCTGCGAGCTCATAAATGCTCCTTGCTTGGAGAAATTTTACTACGGGTATAGCTAGTGACAAGTCGGCCTGAATCCGGTTTTTCACCTCGATGGCCATCAAGGAGTCGAGTCCCTGTTTGTTCAGAGGCTGTTGCACATCCAACTTGGACGCGGAAAGCCTGAGTACCTTGGCTATCTGCTCACAAAGATAGGTTTCCAACAACTGGCGGCGCTCTTGCGGCTTCGCAGCCAGAAGTGCTTCGCGCGTGAGACTTTCTTTTCCGCTCTGACGTTCTACCGCTATCGGAATCTCAGTTTCCCTTTGGACTAAGAGGGTAAGAAGTGGCGATCGACTGGCGGCAGGGTAAGCCTGACTCCACTGCTGCCAATCCGCGCGAATTACTCCGACCTGTGGCGAGTCCTGCTGGAGAAGCCGTTCTAGTGCTTGCAGCCCTTGCTTCGGCGTGAAGCTGGACATTCCCCGAGGTGCCAGATCTCTCCCCTCTTGCTCTTGATAGCGTGCTACCATCCCCACTTCTGACCAGAAGCCCCAATTGACGCTCAGAGCAGGCTTGCCCTTCGCTCGTCTATAATGTGCTAGAGCGTCAAGAAATGCATTGCCAGCAGCATAGCTCCCTAGAAGGGGCGAGCTCAACAGGGCAGAGGCAGACGAGAACAAAACAAAAAAGTCGAGTGGGGCATCTTCGAGGAGGCGGTGCAAGAGCCAGCCGCCGATCACTTTAGGACGCAAAATTGCGTGTAGTTCAGCTACATCAAGATCGAGCAGTGATTGGTATTGCACTACTCCTGCTGCATGTACGACACCTCGTATTGGTGGCCACCCTTCATAGTGGAAGGTGTCCAGGAAAGAACGAAGTTGTGCTTCATCTGACACATCAACCGAGTCGATGTATACGTTGGCCCCCATAAGTTCCAGTTTCCGGATGACCTCAACTTGGTACGCCTGGCGGCTGCCTTTTTCTACCTCATCCCACTTGGAGCGTGGAGGAAATTTGGTGCGCCCAGCGAGAATCAATCGCTGAGCCCCTCGTTCTACCATCCAGTGGGCGAGAATAAGGCCGAGGTCGCCAAGTCCACCAGTGATCAGATACGTACCATCAGCTCGCAGTTTGGTTGGGACCATTGCATTGCCAGAAGGTTCTACCAGCACCTCCTGGCCTTGCACAGGTAACACGATTTTGCCGATCTGCCTTGCCTGTGCCATGTAGCGGAAGGCCTCTGCAGCCTCTGAAAGAGGAAACATCTTATAAGGGATGTGGCTAAAGGTCCCCTCCTCGATATGCCGACCGACTTCGCGCAGGAGCGATCCTGCAAAGTCGGGGCGCTTCTGCGTCATATCAGCTATGTCTATAGCGAAGAACGACAGATTGTTCGTAAACGGCAGCAAGTCCAGTTGACTGTTCTCAAGAATATCTCTTTTGCCGATCTCGACAAAACGGCCATAAGCTCGCAATGTCAAAAGACTCTTGGAAAGAGCTTCTCCTGCGAGAGAGTTCAACACAACATCCACTCCCTCTTCTCCGGTAAGCCGCAATACTTCGTCGGCGAAATCCAGTGACCGGGAATCCATTACGTGTCGGACGCCGAGAAACTTGAGGAACGACCGCTTTTCCACACTGCCTGCTGTTGCAAAAATCTCTGCCCCCAACCACTTGGCAACCTGTATAGCGGCAAGCCCGACTCCGCCAGATGCCGAGTGGATAAGCACACGTTCGCCCTTACGCACCCTGGCCAAGTGATGCAATGCATAATAGGCAGTGAGGAAAGCAACGGGAATTGTTGCCGCTTCCTCGAAATTGAGATGAACTGGCTTGGGAACGACTAACGAAGCGGGTGTCGTTGCGAATGCGCTCAAGCAGGGATGGGCTATAGCGACGACATCGTCTCCTATCTTGAAGTCTTCGACCCCTTCTCCGAGCGCAGCAATCTTTCCTGCACATTCCCAGCCAAGCGGGGGAGTCCCGCTGTCTTGCCCAGGATAGACACCCATCGCGAGCATAACATCCCTAAAGTTGAGGCCAGCGGTATATACCTGAATTTCAACCTCGCCGAGTCCTGGCTTTTTGCGCGTCGTCGCCCGCAACGTCAGCTTATCTAAAATGCCAGGTTCAGGCATCTCCACAGAAAAGGGAAGGCTCCCAGAAACCACCATCCTTTTATTTCGAGACGGATCGTGTGAAGTGGTGTGCGGGAATGGCGGTGAATGGTGCGCTAATCTCGCTACATAGCGCATCTTGTTGCGCAAGGCGATTTGATCTTCGACGTCATCTGACCAGACCTCCTGGAAAAGCGATTGTACCTCCTCAGAGGTATGGACAGAGCCGAGATCCACGAGCGTACAGCGTAATTCGGGGTGTTCACGGAAAAGAACTCTTCCAAGCCCCCACACAGGAGATTGGGCAATTGAGACGGAATCGCTCTCTATCCCCACTACCTGAGTTCCACGCGTCACCAGCCAGAGCCGAGGAGGCTCACTCCAGCCAGCTTTTGACAGCACCTGAACCATCCGTAAACTGCTATCACAGCCTAGTACCTGCGCATTCTCGAGAGAGTGAACAGTCGTCTCTTCTGGCGATATGGCCTCCAAGTTCCATAGATGTACAATTCCACGACAGGTGGCGTATTCAGGTCCGAGAATGACCTTGCTATCCTTCAGCAATTGCTGAATGTCCTCAGAACGAGTGGGATCAATCTGGTAGTGTCTCTCTTCCACAATGCGGTAGGCATCGCCGGGAGAAACCAGGACACAGTGTTCTCCCTGGGTCTCGAGAAGAACCCTTAGCTTCTGCCCGACTCCGCTACTATCGGTGAAGATCAGCCAATGCCCTCTGGAAGTCGGTGTACGTGGCTTTGCCACGTTCCGCTCTTCTGATGAACGCGCTTTCGGCTGCCACTGCACTTCATAGAGCCAATCCTCTACGTGTTCGTGAACTGTATGTCGTGAGTTGCGGTGGTTGAGGTACTGAAGGCGCAAATCGTGAATTTCTACCACGATGCTTCCGGCCTCATCGATCACCCGAATATCGCCAGTCAAGGAGTCGGCCCTCTGCTCTGCACTCACGCGGACATGGCTCCACATAAGAGCAGAGGGCCGACCGTAGACGCTAATCTGGCCTATACTGCTCAGGACGAAAACGTTATCGGCGTCGTCCTCTGTCGCGTCAAAGTGGGCAGTTGCCGCTAGTGCCTGACCACAGGCGTCTAGGAGTGCCGGGTGGAACCGGTACTGTTCAATCTCCGCTTCCAGTGCCAAGGGGACACGCACCTGAGCCAGAGCTTCCCCGTCACGTCGCCAAAGCAGCTCGATTCCCTGGAAACAGGCTCCCCACTGATTTCCCCGTTCACCTAGCCGGACGTAGAACTCCCTTCCTGCAATTACATCCGAGCAGCGGTCCTGTATCAACTGAAGTTCACCTTGCTCCAGATGAGGGGAGACGTTGCGCTCGCGGTCATGTCGGAGCCTTCCGCAGGCGTGGAGTGTCCATGATGCGGATGATTGGCCCTCCTCACCGCGACTGTAGATTCGGAAGGACGTGGTTCCTACCGAGGCTGGTGAAAAGACTGTTTGGACCGTCGGAATTGCCTCTGGCGGTAAAAAAAGTGCCTTTCGATACTCTATTTCGGTTAAAACGTGAGTTCTCTCCCCAAAGGCCTCGGTCGCAGCGGCCAAAGCCATTTCTACATATGCTGTGCCAGGTAGTATCACTGTACCCTGCACTTGATGGTCAGCCAGAAACGGGATGAACCGCCTATCGAGCTTGGTTTCCCAAACGCGGCTGCCCGCTAGATGTGCCAAGGCCATGGATGGGCCTAAAAATGGGTGTCCCTGCGTACGTTTCTGACCCGGTGAGGTGAACAGAGGTTCCTCCTCTTCCGTCTCTCGCCAGAGATGTTCCCGCTGCCATGGATAGGCCGGAAGTTGAATACAATAGCCTCCCAACGGATAAATTCTGCTCCAATCTATCGAGAACCCCGAGGTGTACATAGTGCCGAGAGATCTCAGCATCATCACCCGCTCCTCTTCCTCACGCCTCAAGGAAGGAAGAGCCATAGCATCTTGCTCAAGATGGTGTATGCCTTGCTGAATCGCGGATAAGAGGATCGGATGAGGGCTCATTTCTAGGAATATATTATGACCATCTTTGAGCAACTGTTGCACAGCTCCTGAAAAGAGCACCGGTTCCCTCAAGTTTCGTACCCAGTACGCGGAATCGAAATCACTTCCGTCGCTGATCTTGCCCAGCACGGTTGAGTAGATGGGCAAGGATGCACTTCTAGGATGTAATTCCTCTAAGGCACCTAACAACTCTTCTCGTAGGGGATCCATCTGAGGGCTATGAGAGGCAATGTCCACTTTAATCACGCGACAAAAGACCTCTCGTTGTTGTAACGCATGCAAAATTTCATCCAGTGCTGTCGGGTCTCCCGACAATACGGTCGATGTGGGGCTGTTGCTGACGGCAACGGACACACGGTCCTCATACCCCGCCAAAGCATCTTGTGCCTGCTCTAAAGAGAGTTCCACAGAAGCCATTGCCCCTTGCCCGCTCGTCCGCTTTGCAAGCCAACTCCGACGGCAGATGATACGCACTGCTTCGTGAAGGCTCAGGGCACCGGCAATATGAGCGGCTGCGATCTCTCCCATACTATGCCCCACGACCGCGTCAGGCTCGATTCCCCAAGAACGCCACAAGGTTGCTAAGGCGACCTCAATGGCAAAGAGGGTAGGTTGAATGACATCAAGGTCATTCAACCGAGAGTTTGCTCCTTCTGCAGCTAATTGTTCCAATAGAGACCAGTCAACATACTCTTGCATCGCCTTTTCGCACTGTTCTAGTGTCTCTCGAAACACGGGCTCCTGTGCTAGGAGCTGCCTTCCCATTCCAGGCCATTGAGAGCCTTGTCCAGGAAATACGAAGACAAGCTTATGTTGGCGATTTGAAGCCTTGCGCCCCGAGGATGTGCCGGGACGCGTCTCCTTCTGTAAAAATGCCTCCAAGGAATCCGCTAGTTCTTGCTTGGAGTGAGCTACTAAGGCCAAACGGTGGTCGTGGTGAGTTCTTCTCACGCTAGCGGTGTAACATATATCCCGAAAAGAGGAAGTATTTCCCTCGCCATCAGTGCGTACAAATGCCTGATACGCTCGTGCCATATCTGAAAGGGCCTCTGAACTATGCGCGGACAGAGACAGGAGGTAGGCATTTGCGACAACTCCAGATTCCTCCTCGTGTATCGGTACTGCTTGGGGTGCTTCCTCGAGTACAACATGAGCATTGGTTCCGGAAATACCAAAGGAACTCACTCCGGCTAGAGCAGGCTTGGAGTCCTCTGGCCAGGAGCCAAGTTCTTGCTGAACGACTAGGGGAAGTTGTAGCCAGGGAATATTGGGATTGGGATCATTGAAGTGCAAGCTTGGTGGAATAGCACGATGCTTGAGACTAAGTGCCACCTTAATCAAACCCGCGATACCAGCAGAGCCTTCTGCGTGTCCAATATTGGTTTTTACAGAGCCGATGACGCAAGGACGCTCTTTGGACCGTCCCTCCGAGAAAACCTCACTCAAGGCAAGTATCTCGACAGGATCACCGATATTCGTGCCTGTCCCATGTGCCTCTACATAGTGAATTTGGTCGGAACGGACGCCTGCATTTCGGTGGGCTTCTCGCACCATCGTTGCCTGTCCTTGGGAACTGGGAGTCATAAGATACCCACTAGTCTGTCCATCGTTGTTGACCGCACTACCGCGAATGACAGCATAGATGTGGTCACCATCGGCTTTAGCCCGTGATAGAGGCTTGAGTACAACTATTCCTATTCCTTCACTTCGAACAAAGCCATTTGCACTCGCATCGCCAAATTTACAGCGACCATCAGGTGCGAGCATCTTCGCCTGCGAATAGGTGATGCTCTCGTCTGGTAATAGAATCAGGTTTGTGCCCCCAGCAAGGGCTTGAGTAGATTCTCCGCTCCACATGCTTTGGCAGGCAAGATGCACTGCGACAAGTGATGATGAGCAGGCAGTATCCACTACGATGCTTGGTCCCTGTAGACCAAATGCATACGACAGGCGACCGGACAGAACGCTCCGTGCTCCGCTCCCCGTGGTGGTGTAGATATCAAGGCCAGCAGGATTGCGACTCCGAAGATCCCAGTAGTTGGCGGTCACTGCTCCAATGAACACCCCTGTCCGGCTACCAGCCAATGTATCCAATCTCTGACCAGCATCCTCCAGGGCTTCCCAGCCCACCTCTAAAAGGAGTCTCTGCTGAGGGTCCATGAGAGCTGCTTCCCTAGGGGCGATACCGAAGAAATAGGGATCGAACTCATCTATCCTTTCCAAGAAGCCACCGCAACGGGTAACAATTTTGCCGGGCGTACCCGGTCTTGGGTCATAGAAGGCGTTAATATCAAAGCGCTCTCCTGGAACCTCGGTGATGGCATCTACTCCATCTTGCAGCAGTTGCCAGAAAGCTTTCGGCCCATTTGCTCCAGGAAAGCGACAGCCAATTCCGGTAATGGCGATGGGTTCCTTTTCAGTATCCAGCCCCCTTTCTTCCCTAGAAATTGACTTGGAAACTAATAAATTCAGATTGTTTTCTTTTTGGGTGTTCATCTTGCTTAACCTCTATCATCAAGGCTCTAGGCAATATCGTACTCACTTACAGTGAAACAGGCAAGACGAGTTTTCGCAGCAAACTGCTCTATCTTTATCATGTAGACAAGTCTTTCCAGTAGGGCTGTTTGTTGTGAACGATGAAGCTAGGAATCATTGATGCGTGATGCTTATGACGAACTACAGGATCAGCAAAAGCTTCCATCTACGAGGTATACGTGTAATCGAGCAGGCGAAGAAAGAATTTCTGGTTTTGGTCCTACCGACGGAAAACGAACTCACATCGGCTCCAAACTTCATGCGTGTTGTTCCTGAATGAGTTAACGTAAAGGACGATTTCAACTATCGAGAGAAGCACACACAAGGGCATAGCTCCCAACTCGACCTTACAAACCGAAGAAGCCGTTCTACACTTCTGAAGAAAACGTGTTGAAAGTTCCATCGTTGCATGCTCAATAGTAGAGCCTAATGCTATATTGGAAATGTAAGCAGCAGTATCACTGAGAAAGTCACTTCCGTAGCTGATTGAGGGGTTCAGCTTGACTTCCTTATGCTTACATAGAAGCAAACGTTGTGAGCATGCTTCGTCTCAAAGTAAAACTAACTGCTCATACGATTTACATTTGAAAATGTAACATACTACAATCATGATGTCAAGGAGAACATTCTCTAGTTCCCTTTATTCTGCCCATCCCTAACATTTCCTTCAAAAAATTAATGCAAGTTTGTGATCCATTATTGGAGAGGAAGATATTCACGTCCCAGACAAGGGTTGTACACCTTGCACCCCCTATAACGTATCGAAAAATGTATTGCTTGTTCCCCTGAAAATTCATAGTGATACACAAGATTCATGTCAAAGCCCCTTGACAAGGCGTGAACACTTACTTATACTTCAATAGGAGTGAATATTCACTTACATATTTCCCCATTCATTAAAGTCGCAGAAAGCAGTTCATTCCTCCAATTGAGGACTTGGTGGAAACTCCATCTCTCTACAGTAATAGCTATCTATATCTCGTTTCGCTCGTCAACTTTAGAATGCGTAGAAAGCAGTTCATTCCTTCAGTTGAGGACTGGATGGAACCTTTCTTTCTGCAATAGTAGCGACCTATGCTTCACATGCGCCGCAGAAAGTGGTTTGCTCTACCGATTTGAGGGTTTGGTGGAGTTCCTTTTCTCTGTGCATCCTTCCCTTTGCTCGTTCGTTCATCATTGTCCTTGGTATGCCGCTCGTAGTTCAGAAAGATGGAGATGTTCAGCTCTACACAGGTAGAGTTACTCAGTTTAGGAGGCATCATCGTGTCCAATCACTTGCAAGAATTGACCTGGAAAACAGCCCTCTCGTCAACGAAAACAGTGCTCCTATCAGGAACAACCATTTTCATTGGCACTGCATTGCTCGGTTTGGTTGCAGAAACCGTTCATCAGCACGTCAGTGGAAGTGGGGAATCCCCGAACGATCACACTCATGAAGCCCATGACCATATTCATGATGAAAATTGCACTGATGAGCAGTGTGTTCCTAAGCACATATCATTTAGTCATGGGCATATTTCGCTGCAACATGATAATGGTCCCTTTGGCTACTTTCTCAATACGCTCGGTGGAGTAGTTGCTGCCGTGGAGGGATATCGTTTAGGGAAGAGGAGGCAGCAACCAGATATGCACGTTGCGACCGCTGCGATCTTGGCTGCTGTAGCCCATGCAATGACGCATGTCGCTCTGGAGCACGAGCATGACCACGAGCATGGACATGGAGATATTCTGCAAACCATCACTTCACCTTGTCATGTGCGCTTACTAGGGATGTCCGTTGCTGGAGCTATTCTCGGATCGCAGATCGCTCAGAGAACGTCAGCTCCTCAAAGCGTTCTCCTCTAAGAGAGGAAAACGTTTTCTCTCCGAATTGAAATAGGAACCTGTAGCTGCCAGAGGGAGTGGCTACACGCTGTCTACTATTTTGGACAGGGCATCCATCACCGACCTGATGAACCGTGGTGAAGTGACTCACGGACAGCAGGTCGGTTAGCGAAATGCATTCATACATAGATACCACGTCGTTTAGGAACAACATCACGTTCTTCTTGAGAAGGTGCAAGGACAGACCAAGATGAAAGCAACTTCTGTGCGCAATTGTTGTCTCGCTTACAACGAACTGAATCCTGATGCACGTCTCCGGTTATTCTGCTTTCCCTATGCGGGAGGTGGATCTGTGACCTTTCGTACTTGGTCAAATCATCTACCGCAGCAAGTCGACGTGTGCCCAGTTGAACTTCCTGGCCGGGGAACGCGATTGGGAGAGCCTCTTTTCACACAGCTTCCACCCCTTGTTGAGGCGATGGGGAAGGAGCTTCTTCCCCATCTGGACAAGCCTTTTGCTCTCTTTGGTCATAGCATGGGGGCCCTAATCAGTTTCGAATTAGCCTGTCACTTGCGAAAAGAGTACGATCTGAACCCAGTTCACCTCTTTGTTTCTGCCCACCGCGCACCTCAGGTGCCTGACCCCGGTCCACCTATTTACAGTCTGCCGGAGCGGGATTTCTTGGAAAGGCTGTACAAGCTGAACGGCATTCCATCTGAGGTACTGGAAGAGCCTGAACTGATGCAGCTTATGCTGCCGATCTTACGAGCGGACATGGAGGTGAGCGATAGGTACACGTATTCGTCCAGACCTCCCCTGAACTGTCCTATTTCCGTCTTTGGGGGGGTGCAGGATCATAGCGTAAGTCGCCATCAACTCCAAGCATGGTGTTCCCAGACGCATGCTTCCTTCACCGAGCGCATGCTTCCTGGAGGACATTTCTTTCTGCACATGTCCCAGCCGCTTCTTCTCGGGGTACTGGCGCATCAGTTGCATCAGACGATGAGGAACATACTTACGTGAAAAACGACACACTCCCATCTGACACCATGTTCTGGAATATTCCCACATCGAACCTCAGCTTAGGCGACGAGATTCACGTGTGGTGCATATGTTTAGATATTGCACAATCATATGTGCAACATCTGTACCATGTACTCTCGTTGGATGAAAAAAGAAGAGGTGAAGAGTTTTGTTTTCAAAAAGATCAGGAGCATTTCATTGTCGCTCATGGGCTTTTGCGACTTATTCTTGCGCACTATCTGCGGAGGGACCCAAGAGAACTTCGCTTTTGTTGTAACTATTACGGAAAGCCTTCGCTTGACAAGGATTCCTGTGGTGGTACCCTCAACTTCAACCTATCCCACTCGCATGGAATAGCTCTTTTGGCTGTAGCACGCGGTCGGGATATTGGTATCGATCTTGAGCGCATCCGCGACGACCTCGAAGATGGGCAGATTGCCGAGCACTTCTTCTCACACCGTGAAGTTGCCATGCTCCGTGTTCTCCCTCTGTCTCTGCGGAAAGAAGCATTTTTTACGTGTTGGACGCGTAAAGAGGCCTATGCCAAGGCGAGAGGCTTAGGACTTTCATTGCCCCTTGATCAGTTTACCGTTTCGCTGGCTCCTGGCGAGCCTGCAATGCTCTTGGACTGTAATAGTGACCCGAACGAAGTAGCCCGTTGGACACTGCGAACACTGCCACCTATTCCCGGCTACGCAGCGGCTTTTGCAGTAGAGAGATGCTCTTGTCAGCTCAAGTACTGGCGTTGGGTTCCGTCTTGGAAAGAAAGAGCAACGGTCTTTCAGGAACATCAATGTATGCTGGAGTAGATAGTTCATGCAATGTGGAACCTTTATTAGGGAAGGGCTTGGAAAGAACATGACCGGGAAACCTTGAACTGAATTGGAAGGCTTTCCTCTAGCAAAAGGAGAAGACTATGACCAACTCTATCTTACCTACGAGCACCCCCACTCATAACGCCGCTCCAGGGCCGTATGGCTACGCTCTGTTGGGTGTTTTACCCAAGCTATTGCAGAATCCTCTCCAGTTTCTTTTAACTACGGCGGATCAATATGGGGATGTGGTCTACCTCGGTCTGGGGGCGCTACAGACCTACCTAGTCACTCATCCAAACCATGTCAAATACGTTTTACAGGACAATAACTCTAACTACTGTAAGCCCTGGTTTGTAAAGCAAGAGCATGGGAACGGAGTGTTAACAAGCGAAGGGAGTTTTTGGCTTCGTCAACGTCGCCTTGTACAGCAGGCATTTCATCACCAGCGAATCTCAGCTCTCGTTCCTATCATCACCAACGTGGCAGAGGCAATGCTGGAACGGTGGCGGTCAGCCGCTGACCGCGGTACAACGCTTGATATAGCCGCAGAGATGCGACGTTTAAGCTGGGAGGTAATCGTCAAAACGATGTTTGGTCTTGACGTCAGCAGCAAGGACAACACTGCTGAGCGCGTCTTGGCCGACAGGATTTGGCGGAAGGTGAGAAGGTCGCACGTAGATCGGCAATTGTGGACCTATTTTATGCCTGAGCGTCTGTTGGTGTCTAGGCAGGTGAATACGGCGGAGGCAGACCTCTACCGCTTGATCTATGAGCGCCGTAGCAGTGGGGAGGATACAGGTGATCTGCTCTCCATGCTATTGCTTGCACATGATGAGCGGACAGGCGAGGGTATGAGCGATACGCAAGTGTATGACGAGGTGATGGCGTTGTTCACTGCCGGTCACGAAACCACAGCAAACACGCTTACATGGATTTGGTATCTGCTTTCGATGCACCCTGGCATCGAAAGGCAACTCCACATGGAGCTTGCTGTCGTACTTGGAGGGCATGCACCGAACTTTGAGGACCTTCACACCCTCACTTATACGAAGATGGTAATCGATGAAGCGATGAGGCTCTATCCTCCCATCTGGATGTTCCCTCGTACGCCGGTGAAAGATGATGAGATTGGTGGTTATCGCATTCCGGCGAACTCCATTGTTATGCTCAGCCCGTATGTCACGCATCACCACCCTGCTTTCTGGAGCAATCCTGAAGGCTTTGACCCTGAGCGTTTTGCACCAGAGCTAGCGACAGATCGCCCTCGCTTCGCCTATTTTCCTTTTGGAGGGGGACCACGTTTGTGCATCGGCAACAGTTTTGGGTTGATGGAAATGCAGGTGGTCCTTGCACTGGTGGCACAGACGTACCATCTGGACTTGGTTCCCGGGCATCCAATTGAGCCTCAAGCGCGGGTCACCCTGCGACCTCGTCATGGTATTCCCATGACATTGCGTTCATAGTTCAGTTCAGCAGAGCGTGTATTGAAAGGATGCAAGTATTTCGGAAAACAACGAGTATGCTCATCCAAAGATATTGGTAAACGCAGCAGCTATAGTTGGTTTGTGCTTTCCTATCTTTTAGGATATCCAAGGCCCGTAACTATGATGGCTCTTGGGCAGAGTGGGAACGTCTGATTGGCTTACCAAATAGAGCAATAAAACAACATGTATCAGTCGAAAGGTGATCATATATGGAGGGTGATACATTCCATGAGATTTTGAAGCGTGCGCGGCAGCGGGTATCCGAATGGACGCCAGCCCAAGTGCGCGATGTCCTTGCTCAGCAAAAGCAGGTCCCTGCTCAAGAAGTGCTGGTGGTCGATGTGCGTGAGAAACATGAGTGGAACGAAGGGCATATCTCAGATGCCCTTCACGTTCCGCGTGGCTTCCTCGAACTGCAGATAGAAGAAGTCGTTCCTGATAAGTCGAAGAAGGTTGTGTTGTATTGTGCTGGTGGGGTACGCTCACTCATGGCTGGCAGCACGTTACAGCAAATGGGCTACGAGGATGTCGTCTCAATGGCTGGTGGCTTTGAACAGTGGAAGAGCAGTGGCTTCAAGTTTGTACAACCGCGTACTTTGGGCGAAGCGCAGACCAAACGCTATAGTCGTCATGTGCTCATTCCCGAAGTGGGTGAGCAAGGGCAACTCAAGCTGCTCGACTCGAAAGTGTTGCTCATCGGTGCTGGTGGTCTTGGTTCACCATCAGCATATTATCTTACAGCAGCCGGCATTGGAACACTTGGTATCATTGACGCTGATGTAGTAGACGAGAGCAACCTACAACGCCAAATTCTCCACAATACAAGCCGTATTGGTCAATATAAGGCTGAGTCTGCTCGCGAGACACTCGAAGCATTGAATCCAGATGTAAAAGTCACAACTTATATTGAGCGTTTGGATGAGACAAATGTGGGGCGCATTATCGCTGATTATGACGTAATCGTCGATGGCACCGATAATTTTCCGACACGCTATCTCTTAAATGATGCTGCATTACTAGCAAATACGCCTATTATATATGGTAGTGTCTTTCGCTTCGAAGGACAATTAACCGTCTTCAAGCCATACGAAGGACCATGCTATCGCTGTCTCTATCCAGAGCCACCCCCACCAGCACTTGCACCAAGTTGTGCTGAGGCAGGAGTACTGGGTGTTCTTCCCGGCATTATTGGTCTGCTACAAGCTACTGAGACGATCAAGTTGCTCCTGAACATCGGTGAGCCATTGGTGGGTCGTATGTTGACTTACGATGCTCTGGCGAGTGAGTTTAACGAGTTGGGCCTCTTCCGTGATCCAGAATGTGCTGCATGTGGTGAGTATGGGTATCCAGAAAACTTGCCCACCTATGCAGATGTATGTGCTCTACCCACGTAACCTTTTTCTAGCAGTGTCTATAAAGAAGGCATCTTTTTGGATAGGTATATCAAGAAGAAACATAGTACGAGGTGCTGACTAAAAAGTGTCCCGCAACCACTATTGAGGAGAGAAACATATGGCAAACGTTCGCCTTGCCCCAATTTTACGCTCGTCAGTGGGTGGCTCCAAGCAGATAAGTGCCGAGGGTAATACACTTTATGAAGTGTTAGCTAACCTTTACCAGCGTTATCCTGCGTTGAAAGAGCAAATCCAGCCATCTGAAGAACTCAGCAAATTTGTGAATGTGTATATTAATGACCAGGATATACGCTTCCTCAAGGAACTAGAGACGCCTGTGGGTCCAAGTGACACAATCACGCTTCTCCCAGCTATGGCTGGTGGACAATAGTGCAACATCTCTTCTAAGAGAAATAATATATACTAGAGAAGTATTAGCAGGAGAAAGAGGATGCGCTACGGAAGTATACTAGAGACTATTGGCAATACTCCACTCGTAGAATTAAAAAGTTTTAGTCCTCAGCCGGGCGTAGAGATTTATGCCAAATTGGAGGGCGCAAACCCGACAGGGAGCATCAAAGATCGCATTGCCAAACAGATGATTGAGGATGCGGAAGCGCATAGCAGGATCAAACCCAACTCTATTCTCATTGAGCCAACAAGTGGTAATACAGGTATTGCACTTGCCATGATTTGTCGTGTTAAGGGCTACCAGTTTGTTGCGGTAATGCCTGATAACGTAACGCAGGAACGCCGTAAAATGCTTGAACTCTACGGTGCAAGAATTATCTTCTCGGAAGGTGCAAAAGGTAGTAATGGTGCGGTGAGAATGGCAAAAGAACTGGCACAGCAAGATGATCGCTACGTCATGCTCTATCAGTATGGCAATGATGCCAATCCCCGTGCGCACTATAACAGCACTGCGGTAGAGATCATCAGAGACCTACCTGATCTACATGTATTTGTAGCAGGACTTGGTACTGGTGGCACTCTCACAGGAAGCGCACGCCGCCTGAAAGAATACAATCCAGCTATCAAGGTAGTGGCTGCTGAGCCATTGCAAGGCGAGGCGGTACAGGGGCTGCGCAGTCTCGAGGACGGCTTTGTGCCGCCTGTATTGGATCAGTCGCTACTAGACGGGAAAATACTTGTTGGAAGCCGGGATGCCATCCATAGAACACGTCAACTGAAAGATCAAGAGGGTATTTTTGCTGGCCCATCATGTGGTGCTACTCTCCATGTGGCACTGCATATAGCTGCGAGCTTAGAGCGCGGCAAAATCGTCGTCATTCTAGCTGATGGAGGTTGGAAATACCTGAGTGAAGATCTCTGGACTCGTGAAGTATATCAACTTGGAGAAGAGTTAGAGAGAAAAATCCTTTGGTAGTAGGAAGAAACGCAGGAAAGTTCGATGACGAAGAGATGAGGAAACGCCCCCATTGAAAAAGGTATTGTCGACGTAAGGTTAATAAAAAGTGGGGAAAAGATGGCCTAATGATGTATCTCTGACCAAAAGAGAGCATGTGCTGTAGAACGACGCATCGGCTTTATGAGAATAAACGCTCTAAGGGGCGACGTTTCTCAAAAGGATCTGGCTCACTTTTCGTGTTCCTCTCACATAACGGTTGTTGGACACATTCGGTGTGCCTATCTGACTTTAGGGAGCTACTGATCAGGCATCGGGATGTAGGGAATCAACCCTTGATGGATTGCTGCCTCCTGGATCTCCTCTCCTTGGGTGCTTGGCGCACATCAATGATCAGCCCATTCACCTCAAGCATCCAGATCAAAGGGTTCTTGTCAACCATGGAGGGGAGCGACCAATCTGGATCCATGGGATACATGCCCAACAGGTCACGGATTTGCTTAGATTTGGCCTGCATCGCGCTAGAACTCTGACCGAAATGCTCCCAGATCTGACTGGCGCCAAGGTGGGGCGTCTGGGAGGAATCAAAGAGAAAGTTGACCATGCCCAACGCATGAATAATCCCGCAGGCCCAAGTGGGCGCCTTGCCTCGTGCCAATAGTGAAGGGCGTTTGCGGCACAGGGTCACTGTCAGCTCTCGGCTGGGCACCTCCTAGTGATCCAGACATCTCACTCTAGAGAGAAAGAATGCGGTCAAACTTTCAGGAGAAGACAAACGTTTCAACCGTTGTATCAGTGGTTTTATTCTAGCAGTAACGAAAAGTTATGTGAGAAAAAACAGGTATACAGCGTCGTTTGCCGAAAACTAAGTGGCAAATGCAACATGGAAAAGTTATGCAAGAAAAAGAAACGATGCTGTTCATCAATGATGCTTCTGCCCAAGCAGTTTGAGGAAATCCTCTAGAAAAGTTATCTGAGAGAAAAACGAAAAGTGGATCTGCCCACGAGATACGCAACGAGTTGACAGCAAGCTAGCAGCGGAGAGGAAAAAGAGACCTCTCATGAGAGAGCAACAAAACACCCTCTCATGAGGAGGTCACTTTAGGTATGATACCGAACCCCAGCATAGAGGTTCAAACCTCTCCTGTTGATCGTCCCTCTGTCCCTGCATGGTTCGCCGAAGTCGTCATCCTGTCCCAGCACCTCACAACGAAAGGACTTCTAGAAGCCTTCGCCCATCAAGTCCAATTGGTGAGAGGCCGTTTCGGCAGCTATGAACCGCTTGATTTTCTGGCCTTGTTGATCGGCTATGCGGTAAGTTCCGAACGAACGCTCGCCGACTTCTTTCATCGCTTAGCTCCCTTTGACGCTGCATTTATGGCCCTGTTTGGGCGTGCTGACCTTCCCCATCGTGCCACGTTGAGTCGTTTTCTCGCGAGTGTAGACCGGCCCTGCTTGGAAGCTTTTCGCCAGCTCTTCGAGCAATACAGCTTTGCTGAGGGATGGACCTCGGAGACTATTGGTGGCATTTGGGATCGGCAGGGTCGCCGCTACATTGTTTTTGACGTGGATGCCACACGCCAGGCAGCACGGCAGCGAGCGTTACCCTGTGATCCAACTTTGCCTCCCCCTCGACGCCGACTCAATGCAGTCTGTGCGCCAGGCTACACAGGGCGAAAACGAGGGGAGGTCGTCCGCACACGCACCGTGGCTCTTCAGATGCATACCCGCCAATGGATCGGCACCTATGCGGGCCGAGGCAATGGCGACTATCAAGGGGAACTCGCCTCGGCGCTTCGAGCCATCACGACCTACCTGGGGATCTTTGCTCTCGCTCCAGAGGTCGCTCTCGTTCGCCTCGACGGGCAATATGGTGATACAGTAGCCATTGCTCAACTGATTGGAGCAGGCGTGCATCTTGTCACACGGGCGAGAGGGTATCGAGTCCTGGAACACCCTCAGATCCAACACGTGCTGGCTCACCCACCAACCGCAAAAGTGACCAGAGTAAACAGCGATGAGGTGGTCGATTTGTTTGACGGAGGTTGGCTGCAATTGGATGGAGAAGTGCCTCAAACCCGTGTCATTGTGGCTCGACACCGCGCCCCCACAGCAGGCAAGAGGGTTTCGGTGGGCAAGTGCATCGGTGAGTGGGTGTATGAGATCTTCATCACGACACTGCCCATCGATGGCTTCCTCGTCGAAGATGTGCTCGATCTCTATCATGGACGAGGGGCCTTTGAGGCGGTGCTTGCGGATGAAGATGTCGAAGAAGACCCGGATCGCTGGTGTTCGTACACGGAGTGCGGACAAGAACTCTGGCAGATTGCGTGCCAATGGGTGTGGAACCTCCGGCTCTCGCTTGGGCATGCCATGCAAAAAGCCGAGTTGCGCGAGATCGAGTGGGTATCCCCGAAAGAGACCCTCCCTATGCTCCTTACCATTGAAGAGCCAGTTGAGGAGTATGGGCCGTGGGAGTGGGCCGCAGCATTCGGACGAGCCACGGGACGCTTCGGGGCTGATGCCTTCACTTTACAAGAGGATGGAAAGCTCCGCTGTCCAGCAGGCGCAAGCCTGTGGTTGAGCGAAGTTCGTCAAGAGAACGCCTTTACCCAACGTGCTGTCTATCTGGCCTACCAGACCGACTGTCAGTGTTGTTCTCTTCGGGAGCAGTGCCTGGCGTCTGGAGCGAGGGGAGATCGTGCTCGTCGTGTCAGTGCAGTCCGTCGCCTCTTGCCTCCGCCCACGTTGGTTGAATGTGAGCGAAAGCCTGTCCTTCTCGGACCGATGCGCTGGGTGGATGTGGCAGGTCGAGCACTGCGTCGCACCTGGACCACCCATTGGCGTAGTCAGCACACCGAGATCATCCCGCTTGTCGAGTGTCCTAAGAGGGTTTCCCCTCCACCACGTCCCCCTCGTGCGGAGCGTTCGCATTATCGCTGGAGTTGGCCCGATCGGCTCGCATGTAATGCCTGGTGGGGACCACCGCAACTGCGCGTTACCGTCGCGGGCGTCCCTGCCTTTCTTGCTATCAAGTAACACAGGAGGAATTGGCTCACAACAAGATGATTTTAATGAGGTGTCATCTCCCCTCAGAGCTGGTCATGAGGGGCAAGAGTCCCTGTTTGCTTCCAACTATCTCTTCCACTCCTTCATTGCTAGCTTGCTGTCAACTCGTTGCGTATCTCGTGGGCAGACCCAGTTTTGAGGTCAAATGTAGGAAATCGGCGCGAATGATAGGAATCGACCATTCATCATCTGGGCAATCCGCTTCAGAAGGGGATTGTCCCACATCGTTTCTGTAAATTCGGGGGTAGCGC
>JAABUQ010001959.1_pt1 | contig 42255 bp, 37 predicted proteins | sample 5560001 | NCBI WGS metagenome assembly JAABUQ01 (sample SAMN10711888, study PRJNA513371) | rock metagenome | isolation source: Antarctica rocks | place: Antarctica: Victoria Land, Finger Mt nord | collected 2015-12-18
CGTCGTCGCTGAGGATCAGAGGGGCTTTGGGGCGACCGCCTTTGCTCATCATATGTCTCCTTTGCAAGATTATATGATAAGCCAAGGGGTCGCGCAAGGTTAATTGGTGAATTTCTAACTCGGGACAGTAGCTACCCAGAGTGATAACCTGTTCCGGATCACTGATCCGGGAATCAAGGTGCTCTTGACCGGCAGGCGTCACGGATGAACGAGGAGCAGACCCGAGCGGATATCCAAGCAGACCTCCGAAGCTCGGGGGCCAAAACGGTCATCTACCTCGAAGGCAGATCCGACCCGACACTCTTGGCCGCGCTTCTGGGCAATCGGGGCCAGACCCCGATAGCAGGGGGCTTCGTGGCGAGTGGCATTTTCTTCAAGGTGCCAGAAAGTGGCGGCAGTGGATCGCATGCGATCAGGTACAGGATTGAGGTTGGAAAAAGCCTGTCGAACGTTAATGTTTTCGGAGTCATCGACGGTGATGGTTTATCCCTGGCCGAATTGGAATCCGGATTCGACCCTCCTTTCTTGGGTCCGTTGTTCACCTGGAAAGCCTATTGTATCGAGAACCTGATCGCGAAGACGGGTTGGCCGGCGGGTTGGGGTGAGACACCCGACTGGCAGGCGGAATTAGTTAAGTTCGGCCCTTACGTCGCGATAAACCGGCTCGGCCTCGAACTCCAGGCCATCCTCCAGGACCTGAGGATCGCTAAGCATCTCAACCCGGTGGAAGGCCAGCCGCTCGTGGGGTTAGATGAGATCGCGGTCGGCCTAACCGCAGGCAGGGAACGCATTTCGAGATTCGATGTGGAGCAACGATTCCGGGAAGAACTGGCGAGGTTCGAGGTCGCCGTCTCACGGAGTCCGGACGAGGCCCATGCGTTCTTGAACGGAAAATGGTTGATCCGTCACATGGCCCCGGCACTCACCGGGCGGAAGTCTGACAAATGCTTGTCCGATTGGATCGCTCACGCGCGGTCGGTCGGCGGTCTGGATGAGGTATGCCGCTGGTGCGACCGGATCGCGGAACTCGATGCCGGATGACGTCTGGGATCACACGACACACATTGACAACAAGCGATACCATGCCCCAGAACAGCATCCCCTCCTACAAGCTCGACCGCAGCCACGCCGCCTTCGAGCGGGCCAACCGGGTGATCCCCGGCGGGGTGAACAGCCCGGCCCGGGCGTTCGGCGCGGTCGGGGGCGAGCCCCCGTTCATGGCCAGGGCCGAAGGGGCCCACCTCTATGATATCGACGGGAACCAGTACATCGACTACATCGGCTCGTGGGGCCCGATGATCCTCGGCCATGCCCAGGCACAGGTCCGACAGGCGGTCACCGAGGCGATGGCGCTTGGGACGAGCTTCGGCGCCCCGACGCTCCGCGAGGTCGAGATCGCCGAGCTGGTGGCCAGCCTGGTCCCCTCGATCGAGAAGGTCCGGTTCGTCTCCTCGGGGACGGAGGCGGCGATGTCGGCCGTCCGGGTGGCCCGGGGGGTGACCGGCCGGGACAAGATCGTCAAGATGGCCGGGCATTATCATGGCCACATCGACGCCCTGCTCGTGCAGGCGGGCTCGGCGGCGACGACGCTCGGCACGCCCAACAGCCCGGGGGTCACGGCGGGGGCGGCGGCCGACACGGTGATCTGCCCGTTCAATGACGTGCAGGCCGTGGCCGACGTACTCAAGCGTTATCGGGGCCAGGTCGCCGCGGTGCTCCTGGAGCCGGTGGCGGGGAACATGGGGCTGGTCCCCCCGAAACCGGGCTACCTCGAAGCCCTCCGCGACCTGACCGAGAAGGATGGCGCGATCCTCATGTTCGACGAGGTGATGACCGGCTTCCGCCTCGCCCTGGGGGGGGCTCAGGAGCGGTTCGGCGTGACCCCGGACCTGACCGCGCTGGGCAAGATCATCGGCGGCGGCCTGCCCGCGGCGGCCTACGGGTCGTCGAGCCGGGTGATGGATCAGGTCTCGCCGGCCGGGCCGATCTACCAGGCCGGCACGCTCTCGGGCAACCCGCTGGCCGTCGCGGCGGGGATGGCCACGCTCAAGCTGCTCCGCGACGACCCGCCCTACGAGCGGCTCGAAGCCCTCTCGGCCCGGCTCGCCGAGGGGCTCGACCGCGCGGCGACCGACGCGGGCGTCCCGCACGTCGTCCAGCGGGTCGGGAGCATGCTCACCCTGTTCTTCCACCCGGGCCCGGTCTGGGACTACGACGACGCCAGGCGGTCCGACACCGCCCTCTTCGGCCGGTTCTTCTGGGAGATGCTGGCCCGCGGCGTGTACCTGCCGTGCAGCCAGTTCGAGGCCGCCTTCGTCTCCTCGGCGCACACCGAGGCCGAGATCGACCACACCGTCCGGGCCGCCCGCGAGGCCCTCCAGGCCGCGAAAGGCTGAAATCCCCCGCATGAAGAACTGGTTCCGCCGCAATACCCTGATCGCCGCGCTCGGGTCGATCCTCTTCCCGCTCGCCGCCCTGGCCTACCTCGCCTCGCTCCCGGGCAAGGGGAGCCTGGGGGCGATCCTGGTCCAGGTGGCCCTGGTGATCGGCGGGGTCCTGCTCTCGATCCTGTTCCTGTCCCGGCTGATCGAGCAGATGAACGCGGGCCGGGTCGGGCGGTGGATCGAGTCGCCCGAGGGGCAGGAATGGCTCGACGGGCTGCCCGAGGAGGAGCGGGCCGCGTTCTTCGCCAACTGGGAGCGGATGAAGTAGCGGCCCGGCCCCTTTCGGAGATTTTCCGGGGAAAGCTCGCAAGGTTTCCGGCCTCGCGGCAACTTTGAATGTTGTCATGAACGCCGAAACGGACGCCCCACTCGCCGACGGATCGCCGCGAGGCCCAATCGACTGGGCGTCGGCCCTGGCCTGCCACGATCGCTGGCTCAGGACCGTGGTCGCGGCCCGGCTCGGCGAGCGGCAGGCGGTCGACGAGGTCGTGCAGGAGGTCTCGCTGGCGGCGGTCTCGGCCCCGGGCGAGGTCGACCCGGCCCGGGTCTCGGGCTGGCTGTATCGCCTGGCGATCCGCAAGACGCTGATGTATCGGCGTAAGCGAGGCCGGCAGCGGCGTATGGACGACCGCTACGCCGTCAAGGTCCGCGACGAAGGGTCGAGCAGCCCCGACCCCCTCGGCTGGCTGCTCCTCGACGAGCGTTCCGCGCTGGTCCGTGAGTCGTTGGCCGGGCTCCCGGCTCGCGACGCCGAGGTCTTGATGCTGAAGTACACCGAAGGCTGGTCGTGCCGCGAGCTTGCCGAGCACCTGGGCCAGACCGAGGCGGCGATCGAGTCGAGGCTCCACAGGGCCAGGGCCAGGCTACGCGACGCCCTGTCCCGGTCGAACGTGATCGAGGACCCGCGATGAACCGCCGCGACGATGGAGGAACCCCGGTGCCCGCCGCCGAGATCGACCGACTGGTCGACGGCGATCTGGGCGATGCCGAGCGTCGCGAACTGCTCTTGAAGCTGGGTTCCAGCCCCGATGGCTGGCGACGGTGCGCCCTGGCCTTCCTCGAAGACCAGGCCTTGCGGGACGCCCTGTCGGGCCCTCGAGCGGTCGAGGTCGCCCGTCCGGCGGTGATCCCGATCCGCCCTGCCCCCAGGCGGCGGTGGCTCGCGAGCGGCCGGGCCTGGGCCGCCTCGGCGGTCGCGGCGAGCTTCGCGGTCGGCTTCGCGGCGGGCGGGGTGTCGCGGGTCCGGCCGGAGTCGCCGGCCGTCGCCGTCGCGCCGGTCGAGAAAGTCGCCCCGGCCCCCGAGGTGACGGAGGATGCGATCCGCCGGGTTGGCTGGGTAAACCTGGTCGACCGCTCGGCCGGCGAGGCCCCGCCGCAGCGGGTGCCGGTCCTGGCGGGCCCCGGCCTGGACGAATCCTGGCTCCGCGAGCAGGCCCCGGCGGTCCCGGAGTACGTCCGGGCCCAGTGGGAGCGCCGCGGATACCAGGTCGAGGAGCGGCGCCGGCTGGTGCCGCTCGCCCTGGAGGATGGGCGGCGGGTGTCGATCCCGGTCGACGAAGTCGCCTTCAAGTACGTCGGGCCCGACCCCCTCTAGGCTCGTCGCCCGGTGGGGAAGCCCGTTGGTGGTTCGATTAGCTGATCGGAGCGTGCCATGATCCGAAGCGGTATCCCCCTGCGCCTGGCCTTGATGGCCGGGCTGTTCCTCCCGAGTTTCGCGGAAGCCCAGGACGCCAAACCCGCCGACGGGAAGCCTCCGATCGACGTCAACGCGGCCTATCAGGAGGCCACCAAGGCCGCGACCGAAGCCCGGGCCGCCGCGAAGCGTGCTGCGGAGGAGGCGTCGAAGGCCCAGGCCGCCCAGGCCGACGCGTTCCGCCAGAAGGCCGACGCCCTCAAGAAATCGTTGACCCAGGCCGATCCCAAATTCCCGACCCCCGCACAGACCCGAGTCTACACGACGCGACGGCCGGGTCAGGCGCCGAAGAACCGGACGATCGTCCGGCTGGCCGGGGTCGATCCTTTGGAGGCGAAGTTCGGGATGGTGATGGCCGGCGCGGACGACGCGCTCCGGGCCCAGCTCGCCATCCCGGCCGGCGAGGGGGTGGTCGTCGTCTCGGTCAAGGCCCAGGGCCTGGCCGACCAGGGGGGCCTGAAGTCCAACGACGTCGTCACGGCCCTGGGCGACGAGCCGGCCCGGAGCGTCGAGCAGGCCAGGGCGAAGCTCCTCGGGATCGGCAAAGGGGCCATCCCGCTCAAGCTGATCCGCGAGGGGAAGCCGCGCCAGATCAGCCTGGTCGGCCCCGAGCATGGCACCCCGGAGGAAGCGGCCGACTACTGGATCGGCGTGCCGGTCACGCCGGTCGACGCCACGCTCCGCTCGCACGTCCAGGGGCTGCCCGAGGGGGTGGGCCTGGTCGCCAACGACGTCGTGGCCGACAGCCCGGCCGCCAAGGCCGGCCTCAAGAAGTACGACATCCTGATCTCGCTCGGCAAGAAGCCCTTGAAGGATTCGGAGAGCTTGATCGCCGCGGTCCAGGCCTCGCAAGGGAAGCCGGTGGCCCTGGAGATCGCCCGGGCGGGCCAGGTCATCAGCCTCGACGTCACGCCGGTCCGTCGCGAGCAGTCGAAGGTGGCGGGGATGGTCGTCGCCCCTGTGGAAACCCAGTGGGTCGAGATGCTCACCAAGCAACTCGGCCCCTTGAAATTCGAAGCCAACGTCAACTTCGACACCGAGGACTGGTCCAAGGTGCAGCCGCTCACGTTCCAGTACACCTCGAGCATCGACCCGGCCAAGGTGGAGGAGCTGGTGAGGGACATCAAGGCGATCGTCGAGGACCTCAAGAAGCAGGTCGAGTCGATGAAGAAGCCGGACGGGAAGTGAGCCGAGTCGGTCGTCCCCCGGCCCGGCCTCGACGATCGGGGCGGGCCGGGGAGGTTGATCGGGATACCCTCAACGCTCGTAGGACCGGACGCCTCGATGGCCGTCCCCGCCGGCGGAGACGGCCTCCTTGGCGTCGATCTGATAGAGATGCCGGCCGGCCTCGGTCGGGTACTGGCCAGTGACGCAGGCCCGGCAGAGCCGCTCGGAGGAGAGGCCGACGGATCGGGCGATCGACTCGACCGGCAGGTAGCGGAGGCTGTCGGCCCCCAGCTCCTTGGCCATCCGCTTCTGGGCGGCCTCGGAGACGCCGCCGTTGGGCAGGTCGGCGTACTTGGGGGCGAACAGCTCGTCCCGGCTCGACATGTCGATCCCGTAGAAGCACGGGGCGATGATCGGCGGGCAGGCGATCCGGAGGTGGATCTCGCGGGCCCCCCCTCGGTCGCGGATCTCGTGGACCAGGGCTCGCATCGTGGTCGAGCGGACGATGCTGTCCTCGACCAGGAGCACCCGCTTGCCGTTGAGGACCTCGGGCAGCGGGGTGTACTTGAGCCGGGCCTTGGCCGAGCGGTCGGCGGTCCCCTCGATGAAGGTCCGGCCGACGTAGCGATTCCGCATCAGGCCTTCGACCGACGGCAGCTTGAGTTCGTACGCCATCGCGTCGGCGGCGGCCTTGGCGGTGTCGGGCACCGGCACCACGATCGTCCCGGCGTCGAGGGGGACGTCCTCCATCCGGGCCAGCTCCTTGCCCAGGGCGGCGCGGCTCAGGTAGACCGAGCGGTCGTCGAGGGTGCTGGCGACGTTGGCGAAGTAGATCCACTCGAAGAAGCAGTGGGCATGCTTGGGCGACGCGGCGAACCGCTCGACCCGGACGCCGTCGTTGTTGACCACGGCCAGTGTGCCGGGTTCGAGCGAGCGGACCCCCTTGAAGCCGAGGTTCGACAGCGGGACGGACTCGCTCGCGGCGGCGAACAGGGGGCCGTCCTCGGCGATGCAGAGCGGCCGGAAGCCCAGGGGGTCGCGGGCGACGACCAGGTCGCCCAGGGCCGAGAGGAGGACGACGTTGTACGCCCCGTCGAACCGGTCCGAGAGGCGGCTGAAGACCCCGACCCAGTCGATCGCCGACTGCCCCTCGTTCTGGAGCTCGTAGCTCAACGAGTGCATGAGGATCTCGGTGTCGGTGTCGCGCTTGAGGTGGTAATCCCCCTGGTCGAGCAGCTCCTTGCGGAGGTCCTGGTAGTTGGTGAGCTGGCCGTTGAAGGCGAAGGCGAACCACTTGCCCTTGCGGCCGTGCTCGCGCTCGAAGGGCTGGGCGTAGCTCTTGTCGTCGGCGCCGCAGGTGGCGTAGCGGACGTGGCCGATCCCGCCTTGGCCGTCCTGGCCGCGCATGATCTTCTCGAACTTCTCTTTCTGGTTGAGGCGGAACCCCTCGGCGACGGTCCCCAACTCCTTGTGGGTGTTGAGCAGGGCCTTGCGGTCGGGGTTGTAGCTGGTCATCCCCGAGGCGAGCTGCCCTCGGTTCTGCATGTCGAGCAGCATCCGGGGGACGAGCCTGGTCGCGCTGTTGATGTCGCCGGGGATCGGCAGGAGTCGGGAGACCGATCCCCCCGGATCGTGGCGATGGAAGACGGCCGCCACGCCGCACTCGTGGTTCAGTTCGCCCATGAGGTTTGCTTGGACCCTGTGTGTGACCCGGCCTCGACTCGACCCGGGCTAAGGGATGAGGGACGACGAGCACGGCGATGGGATTCTTCGCCTAGGCGAATCCGCCGGGCTGATTATAATGTCGGGTCGAACTACCGACAACCTTCACGACCAGGCCCCATCCTCGCGTATCAACACGGTTCCATGAGATCCGCCGCGAGCTTTGCCGTCGTAAAGGTTATAGCTTGAATGGATTGGGGCGTGCGGGTCGGTCCCCTGGAATCATCAAGTCCGCATGGGGTCGACGATCGATGACCCGCGACCTGGTCCGTGATGAGGTGGTCTTCTCGGCGCGGACGTGGGTCGTCAAGGTCGGCACCAGCGTGCTGACCGGGCCCGACGGGAAGCTCGACCCCGCGCGGATCGGCCACCTCGCCGAGCAGATCAGCGTCGTGACCGCGACCGGCCGGCGGGTGGCCCTGGTCAGCTCGGGTGCCGTCGGCGCGGGGATCGGCAAGCTCGGCCTGGCCCGACGGCCCGACAACCTCCGCCAGATCCAGGCCGCCGCGGCGGTCGGCCAGGCCGACCTGATCCGGGCCTACGACGAGGGGTTCCGGCCCCACGGCCACCACGCCGCGCAGCTCCTGCTAACGCACGAGGACTTCGACAGCAGGCCCCGCTACCTCAACATGCGGAACACCCTGGCGGCGCTCTTCGAATACGGCGCGGTGCCGGTGATCAACGAGAACGACACGATCAGCGTCGACGAGATCAGGTTCGGCGACAACGACCAGCTCGCGGCGATGGTCGCGAACCTGCTCCAGGCCCCGCTCCTGGTGATCCTCAGCGTCGTCGACGGGCTCTACCGGGTCGACCCGGGCTCGACCGGCCTGGGCGAGGTCGTCCCGATGGTCGCCAACCTCGATGAGGTGGTCGCCCTTGCCGGCGAGAGCCGGAGCAGCGGCGGCACGGGGGGGATGCGGAGCAAGCTCCAGGCGGCCGGGATGGTCACCCGCGCCGGGGGCTCGGTGATCATCGCCTCGGGCAAGAAGGACGCCCCCTTGACCCGGATCTTGAAGGGCGAGGCGGTGGGCACCCTGTTCCTGGCCCGAGGGCAGACCCAGGCCGCCCGCAAGAGCTGGATCGGCTCGACGGCCCGCCCGCGCGGGCAACTCGTGGTCGACGCCGGGGCCAGGACGGCCCTGGAGGCGGGCGACCGGAGCTTGCTGGCGATCGGGATCGTCGAGGTCATCGGCGACTTCGAGAAGGGGGACGTCGTCGGGGTCCGCGACGACCAGGGCCACGAGTTCGCCCGGGGGCTCACCAACTACCCGGCCCTCGACGCCCGGCAGATCCGAGGGCTCCGGACCGACCAGGCCCGCCGGGCCATCGGATCGGCGCTCTACGACGAGGTCATCCACCGCGACAACCTCGTCCTGATCGGCTGATCGCGAGCCGACCGAGGGCGACTCAAGGCATCGGCACGTCGCGGAACTCGAAGCCGACCTCGGTCGAGACCCGGGTGATGCCGTGATAGCGGATCGTGGCCGGCAAGGCGGGGGAGCCCTGCGACGGGACGGTCAAGGTCAGCCGGGTCTCGCGGCCTGAGTAGCGGGTCGCCGAGGGGAACCAGGCCAGGCTGTTCCCCCGGGCGTCGAGGACCTCGATCTGCTGCTGGGGGACGTCGGTGCTGGAGGGGATCTGGTCGGGCTGGTCATCGTCGCGGGTCGGGGCCTGATCCTGGCTCGGGCTCAAGGCCAACTCGATCGCCGCCGGCTGGTCCCCCCTGGCAAGCCGGACCTCCCGGACGACGAGCGCGACGTCCTCGTTGCGATGGACCCGGCCGGCGGGTGCCGACAGCGGCACGACCAGCGGGGCCGGCTTCCGGGCCGAGACCATCATCGGGACCACCCCCCGGAACCGGGCGATCCGGCGGCCAGGCTCGTCCGGCCGGGCCAGGTCGACCCGGAGCCGGACCAGGGGGGTCGGGTTCATCCCGAAGTAGGCCGAGGAGTGCGAGAGCGTCGCCGAAACCCCGGAGGGGATCAAGGATTGCCCCCGCTCGTCGACCGCCTCCAGGAGCCGGACCGGCCCGTCCTGGGTGATCGCCAGCCTGGGCTCGGCGGCCACGACGAGCTGGCAATACATCTGCCGCTCCGGCCGGCCGTCGCCCGAAGGTCCGGCCGGGATGGGCCGAGGGCGGCCGAGGAGCACCTCGCTCTGGTAGGCGATGCTCGCGAGCTGGGCCCGAAACGGGCCCGAGTCCGAGACGAAGTCGACCCCGGCGGCGGGTTCGTCCTGGAGCACGAACGCGTCGTCTCGCTGCCCAGGGATGGGCGGCGAACCCGGCTGGAAGCGGAGCCGGCCGGCCTCGCAGAGCCGGTCGACCGCGGCCCAGAACGGCAAAGGGGTCGGGCCCTCCAGCGTGACCCGCCGCCCCGACCACGAAGGGTCATCCTGGGACGCGACCGCGAAGTTGAGGTCGGAGCGCTCGTGGACCCGCCGGAGGACCTCGCCGAGGGGCACGTCGCGGAAGTCGAGCCGGACCGGTGTGGCCTGGAGGACGAGCGATCGCTCGACCTGGCGGAGGAGCGCGGCGACCCGGACCCGGACCTCGACGTCGCGGTGGTCGGCCGCGGCCCGGAGCGCCTGGAGGGCCGACCGTCCCCGCCCGAGCAAAGCGGCCTCGGCCGACTCGCGCTCCGCGAAGCGGGGCGAGCCCAGCCGGGCGACCAACGCCGAGTCTTCGGCGGGTGTGGCGTCCGACCCCAGCAGGACCGCGCAGGCCAGGAAGACTCCAAGCATCGAGCACTCCATCAGGGGTCCCGCCGCGCGAGCGAATCAAGGAGCGGCCCGAAGGCCCCTCGCGTCGGCCAACTTCCCGGCGTTCGGCCAGTATAGCCCGCCTTTAATGCAATTCCACGGCCGGGCCGGCGAAGAATCGCGGCGACCGCTCGCGGGAAAAAGGCAAGATCGTGCTCGGGCCCTCGAAAGGTGTTAAACTGGACGCTGGCTCGTCGGACGAACGATGAGCAACGGCACGGCCCATGCTTTTTGCGGGAAGATGTTTCCGACGATCGGACCGCGCGAGATCCCCGATCCGCGCTCCGGGAATGCTTCGGGGAAGGACCCTTCGCCATGCTCGGGAAACCGGGACGCAGCACTTGGCTGGCATTCGCGCTCGTGGCCGCCGGTTCGACGATGTCGGACGCCTTCGGGCAGGGTAATACGTTCAATCCCTACGGCAATTCCGGCTATCGCGACTACCGCGAGTTCACCCAGCCGATGTACTCCAACGAACCGAGCTTGCCGGGCCAGGCCAGGCTCCAAGGGGGAGGGCTCGCGGGGGGGACCAGCCGGGCCAACCAGTTCGACGCCTACAGCGACTCGCTCGAAGCCCGCGAATCCGAGGCGGGAGGGGCCGCGTCGAGCGTCCGATCGAGGCCGGGCGTCCCCTACTACCGGGCCTTCCGGCAATATGACAAGGATTATCAGCGGGTCTACACGCCCAACGCGAACGCCGACACCAAGTTCGCCGAGCGCCTGAAACAGAGGGGTGTGGACTACAATCGGGCGATCGAGGAGAGGGACCCGACCAAGCGGGCCGCCTTGCTCCGCCAACTCAACCAGACCTCCCTCGATCGGCCGCTCCCCCCACCCTCGCGGAACGCCGCCAAGGGGACCGCCGCGGCGAAGTCGGCAAAGTCCGCCGTTTCTTCCGCCGTCCCCACCCCCCCGGTTCGCGGCAATCCGGCCCGGCCCGATGCCACCAAGTCGGCCGCGCGGAAGCCCGCCACTTCGCCGGCCCCCGCCGCCTCGGCCCCGCCAGGCCGGGCGAATTCGACCCCCGCCCGCCGCCCAACCACCACGCCGGCCCCCGCCGCGAGCCAACCCTCGGCGCCGGAAGCCGCCGCAGTCGACCCGGGCGAGGTCCCGATCCCGCCGCCCCCCCGCTGATCCGTCGCTGGCGATCGCCATCGTCGAAGAATCGGGGTCGACTTTGACGATCCCGACTCCCCTTTCTACAATCCGGATGTGCACCTCACGGCCCGAGACAAAGTTCGGCCCGCTGCCCCCTTGTGGTGGGCCGAATCCCTCGTATGATCGTGACCATCGTGGTTGAGATAAATCCGACATCTTGTCGGATTTTCTTCGCCCCCACATTGTGAAACTCTTCACGAACAGCTTCGTCGGACCAGCCGGGGCCGCACCGCATGGGACTCGAATTCGCGCCAATCTTCCTGTTCATCCTGGTCGCGGTGGTGATGGCGATCGGCATGCTGGTCTCGAGCGCGATCCTCGGCCCGAACAAGAAGACCCTGGTCAAGCAAATGCCCTACGAGTCGGGCATGGACCCGATCGGCGATGCCCGCCAGCGGTTCGACGTCCGGTACTACCTGGTCGCGATCGTCTTCCTGCTGTTCGATGTCGAGATGCTGTTCCTTTACCCCTGGGCCGTCGGCCAGTACAGCGCCGATGTCCCCGCCGCGTCCGCCGCCCCGGACCCGTCGGCGGTGGCCGGCCCGATCACGGCCACCGGCATCCCTCCCGCGTTCCGCAAGATCGTGTTCGCGGAGATCTTGACCTTCATCCTCGTCCTGGCGGCGGCCTTCGCCTATGCCTGGCGCAAGGGGGTGTTCGAATGGCGTTGAGCATGCCGACCTCGGGCGGTCCCGGGACCCCCCTCTCGAATCCGACCGGTCAGGTGACCGGGCTCCGGCCGAACGATGCCGTCGAGGTCCCCGAGGGGTCGATCCTGACCCGCCTGGAAGACGTGGTGAACTGGGGCGTCAACTACAGCCGCAAGAACAGCCTCTGGCCGATGCCGTTCGCGACCGCCTGCTGCGGGATCGAGCTGATGGCGGTCGGGGCCAGCCGGTTCGACATCGCCCGCTTCGGCGCCGAGGTGATGCGGTTCAGCCCCAGGCAGTGCGACCTCCTGATCATCGCCGGCCGGATCGCGATGAAGATGATGCCGGTCCTCCAGCGGATCTGGCTCCAGATGCCCGAGCCGAAGTGGTGCATCAGCATGGGCGCCTGCGCCTGCACCGGCGGGGTCTTCGACACCTACGCCGTGGTCCAGGGGGCCGACCGCTTCATGCCGGTCGACGTCTACATCCCCGGCTGTCCCCCCCGCCCCGAGCAGATCCTCCGGGCGATCATGGACCTCCAGGCCAAGATCCAGGAGGGGGGCTCGCTCTTCGGCAAGGACGGCCTGCCCGAGCTGGCCGAGCGCGAGAAGATGCTCCGCGAGAAGCGGTCGCTGCCCGACGGCCTCGCCCTGGCCGCCGAGCGCGGGGACGAGGCCCGCTACGGGACCCGGCTCCCGGGCGGCACCGGCCTGCTCGGCCCGCAGGAAACGAAGTAAGTCGGCAACGCACCGGGGCCAGAACGACCGCCGAGGGAGAGATTCCGTGACCGAGGCCGCGAGCGACACCCAAGGCGAGACCGCCGCCACCGCGATCCCCCCCCACGACCGGACCCTGGCGGCCCTGGGCCGGGTCTTCGGCGCGGGGGTCTTCACCACGTCGCGGTTCCGCGACAACCTCCGGCTCCACGTCCCCGCCGCCCGCCTGGTCGAGCTGCTCCGGACGCTCAGGGATGAGTGCGGCTTCGCCATGCTCGCCGAGCTCGGTTGCGTCGACTACCTGGGCTACCCGGGCCGGTCGGCCGCCAGGGCCCGGTTCGAGGTCCACTACGTCCTGCTCGACCTGGACACGTCCGAGCGGCTGGTCATCAAGGTCGAGGTGGCGGAGGCCGAGGCGTGGCTCCCGACGGTCGTCCCCCTCTGGATCGGGGCGAACTGGATGGAGCGCGAGGTCTTCGACATGTACGGCATCCGCTTCGACGGCCATCCCGACCTCCGGCGCATCCTTATGCCCGAGGAGTTCACGGCCCACCCGCTCCGCAAGGACTACCCGCTCCGAGGGCGGGGCGAGCGGCACAACTTCCCTCGCCTCACCCGGGGCGAATCCTGATCGGATCGCTCGCGCGGAACACCCGGACCAACCGCCCCACGCTCGCAGGTAGGTGCCAAGACCATGCCGGCTCACTTGCTCGACGAACCCGAGATCGGAGTTGAGTCCAAGGATTACCACTGGACCCTCAACTTCGGCCCGCAGCACCCGGCGACCCACACCACGCTCCGCCTGATCCTCGAGCTCGACGGCGAGCGGATCGTCAAGGCGACGCCCGACATCGGCTACCTCCATTCGGGGTTCGAGAAGCTCGGCGAGCACCTGAACTTCAACCAGTACGTCACCATCGTCGACCGGAAGAATTACGTCAGCCCCCCCCTGAACGAGATCGCCTGGCACGGCGCCGTCGAGAAGCTGCTCGACATCGAGCTGACCAAGCGCTGCCAGTACATCCGGGTCATCATCGGCGAGCTTGCCCGGATCAGCGACCACCTGCTCTGCGTCGGGGCCGCCGCGCTCGACCTCGGGGCCTTCACCGCGTTCCTCTTCTCGTTCAATCAGCGAGAGCTGATCTACGACGTCTACGAGGAGATGTCGGGCTACCGCTACCACCCGGGCTATACCCGGGTCGGCGGGGTCATGTATGACTTCAACGACAAGGTGATCGCCAAGGTCCGGACCGTGCTCACCGGCCTGGTCAAGCCGCTGGCCGACCTCGAACGCTTGATCATGCGGAACCGGATCTTCCTCGACCGGGTCCGCGGGGTCGGCGTGCTGACCAAGGCGGACGCCATCGCCCTGTCCTGCACCGGGCCGGTCGCCCGGGCCAGCGGGGTCACCTACGACCTCCGCAAGGACGAGCCGTACCTGTCCTACGGGGACTTCGACTTCCAGGTCCCGATCGCCACCGAGGGGGACTGCTACGCCCGCTTCCAGGTCCGCCTGGAGGAGATGTATCAGAGCATGGCGATCATCCGCCAGGCGGTCGAGAACCTCCCCGCCGGCCCGGTCAACGTGCCGATCTCCGAGAAGTTCCCCCTGCCCGACAAGGGGACCACTTACAACAGCATGGAAGGCCTGATCCAGCACTTCGAGCTGATCATGCCCAACCGGGGGATGGAAGCCCCCCGCGACGAGGTCTACCACGCGATCGAGAGCCCCAACGGCGAGCTGGGCTACTACCTGGTCTCGGACGGGAGCCAGACCGCCTGGCGGACCCGGACCAGGCCCCCTTCGTTCATCCACTTCCAGGTCTTCCCGCACGTGATCACCAATCACCTGATCGCCGACATCGCGCCGATCCTGGGGAGCCTGAACATCATCGCCGCCGAACTCGACCGCTGAGCCGCCCCGGTCGCGGATCGCCGACAACGCCACAGAGGGACACCGATCGATGGCCGCCGACGCGACGACGCCGATGCTCTCCCAGGCGGTCCGGGACAAGATCCGGGCCTACATCCCCCGCTACCCCAGCAAGCGGGCCGTCACGCTCCCGGCGCTCCACATCGTCCACGAGCACCTGCGCTGCGTGCCCTACCAGGCGATGGCCGAGATCGCCGAGCTGCTGGAGATCACGCCGGCCGAAGTCCACGACACGATGAGCTTCTACGGCTTCTTCCCCCAGGCCCCCATCGGCGACGTCCGGGTCTGGATCTGCCGGTCGATCTCGTGCATGCTCACCGGCGGCGAGGAGATGCTCGAAAACGCCTGCTCCAAGCTCGGCATCCGCTCGGGCGAGACCACCCCCGATGGCAAGGTCACCGTCGAGTTCGCCGAGTGCCTGGGGATCTGCGACTTCGCTCCCGCCGCGCTCGCCGACGACGGCCGGATCTTCGGCCCGCTCACGCCCGAGAAGGTCGACGCCATGATCGAGGAGGTCCGCCGGGGCCCCGTCGACCCCAGCCACGGCCTCGACCCCTCGACCGGCCCCGCCATCCCGTCGCGGTCCGAGGTTTGAGGCCCGAGCGTCCCCAATCTCCCTGTTCCTACCGAAGCGAATGCCGGCAAGCCGCCCCCGGCTCCCGAGGAGGTCGCGATCGTGGCCGACTTTGAACCCGTCCTGACCCGGAACTGGTCCGTCCCCGACGCCCACACGCTCAAGGTCTACGAATCGCGCGGGGGGTATCAGGGGGCCCGGAAGGCGATCACCGAGCTGGCCGACCCCGACAAGGTCGTCAACCTCGTCAAGGATTCCGAGCTGCGCGGGCGCGGCGGCGCGGGCTTCCCCACCGGGATGAAGTGGAGCTTCCTGCCGAAGGATCGGAAGGAAACCTTCCTCTGCGTCAACGCCGACGAGAGCGAGCCGGCGACGTTCAACAACCGCCGCCTGATGGAGCTCGATCCGCACCAGCTCATCGAAGGCATCCTGATCGCCTGCTTCGCGACCAAGGCGTCCACCGCCTATATCTACGTCCGATTCGAGTACATCAAGGCCTTCCGCCGCCTGGAGCGGGCGATCGCCGAGGCCAGGGCCGCCGGGCACCTCGGCCGGAACGTGTACGGCTCGGGCTTCGACATCGAGGTCCACGTCCACCGGGGGGCCGGGGCATACATCTGCGGCGAGGAGACCGGGCTGATCGAGAGCCTGGAAGGCAAGCGAGGCTGGCCCCGGATCAAGCCGCCGTTCCCGGCGATCGAGGGGGCATTCCGCAAGCCGACGGTGATCAACAACGTCGAGACGCTCTGCTGCGTGCCGCACATCCTCAACCGGGGGGTGGACTGGTTCAAGTCGATGGGCACCCCCAAGAGCTACGGGACCAAGCTGTACTGCGTCTCGGGCCACGTCAACAAGCAGGTCTGCGTCGAATTGCCCCTGGGCATCACCGCCCGCGAGCTGATCGACGTCCACGCCGGCGGCGTCTGGAAGGGGCGGAAGGCCAAGGCGGCGGTCCCAGGCGGGATCAGCATGGGCCTGCTCACCGAGGCCGAGCTCGACACCAAGCTCGACTTCGAGGACATCCGCAAGACCGGCTGCCTCGGCCTGGGCACGGCGGCCGTCACGGTGATGGACGACCAGGCCAGCATCATGGATTACCTGTACAACACCACCCGGTTCTTCGCCCACGAGAGCTGCGGCCAGTGCACCCCCTGCCGCGAGGGGACCGGCTGGATGTACAAGACGGTCACGCGGATCAAGGCCGGCGCCGGCCGGCCCGAAGATCTCGACATCATGCTCCAGATGGCCAACAACATGGGCCTGATGCCCGGGACCACCATCTGCGGCCTGGCCGACGGCGCGGCCTGGCCGATCAAGAACGCGATGGCCAAGTTCCGGCCCGAGCTCGAAGAGTACATCCGGACCCACCAGGGCCGCAGGGAGCTGGTCACCCCGCTCCAGCGGTCGATCGCCGCCGGCTTCTCGGCCGACCCGAGCGGCAACGCGTCCTTGCCGATCCTCCCGGGCCCCAGCGTCGCCCTCCGGTCCCCCAAGGTGGACTGAAGCCCGATCCGACCCGTCCGAGCCAGAGCACCGCGGCGATAAGCCCTCGAAGGACCAACGATGGCGACGATCATTGTCAACGGACAGGACTACACGCTCCCCGAGGGCGAGAAGCTCAACGCCATCCAGGCCGCCAAGCTCGCCGGCGCCGACGTGCCGTACTACTGCTGGCACCCGGCGCTCTCGGTCGTCGCCAACTGCCGGATGTGCGAGATCGAGGTCGGCAACAAGGACGCCAAGACCGGCGAGATCAAGATGGTCCCCAAGCTCGTCCCGGCCTGCCAGACGCCGGCCAAGGACGGGACGGTGCTCGTCACCAACAGCCCCAAGGTCCAAGAGCATCAGCGGATGATCATGGAGTACCTCCTGATCAACCACCCGCTCGACTGCCCGGTCTGCGACCAGGCCGGGATGTGCGGCCTCCAGGACTACAGCTACGAGTACGGCCAGTCCAGCCACCGCTTCGTCGAGGAGCGGATCGTCAACCCCAAGAAGGACGTCTCCGACGCCATCACCCTTAATCAAGACCGGTGCATCATGTGCACCCGGTGCGTCCGGTTCACCCGCGAGATCACCCAGACGGGCGAGCTCCAGGTGATGCGCCGGGGGAATCACACCGAGATCGACGTCTTCCCCGGCTACCCGGTCAACAACCCCCTGTCCGAGAACGTCGTCGACCTCTGCCCGGTGGGCGCCCTGCTCTCGAAGGACTTCCTCCACAAGCAGCGCTCCTGGTTCCTCTCGAAGCACGACGCCGTCTGCACCCGCTGCTCCACCGGCTGCAACGTCAGCTCCGAGGAGAACCGGGGGCAAATCTGGCGGTTCACCGCCCGGTTCAACCCCCTTGTCAACGACTACTGGATCTGCGACGAGGGGCGGCACAGCTACAAGGCCGCCAACGACCCGGGCCTGCTCACCGCGTCCTACGCCCTCCAGGGGGGGAACCTCGGGCCGGTGGCGATCGACCAGGCGCTCAACCTCGTCGGCCAGTCGCTCCGGCGAATCGCGGGCGACGGCGGCAAGGTGGTCGGCATCATCTCGCCGTTCCTCACGGTCGAGGAAGCCTACCTGATGGCGACCCATCTCAAGGGACTCAACCCGGGCAACGTCCTGGCCCTCGGCCCGGTACCGGACGTCGGCGAGGACCTGACGATCACGCCCGACCAGCACAAGGGGCGGACCGGCGACACCAGCTTCGTCGTCCCCCGGAAGTTCACGATCCACGCCGAGAAGTGCCCCAACCGCAGGGGGGTCGAGGCGATCCTGGAACACGTCCAGGGCGAGGTGATCCCGTTCGACGCGATCTCGAAGCGGGTCGCGGCCGGCGAGTTCGAGGCGATGTACTTCACCTCCGACGCCCTCGACCCGTGGGGGACCGAGGCCGAGGCCAGGGCCCTCCGAGCCGGGGTGAAGTTCCTGGTCGTCCAGGACACCCTGGTCACCCCGCTGGCCCAGATGGCCGACGCGGTGCTCTCGGCCGCGACGTTCGCCGAGAAGGCGGGCAGCTACGTCAACGCCGACGGCCGGCTCCAGCACGCCGGGGCCGCCCTGCCCCCGCGCGACGGTTCCTTGCCCGACCTCGACATCTTCGCCGTCCTGATGGGCCGCGCGGGCGGGCCGGTCCGGTCGCGCGAGGTCCTGGCCGAGCTGGCCGGCGCCGTGCCGGCCTTCGCCCTGGCCGAAGGGGGCTCGGTGGCGGACTTCGGCGTCCTGATCGGCCACCACGAAGGGAACGGGGCGGCGGTGGGCGCGGGCGTCGGCGGCCGGTTCAGCGACCCCTGGAACGTCCCTCGCTACCTCAAGGGGGACCGACCCGGCGAGCCCAGCCCGAAGGGGGGCAAGGATGCTTGAGCCGGAAGAACTGACCACCTCGGGTCCGAGAAAGGCGAGCGGCCGATGACGTATGGGGAACTAGCGGTCATCATGGTGAAGATCGGCATGGTCGTCGGCGTCAGCTTCGGCGTCGTCTCCTACCTGATCTTCGTCGAGCGGAAGATCGCCGCCTGGGCGCAGGACCGGCTGGGCCCGAACCGGGTCGGCCCCTTCGGGCTGATCCAGCCGATCGTCGACGGGGCCAAGATGCTCCTGAAGGAGGACGTGACGCCGTCGTATGTCGATCGGCCGATCTACATCCTCGCCCCGGCGATCGCGATCGTCGCCGCCATGATCGCTTTCGCGGTCGTCCCGTTCGGCCCGGTCGGGCCCACCGCCCCCACCCTGTTCGGCCAGCCGGTGTCGTTCCAGATCGCGCCGGGGGTCGACGTCGGGATCGTCTACATCCTCTCGATCGGCAGCCTCGGGGTGTACGGGATCATCCTGGCGGGCTGGGCGTCGAACAGCAAGTACTCGTTCCTCGGCGGCCTCCGCTCCAGCGCCCAACTGATCAGCTACGAGATCCCCCTGGGGATGTCGATCCTGGGGATCGTCCTGATCACCGGGTCGCTCGACCTCAGCAAGATCATCGAGTGGCAGGACCGGCACGTCTGGGGCGTCTTCGCCCAGCCCTTGGGCTTCCTCCTGTTCCTGATCAGCGGGTTCGCCGAGACCAACCGCCTGCCGTTCGACCTGCCGGAGTCGGAGCAGGAACTCGTCGGTGGGTATCACACCGAATACTCGGCGATGAAGTTCGGCATGTTCTTCCTCGGCGAATATCTCCACGTGATCACGATCAGCTTCCTCGTCGTGATCCTCTTCTTCGGCGGCTGGGACCTGCCCTGGGTCCTCGACCAGACCCAGACCGGCTGGCTCGCGGCCCTGGCGAAGATGGCGGTGATCTGCGGCAAGGTGGCCCTGATGATCGTCTTCATGATGTGGGTCCGCTGGACCCTGCCCCGGTTCCGCTACGACACCCTGATGGACCTGGCCTGGAAGACGATGATCCCGCTGGCCCTGGTCAACCTGACGGCGACGATGATCATCCTCTTCGGCCTCCGCGACCTGATGGGCTACACGTTCTATTGATCCGCCCCGAAGGCCATCCCTCCACCGGCCGACCGGGCGACGGGCGAGACGACAACGGAGCGAGCGACGTGCGAGCCGACGACCCCAGCCTCAAGACGATGAGCCCGCCCAAGCTGAGCTGGGCCGAGAAAACCTACCTGCCCCAGATCGTCTCGGGCCTCCTGCTGACCGGCAGGCACATCGTCGACGCGGCGGTGGGCCACGGCGCCGTCACGGTCCAGTACCCCGAGGAGCAGCACGTCCCGAGCGCCAACTATCGCGGGGTCCACCGGCTCAACAAGGACGACCAAGGGCGGGTCAAGTGCGTCGCCTGCATGCTCTGCGCCACGGCCTGCCCGGCGCACTGCATCGACATCGTCGGCGCCACCGCCCCCGACTCCTGGCCCGACCGCGAGAAGTACTGCGAGAGCTTCGTCATCGACGAGCTCCGCTGCATCTACTGCGGGATGTGCGAGGAAGCCTGCCCCGTCGAGGCGATCGAGCTGACCGGGCTCTACGACTTGACCGGGCTCTCGCGGGAGCAGATGATCTTCGACAAGGCCAAGCTCCTCTCGGTGTTCGACCTCACCGCCGACGCCGAGCCGATGCGGTACACCAGGCCCCCGGCCCCGGGGACCGCTTCGGCCGAGACCGTGATGGCCTCGACCAGCCCGTCCAGCCAGGCCGGCGCAGTCCCCGACCTGACCCTCCCCGGCACCTCGGCCCGCTGAAGGACGAACCCAGACCGTGGACACGATCGACCAACCGACCCTGATCCGGGCCGTCCTCTTCATCGTCCTCGGGGCGATCGGGACCTTCCTGCTCCTGCCGCATCGCCTGGGCCGGGTCAAGCCCCGGGCCGCGAACCTGGCCGGTTACGCGCTGGTCGGCGTCGCCCTGGCCTGCTTCGCCTCGCTCTGGGGGCCGGCCGGCCCGTTCCTGTCGAGGGTGTTCTTCCACGGGTTCGGCCTGGCCGCGGTGCTCGGGGCGATCCTGACGATCACCAACAAGAACCCGGTCCATAGCGCCCTCTGGTTCGCCGCGGTCGTCCTGGCGACGGCCGGCCTGTTCCTCCTGGCCGGTGCCCAGTTCCTGGCCGCCGGCACGGTGATCGTCTACGCCGGGGCGATCATCGTCACCTTCCTGTTCGTGATCATGCTCGCGCAGATGGAAGGGCGGGCCACGTATGACCGGATGGCCCGGTCGCCGTTCTGGGCGACGTTCAGCAGCTTCTTCCTCCTCTTCGGCCTGGTCTACTCGCTGCTCGCCGTCAAGCCGCCCTCGCCGGATCAGCCCGTCCAGCCGGGCTCGATCAGCATCAAGTATGGGGCCCGGCCGGTCTCGGTGGTCGAGCGGCTCAAATACCCCAACCGGATGACCGCCGGCCAGAAGCTGGTGCTGGAGCGGACCGTCCCCCGGACCTCGATGCTGCCCGAGGCCGAGGGCGACGAGCACGTCGCCAGCCTCGGCGCCGCGCTCTACACCGAGCACCTCGTCACCGTCGAGCTGACCGGCGCCCTCCTGTTCGCCGCCCTCATCGGGGCCCTGGCGATCGCCACGCCCAAGGCGCCGATCCGCCCGGCGACCCACCCCGCCGCGCCCCACGCCTGACCTCGATCGACCCCGAAGCCTCGCGGAACTCCGAGACTCTCGCCATGCCCGACGCCTTCGACTACCCGATGCTCCAGAACTACCTCCTGATCGGCGCCGCCTTGATGGCGCTGGGGATGCTCGGGTTCCTGTCTCGCCGCAACCTGATCGTGATGTTCCTCTCGGCCGAGATGATGCTCCAGGGCACCGCCCTGACCCTCGTCGGCTTCGGCCGGTATCACGGCACCTGGTCGGGCCAGGTCTTCACGATCGTGATCCTGACGGTGGCGGCGTGCGAGGCGTCGATCGCCCTGGCGTTGATCCTGATTTTGTTCAACCGCCGGTCGTCGCTCGACGTGTCGCTCTGGCAGGAGATCCGCGAGCCCGGCCAGCCGGCGACCGTCGACCCGGTCGACCAGGCCGAGCCGTTCGTCGTCGACGACGGGCCCGAGACCTACCCGCACCTGACCACCGCGGGCGTCGAGCCGGCCCACCCGGCCCGGGCCTGGTCGACCCGCCGCGACTGACCGGCCGCCGCGCCTCCCCGTCCTCCCTTCGAACCGAGCGAACTCGACCTCGCCCGACCGCATCTCGGAGCCGCGCCCCCGATGGAAGCCCTCGTCCGCAACGCCTGGCTGGTGCCCTTCTTCCCCCTGCTCGGGGCGTGCGTCGCCGCGATCGGCGGCCGTTGGCTCAAGCAGCGGTCGCACCTGCCGGTGGTCCTCGGGATCGGCCTGGCGTTCCTGGTCTCGCTCGGCCTGCTGGGCGGCACCGGGGTCGACGCCGCCTCAGCCCCGATCGAGTGGCTGACCATCACCGGCCTGTCGATCCCGATCGAGTTCCAGGCGGACGGCCTGACCACGATGATGCTGGCGATGGTGACGTTCGTCTCGACCCTGGTGGCGATCTTCTCGGCCGGCTACATGGCGGGCGACCCGGGCTATCCCCGGTTCTTCGCCCTGGTCGGCCTGTTCGTCTTCTCGATGACCGGCCTGGTCCTGTCGAGCAACTTCCTCCTGACGTACGTCTTCTGGGAGGGCGTCGGGTTCTGCTCGTACATGCTCGTCGGCTTCTGGTACAACAAGCCCGCCGCCGCCGAGGCGGCCAAGAAGGCGTTCCTGGTCAACCGGGTGGGCGACGTCGGCTTCGCCATCGCGATCTTCTGGATGTGGACCGTGACCCGCGGGCATGACCTGAGCTACTCCTCGGTCTTCGACCCCGACAACCTCGCGGCGATCGACCGCTCGGCCCTGATCGGCATCCCCCTGCTCCTGTTCTGGGCGGCGACGGCCAAGTCGGCCCAGATCCCCCTCTACGTCTGGCTGCCCGACGCGATGGAAGGCCCGACGCCGGTCTCGGCCCTGATCCACGCGGCGACGATGGTCACCGCCGGCGTCTACCTGCTCGCCCGGTCGACCCCGATGCTGGTCCTGGTCCCCGGCGTCCAATTGGCCGTCTCGACGATCGGCTGCCTGACCGCCCTGCTCGCCGCGTCGATCGCCCTGACCCAGACCGACCTGAAGCGGGTCCTGGCGTACTCGACGGTCAGTCAGCTCGGCTACATGTTCATGGCCCTGGGCGCGGGGATCGGCGGCCTGGCCGGGTTCGCGGTCATCGCCGCGATGTTCCACCTGTTCACCCATGCGTTCTTCAAGGCCCTGCTGTTCCTCTCGGCCGGGAGCGTGATGCACGCGACCGGCGGCGTGATCGACATGCGGGAGTTCGGCGGCCTCAGGCGACGCTTGCCGATCACCTGCCTGGCGTTCGCCGCCGGCGGCCTGGCCCTCTCGGGGATCTTCCCGTTCGCCGGCTTCTTCAGCAAGGACGAGGTCCTGGCCAGCCTGAAGGACGCCGCCGAGGCCTCGAACGCCTCCGGCGGGTCGGGCTGGGGCTGGGCCTACTACGCGATCTATGGCCTGGCGATCATCACCGCCTTCCTGACCGCCCTCTACACCGCCCGGGCCTTCCTCCTGACCTTCTATGGCCCCGAGAAGCTGCCCGACCCCTCGGCCCATGAAGGCCATGCCGACGCCCAGGACGCCGAGCCCGGCCACGCCACCGACCACTTCGGCCACGAGTCGCCGCCGGTCATGACCATCCCCCTGATGATCCTGGCGGTCTGCGCCCTCGTCGTTGGGGCGTTGTTCTGGGAGACCGGCTGGTTCGAGCACCACCTGGAGCTGACCCGAGGGCTGGAGCCGGTCGAGGGCGTCGCCCCGCACGGGACCGACTGGTTCACGGCGATCGTCGGCCTGCTCGCGGGCCTCGCAGGCCTGGCCCTCGGCTTCGTCCTCTATGGCAGGCCGAGCCCCGTGCCGGCCCGCCTGGCCGGGCAGCTCCGCCCGCTCTACCTGGCCTCGCTCCACAAGTTCGGGGTCGACGAGCTGTACCGCCGGGCGATCGTCTGGCCGACCAACTTCCTGGGCGTCATGGCCGACTTCCTCGACAAGTTCGTGGTCGACGGCCTGGTCCAGGCCGTCGCCTGGCTCCCCCGGTTCCTCGGCCGGGGGGTGCTCGGGCGGAGCCAGAGCGGCCTGATCCAGCATTACCTGGGCGTGACGGCCCTCAGCGTCGGGGTGCTGTTGCTCTACCTGATGTTCGCCGTCTGACGGTCGCGGATCGTCCCCGCTTGCCCGAGCTTCGCTTGACACTCAGCCGACCCGAGACTCGCCGATCCGGACGCTTGCCGGACGGCCGACCGCCGAGGACCCCGTGATGGCGAGCCTGCTGGTGTTGACGGTCCTCCTCCCCTTCCTCGGGAGCCTGGCCCTGGCCCTGATCCCCGCGCCCCCGGCCCGGATGGCCCGGGGCGTGGCGCTGGGGGTGGCCCTGGCGACCCTGGGGGCATCGCTCGCCCTGCTCCTGGGGTTCGAGCCCGGGGTGACCGACCCCCAGTTCGCCTACCGGGGCGAAGGGGGGGGCTACGGCCTGTCCTGGATGCCCAGGCTCGGGATCCGGTTCGCCCTCGGGCTCGACGGGATCAGCCTCTGGCTGCTCCTGCTGACCTCGCTCCTGACGGTGACGGCGATCTTCATGTCATGGCACTCGATCGAGGATCGGGCCTCGTCGTACTACGCCTTGATCCTCGCCCTCCAGGGGGGGATGCTGGGGATCTTCGCGAGCCTGGACGTGTTCCTGTTCTACGCCTTCTTCGAGTTCACCCTGATCCCCCTGTTCTTCCTGATCGGGATCTGGGGAGGGCCGGAGCGGCGGCGGGCGTCGCTCACCTACTTCCTCTACACCCTGGCCGGGAGCTTGCTGACCCTCCTGGGCGTGATCGCTTTGGTCGCGGTCTACTACCGGTACAGCCCGAATCACGTCCTGACCTGCTCGATCCCCGAGCTGACCCGGGGCTTGGCCGACCTCCCCTGGCACGACTGGCGGAACGGGCCGAACTGGGGCGACTGGCGGCAGGGCCTGCCGTTCTGGGCGACCCCGCAGGTGGCCATCTTCCTCCTGCTGTTCTCCGGGTTCGCGATCAAGGTGGCCCTCTTCCCGTTCCACAGCTGGCTCCCCCTGGTCTACGTCGAGTCGCCCACCGGGGCGACGATCCTCCTGGCCGGCGTGATGCTCAAGGTCGGTACGTATGGCTTCCTCCGCTTCAACCTGGGGATGACGCCGCTGGGGGCCCACGCCCTCTATCCCCTGATCGCCACCCTGGCGGTGATCTCGATCCTGTATGGCGCCCTGGCCGCCCTGGCCCAGACCGACATGAAGCGGCTGGTCGCCTACAGCTCGTTCAGCCATGCCGGGTTCATCATGCTCGGCCTGTTCTCGCTGAACGCGACCGGGATGGAGGGGGCGACCATCCAGATGTTCAACCACGGCCTGACCATCGGCGCCCTGCTCGCCTGCGTCGGGATGATCCAGGATCGCTACCGGACCCGCGAGATGACCGAGCTGGGCGGCCTCTGGGCCCGGATGCCGCTCTGGTCGTTCTTCATGATCGTGGCCGCGATGGGCACCGCGGCCCTGCCCGGCCTGAACGGGTTCGTCGGCGAGTTCCCGATCCTGCTCGGGATGTACCGGACCAGCCCGACGCTCGCGGTCTTCGCGACCGGCGGGATGATCCTCGGGGCATATTACCTGCTCTGGATGCTCCAGAAGGTCGCCTTCGGCCCCCTCCGCGAGCCGTCCGTCCGGCCCTCCGAGGGCCAGGCGATCGCGAGCCCGACCGGCCCCAGGCCGGTGGCCTGGTCCGACATCGCCGGCCTGGCCCCGCTGCTGGCCCTGATCCTGTACATCGGCGTGCACCCGGCGCCGTTCGTCGACCGGCTCAAGGCGCCGTTCCGGTCGGTGGTCGCCAACCTCACGGCCCGGCCTTACGTCGAACTCCCGGACGGGTCGCCGCCGATCATCCTGAGCGATCCCAGCCGGTTCCGGGGCATGTCGCCCGGTGGCGGCGGTGGCCGAGGCCCGGCCGCCAAAGCGGCGACCGCCCCTCCGGCCGAGCCCACGCCCGGGCCCGCGACCACGCCCCCGCCCCCGCCCCCGCCCGCCGCGCCGGGGACCCCCGCGCCCGGCCGCCCTTGATCGTCCGTCGGCCGTCCCAGCCCGTCCCACACCCTTCGAGGTCCGCCCGTCGATGACCGCCATCGAGAACGCCCGGCAGACGCTGCTGATCCTGCTGCCGGAACTGCTGATCCTCCTGTCGGCGATCGTCATGATGACGGCCGGGGCGTTCGTCAAGCTCCCCAGGCGCACCTGGGCGACCGTCTCGGCGGCCACCCTGGGCGTGGCGATCTTCCTGCTCGTCGCCCTCCGGATCCAGCTCACCGACCCCTACTCCAGCTCGGCCCTGAATGACGCGATGTCGGGCTATGGCCGGCTCGTGTTCCTGCTCGGGGGCCTGATCGTGCTGGCGATGGCCCACGACCAGGTGGACGATGCCAGGGCGCCCGAGTTCTTCGGCATGCTCCTGATGATCAACGCCGGGTCGATGCTGGTGGCCGCCTCGAACGAGCTGATCTTCCTCTTCGTCGGGCTCGAACTGGTCAGCATCCCGACCTACCTGCTGCTCTACCTGTCGAGGCGCGACGCCGCGAGCCAGGAGGCGGCCACCAAGTACTTCTTCCTGAGCATCTTCTCCTCGGGCCTGCTCCTGTTCGGGTTCGCCTACCTCTACGGGATGGCCGGGGTGACCAACCTCAAGGCCCTGTCGTACCTGGCCCAGGTGTCGAGCACGATGCCCAACGTGCCGCACCCGATCCTGGGCGTGGTCGCGCTCGTCTTCGTCATGGCCGGCCTCGGCTTCCGGGTCGCGGCGGTCCCGTTCCACTTCTACGCCCCGGATGTTTATCAGGGGTCGCCCACGATCATCGCCGCGCTGCTGGCCTGGGTCCCCAAGGGGGTCGGCTTCCTGGCGATCCTCCGGACGATCACGGCCGTGCTGCCGAGCGACGTCCTCCCGCCCGAGGACACCCTGGCCAACCAGGGGGCGGTGCTGGCCTGGCTGATCGCGGTGATCACCATGATCCTCGGGAACACCGTCGCGCTGGGCCAGACGAACCTGAAGCGGCTGTTCGCCTACTCCTCGATCGCCCACGCCGGCTACCTGATGATCGGCGTCGCGGTGGCCTTCCGCAACGGCCCGAGGACCTCCGGGATCATGCTCGGCAGCGAGGCGATCCTGTTCTACCTGGTCGCCTACGGCTTGATGACCCTGGGGGCCTTCGCCGTGATCATCGGCCTGTCCTCGAAGGACCGGCCGGTCGAGACGGTGGACGACCTCGCCGGCCTGGCCAGGGCCCACCCCGCGATCGCCCTGGCGATGGCGGTCTGCCTGTTCAGCCTGGCCGGCATCCCCCCCCTGCCCGGCTTCTTCGGCAAGCTCCGGCTGTTCGTCGCCGCGTTCTCGGCGTCGAACCGCGACGACGCCACGATGTTCCAGTCGCTCGCGCTGATCGGCGTGATCAACTCGGCGATCGGGGCGTACTACTACCTCAAGATCGTCGTGGCGATGTACCTCCGCGAGCCGGTGGGCAAGCCCCTCACGCCGAGCCTGACCTGGCCGACCGCCACGGCCATCGGCGCCTGTGCCACCCTCACGATCTTCATGGGATGCTGGCCCGACCCGTTCTCCCGGGCCTCGCGCGAGTCGGCCGTGGCCCTGGTCCTCCACCCCGAGCCCCTGACCGTCCGCTCGACCGCGGTGGCCGAGCGGACGCCCGAGCAGGCCGAGGAGGCGCTCCGAGAGGCGGACCAGGAAGCCAAGGTCCAGCAGATGTTGCGGTCGTTCCGCTCGCTCGCCCCCCCGCCCAAGCCCAACCCTTGATCGACGAAGGGGCCGACCGAGGAACCCCGCCGGATCAGCCCAGGCGGTAGTGCGACCGGTAGATCGGCCGGCCCTCGATCCGGTACTTCCGCTCGAAGTTGGTCAGGTAGTCGAGGTCGTGCTCGGGGTCGCCGGGCAGGACCTCGGGCTGCGCTTCGAACCGGCGGTGGGTCGCCATCAGGGACCGGATCACCCCGAAATACTCCTCGACGTCGGTGACGACGTGGAGGTCGCCGCCGGGCTTCAAGGTCCGCTCCATGTCGAGGACCAAGGGCTCGGCGAAGACCCTGCGCTTGCGGTGGCGGGCCTTCCACCAGGGGTCGGGGAAGTAGACGTGGACGGCGTCGAGGCTGGCGTCGGGCACATACTTGTGCATGAACAGGAGGGCGTCGCCGGGCAGGACCCGGACGTTGTCCAGAGACCGCTTGGCCACCCGCTCGGCGGCCCGTCGGGCGTACTTCCGCGCCAGCTCGATCCCGAAGTAATTGCGATCGGGATTCGCCGTCGCGGCGTTGGTCAGGAACAGCCCCTTGCCCGAGCCGATCTCGACCTCGACGGGGTTGTCGTTGCCGAAGACGGCGGGCCAGGAGACGGGCGGTTCGAACTGCTCGAAGCTGACGGTGTAGGGCGATGCGTCGATCATGGGGGCGAGTCGGCTCGGATCGGATCGGGGTCAGACGCGGCTGGGGATCGGCACCCCGATGATCCGGCCGTGATAGACCATGTTGGTGCCGACGAAGCCTTGCGTCTCGAAGATGGTCTGCCGTCGGTGGACCTTGGAGGCCTTGGAGACCAGGACCAGCCGGTCGCCGGGCCGGACCTGGCCGCGGAAGCGGACGTCCTCCAGCCCGCCGAAGCCGATGAAGCTCCCCTCGGCCAGGTTGATCAGGTGGCAATAGTAGCTGGCCAGTTGGGCGGCGGCCTCGCAGATCATCACGCCGGGCATCAGGGGGTAGCCGGGCATGTGCCCGCGGACCCAGAACTCGTCGGCCTCGACGTCCTTGTAACCGATGATCAGGTGCTCATCCTTCTCAAGCAGAACGATCGCGGTGAGTTGCTCCATCTCGAACCGCTGGGGGTTGCCCCGGCGAATCGCCTCCCGATCGGCCAGGATTCGCGAGGTGTCGATCGTCGCGGGATCGACCAAGGCAACAGGCGGCATTCCCAATCTTCCTTTCCCACGGTCGGCAGGCGAAGGCGCAAGGTCCAGTCCGTCGAGGCGGATCGGTCGATCCGCCGGCATCTCGGTACGGTCGAGGCCGGCGGTCCCTGGTGGCCGGATCAGTCGCCGTCCCGTTATCATGCCTTGCCGACCCTCCCCCGGCAAGGGGGCTCACCCTCGGGCGGCGCAAGGATAGACGAGCCATGACGATACAGGCCGAGATCCGCCGCACGCTCGGGACCATGGTCGTCTATGGCTTCCCCCGGGGCGACGTCGCCATCGACCTGGCGATCGCGACCGGGCTCGGGGCCGAAGTCCTCGAAATCCTCCCCCACTGGCCGGCCTTCCCCGACCCCGTCGCGCTCAAGGCCAGGGTCGCGGACGCCGGCCTGGCCATCCACAGCGCCCACGGGTGCTGGGGGGGCCAGACCATCCGGGCACCCCGGGTCGACCTGGGCAGCCTCGACGCCGCCACGTGGTCCGCCAGCCTGGCCGACCTGGCGCGGTGCGTCGACTGGCTGGCCCTCGCCGGCGGGTCGTGCCTGGTCGTCCACCCCGGCGGGCTCTCGGACCCCGAGGAGGCCCCTCGACGCCGCGAGGCCCTGGCGACCGGCCTGATCGCCCTCGCCGATCACGCCCGGGGGACGGGGGTGACCCTCTGCGTCGAGAACATGCCGCCCGGGGTCCATCCCGGAAGCCGGATGACCGACCTGTTCGCCCTCGTGGACGGACTGGGACGCCCCGAGGTCGCGTTGGCGCTCGATACCGGGCATGCTCACATCGCCGAAGGGGCCGAAGCGGCGACCCTCGCGGCCGGCCGGCTCCTGGCGACGACCCACGTCCACGACAACAACGGCCGGAGCGACTCGCACCTCCCGCCCGGCCTGGGGTCGATCGAGTGGGAGGCCTGGGTACTCGGGCTCGACCGGATCGGATACCGGGGGCCGATCGTCCTCGAATGCATCAAGCACCTCCGGTCCCGACCCGACTGCCTCGATCGCGAGTTGCTCGATCGGCTCCGGAAGATGTGCCGGCTGGACCGGTCGTGACGGTGTCGTCGCTCGGGTCATGCCGGTCGGGATGATCGAGGCGGCGCCCCCGCCCCGATGAGATCGGTGGGACCGGTCGCATCGTCCGGCCTGCCGGAACGGGCGGGCCTCGGCGACCCGGCCCGAAGACGCCAAGGAGGGCGATCCGCGTGGACGGCAACCTGAATCGAAGGGCGGCCCTGGGGGCCCTGGGCGCCCTCGGGGCGGTCGCGAGCCTGTCCGCCTCGGCGAGCGGGGCCGACCTCCCGCCGGCCCTGGTCCCGGCCCCGCTCCCGGGCCAGCCTCGGGGGGTCCGCGGGCGGATGACCGGGGCCCAGGCGGCGGCCCTGGCGCTGCGGTGCGAGTGCGTCCCCTGCGTCTTCGGCGTCCCCGGGGCCCAGAACAACGAGTTCTGGGACGCGATGAAGTCGGCCGGTCAGCCCTACCTCCTGGTGACCAACGAGGCCTCGGCCAGCGTCATGGCCGACGCGGCGGCCCGGGCCACGGGCGGCGTCGGGGTCTTCAGCGTCGTGCCGGGCCCGGGCATGACCAACTCCCTGACCGGGATCGGCGAGGCCTTGCTCGACAGCGTGCCGATCGTCGGCCTGGTCACCGACGTCGACCGGAGGCCGGGCGCCCGGTCGTTCCAGGTCCACTCGACCCCCAACGCCGCCGTGCTCCGGACGATCTGCAAGTCCGTGGTCGAGGTCCGCCATCAGGCCGAGATCCCGCACCGGATTCATGAGGCGTTCCAGGTCGCCAGGTCGGGCGAGCCCGGGCCGGTCGCGGTGGTCCTGCCGTTCCCGCTGCTCACCGAGGTCTGGGAGTACGACGGCGTGGTCCCGCCCCCCTTCCCCGTCCCCTTCGACGAGAACGGCTACCGGCGGGCGGTGGCCGTGCTCTCGGACCGCAAGGCCCGGGTGGGGATCTACGCGGGGATGGGCTGCCAGGACGTGGGCCCGGCCCTCGCCTGCGCGGCGGAGATCTTGCAGGCCCCGGTGGCGACGTCGGTCAGCGGCAAGGGGGCGATCGCCGACTCGCACCCGCTGGCGGTCGGCTGGGGCTACGGGGCGCAGGGGACCCGGGCGGCGGAGAAGGCGTTCAAGGAGGTGGACGTCGTGCTCGCCGTCGGCGTCAAGTACAGCGAGAACTCGACCGCCAGCTACGCGATCCCCGAGCACAACCGGGTGATCCACGTCGACGCCAACCCGAACAACCTCGGGCGGAACGTCCACGCCTCGGTCTGCGTCAACGCCGACTCCCGCCTCTTCTTCGACCGCCTGATCGCCGACGCCGACCGGGTCCGACGGCCGGCCAACCCCGCGTTGGCCCGGCGGATCGCCCACGGTCGCGAGCTCGACCGCCGCGAGAACGGCAAGATCCGGATCACGCAGGGCGTGGACCCGATGGCCTTCCTGCTCCAGCTCCGCTGCGCCCTCGGGCCGGACGAGCTGATCTTCGTCGACGTCACCGCCGCCTCGCACTGGGCGGCCGAGGCGATCGACCTGCCGGGCCCCCGGCGGTTCTTCACCCCGGCGAACAACCAGAGCATGGGCTGGGCAATCCCCGCCGCCGTCGGGGCCCAGCGGGTCCGGCCCGACCGGGTGGTGGCGTCGATCACCGGCGACGGCTGCTTCCTGATGTCGGGCCTGGAGATGTCGACCGCCGCCCGGGCCAACCTCCCCGTCAAGTTCTTCGTGCTCGACGACGGGGCGTACCACTACATGCAGATGCTCCAGGAGCCGACGTTCCGGCGGACCACCGCCACCGAGCTGGCCCGGGTCGACTTCGCCGCCCATGCCCAGGCGATGGGCCTGGCGTACAACGTGATCGACCGCAACGACGACCTCCCCGCCGGCGTGGCCCGGGCGGTCGGCCACCCCGGGCCGATCCTGACCCGGGTGGTCATCAGCTACGAGGGGCGGGAGATCCGCTGGCTGGGCGCGGCCAAGGGGGCGTACATCCGCCACCTCTCGGGCGACCAGAAGCTGAGGATGGCCGGCCGGATCGCCTCTCGGGCGCTCGACCGGGCTCCCGAGAACGATTGAAGGCCCATAGAGCGACGTTTCCCCAGGATTCCGAGCACTGGTACGGGCTGGGCTCCCGTGTCGCGTTTGCGATCGGCCCGGCCTGGTGTCCGGGCGAGAAGGTCCGCCTATTGAGAAAAATATTTGGGCCATTGACAAGCATTTCGTGCCAGCTTAGGGTAAGCACATCCCCCCTCTGTCCGATCCTTTGATGCACGATAAAGCCGTGGTGGCCGTGCGATGATCCTTCGCCGCGCCCATAGGTGGCGGATGGGGGCCGGCCTCGCGTGCCCAGGCTTCCATCCGACAACTGGCAACCTTGAGATGACATCGAGGCCACCGAGATGCACGCTCGCAAAGGTTGGATTATCTTGGGCGTGCTCGCCCTCGCCGTACCCTTGGCCATGAGATGGTTTTCGACCGGCGTCGCCGCCGATGCTTCACACGGAAGGCTGCTGGCGAAGTCGGCCATCGTGGATTGGCAAAGCCCCGAGACCGATGCCTCGCGGAAGACTCTGGCCCAGGAGAACGCCCGCTTCGAGGTCTTCAACGTCGGCTCGGGGCCGGTGAAGGTGCTCTCCGTCTCGAGTGGGTGTGGGTGCGCCAAGCCGACGATCACCCCGGCCCTGATCCCGCCAGGCTCCTCGGCTGTCGTCGATGTCGTCGCCGACCCGCTCGAGATGGGGGGCAAGACCGTCCCGATCACGCTGGAAACGGACTCGCCCGAGACCCCCTCGGTTCAACTCATGCTCAATATCCACGGCCGCAAGCGACCTCCCTTCGTGTCGGGGGCACGCGGCGACTTCTTCTACAGGAGCGGGTACGCGGCGGACGAGGTGCATGAGTTGGTCGTGGAAGTGATCGAGCCGACCGACGGGAAGCACTCGCTTCCGAGACTCTCGTGCGATCTGCCCTTCCTCGCCTTCGGCGACGCCAAGACGACCCACTATCTCTATGGCCCCGAACGTGACATGAGCCTCTACATCTATCAGGTCCCCGTGAGGATCGTTGGGACGACGCCCAGCAATGCGTTCCGAGGAGCGATCAAGGTCGATGATCCTTATATCGCCGAACGGACGCTGTCGGTCCCGGTGATCGGAGAATCGAATCCTCTGGTCAAGGTCGTGCCAACGCTGTTGGCGCTGGAGGTCGACGCGAAAGGGAATCGCGCGTCCTCCGCCCGATTCCTGGTTCGCGCCAATCGGACCAAGTTGCCCGTGATCGTGAGCTGCGAAGGCGACGCCGAGGGCTATTTGCACATCAAGAAGTTGCCGGTCGGTGATGAGGCGATCGCGGTTCCGTACGAGGTGAGTTGGAACCCCGAGGCGCCGGTCGAGGAGGGGACGTATCGGATCAACGCTCGCGTGGGAGAAAGGGAGACCGATGGTGCCACGGTGACGGTGCGGGTCCGACGCCGCAGGGAGGGGCCATGATCGCATCGAGGGTCACCCATCGCCGGGGATTCACCCTGGTGGAACTGCTCGTGGTTGTCTCGATCTCCGCGATCCTGATGGGCCTGCTCCTGCCGGCCGTCCAAGCGGCGAGGGAGGCGGCACGACGGGCGCAGTGCGCCAATCAACTCGGCCAACTAGCTTTGGCCACGCAGAATTTCGCCTCGGCGCAGGACGGGTTTCCGAGCGAGCTCAACTTCGCCAAGGTGCCGCCGGGGCCCACGACGGCGAGCAGGACATCGATGCATTGCCAATTGTTGGGTTACATGGAGCAGATGGCGCTCTTCAACAGCCTCAACTTCCAGGTCCCGATGTCCTTCTCCTCCGACTTGGCGGCCGCCAACTTGACTGCGGCGATCCGGGGCGTATCGGGTTTCCTCTGCCCCTCGGACCCCAATACCGCCAGGACCGAATATGGCTGCCAGAGCTATCGGGCCAATGTCGGGTTGGGCGAATTCCGGGCCGTCACCTCACCGCGCGGCGGGCTTGTCATCTACGAATCCATCCGCACGGGAGCCTTCGGCCGGGTCGGCGAACTGCTACCCCTCGCCGAATTCACCGATGGGATGTCGAATACGCTCGCCTTCGCCGAGAAGAAAGTCGGCGGCCCCTCGTACAGTCCATCGAGGGACTGGATCGATGGTGTCAACATCCCCGGGCCGATGACCGCCGACGCTTGGGTCCTGGCCTGCTCGAATCAAACGACAGCCGCGTCGGCCCGGCTCGACTCGGGGCGTTGTTGGCTGCTTTGCGGGGCGATCTACTCGACCTTCTTCGCCACGGTCCCGCCCAATAGCCCGACCCCCGATTGCGGCAACGTGCAAATTAACGGCTTGGGAGTGTTTGCCGCTCGAAGTTATCACCCGGGGGGTGTGAATGCCGCTTTGGCCGACGGGTCGGTGCGCTGGTTCTCATCCACCACGGCCACCGCAACCTGGCGAGCCTTGGGGACCAGGAACGGCGGCGAGATGCCCGTTGGCGTCGAGGATTGAAGTGGTCCAACCTCGGGTTGGGGTCGGTGGCGGCCGGCGAACCTGCCGCCAGTTCCTGTCCCGCAACTTTCCCTCAAGAAAGCGAAACTCTATGCTCAAGACTCGGTCCGTCCTTGCCGTCGCCGCTGCGTCCCTGGCGATCAGCGCGGCCCTCGTCTTCCCCGGGCTCAAGCCGAAGATCGTGCGCGCCCAGATGTACGGCGCCGGTTGGACCTGCAGCACCTACGGCGGGAACGGATGCTACGGGTGTGGTGCGGGCGGTTCCAGCTCAAGCCCGGCCGGGTACGGATGCCAGTCGCCCGTCCCGCCGGTCGGCACGAGGTTCGGCCAGTGCGTCCAATCGCCCGGCTCCGGGGGCTGCCGAAACTACCCGGCTGGTCAGAACTGCGGTAATTATGTTTCGTGCGTCGCCCCGAACACCGTGGTCGGCAAGTGCTCTCTTCAGGCACTCTGCACGTGACCTCGGTCGGATCGCGCCCGAGATCCTCGTGTGTTGGCCAGCAGTGGCGGGCCGCCCAGGGGCGGCCCGCATCTAAACTTCCGGCTCCTTATCAATCGACGCATCGACTCGTAGGGACAAGATCCAATGCCATCCCTGATCGAAGAACTCGCCGCCAAGCTCGCGTGGGAGCTCAACTCCTGGCGGAGCATCGAAATCCGATCTCACCAGGAGTTCGCCAGCGACAACCCAAATCCGGGCCCTCGGGAGTTTCAGTCATCGAAGAACGAATACGTCTACATCGAGACGGCGCTCGGGCAGCGATTTTTCGAACGTGACATCGTCCCGAGCAATATCAAGGGCTCCTTGAACCGCGAGTACTCCGATGGGAAGCTCGCGGCGGGATTCTATCGCGACAAGGATTTTGACGCCGAGCGAGATCAAGTCACGATCAAGCACGTCTTTTCCAACGAGGAGATCGGCCAGACGAGTCGGCCCGAACCGTTCTGTTACCTTTATGTCGGCCTCGAACCGTTGAACAACGCGCTCAAGGAAGCCCAACATCTGGGACCCGGGCGGCACATCGGCCGGGAGTGCGAGAAGTTCCTCTTCGTCAACGTGAGCAATGGCAGCACCCCGCTCGACATCATCTATTGGCTGGATCGGGAAACGGCGATCCCGCTGAAGGTGGAATATTTCCGGCACGCAAAGACAGGCCCCGATGGTAAGCCTCATGCCCTCTGGGCGGCCAAGAGCTTGGACATCGTCCAAGGGCATCCTATCGCCCTCAAATCCGCATCGGTTAGTTACGTCCTGACCGGCCCCGACGAGGGCAAGTCGGCGACTCGCAACGAGATCGTTGTCGACCGCGTCGAGTACGACAAGGAATACCCGGCGAGCACCTTCTGGCCGCAGCTCACCCCGGAGATTTCGGTCATCGACCGCGTGCGTAGCACCAACTACTTCCCGCCGGTGAAAGGCGGGGACCAGGCCAAGGCCCAGGCGGGCGTGCCGATCCGCGCGGAGGTACCGACGTCGGGGCTCTTCTCCGCCTCCGGGATCATGATGATGGCGGGGGCGTTGGTCCTGACCGTTATCCTGGTTCGCACCCGCCGCGGGACATGAGCGGTTCGGGCGTCGCGTCTCCGCAGCCCGGCGGGCATCGAATTTGTGCTTACCGACCCGACCCCTCATCCTCGCGCGGGGCCTTCTCCGATGAGCCGCGGGATTTTCGCCCTGTTCAGCCTCCTCCTGCTCGGCTTCGGGCTGCTCTCGGCCGAGGCGATCCTGTCGAATTCCGTCGTAATCGACGAGTATGCCCACGTCCCCGCGGGCGTCGCGTACTGGCGCGATGGGCTGTTCTCGATGTATGACGAGAACCCGCCGCTGGTGAAGTTGCTCACCTCGCTGCCGGTTCATCTTTCCGGCGCCGTGATGGATTACTCCAAGGTCGGATCGTCGCGGCGGTGGGAATTCCCGGTAAGCCACGATTTTCGCCGGGCCAATGCCGCGCGATACTTCGAGCTGTTCCATGCCGCCCGCTTCGTGGTGACGATCATGGCAGTAGTCTGCGGACTGTTGCTCTACCACTGGGCTGCCCGAGACGGCGGGCCCGCCGTGGGCCTCGCCTGCGCCTCGCTCTGGTTCACCGACCCCAACGTCATCGCCCATTCGACGATCGCGACCACGGACATCGGGACCACCTTGGCGGGATTCGCGGCTACCTATCTTTTCCTCCGCTACCTCCGCGCGCCGAGGGATCTTCGCGCCATCGGGGCCGGCATCGGCTTGGGGATGGCGCTCGGCTCGAAATTCAGCATGATCCTCCTCCTTCCCGCTTGGGCTGTCATCGCCGCGTTGGTGCGTCCGCCGCGGATCGCCGATTGGATGACCACATTGGGGGCATCGGCCCGGTCCGGCGTCCTGATCGGCTTGGTTGCGCTATCGACGCTGAGTGGCCTCTACGGGTTCCGAGGGATTCCAACGAAGCTCGGGGACGTCCCATTGATGAGCCCGCTCCTATGCGGCGTAGGCGACCAATCCACCATCGGTGAGATCCACGGCAACCGGTTCCGAGGGACTTGGTTGGGCGCAATCTCCCTTCCCGTCCCTCGCGACTACCTCGTGGGCTTCGACTCCCAGCTCTTCGAACAGCAATCGGGCGGCTTTGCGAATGTGAGCGGCGGGCGTATCGTCAATGGCGGCTTCTGGTACAGCCCGTTGAAGACTCTCCTGTTGAAGACACCCCCGGGCACGCTCCTCCTGCTGATCGCGGCAATCGTCTCGATCTCCTTGGCGGCCCGGCGAGTCGCGACGGTCGACTTCGTCCCGTGGGTCATCCCGGCACTCCTTCTGGGCACACTCTGCGCCCAAGGTGGCGGCCTGAACTTCGCTTACCGATATCTGCTCCCCGCATTGCCTTTCGTCCTCCTGGGGATGGGGAAGTTTTTCCGGGACGCATTAGCGTCGCCGAGGGGGAGGGTCTTCTCGGTCGCTTGCCTCGTCGGCAACGTGGTGAGTCTGGCCAACATCTGGCCGGATTACCTTTGCTACGGCAACGATCTTGTGGGCGGGTCCGGGGCCGTTCGACGGGAGTTCCTCGGAAGCAATTTCGACTGGGGTCAAGACCTCTTGCGCCTCAAGCGCTGGGCCGATGGCCATCCGCGACTCCGCCCTTTGGCCGTGTCATATTATGGGCCGATGCGTCCATCCGAAGTGGGGATCGATACATTTCCCTTGCCCGCCGAATTCCTCGAATTTGGCGATCGATCGAGTACCCGAGTGCCCGTGGACTTCTATTGGGCGGTGAGTTCGAACATGCTGAATGGGCTGAATGGACTCATCGATGTGGATGGCTCTCCGAACATTCGAGAGGGTGTCATCACTTCCACGGTCCTCGATCCGAGGAGGGCGGTTGACAGAGTCGGTCGATCTATCTACATCTTCCGCGTGGAGGCTGGATGGTCGAACGCCGACGGGCCGAATCGCCCGAGGGCCTGCGACCTATCGGGCTGCATCTCGGCGCCCAAGCCCTTCGAGAACACCGCGACGCCATGAGCCCCAGGGAGCCGTACATCCACCACCCCGAGAACGACTGATCGGGCCATTTTGGGCCATACCCGGCCCAATCCCAAAGTCGAGCGGCGGGGATGTCCGATAGTTTATGGGTCGAGGTGGTCCCGGCGGCCCTCGGTGGCCTCCCCTTTCGGCCCGGATTGGGCTTAACGGTCAAGCGGTTCCGAGGTAGGATGCCCCGGCATCGGCGGCCTGGCCCCGGGTCGGTCGGACCCGTTTTGACGCCTCGGGACGAGTCTCATGGATGAGGCACGATGAAGAACGTTCGCTCCAGGCCCTCGATTCCCCATACCGAATACTTCCCGCAGCCGGGCTCGGCCGAAGGGTCTCTCGGCATGCTGGCCGTGCTCCGGCGTGACGCTCGGGAACTGGCGAACTTCTGGCCGGTCGTCCAGAACATGGTCGCCCAGGAGCTGCGGGTCCGCTACCAGCGGTCGTTCCTCGGCTTCCTCTGGACCCTCATCAGCCCCGTCATGATGATGGGCACCCTGACGATGGTCTTCTCCCAGGTCTTCGAGAAGAAGGACTGGAAGGAGTACGCCATCTACCTCTTCGCCGGCCAGGTCCCCTGGACCATGTTCGGCGCGTGCCTGACCGACTGCTCGACCTGCATCGTGGCCAACGAGGGGCTGATCCGGAAGATCTACCTGCCCAAGCTGATCTTCCCGCTGTCGAAGGTCCTGCTGAACCTGACGACCTTCCTCCTGTCGGTGGCCGCGCTTTACGTGCTGATGGGGATGATCGGGGCCCAGTTCACGTCGGCGATGGTGCTCCTGCCGGTGGTGATCCTCCTGTTCGCCACCTTCGCGATGGGCCTGGGCCTGATGCTGGCGGTGGCCAACACCTTCTATCGCGACACCGGGCACCTGATCACGGTCATCCTCCAGGCCTGGTACTTCGCGACGCCGATCATCTGGGGCGACGGCGGCCTGAAGCCGTCGCTGGAGGCCCGGTGCTGGCTGAACCCGGCGTACCCGTTCATCCGGATGTTTCAGCTGATCATTCGTGACGGCCAGTGGCCGACTCTCTCCTTGTTCTTGGTGGCCGCCGGCATCGCGACGGTGAGCCTGGGGATCGGTTATGCCACCTTCAAGTCCCACGAAAACAAGCTGGTCTTCCGCCTCTGAGCCGGTGCCGGCCCGGGCGGCCCTGCCCCGGCCCGAGGGCGCCGAGCCCCTGGTCGAGCTGGGCGACGTGTCGCTCCGGTTCACCACGTACAACGACAAGCAATACTCGCTCAAGCGATCGGCCCTCGACTTCCTGCTCCGCCGCGAGGCGCCCCCGATCTCCAACGAGTTCTGGGCGCTCTCGGACGTGAGCCTCCGGATGCACAAGGGGGAGCGGGTCGGGATCATCGGGTTCAACGGGGCGGGCAAGAGCACCCTGCTCCGCGTCCTGGCCCGGATCTACACGCCCACGGCCGGTCGGCTGTCGATCCGGGGGTCGGTCGCGCCGCTGATCGAGATGGGGGCCGGCTTCAACACGGAGCTGTCCGGCCTCGACAACATCATGCTCAACGGGGCGATGCTCGGCATCAGGCCGCGCGAGATGCGGAAGAAGGTCGAGGGGATCTACGAGTTCACCGGGCTCCGCGAGTTCGCCGACCTCCCCTTGAAGTATTACTCCAGCGGCATGTATGCCCGCCTGGCCTTCGCCATCGCCACCGAGGTCGACCCGGACATCCTCCTGATCGACGAGTCGCTGGGCGCCGGCGACGTGATCTTCGTCGACCGGGCCAAGGCCCGGATCAACGAGCTGCTCGAACGGTCGAACCTGGTCGTGATCGTCTCGCACGACCTGGGCACGCTCAACAAGATGTGCACCCGGGGGATCTGGATGCACGAGGGGCAGGTCCGGGCCGACGGGCCGATCTCCGAGACGATCACCAAGTTCCTCCTGTTCACCCAGGCGATCGACGCCAAGGCCGCGGCCGCGGCGAACATCGCCGAGTTCTCCAAGGCGGTCCCCGCCTGAGCGCCCCCTTTTCGGCACCCGGAACGCCGCCGGGGGCTCCGCAATCCCGACCCAAGGAGGGTGAGGACGTGCTGATCGGAATCGACATGCTGGGCGTCCAGTCGCCCGAGGACGCGCGGGGCGAGGTGGGTCGGTACGGCCGGCAGCTCGTCGAGGCACTGCTCGGCCGCGACTCGGACCATCGCTACGTCTTCTACACCCACGACGGCCTCTCGACGGCCCGGGTCCCCTCCTCCCGGAACGCGTCGCGGGCCACGCTCGGCCGGAGCCCCTCGCCCGGCCCCGCCGGCCTCCGCCCGACCACCCAGAGGCTGCTCGACCAGAATCCCGACGGCCTCGACTGGCTGATCCTGCTCGACCCGTTCGCCCCGCTCTACGGCGGCTCGCCGCCCGAGAGCCCGCTCAACGGCCTGCGGATCGCCTCGGTCGTGCTCGACCTGGCGCCTGTGTTCGCCGAGGACCACCGGATCGTGCCGCTGCGGCGGCACGACGCGGTCTTCGCGGTCTCCGACCCGATCGCCGCCGAGTGCCGCAAGCGGCTCGGCTCGGCCGCCGACCGGGTGGCCACGATCGATCTGGCCTGCGACTCGACGTTCCACGCACCGGGCCGGTCCGACCCGCTCACCAAGGTCGCCGGCGACGAGCTGGGCCGCCTGGGGATCTCGGGCCCGTTCCTGCTCGCCAAGGCCGGAGCCGGGGCGAACCGGGCCGACCTCGACGGCATCCTCGAGGCGTACAGCCGGCTCCCGATCGAGCACCGGAGGGGCCACCAGCTCGTCGTCGCCGGGGCGATCGACGACCCGGCCGCCGCCCGGTCGTACCTCTATGATCGGGGCTGCGAGGCGGGCCTCACGCTGGTCGGCGAGGTGCCCGAAGGCTCGCTGCTGACCCTCTACGCCCGGTGCGCCGCGTTCGTCGCCCCCTCGACCCGCGAGGGGGCGAGCCTCTCGATCCTGGAGGCGATGCGGTGCGGCGCGGCGGTGGTGGCCGGCCGATCGGGCTGGCAAGGCGTCCTGATCGGCGACGCCGGCATCGCCGTCGACCCGGCCGACCCCGCGCAGGTCGCCGCCGAGCTGGCCGACCTCCTCGGCGACGCCGACCTCGGCCGCGACCTCCGCCGCAAGGCCCTGGAGCGGTCGAGCGGCTTCGCCTGGCCCTCGGTGATCGATTCGGTCCTGGCCACGCTCGAAGCCCCGCCGGCACGCAGGGCCCGGGTCCGGTTCGACCGCGGGCACGTCGCCCGGCCTCGGATCGCCCTGTTCCCCGACGTGCCCGCCGAAGGGTCGGCGCGGGTCGACCTCCCGGCCCGGGTCCCGGCGGCCTTGCGGGAGTCGTACAACGTCGACCTCTACCTCGACGGCGGCCACGCGACCCTGGCCGACGGCCTGCCGCCCGAGTTCGGCGGCTTCGACGCCCGCCTCTTCGACCGCAACGACGGCCTGCTCAGCTACCACGCCATCGCCTACCGGGTCGACGACGCCGGGACGCTCGAAGCGAAGCTCGACCGGATCCGGAGGCGGCCCGGGCTCGTGCTCGTGCTCGACGAGAAGTGGCTCGACCTGATCGGCCCCCTCGACGGGCCGGCGCCGGCCGACCCCCGCTCGGTCGCGGCCACGTCCCGGCTCCGCGAGCTGTTCCTGACCTCGGCGCACGTGGCGGTCCATTCCCCCTGGCACCGCCAGCGAATCGCCTCGGCCTTGCCCGAGTTCGCCGATCAACTGGCCGAGATCCCGCCCCCCTCGGCCTCCGCCCCGGTCTCGAATATCCGCCGGGTCCGGGCCAGGGCCAGGCTCGACCTCCTGCCCGAGACGCTGGTCATCGGCCAGTTCCCGCCCGGCGACGACTCGGCCGAACCCCTCCTGACCCCTTCGGCCTTCCGGGCGATCGCCAAGGCCGTCCCGGGCGCCCTGCTCCTGGCCTTCGACCGCCCCCGATCGGCGACCTCGAAGGCCCTGGCGGCGGTCCCGAAGGTGATCGCGGGCGATCGGTACATCCAGGCCGGCCCGATCACGGCCGCCGACGCCGGCGACGTCCTCGCGGTGCTCGACCTGGTGATCCACCCCGGCGGCCCCGGGCCGATCTCGCTCGTCGACCTGCTCCGGGCCGGCGTGGCGACGGTCTCGCCCGGCTCGGACTTCCCCCCCTTCGCCGTCCGGGACGTCTCCGGCTCGGGCCGAGGGGCCGACCTGGCCCGGGCCGTCCGCGAGCTGGCGGCCGACCCGTCGGCCCGGGCCGCGCTCGGCTCGGCGGCCCGCGACCACGTCTCCGGCATCCCCGACCCCGATCGGGCGGCCGACCTCTGGGTCGCCCGGATCGAGCGGTGCGCGGCCGAGTTGCCCCGGATTCCCGGTCGGAAACACCGTCGGCCCGCCGAAGGGCCCCGAGGCCTGGCGTTTTCTCCCCATTTCTCCCACCGCCAGGCGTCGCCCTCCGACCGGGCGGCCACTGGTCGAGGTGAACAACGATGATCAAGCGGATCGCGAAGTTCGTGCTCAAGCGGGCCTGGCGGATGACCGGGCCGATGCGGCGACCGTTGATGCGTCGGTTCGACGCCCGCGTCTCGACGCTGGTCTCGAACACGGTGAACTCGCGGATCTTGCCCGAGCTGATCCCCCCGCTGGGCCTGGCCCTGGAGCGGCTGGAGCGGATCGAGCAGTCGTTGAGCCGGGCCGACCGGGCCACCTCGGCCATGACCGAGGAGATCGACCTGGTCCTCAACGGGGTCAGCCGCGAGATCTTCCGGCTCCAGGTCCAGGTCGAGACGCTCCAGAGGATCGTCAACCAGGAGATCCGCCACGCCGGTCTCGGCCTCTCGCTGGTGGCCGAGACCGGCGAGGAGGAGGAGATCCGCCGCCCCTCCGGCTCCGCCGAGCGGTCGATGGTCGGCTGAGGTCGGCCCGATCCCGCGGCGAGTTCCCGGCAGGCCCGAAGGCCGCCGGGCGATCCGTCCCCCCCTCCGGGACGATCGCCCGGCGGCCTT